>Ga0068859_100006914_pt1 | contig 11518 bp, 10 predicted proteins | sample KBSSwiS22_FD_66585 | JGI IMG/M metagenome (GOLD analysis project Ga0068859, IMG submission 66585) | Switchgrass rhizosphere microbial communities from Kellogg Biological Station, Michigan, USA - KBS Switchgrass S2-2 | ecosystem: Host-associated > Plants > Roots > Rhizosphere > Soil ... | reverse complement strand
CCTTGAGAGCGGCAAGGAGGACGTCTTGAACAAGGCCGAACTCACCGACAAGCTTTCCGAGAGAACGGGGCTGTCCGCCCGCGACGCGCGGGCGGCGATGGACGCGATCTTCGACCCCGATCCTGCGATCGGCCTGATCGCCGCAGCGCTCGTCTCCGGGGACAAGGTCGCCGTCAGCGGCTTCGGCACCTTCGAGGCCCGCGCCCGCAAGGCCCGGTCGGGACGGAATCCCCACACTGGGGAGACGCTCGACATTCCGGCGACCCGCGCCCCCGCATTCAAGGCCGGCAAGCCCCTCAAGGAAACGCTGAAGGGCTGAGCCCGGAGTTTTCTCGGGCCGGCGCCGGCGCTCCTCGCGCATGACCGCCTCCGGACGATCCTCGCCGGCGCGGTCCCGGCCGAAGTCCAAGAAGAACCGCAGCCGACGCCGGCGCTTGCTGGTCGGCATCGGCGTCCCGGTCCTCGTCGCCGGCGCGATCCTCGCGATCGCGATCTACGCTCAGCTCAGCCTCACCTTCGAGGGGCGGCTCTGGACGCTGCCCGCCCGCATCTATTCGGCGCCCCTTTCGATCTCGCGCGGCGCCGCGCTGGATCGCGAGTCGCTCGTCGAGCGGTTGTCGCGCGCCGGCTACGCGAGGGTCGAGACGTCGCCCGCGCGTCCCGGTGAGTTCCGTGCGCGGGGGACCCGCGTCGAAGCCTTCCTGCGAGCGTTCCCGGAAGGGGGGCACCCGTTGCCCGCGCGCCAGGTCGTGCTCGATTGGACCGGGCGCACGGTCAGCGCGCTGCGCGGAGCCGGCAACCGCCCGCTCCGCACGGTGGACGTGGAGCCGGAGCTCCTGGCGCTCCTGTTCGGGCCGCGCCAGGAGGAGCGCCAGATCCTCCCGCTCAAGGAGGTGCCCAAGCCCTTCGTGCAGGCGGTGCTCGCCGCGGAGGATGCACGCTTCTTCTCCCACGCGGGGGTGGACCTGCTCGCGATCCTCCGCGCGTCGCTCGCGAACGTCCGCAGCGGCCGGATCGTGCAGGGGGCGAGCACGATCACGCAGCAGACGGTGAAGAACCTCTACTTCGGCCAGGAGCGCACCTGGTGGCGCAAGATCCGCGAGGCGGTGATGTCGGTCATGCTCGACGCCCGCTACTCGAAGGACCGCATCCTCGAGGTCTATCTCAACGAGGTCTACCTGGGGCAGAGGGGTGCCGTCGCGATCTGCGGTGTCGAGGCCGCCGCGCGGCACTACTTCGGGAGAAGCGTCGCGGACCTCACGCTCGCCGAGAGCGCGACGCTCGCCGGTCTGATCCGCAATCCCGGCGGCTACAACCCCTTCGTCCATCCCGAGCGCGCGAAGGCCCGGCGCGACCTCGTGCTCGACGCGATGGTGGACGCCGATTTTATCAAGAAGGACGCCGCGGACAAGGCCAAGCGCGAGCCCCTGCACCTGGCGGGCGGCGCCGCAGGATTCGCGCAGGCGCGATACGTCGTCGATCTGGTCCGCTCGCAGATCGCCGAGGAGTACCCTCCCGAGACGCTCGCCAAGGACGGCCTGCGCATCTTCACGACGATCGACACCACGGTCCAGGCGCGCGCCGAGGCCACGCTCGTGCGCGGTCTCGAGAAACTCGAGCGGGAGGTGCCGCAGATCCGGCGCCAGATGCGGCAGCGACGGCTGCAGGGGGTCGCGGTCGTCACCGACCCGCGTACCGGGGCCGTCCTCGCGCTCGTCGGAGGCCGCGACTACGGTGACAGCCAGTTCAACCGCGCGACGCAGGCCCGCCGCCAACCGGGGTCGTGCTTCAAGCCGTTCGTCTACCTCGCGGCGTTCGAGGCGGCCGCGCGAGGCGAGCCGGGCGGACTGACCGCGGCGAGCATCCTGGACGACAGTCCGATCGAGATGAGGAGCGGTGGTCGGACGTGGCGGCCGGAGAACTACGACGGCACGTTCCGCGGGCCGGTGACCGCGCGTTACGCGCTCGAGCACTCGCTCAACGTCCCGACGGTGCGCGCCGCGGAAGCCGTGGGGCTCCAGCGCGTCGTGCTCGCGGCGCGGCGCTGCGGTTTCAAGCAGACCTTCCAGCCCCTCCCGTCCCTGGCGCTGGGCGCGCAGGAGGTGACGCCGCTCGATCTCGCGGCGGCGTACGGGACCTTCGCGACGCTCGGCCTGCGCGCGGAGCCGCGGATCGTCGCGCGCCTCGAGTCCTCCGACGGGAAGGCGCTCGAGCGCCGCGCTCCGGAGATCAAGGAAGCGTTCCGGCCGGAGATCGCCTACCTCCTCGACGACGTCCTGCGCGGGGTGATCACGCAGGGGACCGCCGCCTCCGCGTACGCCCTGGGTTTCTCGGGGGACGCGGCCGGGAAGACGGGGACGACCGACGACACGCGCGATGCCTGGTTCGTCGGATTCACGCCGGAGCTCCTCTCCCTCGTCTGGGTGGGCTACGACGACAACGCGAAGACGGGGCTCACCGGCGCGCGCGGCGCGCTTCCCATCTGGGTCGACCTCATGATGGGCATCCGCCACCGGTGGGAGGGGTCGTCGTTTCCTGAGCCGCCGGGGATCGTCCACGCCGAGATCGATCCCGAGACGGGTCAGGCCGCGGGGGACGGCTGCCCCGAACGGGCGCCGGAGATCTTCATCGCGGGGACGGAGCCCCCGCTGTGCGAGGAGCACCAAGGAAGCTTCCGGCGGTGGTGGCGGCGTCTGTTCCACCGCGACGCGGAGGCGCGTCCTCCGATCTAGCCTTCCTTGTCCTCGTATTTCTTCTTGAGCGCCTCGACGACCGCGGGGTCGGCGAGGGTCGTGGTGTCGCCCAGGGCCTTTCCGGTCGCGATGTCGCGCAAGAGGCGCCGCATGATCTTGCCGGAGCGTGTCTTCGGGAGATCCGCGGAGAAGAGCACCTCCTCGGGACGCGCGAGGGCGCCGATCTTCCGCACGACGTGCTCGCGGATCTCCGCGGCGAGCGAGAGCGACGGCTCGCGATCTTCGCGCAGCGTGACGAAGGCGACGATCGCGGTGCCTTTGAGCTCGTGCGGGATGCCGACGACGGCGGCCTCCGTGACGGCGGCGTGGTCCACGAGCGCGGACTCGACCTCCATCGTTCCGATCCGGTGCCCGGCGACGTTCATGACGTCGTCCACGCGGCCCAGCACCCAGAAGTAGCCGTCGGCATCCCGCTTCGCGCCGTCCCCCGTCACGTAGACGTTCGGGCCGAACCGGGTCCAGTAGGTGGCGATGAACCTTTCGCGGTCCCCCCAGATGCCGAGGGTCATTGCGGGCCACGGACGGGTCAGCACCAGGTAGCCGCCTCCCTGCGCGACCACGAGTCCCTTCTGATCGAGGATCTTCGCCTCGACCCCGGGGAACGGCCGGGTCGCCGACCCCGGCTTCGTCGTGGTGACGCCCGGAAGCGGCGTGAGCAGGATCTGCCCGGTCTCGGTTTGCCACCACGTGTCCACGATCGGGCAGCGGCCGCCGCCGATCGTCTCACGGTACCAGGTCCACGCCTCGGGGTTGATCGGCTCGCCGACCGAGCCGAGGAGCCGTAGGCGCGAGAGATCGTGGCGCTTCGGCCAGTCGTCGCCCCATTTCATGAAGGCGCGGATCGCCGTCGGTGCGGTGTAGAAGACGGTCACGCCGTGCCGCTCGCAGATCTGCCAAAACCTGTCGCGATCCGGCCAGTCGGGCGCGCCTTCGTAGATGACGACGGTGGCGCCAGTGGCGAGCGGCCCGTAGACGACGTACGAGTGGCCGGTCACCCAGCCGATGTCCGCCGTGCACCAGAAGACGTCCTCGTCCTTCAAGTCGAAGACGGTGCGTGTCGTCGCGTAGGTCCCCGTCACGTAGCCGCCGGTCCCGTGCACGATGCCCTTGGGATGACCGGTCGTGCCGGAGGTGTAGAGGATGAAGAGCGGGTCGTTCGACTCCATCGGCTCCGGCTCGCACCACGGGGCCGCTTCGTCCATGAGCCGGTGGTACCAGTGATCGCGTCCCTCGCGGACGCGCAGGGGAAAGTCTCCACGCTTCACGATCACGACATGCTCGATCGTGGGTGTCTCGCGCAACGCGTAGTCGGCGTCGTGCTTCAGGGGAAGGAGCCCGCCGCGGCGGTATCCGCCATCCGCCGTGATGAGCACCTTGGCCTGCGCATCCACGATGCGGTCGCGCAGGGCCTCCGCCGAGAACCCTGCGAACACCACGTTGTGGATCGCCCCGATCCGCGCGCAGGCGAGCATCGCGACGACCGCCTCCGGGACGAGCGGGAGATAGATGGCGACACGGTCGCCCTTCCCGACGCCCAGGCCGCGCAGGGCGTTGCCGAACTTGTTGACCTCGCGCCAGAGGTCGAAGTACGTCCACGTGCGGCGGTCTCCGGGCTCTCCTTCCCAGATCAGCGCGGCCTTGTTGCGATGCGCGCCCCGCACATGGCGGTCGAGGCAGTTCACCGACGCGTTGAGGCGGCCCCCGACGAACCAGCGCGCGTCGGGGCCTTCGCCCTCGAGTGCCTTGTCCCACGGACGAATCCATTCGAGCTCGCGCGCGTACGACTCCCAGAAGGCGACCGGGTCCGCCTCGGCGCGCCGGTAAATCTCCTCGTCGTGAATGCGGGCGGCCTCGACGAACCCGGCGGGGGGTGGAAAGCGCCGCGTCTCCTCGAGGAGGTCTTCGAAATGGGCGGGGGATTCCAGCGAAGGCGGAGCCTTGGGCTGCTTGGGCATACGGACTCCCGTGAGGGTGAGGGAGTCTAACTTAGGCGTTCGCTAGACGGTTCGCCCGCCCCCCGCGTAACCTCTCTCGATGACACGGCGACAGCGCGGGCTGACCACGGTCGAGCTCTTGGCGGCCTTGGGCGTGCTGCTCGTTCTGGCCTCGATTGCGATTCCGCTCAAGCGATGGGACGAGAAGAGGCGGCGCGAGGACTACCTGCGCATGACCCTCCAGTCGGTCCGCGACGCGATCGATCAATACAAGAAGATGGTGGACGAGGGACGCATCCAGCAGAAGGACGTGGACCAGCGCGGCTACCCGCGCGATCTGGAGGAGCTCGTCGAGGGGGTGGACGTTGTCGACCCGGCGAGCGGGGAGCAGCACAAGATGCGCTTCCTCCACCGCATCCCGGAGGACCCGTTCACCGGCGAGGCGGAGTGGGGCTTGCGGTCCTACCAGGACGATTGGGACAGCACGTCGTGGGGAGGGGAGAACGTCTGGGACATCTACAGCCTGTCGGAGGGGAAGGCCCTCGACGGCACGTACTACAAGGACTGGTGAGGGGTCAGACCCGAAAAGGGGTCTGACCCGAATTGGTGCCGAAGGGGGGACTCGAACCCCCACGCCCTTGCGAGCGCCACCCCCTCAAGATGGTGTGTCTGCCAATTCCACCACTTCGGCAATCGACGCGTGACGCGTCGGAATCATAACAGCCGTTACGGGTTCGACGGCGCCGGCGAGGGAGCCGGTGACGCCGCCGGCGGGACGACCGGCTGCGGCGCCGGAGTCGCGGGGGCCGCGACCGCGGGCGCGGGGACGGAATCGAGCACCGAGCCGCCGCCGCCTCCCGAGCTCGAGCCCAGGAGCGAGAGGCCGAGCGAGGTCGCCATGAAGATCCCCGCCGACCACGTCGTCACCTTCGACAGAAGCGTCGCGGCGCCCCGCGCGCCGAAGGCGGTCTGACTGCCGCCTCCGCCGAACGCGCCCGCGAGATCCGCGCGCTTCCCCGTCTGAAGCAACACGACGAGGATGAGGATGAAGGCGACGGCGACGTGGAGCAGGGTCAGAACGATCGTCACGGGGGATCCCTCGGAAAAAACCGGAGGAGGCTAGCACGCGCCCACGATGGAGGCAAACGAGGCGGCGTCGAGCGACGCCCCTCCCACGAGCGCGCCTCCGACCCCTTCGGCCGCGAGGAGGGCGCCGGCGTTGTCCGGCGTGACCGAGCCGCCGTAGAGGACCCGCAGCGCCGAAGCGGCGCTTCCGAATCGGGCCGTCAGGGCCGCGCGGATCGCTTCGTGGGCCGACTCGATTTCATCGACCCGAGGCGTGACGCCCGTGCCGATCGCCCACACGGGCTCGTAGGCGACGACGAGTTCCGAGGGACCGCCGATCGCGAGATCGGAAAACGCCGCGCGGATCTGCGCGGTGACGACGTCGCGGGTCACGTGCCGGCGCCGGTCGTCCTCCGTTTCGCCGACGCACACGATCGGCACGAGGTCGTGGCGGCGGCAGGCGGTCACCTTCCGCGCCACGTGCGCGTCGGACTCGTGAAAGAGCCGCCGACGCTCGGAGTGGCCGACGATGACGTACGCGACGCCCATCGCGGCCAACAGGGGAGCGGCGACCTCGCCCGTGAACGCGCCGCGGTCCTCGGTATGGACGTCCTGCGCGGCGACGGCCAGGAGCGACCCCGCGGCCGCGTCGAGCGCGGCGCGCAGGCACGGGAACGGCGGGGCGACCGCGACCTCGGCGCGCTCGAACGAGAGACGGCGGACGAGATCCGAGACGAGCGACGTGGTCGCCGCTTCGTCGAAGTTCATCTTCCAGTTGCCGACGACGAGCGGCAGCGGTGCGAGGCGGCTCACGGCGCGTCGTCGAGTGCCGCGACGCCCGGGAGCGGGAGACCCGAGAGGAACTCGAGCGACGCACCGCCGCCGGTCGAGACGTGCGTCATGCGGTCGGCCACGCCGAAGGCCTGGACCGCGGCGCCGGTGTCGCCACCGCCCACGACGGTCGTGGCGTGCGAGGCGGCGAGCGATTCGGCGACCTTCCGGCTGCCGGAGGAGAACGCGGCGACCTCGAAGCGGCCGACCGGCCCGTTCCACAGCGCGGTCCCGGCGCCCGCGATCGCGGCGGCGAACCGCGCCGCGGTCTTGGGGCCGACGTCCATGCCGGCATCGCCGGCCGCGATCTCCGGTCCCGGCGTCGTGCGGGGATGCGTGTCGTCGCCCGGTATCGCGACGACGTGATCCTCGGGGAGGACCAGGGACTTTCCCGCGGCACCGACGCGCCGCACGATCTCTCGCGCGGTCTCGAGACGATCCTTCTCGACGAGCGACGCGCCGACCGGTATTCCTGCCGCGGCGAGGAACGTGTAGGCCATCGCGCCCCCGACGAGGAACGTGTCCGCGCGCGGGAGGAGGTTGTCGATGAGATCGATCTTGTCGGAGACTTTGGCGCCGCCGAGGATGACGACGAAGGGGGTCTTCGGCGCCGCGAGCAGCTCGCCGAGGTGCGTCAGCTCCGATTCCATGAGGAGCCCCGCGGCGGCGGGCTTGAGGCGCCCCGGTACGCCGACCGTGGAGGCGTGGGCGCGGTGTGCGGTCCCGAAGGCGTCGTTGACGTAGAGGTCTCCGAGGCGGGCGAGCTCCTCCGCGAAGACCGGATCGTTCGCCTCCTCCTCGGGATGGAAGCGGAGGTTCTCGAGGAGGACCGCATCGCCGTCGGCGCAGGCCGCGACGGCGCGCATCGCCTCGTCCCCGACGCAGGCCGGGGCGAATCCCACCGGCCGCCCGAGCAGCGCCGCGAGGCGGCTCGCGACCGGAGCGAGCGAGAGCTCCTGGCGCGGCCGGCCCTTCGGGCGGCCGAGGTGCGACGCGAGCACGACGCGCGCACGCGCGTCGAGGAGGCGCCGGACGGTCGGCAGGGACGCCACAATGCGCGTGTCGTCGGTGACGCGTCCGCTTCCCAGTGGGACGTTGAAATCGACGCGGCACCACACGCGCCGTCCGGCCAGGTCCGTGAGATCGCGAACGGAGAGCTTCGGCCGCACGCGACAGCTCAGCGGGGCGCGCGCCGAGCCTTGCTCCGGCGCGAGCGGGCGAGGATGCCGTCGAGGGCGCGACGCGCCTCGCTCGGGATCGCGGACAGGTTCCGGCTGTTGCGGCGGATGCGCTCGCGCTTGAGGATCGACCGAACCACGCCCGCGATGTGCCGGCGCATGAACGGGTCCTCGCGCAGGTACGCGCGCAGGAGGAGCGGGATCTCGTCCTTCTTGCCGATGAGCTCGACGGCGGAGAACGCCTCGAGCGGGAGCCGGGTGCCGTCGTCGGCGAGGATCGCCTGGAGATCCGCGATCGCGACGCGGCTTCCGATGCGGGCGAGCTCGAGGTGGGCCTTCGCGCGCACGCGCTGCATCGTGTCGAAGCGCGACGCCGAGCTGCCGCGCGGCGCGACGCGGTCGATGAGGTTCTTGAGACGATAGATGAGCGCCTTCTCGCCGACGGCGCCCACGACCTCGACCAGCACCTGCAGCGGTAGCGGCTCGTCGACCTCGTCGATCCATTCCCCCAGCCCCTGGACGCGCCGGCCGAGCGCCTTCAGCGCCATGCCGGCGCGGGCACAGTACTCGGGGTCGCCGGCCCGGCGGCGCATCTCGACGACGATCGCCTCCGAGGCGGTCCGGCCGCCGGAGGCGAGCCGGTGGACCGCCTCGCTCCACACCGCGTAGTCGGGGGAGGCGAGGTCCTTCACCAGGGCCTCGAGGCGGGACCGGTCGCGGACCGCGGGCGGTTCTCCCTCCTCCTCGATCTCCTCGGCACGACGTGCGATCTCCTCGACGGGGTCCTGCTTGAGGCGGCGCTTGAGGCTCCTCCTCGCCGACGGCTTGAGGAGCGGAACGAGAGCCAAGGCGGCGAGCCGGACCTTGGGCTCTTCCTTCGGGTCGTCCATGACCTCGAGGACCCGGCGAATGGCCGGCTCCTGCCCGCCCTCGTACAGCTCGATGAGGCCGTGCACCGCCGCGATGCGGACCTCGCGGACCTTCTCGCGCTTGACGAGCCGCTCGAGCGCGGACACCGCCTCGGGCGAGGGGAATCGCGCGACGCACCGCGCCGCCGTCTCGCGCATGCGCGCCTCGCGGTCGAGGAGCATGGCCACGAGCGGCTCGCGCCCGCGAGGATCTTGGATGAGCGCGAGCAGCGGCATGACGCGCGCGCGGATGCGATCGTTCGCGCCTTCGAGCGCGCCGACGAGCGCGTCCACCGAGTGCGAGCCCATGATGGAGAGCTTCGCGCGGGCCCGATCGACCTGGCGGGGATAGCGGCTGCCGAGTCGCCGGACGAGTTCGGGGACTTCGGTTGCCCGCGGCCGAAGCGTCATCTAAAGTGAGCCCACCGGTCGGTCGCCCGCGACGACCGAACGACAAGAACGTTGTAGCTGAGGACCACCCGTGCCGAGAAGCTCGCGGATTATGAGACGAGCCCCACGCGAAGTCAACGGGTCACGCGCGCGCGCGACGTACTTCTTTCTCGCGACGGGCGCGCTCGTTTTTTTTCTCGCGTGCCACGGCACCGAGCGACGCGCGGAGCGGCTGTGGCGCCACGCGCTCGATCTCGTCGCGAAAGGAGACACCTCGGGCGCGGTCGTGGAGCTCCAGCGCATCCTCGACGAGTATCCCGACACCGAGGTCGCCGCGAAGGCGCGCCGGCAGATCGTGCTCTACAAGGGACTCGAGAGCGCGGTGCTCAGCTATCCCTCGCGCCGCGCGCGCGAGGTGATGGTGCAGGTGTCGCGCGCGGTCGAGGCGTTCCGCGCCCACGAGCGGCGCGTGCCGCGCGCGCTCGACGAGCTCGTGCCCGGGCGTCTGGAGAGCGTGCCGCAGGATCCCTGGGACCACGCGCTCGAGTACCAGCCTCGGGAGCGGGGCTACCGGCTGATCTGCCGCGGCTCCGACGGGGCGCCGGGCGGAGAAGGGGACGCGGCCGATCTCGTCGTGGACGACGGCGCGTTCGTGGCCGCGCGCCCATGAAAACGCGCGCCCTCGCCGTTCTCGCGACGGCCGTGGTCGCGACGTCCGGGCGAGCCGCCGGATCGGCGGTCGCGGTGTTTCCGAACGGAACGGCGTTCACGCTGGAGGTGGCGGACGATCCCGAGTCGCGCCGCGTCGGCTACATGTACCGGGACGCGATCGGAGCCGCGGAGGGCATGCTCTTCGTCTTCGAGGACGACGGCGTGCACTCGATGTGGATGAAGAACTGCAGGGTGGGGCTCGACATGGTCTGGCTCGACACCGCCTACCGCGTCGTCGATCTCGCGGAGCGGACCAAGCCTTGTCCCGAGGTGGGGGAGTGCCCGTCCATCATTCCCAGTAGGCCGAGCCGTTTCGTGCTGGAGCTCGCGTCCGGAACCGTCGCGCGACAGTCGCTCAAGGTCGGGGACACCATCGCCGTCTTGACGCAACCGTCTCCCCGGCCATGATCGCGGCCGTCCTTCTCGCCGCCTCCCTCTTTGCGGCGGAGGAGCCCCCGCCTTCTCCCGACGTGAAGGGGGCCGACCTCGAGCTCGTGCAGAACGTGCGCGCGATCGCCGAGAGGTCCGCGCGCGCCCTCGGGGCTTCGGCCCCGCTCTCCTTGCTCGCCTTGCGCGCGGGGGAAGACGTCCGGCTCGCGGAGGCCCGTCGCCGCGCGGAGCGCGATCTCCCCGCGGCGCGCGCCGCGGCGCGCGGCCGCGCGTGGGCCGACCTCGGGCTCGGCACCGAGGAGGATCCCGCCGCGATCGTGCTCGCGCTCGCCCGCGATCTTCCCGGGATGAGCTTCGACGCCGATCGGGCGCGTCTGCTCGTGGACCCGACGCGGCTCGTCGAGGACGACGGGACCGGCGATCCGGCCTCGAACCACGCCGCATCGCTCCTCCTCGCGACGGGTGTCGCGCCCGACGAGCCGGTCGTCGCGCACTATGTCGCGCACGCGGCCACGGATCCACCGCTCCCCGCCGAGCCGCTGTCCACCGACCAAACGCTCGCGCGGGCCGCGCTGGCGGAGGGGGAGGCCAACCTCGCCGCTCTCCTTCTGCTCTTCGGGGGGGTCGGTCTGGAGAGCGAGGTGGTCGGCTCCAAGATCCGGCCCGAGGACGTGCTCTCCGGACGGCTGGTGTCCGAGGCGCTTCGCTCGGACCGTCCGATCGTCTCGCGCCTGACGGAGTGGGTGTACCTCGACGGCTTCGCCGCCGTCGCCGGGCTCGCCCGGCAGGTCGGCCTCCAGCGCCTCCCCGCCGAGCGCGCGCGACGCGCGACCACGCGCGACGTGATCCATCTCGACCGGCCGGCGGCGGTCGCGGCCGAGATCGCGAAGCCGCCCGGCCCGGAAGCCTCCGGGTTGGTCTTGGTCGACCGGGACTCTCTCGGCGAAGCCGGGATCCTGACGTGGGTCTCGATGCTCACCGGCAAAGACAACCTCGGGATGATCGCCGGGGACGGTTGGGCCGGCGACGCGCTGTGGCGGTTCGAAGGCGAGGGCGGCGGGGTCACCCTCTGGGAGACCCGGTGGGTGACCGAAGACGAAGCGAAGGACTTCGCGTATGCGGTCGAGCGCTGCCTCCAGGCGCGATTTCCCGGAGAGGCGATCGCGGGGACGGCGGACGAGCCCCGCTCTCTCGCTCGATCCGACCGCGTCTACCGCACGGCTCGGCACGGGGCGTCCGTCTCGCTCCGGATCGCGACCCCCGAGTGGGATCGAAAGCTGGACGCATCCCCGAAGAAAAAAGGAGCGGCGCCTCGCGCCCCTCGCGCTTCTCCCTGATCGTATTTAACGAATTCGTGC
>Ga0068859_100006912_pt1 | contig 11521 bp, 9 predicted proteins | sample KBSSwiS22_FD_66585 | JGI IMG/M metagenome (GOLD analysis project Ga0068859, IMG submission 66585) | Switchgrass rhizosphere microbial communities from Kellogg Biological Station, Michigan, USA - KBS Switchgrass S2-2 | ecosystem: Host-associated > Plants > Roots > Rhizosphere > Soil ... | reverse complement strand
GCCTTTTCCGCCGGCAGCGCGGCGGCTTCGAAGGTTTCGGACATGCGGGTCAACTCGCCCCGGGCGCGCCGGACGTGGGCGTCGCGGCGCCTCTATGCCGTTCGCAAACCTCTTGATCAATCCAGCGCCGGTTTCGCGCCGCGGATTCTACCGACCACCAAAACAGGGCGCCGCAGGGGCGCCTGCGTCGAAGATTGACGACGCCGCCCGAATGGCCTTGATGAAGTGTCAGATCCGACGTCGATGGCGCGCCGGAGCGGCCGCGACGGTCGCCGGCGGGGGCCGTCGAAGCGCAGAGGGAGAACGGCGATGCTGGCGCCTGTGGTGACCGAGCAGGAAGCTTTCCGGAAGGAAGTCAAGGACTTCCTGCAGGAACATTGGCTGGGAGCGGCTGAGCGCAACGAGGCCGATTTCCGCAAGAAGGCCGTCGAGGCCGGATACGTCTACCGTTCGATTCCCCGCCAGTTCGGAGGCTCGGACCAGGCGCCCGACCCGGTGAAGGCGCATATCATCCGCGAGGAGTTCGACAAGGTCCGCGCCCCGCGCGAGGTGTCCGGCAACGGCCCGGGCCTTCTCGTCCCCACCCTGCTCGCCTGCGGTGAGGAGTGGCAGAAGGAGATGTTCATCCCGAAGACGCTCACGGGAGAATACATCTGGGCCCAGGGCTACAGCGAACCCGGCGCCGGCAGCGACCTGGCCAACATCCGCACCACAGCCGTGCTCGAAGGCGACGAGTGGATCATCAACGGCCAGAAGGTCTGGACCTCGAACGCCCACAACTCGATCTACATGTTCATCCTGGTGCGCACCGAGCCGGATGCGCCCAAGCACCAGGGCATCTCGTACCTGCTGCTCGACATGCGCCAGCCCGGCGTGACGGTCCGGCCGCTGAAGCAGATCACCGGCGAGGCCCACTTCAACGAGATCTTCCTCGACAACGCCCGCACGCCGAAGGACTGGATCGTCGGCAAGCGCGGCGAGGGCTGGACCGTCTCGCGCACGACCCTCGTCCATGAGCGCAATACGGTCGGCGCCTCCATGGGCTCCGACCAGCTCTTCAACCAGGTCCTGAAGCTCGCCCGCACCACCGAGCTGAACGGCAAGCCAGCCATCGAAGACCCGCTGATCCGAGACGAGCTGGGCCGGATCTACGCCCGGGTCTCGGCGCACCGGGCCGCCGGCCAGCATCAGCTCAACCTCGCCGCCGCCGGGCGCGAAAGCGGCCAGGCCACCGGCGCCTTCACCAAGCTCTACGGCAGCGCGATCTCGGAAAGCATCGGGCTCCTGGCGCAGCGGATCATGGCCGACCACGCCATGGCCCAGCCGAACGAGAACGCCCCCGGCGCGGGCCGCTGGGTGAAGCAGTACATGAACTCCATCGCCGCCCAGCTCGGCGGCGGCACCTCCAACATGCAGCGCAACCAGATCGCCGAGCGCGCGCTCGGTCTGCCGCGCGACTTCGCCTGAGCCGGACCCGACCATGGATTTCGCACTTTCCGACGACCAGATGACCTTCATCGACACGGTCGACCGCTACCTGCGCGACACCTGTCCGCCGGACCGGCTGCACAAGGCTTTCGACGGCGATGAGGCCATCGCCGGCGAGATCTGGCAGGGCCTGCTCGAACTGGGCCTCGGCGGCCTGGTGATCCCCGAGGAGCATGGCGGCCTGGGCCTGGGCCTGCTGGAAGCCTCGACCATCACCGAGCGGATCGGCTGGGCCGGCGCGCCGGGGCCGTGGGCCTCCCACCTGCTGGCCACGCTGGCCATCTCCCGGGCCGGTTCGGACGCCCAGAAGGCGCGTTGGCTGCCGGGCATGGCCGCCGGCGAGATCGTCGGCGCCGTCGCCCTGATGGAAGGCGGCGCCTGGGGCCCGGACGCCTGGAAGCTCACGGCCTCGCCCCGGCTGACGGGCTCCAAGGACTATGTGATGGGGCTGAAGGAGGCTCAGGTCGTCGTGGTCGGCCTGGCCGGCGGACAGCTCGCCCTGGTCGAAAGCTCCGCCCCGGGCGTCAGCGTTTCGCCCTGGTTCTCCACCGACAAGACCCGCCCGGTCGGCCAGATCAGTTTCGAGAACGTCGCCGCCGACGTCATGCCCGAGACCTACGGCGCCGAGCTGCTGGATGCGGCCCTGATCCTCGCCGCCGCCGACTCCCATGGGGCGTCGGCCCGAATGGTCGAGGACATCGTGGAATATTCCAAGACCCGCGTGCAGTTCGACCGCACCCTGGCCAGCTTCCAGGCGGTCAAGCACAAGATGGCCGACCTCGCCACGGCGGTGGAGCCGAACGGGCCGCTCTATCGGCAGACCGCCGCCATCTTCGACCAGATGCCGGACGACGCCCCGCGCGCCGCGGCGCTCGCCAAGGCGCACATCACCGAGACCGCCTCCAACGTCTGCCGCATCGCCACCGAGTCCTACGGCGGCATCGGCTACACCTGGGAGCATTCGGCGCACATCTGGCTGCGCCGGGCGATGTTCAACTACGCCTGGATGGGCGCGCCCGCCGTCCACCGCGCCCGCGCCGCCGACCTGGCCGGCTGGTAGGAAAGATACCCTCTCCCTCCAAGCACGGAGGGAGAGCGCGATCCTCGAACCTATCCCTGCCGCTGGCCATGCACAGGCGTGCCGAGCGGCCCTTCGCCCGGTCCGAACGCCAGGCCTTCGTTGAGCGTCCAGGCGCCGTCCTGGCCGCGCACCCAGCCGCTGGACGCCCAGGTGCCGCCGTCCACCGCCATGTTCACTCCGGTCACGTAGCGGGCCATCTGCGAGCACAGGAACACCGCCACGTCGCCGCACTCGGAGATGTCGCCCTCGTAGCCCAGCGGGATCAGCCGATTGTACGCGTCGGTCTGGGCCGGCGTGCGATGCAGCCACTTGGACTCGTCCACCGGACCGGTGCGGTTGCCGTGGTTGCCGGGCGTGATCGTGTGGTCGGGCGAGATGCAGTTGAAGCGGATCTTATGCTGCGACAGCTCCAGCGCCATGGTGCGGGCGAAGTTGAGCATCCCGGCCTTGCAGGCGGCGTAGACGGCGAAGTTGGGCGCCGCGCGCGAGCCCTCGATCGACGAGACGTTGACGATCGACCCGCCCCGGCCGCCACGGATCATGATCGGCACGGCCACGCCGGTGGCGATGAACATGCTCATCAGGTTGATCTCGACGTGCCGGCGCCAGCTCCGCTCGCTCTGCTCGAGGAACGGACGCCCGGAGACCCCGCCGGCGTTGTTGATCAGGATGTCGATCCGCCCGAATTCCTTGTCGGTCGCCGCCACCATCGCGCGGATTTGCTCGCTCTCCATTACGTCGGTGGGAATGCCGAGCGCCTTGCGGCCCATGTCGCGGATGCGCCTGGCGGTCTCCTCGCAGCGCGTGGGCTCGATGTCGGCGATCACCACGTTGGCGCCGTGCTCGGCGAGCGCCAGGGCGATCCCCTGACCAATGCCGCCGCCACCGCCGGTGACGATCGCCACCTGGTCCGTCAATGCAGTCTTGTCGATCGTCACGGCGCTGGGCCCTCCATAATGCTATCGATTTGATTTTATTGATCCGCCCACCCCGACGAGGGCCGGGAGGAGCAGAGATGAAAGCGATCCGGCCGCAACCGATCAGGCTCAGCCCGCAGTCTGTCCCTCGGCGATCTGGGGCGCAACCATCGCCGCCAGCGCCGGGCGGCGGATCTTGTTGCTGGGCGTGCGCGGCAGGGCGTCATAGTCCATGAACAGGATACGCTTGGGCACCTTGAAGCTCGACAGCTCGCCACGCAGCCGCGCCTTGACGCTCTGCTCTGTCATCCCGCTACCGGGCTTGGGGGCGATCACCGCCACCACCATCTGGTCCAGCTTGCGGTCGTCGATGGGGAACACGGCCACGTCGAGCACGTCGGGGTCCAGGCGGATGACTTCCTCGACCTCCTCGGGCGAGACATTGGCGCCCGCGGTCTTGATCATTCCGCCCAGCCGCCCCCGGAAGTAGAGGAAGCCCTCCTCGTCCAGGAAGCAGCGGTCGCCGGTGGGGTACCAGCCGTCGGCGTCGAAGGCGTCCCGCCGCAGTCGCTTGTAGAACCCTTCCATCAGCCAGGGCCCGCGGACCAGGAGTTCGCCCATCTCGCCGGCGGGAAGCGGCTGGCGCGTCTCGGGATCGACGATCTTCAACTCCATCTTGTCGAGCGCCTTGCCCCAGGTGATCTCGCCGCCGGGCGGGCGCAGCTCGCCGGAGGGCATCCCGGAGTGCGGGCCGATCGTCTCGGTCATGCCAAGCGAATCCGGCACCTGTTCGCGGCCGATCGTCCCGCCGCCGCGAAGCATGGTGAAATAGCCGCGCTGGCTCGACGTCAGGACCTTGATGCGGTCGAAGTCCGAAGGCTTCCAGCCGTCGACGGCGGCGATGGAGCGCATCACCGCCTCGCTGCCGCCGGCGTGGGTCGCCTCGTCGCGCCGGATCGCCGCAAGCAGCGAGGCCGGGGAATGGTCGTCGATGCACAGCATGCAGGCTCCCTTGATCATGCCGCCGATCAGGCAGTCCAGGCCGCCCACCCAGAACATGGCCGCGGTGACCAGGATCCTGTCGCCCGTCTCCACGTTGGCGGGGATCAGGTGATTGGAGGCGGAGAGGAACTCAGCCTTGCTCACCACCGCGCCGGAGATGTGCACCACCGCCTTGGGCGCCGCAGTGGAGCCGGAGGTGTAGATCATGATGCAGGGGTCCGAGGGCGCGACCTCCCCCTCCACCCGCGCCAGCAGCGCCTCGGAGAAGACCTTCGAGGCCCGGCCTTTCGCCTCGAGGTCGGCGAGCGTCCCCCTCGCCCACTTCGGCGCCTCGCCGGCGACCCAGATCGACCGCAGGTAAGGGCACTCCTTATCGGCGAACACTTCCCGCCCGTCGTGACCGGCCAGGCCCGGGAAGGCCTCTTCCAGTCGGGCGCAATAGTCGTGGCGTAGGTAGCGGTCGGAGGTGATCAGGATCGACACGTCGGCGTGGCGGACGCCGTAGGCCAGCTCGCGCGCCGAGGCGAAGGTCGAGAGCCCGATGGCGATCCCGCCGATCCGCGAGACGGCGAGCCAGCTTGCGATCCATTCGGGGCCGTTGGGCGCCAGGATGCCGATGCGGGTCCCCTTCCCGGCCCCGTCCGCCAGGAGGCCTCGGGCGATGGCCGCCGATTTCGCGTCCATCTCGGCGTAGGTCAGGCTGCCGCGCCCGTCGCGCCGGACCAGCTCGCGCGGCCCATGCCGCGCCGCGATCGCACGCCACCAGGCCGGTATCGCCACGCGACCATCCAACTCGGGGGACCTGCCTTCGGCGGTCGTGCGCGGCGTCATCCTTCAACCTCATGCGTGTTTCGGCGCGAGCCTAAGGGTGACGAGCCCGACGATCCAGCATTCGGTTGCGCGCCATGCGCTGGCCGTCCCGTGCGACCTGCCGAGGCTCTCCTAACGCGCCCTTTTCCCGCTGCGGCCTTTGTCCCAGAGTGCGCCCGGGCGGCCCAGGGCCGCGAGTGCAAGGGAGGATCGGCCATGACCGGGACGGCGGAACAGGCGCGCGTGGCGGACCCCGACCTGCTGGTCCCCGGCGCGCGGCGCATGCGGCCCGACGACGCCTTCATGCTGATGACCGAAACGGACGCCACGCCGATGCACGTGGGCGCGCTGCTGATCCTGGAGGTCCCGCAGGCGAGGAAGGCCGGCTTCTACGACGCGATCCGCAGGCAGATCGCCGAGCGTCTCCCGCACACGCCTCTCCTGGTAGGGGTGCGCGAGGCGCCCGACGGCTACGATTCCGATGTCTGGCTCGACCTGCCGAATTGCGATCTCGACTATCACATCCGCCGCGTGCCCGCCGACCGCGACATGGACGACGCGGCCCTGCACGCCTTCATCGCCGACTGCATCATGCAGCGCCTGGACATGTCCAGGCCGCCCTTCGAGGTGCACGTCCTCGACCGGCTCACCGGCGACCGCTGCGCGATCTACATGAAGGTGCACCACGCCATCACAGACGGCATCGGGTTCCAGACCATCCTGGGCATGCTGAGCGACGAATATCCCCCCGCCGAGCCCCGGACCGCCGAGGGCCGCCTGCCCTCCGACGAGGAATGGCGCCGGCTCGCCGACGAGCGCTTCGCCCGCGAGGCCCCGATCGTCGCGGAGATGTCCGCCCGCCGGAAGGAGGCGCTGGCCGCCCTGGAGCAGATCAACGCCGATCCGGCCCGCAGGCGGGCCCTCACGCCGACCCTGAAGATGTCCGGCCCCACCTCGACGAAGCGGGCCTATTCGACGGTCAGCATCCCCCTGGCCCGGGTCAAGGCGCTGTCGAAGCGCTACGAGGGCACCATCAACGACATGTTCCTGGCGATCGCGTCGAGCGCGGTGCGCCGCTACCTCGTCGAGATCGACGACCTGCCCGAGACGCCCATCGTCATCAACTCGGCCCGCAGCTACCGGAGGCCCGAGCACGGCCAGTTCGGCAACCGCATCGTGGCGTTGCACCCGCACCTGGCCACCGACATCGCGGATCCGGTCGAGCGCCTGCGGGCGATCCAGCACGCCATGGAGCTGGAACGGGCGCGCACGGGCTACGACGAGGCGATGCTGGGCCAGCTCGAAAAGCCCTACGGCGCCCGGGACCGCCGCGCGAAGTTCGCCGCCCGCCACGTCGGCGGCGCTTCGGTGCTTCCGGGCAACATCACCCTGTCCAACGTCCCCGGCCCGGCCGAGACCCGCACCTACGCCGGGTTCCGCCAGATCGCCAACTTCCCGACGCCGCTGCTGGGCAGCGGCCGGTTCCTCAACATCACCTCGCGGCGAAATGGCGATTTCCTCGACATGGGGATCATGGTCGACCCCACGAAAGTTCCGGATCCGGCGACGATCGGCGTCTATCTCCAGGACGCCGTGGCCGAGTACGAGCGCCTGGCGGGGCGGATGTAGGGCTCACCCGCCCATCCCGCCGACATCCAACACGAGAGGTTCCGCCATGGCCCTGGTCACCGTCGAGAAGGATGGCGCCGTTGCGGTCGTCACCCTCAACCGCCCTGAGGCGATGAACGCGCTTTCCCGCGCCCTGCAGCACGCGCTGGCCGAGGCCGTCGAGGCGATGGACGCCGATCCGGACGTCCGGGTCATCATCCTCACCGGCGCGGGCGAGCGGGCGTTCAGCGCCGGCCTCGACCTGAAGGAGGTGGCGACCCACGGCCTGGCCCTGGGGCCCGACGGCGTGCGCGGCAAGAGCCCGGTCAAGGCGATCGCCGACGCCGCCAAGCCGGTGATCGGGGCGATCAACGGCGTGGCCATCACCGGCGGCTTCGAGCTGGCGCTGACCTGCGACATCCTCATCGCTTCCACCAACGCCCGGTTCGCCGACACCCACGTGCGGGTGGGCGTGACGCCGGGCTGGGGGCTCTCACAGCACCTGTCGCGGCTGATCGGCGTCTACCGCGCCAAGGAGCTGTCGCTGAGCGGCAACTTCCTCGACGCCCAGACCGCCCTGGCCTGGGGCTTGGTCGGCAAGGTCGTGCCGCCGGACGACCTCATTCCCACGGCCAAAAAACTCGCCGCCGACATCGCCTCCTGCGACCCGGACATGGTGCGCCGCTACAAGGCGCTGATCGACGACGGGTTCGCCCGCTCCTTCGGCGACGGGATGGCCCTGGAGGCGGAACGATCGGCGGCGGACAACGCCAAGGTCACCGCGGACTCCGTCGCCGAACGCCGCGCGGGAATCCAGGCTCGCGGCCGCACCCAGGTGGGCTGAGATCCATGGACATCCGTCTCGATGGCCGCACGGCCCTGGTCACCGGCGGCAGCAAGGGCCTCGGCCTCGCCACCGCCGCCCGCTTCGCCGCTTCCGGCGCCAACGTCGCCATCCTCGCCCGCGACGCCGCCCTGCTGGACGCCGCCGCGGCGCAGGCCCGCCAGGTCGCGCGCGGCGACGTGGAGCCCTTCGTCTGCGACGTCTCCAGGCTGGACGACCTGGAGGCGACCTACGCCGCCGTCGTCGCCCGCTTCGGCAAGGTGGACATCCTGCTCAACAACGCCGGCGCCCACATGTCCGGCGCCTTCGAGGCCGTCACCGAGGAGATGTGGCGCCAGGACATCGACCTGAAGCTGCTGGCCGCCGTGCGCCTGTGCCGCCTCTGCCTGCCGGACATGAAGGCCCGCGGCTGGGGCCGCATCCTCAACACGCTGAACATCTACGCCAAGGCGCCGGCCGCCAATTCCACTCCCACTGCGGTGACCCGGGCCGCGACCCTGGCGCTGACCAAGGCCCTGTCGGCGGAGGGCGCGCCCTTCGGCGTGCTGGTCAACGGCCTTGTGGTCGGCGTGATCGAGAGCGACCAGCTCCGGCGCGGCTGGGAGGCCGGGGGCCGCAAGCTTCCCTGGGAGGAGTTCCTGAAGCGCGCCGCCGAGCGCCTGCGGATCCCCATGGCCCGGATTGGCCTGGCCGAGGAGTACGCCAACGTCGCCTGCTTCCTGGCCTCGGACGCCGCTTCCTACGTCACCGGTTGCGCCATCAACGTCGACGGCGGCCTGAGCCCCGGGATCTAGCGCGTCACCACGGCGCGATCTGCACCTTGCACTGGTGCGTGCGCTCGCGCAGCGCCTCGAAGGCGGCGGGCGCCTCGTCCAGGCTCACCACGTCGGTGATCATCTCCGAGACTTGCGGCGCGCCGGCCTCGAAGGCGTCGACGGTGATCTCGAACTCCCGGCGGTCGTAGAGGACGGCGAACTCCATCCGCGCCTCTTTGGCGACGGCCGCCGCGGGGTGGAAGGTGTCGGGCGTCACGCAGAACCCCAGCACGACGACCAGCCCCCGCCGTCGCACGCACTCCAGCGAACGTTCGATCATGCCCGGCACGCCCACGCATTCCAGCACCACGTTCGGCGGGCCGCCCAGGGCCTCGGCCACTTGTCGCGACAAACGCTTGTCGGGGTCCGGGGTCACGAAGGCGTCGGCGCCTATGGCCATCGCCAGCCCCTCGCGGCGGTTGGACGACGCCGTCACCGCCACCTTCGCCCCGGCGCGCTTGGCCCAGTAGGCGGCGGCGAGCCCGATCGGTCCCGCGCCGATGACCAGCGCCGTGTCGCCGGGCTTCAGGTCGGCCCGACGCACCCCGTGCAACGACACCGCCATGGGCTCCACGAGGGCCCCGTCGGCGAGCCCGACCCCCGCCGGCAGCGGCACGCAAGCGCGCTCGCCCGCCAGTGCGTATTGGGCATAGCCGCCGGGCGCGCCGCCCATGCCGTTGGCGCGCGATTTGGGACATTCGCTGGGGACGCCCGACAGGCAGGCACGGCACCTGCCGCAACCGATGAACGGCATGACCGCGACGGCGTCGCCGACCTTGAGGCTGCTCACCCCGCGCCCGAGGGCCGTCACCTCGCCGGAGAATTCATGGCCCAGCACCGCGCCCGCCTTCGCGCCGTACGGCCCTGCGTCGGCCTGGGTCAGGTGCAGGTCGGTGCCGCAGATCCCGCAGCGGCCGACCTTCACCACCACCTCCAGCTCGCCCGGCGTCGGGTCCGGGATCTCCTCGACCGTCAACGGACGGCCGGGCTCGTGGAACACGCAGGCGCGCATCGCCCCCTCCTCGAATTCATCGCCGTGACGAAATTCAAACAGATGTTCGTCATTCACCCAGCGGCGGCTTGATTTCGGATATCGTTTTGGCGCCTGTCTGCAAGGACGTATCGGAAAAAGGGGAGACGGTATGAGCGGCGTGGGTATGGAGGAGGCGCGCGCCATTGCGCGCCGCGTGGAGGCCTTCGTCCGCGAGGTCGTTATTCCCTACGAGAAGGACCCCCGCTGCCTGCCCCACGGCCCGGCCGATGACTTGGTGTTCGAATTGAAGGACTTGGCGCGCAAAGCCGGCGTCCTGACGCCGCACATCCTGCCGGACGGCCGCCACCTCAGCCAGCAGGAGACCGCCATCGTGCTGCGCGCGTCCGGCGTCTCGATCCTCGGGCCGCTGGCGGTGAACACCATGGCCCCCGACGAAGGCAACATGTACCTGCTGGGCAAGGTGGGCAGCCCCGAGCAGAAGGAGCGGTTCCTGAAGCCGCTGGTCGAGGGCCACGCCCGCTCGGCCTTCTTCATGACCGAGCCGGCCAGCGACAACGGCGCCGGCTCCGACCCCTCGATGATGCTGACCACCGCCCGGCCGGACGGCAACCACTGGCTGATCAACGGGCGCAAGGCGTTCATCACGGGCGCCGAGGGCGCGAAGGTCGGCATCGTGATGGCCAAGTCCGACGACGGCGCCTGCATGTTCCTTGTCGAGCTGCCGGACCCGGCCATCCGCATCGAACGCGTGCTCGACACCATCGATTCCTCGATGCCCGGCGGCCATTCGGTGGTCACCATCGACAACCTCCGTGTCCCCGCCGACCAGATGCTGGGCGCCAGCGGGGAGGGCTTCAAATACGCCCAGATCCGGCTCTCGCCCGCGCGCCTGTCCCACTGCATGCGCTGGCACGGCGCCTGCGTGCGGGCCAACGAGATCGCCACCGCCTACACGGTCCGGCGCAAGGCGTTCGGCAAGGCGCTGATCGACCACGAGGGCGTTGGCTTCCAGCTCGCCGACAACCTCATCGACCTGAAGCAGGCCGAGCTGATGATCGACTGGTGCGCCGCCGTGCTCGACTCCGGCTCGCTGGGCACCGCCGAAAGCTCGATGGCCAAGGTCGCCGTCTCCGAGGCCCTGTTCCGGGTCGCCGACCGTTGCATCCAGGTGATGGGCGGCACGGGCGTGACCGGCGACACCATGGTCGAGCAGGTGTTCCGCGAGATCCGCTCGTTCCGCATCTACGACGGCCCGACCGAGGTCCACAAATGGTCGCTGGCCAAGAAGATCAAGCGCGATTTCCTGAGCGCGAACCCCTCATGAGCGCCGGTGTCGATGACAACGTCGGCACCACGGCGGTCCGCGACGGCTTCCACTTCGACGAGGCCCGGCTGACCGCGTGGATGGCGGCCAACGTCGAGGGCTACCAGGGCCCGCTGAGCGTCGAGCAGTTCAAGGGCGGCCAGTCCAATCCGACCTTCAAGCTCGTCACTCCGGGCCGCAGCTACGTGCTGCGCCGCAAGCCGCCCGGCCAGCTCCTGAAGGGCGCCCACGCTGTCGACCGCGAAGCCCGCGTGATGGCGGCGCTCGGAACCACCGGCTTCCCGGCCCCGCGCATCTTCGGGCTCTGCACCGACGACGCGGTCATCGGCTCCTGGTTCTATGTGATGGACTGCGTCGAGGGCCGGATCATCTGGGACAACACCTTCCCGGGCATGAGCAAGGATGCCCGCGCCGCCCACTTCGACGCCATGAACGAGACCATCGCGCGGCTGCACATGGTCGACTACGCCGCCATCGGCCTGGGCGACTTCGGCCGTCCCGGGAACTATTTCGAACGCCAGATCGGCCTATGGTCCAAGCAGTACCTGGCCGACGAGGACGCCGGCCGCGATCCCTTCATGGACAAGCTGGTGAGCTGGCTGCCCGACCACATCCCGCCGGGTGACGAGACCACCATC
>Ga0068859_100006907_pt1 | contig 11524 bp, 11 predicted proteins | sample KBSSwiS22_FD_66585 | JGI IMG/M metagenome (GOLD analysis project Ga0068859, IMG submission 66585) | Switchgrass rhizosphere microbial communities from Kellogg Biological Station, Michigan, USA - KBS Switchgrass S2-2 | ecosystem: Host-associated > Plants > Roots > Rhizosphere > Soil ... | reverse complement strand
CGTCGATGACGTGCCGGACGACCTGGTGGTCGCGGGCGTCCCGGCCCGCCCGATCGCCGCCGGCCGCGTGCTTGGCCCGGCCGGCTCCGAGACGGATCCCGCCGGCGCCGGGGCGCCCGACGTCGCCGGCCTGCCGCCGGACGACGTCCGCCCGCCGTCCTGGCCACCGCCCCCGCGTCACGAGCCGGCTCGGCACGGGTCGGCTGCCGCCCCCGCGCGGTTCGCCAAGCAGGCCGAGAATGAACCTTTTCCGTCGTCGCCGCTGACCAGGGCGTGACTCGCCGGGATTACGGTGAGATCGCGAGGGCTTACCCGCCTGACAGCCCGTGGTGCTCCAGAGATGAACAATTGCCCGATGACCCGGCCCGGGCGGCATAACTCAGGATTCGGAGGTCGTCGCCGCCTAGCATCAGACCCGTGGATCGCTGGTACGAGCTCGAAGAATGCGACAACGTTCGCGATCTCGGTGGGCTGCCCACCGTGGACGGGGACCAGACCCGGTACGGAGTGCTGCTACGCAGCGGCACCCTTCAGCATGCGAGCCCGGCCGACGTGGTGCGGCTGCGTGACGAGTACGGGCTGCGGACGATCCTGGACCTGCGTACCCCGGAGGAGGCGACCCGCGAGGGCCGCGGCCCTCTGGGCGCCGAGCCGATCGCCTACCACAACCTGTCGTTCCTGCGATCCCGCTGGATCATGCCGAACGAGGAGGAGGCGGCGCGGGAGCTGGTCCGCCTCCGCGACACCAAGGACCGGGTCGAGCACTACCTGGACTACCTGCGGCTTGCCCCCGACTCGGTCTCGACGGCCGTCCGCCTGATCGCCGACGAGGCGAGCGGCCCGATCCTGTTCCACTGCGCCGCGGGCAAGGACCGCACCGGTGTGCTGGCCGCGATCGTGTTGTCGATCGTCGGCGTCGAGTCGGCGGCGATCATCGACGACTACCTGGCCACCAACGAGCGGATCGGCCGCATCGAGACCCGCCTCGCGGCGCTGCCCTCCTACGAGAGCGGTATCCGTACCCGCGCGGACGCCGACCAGCTGCGGGTCCGGCCCGAGGTGATGGCCGGCGTCCTCGAGCGGGTGCGGGAGATCTGGGGCGACGCGGCCGGCTGGGCCCGCTCGGCCGGTGTCCCCGACGAATCCCTGGACTCGCTGCGCAAGCGCCTCGTAGTCGCGGCCTGAATTCTTCAGCGGCCGCGGAGCCGGTCGATGTTCGCGGCTTCCTCCGGGTCCGGGGTCTCGACGGCGAGGAAGGCCTTCACGCAGTCGAGGGCGACCTCGGGGGCCGTTCTCTTCAGGCTCATCGTGAGGACGTTCGCGTCGTTCCAGAGGCGGGCGTTGGTGGCGATCCAGGGGTCCCAGGCCAGGGCGGCCCGCACTCCCGGGACCTTGTTCGCGGCCATCGCCGTCCCGGTCCCCGTCCAGCACATCAGCACGCCGTAGCGATACTCGCCGCTCGCGACCCCACGGGCCACGGCCTCCGAGAGATCCGGCCAGGCGGTGGGGTCCAGGACGGTGGTGTCGTGCGTCGTCAGCAGGTAATCCCGCACCGCGGCGACACATTCGTTGGTGTCATCCGCACCAAAAATGACTTTGATTTTCCCGGCAGTCACCGGTCGCCGTACCTTTCCGCTACCTCGCCGCCATTGAACCTCTTCCGATTATGCGTCGCGCCGATCGACGGCCGATGGACGCGACGCGCCGCCCGGACTCCCCTTACTCGCGTCGGAGGGCTCTCATCCGGCGCCCAGCAGCTCGGGCAGCGCCGCGGCCAGCGCTCGGAAGGCCCGGCCCCGGTGGCTGATCGCGTCCTTCTGTTCGGCGGTCAGCTCGGCGCTGGTCCGCGTCTCGCCATCGGGCAGGAACAGCGGGTCGTAGCCGAAGCCGTTCGCGCCACGCGGCGCGGACAGCAGGCGACCGCGCATCTCGCCGTGGACGACCCGCTCGGTTCCGTCGACGCCGACGAACGCCGCCGCGCAGACGAACGCCGCGCCCCGGCGCTCCTGGGGGACATCGTCGAGCTGGGCGAGCAGCAGCGCGTTGTTCGCGGCGTCCTTCTCCGCCCGCGGCCAGCCCGCCGGGCTGCCGGCCCAGCGGGCGGAGCGGACGCCTGGCAGGCCGTTCAGCTCGTCCACGGCGAGCCCGGAGTCGTCCGCGACGGCGGGCAGGCCGGTCGTCGCGACGGCGTCCCGCGCTTTGATCAGCGCGTTCTCGGCGAAGGTGCGGCCAGTCTCGGGGACCTCGGGGCCATCCGGCAGCCCGACGAGCTCGACCGCGAGGCCCGCCGCGTCGAGGATCCGGCGCAGCTCCACGAGCTTGGCCTCGTTGCGGCTGGCCAGCACCACCCGGGCCGGCGCGCCGGGCGTCTCGCTCATTTGCCCCGCCCGAAGCTCGCCGGTCGGGCCGGGCCCGCCGGCGGGGGGCCGGCCAGCGCGTCGGCCTGGATCTTGGCGAGCTGAGCGCAGCCGGCGACGGCCAGGTCGAGCAGCCGGTCGAGCATGGCGCGGTCGAAGACGACACCCTCGGCAGTGCCCTGGACCTCGACGAATGACCCGGCCTCGGTGCAGACGACGTTCATGTCGGTGTCGGCCGTCGAGTCCTCGACATAGGCGAGGTCGAGCATCGGGACCCCGCCGACGACGCCGACGCTGACGGCGCTGACCCCGCCGGTGATCGCCTTTGACCGGCCGAGCCAGCCGCACGCGTCCGCCAGGGCGACGTAGGCGCCGGTGATCGCGGCCGTGCGGGTGCCGCCGTCGGCGAGCAGCACGTCGCAGTCGATCGCGATCGTGTACTCGCCCAGCTGCTTGAGGTCGATGCAGGCGCGCAGGCTGCGCCCGATCAACCGGGAGATCTCGTGGGTGCGCCCACCGATCCGCCCCTTGACGGACTCGCGGTCGTTCCGGCTGTTGGTCGCGCGGGGCAGCATCGCGTACTCGGCCGTCACCCAGCCCAGGCCGCTGCCCTTGCGCCAGCGCGGGACCCCTTCGGTCACCGAGGCCGCGCACAGCACCCTGGTCCGCCCGAAGCTGATCAGCGCGGAGCCCTCCGCGTGCTCCTGCCACCCACGGGTGATCGTCACGTCCCGAAGCTGGTCGGCGGCCCTGCCGTCATGTCGAGTCACGACCGGACCATATCCGCGTCCCCCGACAACCCGGTCGAGGAGAGGCTGCCCGGCAGGGTGGACCTCAGTGGCGCCGGCCAGACCGCAGCAGCCGATCAGACGTCGAACGAGGCGCCGGGCGTGGCGACGGTCAGCTTGCCGTTGTAGGCGGCGGTCGCCTCGGCCTCGCTGCGGACCGGGTCGCCCCAGGGCACGAGATGGGTGAGAACCAGCTGCCCGACGCCGGCCGCCTCGGCGTGCAGGCCGGCCTCCCGTCCGGTCAGGTGCAGGTCCGGCGGGTTCTCCTCGTGGTCGAGGAACGCCGCCTCGCACAGGAAGAGGTCGCTGTCCTTGGCGAGCCGGACCAGCTTCTCGCACGGCCCGGTGTCGCCCGAATAGGTCAGCACCTTGCCATCCGCGCTGATCCGCGCGCCGTACGCCTCGACCGGGTGGGCGACCCGAGCCAGGTCGATCAGGAACGGGCCGATGTGCACCCGACCGGGGACGATCGTCTGGAAGTCGTAGATGTCGGCGAGCGAGTCCTCCGGCCAGCGCTCGAAGGCGCCACAGATCCGCTCTCGGGTATTGATCGGCCCGTACACCGGCAGCTTCGGCGGAGTGCCCCGCGGGTGGTAGCGGCGGGCGTAGCTCTGCACGACCAGGTCCAGGCAGTGGTCGCCGTGCAGGTGGCTGAGCAGGACCGCGTCGACGTCCCGCAGGTCGCAGTGCCGCTGCAGTTCGCCCAGCGAGCCGTTCCCGGCGTCGACGACAAGTCGGAAGCCGTCGGACTCGATCAGATAGGAGGAACAGGCGGAGTTGGGGCCAGGATAGGTGCCGGAACAGCCCAGGATCGTCAGTCTCACCGACGCACCGCCTCAGCCGTCGCCATGGCCGCCCTCGTCACGATGTCGCCGCCCCCGTCTCGTTCACGCGTGCTTCCCGCCATGCTCAGGGGCGAGGGCGCCTGCGCGCCACCGGTGCCGGCCGGAAGGACGGCGGACAGCTCCGGGCCGAGGAAACGACGGCCGATCCGGGTGAACAAGTGGGGGTCGCCGGTGGCCAGGAAATGATGCGCCGGCGGAGGCAGGTCCGGATCGCGGAACAGGCCACCGCGGGCCAGTACCCGGTACGTGTCCTTCGCCGTTTCCTCGGCACTGCTCACCAGCGTCACCCCTTCCCCCATCACGAGGCTGATAACCCCGGTCAGCAGCGGATAATGCGTGCATCCCAGGATCAGGGTGTCGATGCCCACTTCCTGCAGTGGCGCGAGGTACGCCTCAGTGAGGCCGAGCAACTGCCGGCCGGCCGTCGTGCCACGCTCCACGAAGTCGACGAACGCGGGGCAGGCCACGCTGGTCAGCGTCACGTCGGGCGCGGCGGCGACGGCATCCTCATAGGCCCTGCTGGTGATCGTGGCGACGGTACCGATGACCCCGACCCGGCCGCTGCGCGTGGCGGCGACCGCCCGGCGGGCCGCCGGCAGGACGACCTCGACCACGGGCACGTCGTAACGCTCTCGGGCGTCGCGCAGGCAGGCGGCGCTGGCCGTGTTACAGGCGATCACGAGAAGCTTCACGCCTTCGGCGACCAGCGCGTCCATCGCGTCGAGCGCGAGCCGCCGCACCTCGGCGATCGGGCGCGGGCCGTACGGGGCATGCCGGGTATCGCCGAAGTACAGGAGTGGCTCGTGCGGCAGCTGGTCGAGGATGGCTCTGGCTACTGTCAGGCCACCGACGCCGCTGTCGAACACCCCAATCGGCGCGTCACTCATGAGGGCAAAGACTAAGCCGGAAACCTCCTGGACACCCTGTGGGTGTCGTCACGAGCGCATTGACGAACCGGCGGATGTCCACCTAGGAAGGGGAAAGTGCCCCGATCTTGCCCGATATGCACCACTCGTGATAATGAGCACGTCGCCTCGCGGCCCGGCGGCACCCACCGAGAACGCCCACTGGTTGTACACATTGAGCGACGCCAGCCCTTCGAGCCGGACGACGCCGAGCCCCCTCCGACACCTGAGGCCCTCGGTCAAGAGCCCCAGGACCAGCAGGAACACGTTCCAGGCACGGGCGACTTCAGAGTTGATGGACCCTTCCGTGCCGATATGGTGACCATAACGGTGTGTCGGCCGGCAAGGACCGACCTCACGGGGTACCCTGGGAACTGCCTGTAATCGATCAGTGACTATCAGCTATCGAGCAGGTAGGTTGAGGACGCGACTGAGGTGTCCGGGCCGATCCATCCGTCCCCGGGCCGTGGCACCCCAGTCGCATCCCTCATCCTGGTTCACCTAGACATCCTCGGTTCACCCAGGTCTCGCCCGATCGCGCCGGTCGAGGCGTAACCGGCCTTCGGACCGGACCAGCCGCCTAGCCTCACGTCGCGGTCCGTCAAAATCCGAAAGCCCATGTCCCGCGGTCCGGCCCACTCCAGGGGTGGCGGATTCCGGGCCGCATATTCCTGCGGGCCGATCTATCGAATGAGAACCGCGGATTGAACGGAAAGGCCGCGTTTCAGGGGGCGCGCGAGAAGGCTCGACGGCGGCCAGCCCGGGTCAGCTGACCTGGATCAGGCCTGCCCCGGCGTCGATGTCCGTGCCTCGCGTGGCCCGCGGCCCGCCGGCCTCCAGCCAGGCCCCGTAGACCTGTTCCGCCAGCAGCCAGGCGACGCCAGGTGACGCCCGTCCGACGGCCGGAGCCGCCGACGCGATGACCTCCGGCTCAGGCCACCGGGTGACCAGCCCTACCCCCCGCACCGAGGCGGCGACCAGCACCGAGGCGTCCACCCGCGGGTCACCGCTGATCACCCAGCGCGGCGCATACGGGGCGAACCGCTCCGCGACCCGGACGTGCCGCGTCTGCGCGCGCCCGACCGCCGGCACGACCACCGCGTCCAGTACCACCGGCGGCTCGAGCAGCCGCTCGAGCCGGCCCGACGCGGTCCACTGGACGACGCCGTCGGGCAGCAGCCCCGTCGCGGCCAGCGCCGGGTCCGCGTACGTCCGGTCTGCCGGCAGGTCGACGAGCCACCGCAGCAGTCGCAAATAGCTCAGCGCACCCATCGACGCGGCGACCCGGCGCTCGTGTTCCCCCGCGTTCAGCTCGAACACGGCATCAACGATCATGCCGTCGAGTTCGGCGCGCACGACCCGCCGATCGGGGAACAGGCTGGCCATCAGCGCGCCGTCAAGGAGTCCACCGGACCCGCCAGCTCGCCTCACCAGAGTCTCTCCCTCCGCGGTACGCCAGGACGGGGTTCATGCCCGTCGGCGAGGTGCCCCGCCACCGCCCGCCGCGCCGGCCGACACCGACGCGTGGTCCTATTTTTCCCGTCAGGTCCCACCCGGCCAACGGGTGGTCCCCTCCAGTTCCAAGCTCATCAACCTGAGGAGCGCTCGTCGAGCGCTCGCGTCACGACAGCGCGTCAACCTCGGGCGCACCACGCACGGCGGACGCCCACGGCGGACCCTCATCTGGGCGGATTTCACCCCCTCTGACCCGCAGGCCGCCAGCCGCGTTGCCCCTGGCAGCGTGTCACACCGCCCACGGACCACAGCGAAGCCACCGCACTTGGGCGCCACGCCAGCCCAAGCCCTGGAAGTCAGCGACCGCGACCGGCTGTACCGACCCGTCCATACCCTGCCCAAATCCCCCGGCGCGGACCGGGCCCGCGCCCGGTCCGCGCCGGTCGATATCCTGGAACAGCGCGGGAGTGGCGGAATGGCAGACGCAGCAGACTTAGGATCTGCCGCCCTAGGGCGTGGGGGTTCAAGTCCCCCCTCCCGCACTGTGTGATGTCTCAGGACATCGGAGACAGCTGAACCCTCAGTCCGGGAGTGGTCCTCCAGCCAGCTGATGATCTCGACGTCGGCGCCGGGTCTGCCGTTCGGCCGGGTCGGCCGGTAGTGCGTGAAGTCCGACTGCCAGCACTCGTTCGGCTGATCGGCCTGGAAACGGATGTAGGACGACCGCTGACCGTCTGGCCGGCTCGGGTGTGACGGCCCCGGCGCGGGTCAGGATCCGGTGGATCGTCGCCCGAGACAGCGTCGTGGCGTGATGCACGGCGAGATGCGAGCCGGTCGTGTCCGCGCCCGCGTCCAACCCAGCCAACCGCGCCTTCGATGTCGGCGATCACGAACCGACCAGCGCTGTCTCCGATGACCCGAGACACCTGTCGCCTATGTCCTGAGCAGGACACCCGCTGGCTTATTGAGCCAGGCTGTTCAAGTCGAACCGGTACAGCCACTGGTCGAGCGAAACGGGCGCACAGGGCGTGGAGCCAGGCCACGTTGGGCAGGTAGATGGGTTGGCGACTTGTGTTACTGGAAGGTAAAGCGCGCGGTTCTGTACGTCTATCACGCCTTTACGAACACCGACGTAGTGTGTGCCGCGGTCAACCAGTTGGTCGAGGCCGATGTTAACCGGTGACAACGTGGTGAGGGCCAAGGTGCTACCGCTGCCCGATTGCTTTACGCGCATGAGGTAGCCGGAAATAGTTGCGGCAAACATGGTCTTCGTCTGGGGGTCCTGTACGAAACTGCGGGTTTGTCCGTAGGTGCCGGTGTTGCCGGCGGTCAGGTCTGGAGCACATACGGTGTTCCAGCCGGCGCCGGTCCAGGGCTGTGCCGCGGCGCAGGTATTTTCGAGTTTACGCGCACCATTGATCTTGCTGTAGACCACGATCGGGCCACCCTGGAGGCTGTTGGGCACCGCCTGGGTCACCCAAAGGTTGCCGAGCGAGTCGTACTTGGCGGTTTCGAAACGGTACTGCGACGTGCCATTTGTCTGGCCGGAAATAATCGGCTTGGAAACCGGAGTAATCTGGCTGGTGCTACGGTTGTAAGAAAACTCCTGGATCGGGAAAATGCTCTGCTGGCCATTGTTGGATACATCGAAGATGACGCTGAAGTATTCCAGGCTGCCGGTTGAGGTCGGGTCAACATCTACTTCGCGCGGGTTTACGGTGTAGTAGCCGCCGGCACCGTTTGAAATGTTGGGGTAGGTGTAACTGGCAGCAATTGAGCCGTCGGTGTTCATGGCTACAATGCGGCCGCTTTGTTGACCATTTGCCGTGTCGGGGTAGTACTGGCTGACAACAAATTTCTGTGCCAGCGGCAGAACGTCCATTTCAGCCATGCCGCGGCAGTTGGCTACCTGCTGACCAAAGATGTTTGCGTACGACGGGCAGGCGCCGGCGCTCAGACCACCGTAAGCCTTGATTTGCTCAGAAGTCTTCGAAAGGCTCTGGTTGTAGGCCACGCTCCCGGTCGTGGTGTCCAGGTAGCCTAGCTGCGGATATTCGCCGTACTGTGAGACGTCCCAGCCGTCGTAGTTGACCGCTGAAACGAAGGCGATCCGCGATTGTCCGCCAACGGTTACGGGCGTAATTCCGTTTACCGTTGCCCCACCGACGGAGTAGAAGGGATTGGTCACCTTCAGTGATCCGTTGCTGGACGGTACGGTTAGGCTGCTGAAGGTGTTCCGGGCCGGGTTGAAAACGCCGATGCCCATGTGATCAGCCGTAGCATAAGCCTCGTTGTCGGTTTGCGGGTTGGCACCAATCACAACTTCACCGTCCGCTGCAAGGGCAGAGAAGAAGGCGGATTCGCCCGGCTGGAAGCCCCAGTTGGTAACGGCCTGCGTTTGCAGTGTCTGACCAGTTGACAGTGTGGTGCCAAGGTTGCCAAATGTGCCGGCTTTGCCATATAGAACGGCATCTGGCGTCGTGAGCGTCACGACGGCGTTGTCAATACTCATCACGTATGATGTAGAGGCAGCATTTTTCTGGCTCAGGTCAGTGAGTACCAGCGTGTGATTACCAGGGGGCAACACGGCACTCTGGTAGAGGAGGGCCGCCTGTTTTGTAGAGGAATATAGGTCGATGGTGCCGACACTCTGGCCGTCCAGGGTAATCGACGCCATGCCGCTGGCTGTGCCCTTGATGCCGTTCAGCTTAACCTGCGTGCCGCTGAAGCGCAGGGTTACGCTGTCGCCCGCCTGATAGGCGTAATAAAAACTTAAGTTAGTGGCTGGTGCACAGCCTGAACAGTGTGACCAAGTCGAGCCGGTGTATTGAAATTGATTACTCCCAGTACCGATGGTTGTATCTTCGACAGTGGTGGTAGTGGTGCTGGCGCTGGCCTGGCCGCCACCAAGTGTATTGGGGGAATAGACACCTGCCACAAGCAGCGATATTGCGCCGAACATCACGACGCTTAGAGCTCTTCCGAGTCCGTTCCGCCATGATTTACGTTTGGCATAGGAGAGTCGATACATGGCAGCCCTCCACTTAGTTGCAATTTCACTAAATGAGGCATTATGTAGCATCAATGGTCTTGCGAATATCAGACCACATTACGTCTGACGAGAAGGTCGACTGCCGGCTATAGGTGGTCACTCCGATACGGCACGCTACAACATAAGTACGCACTGCGTATCCACTTTTCTATAAGTCATAGTATCTACCACTTTAACCGGTTTGCTTACGGAGCGCTCCGGCGACGCTGCATACGGTCCGCAAGCTCCCGGAGCATCCTCCGCGCGGCCTCGCCATAGCCGCTGAAGGTGACTTCATCACCGGCCGAGGCGGGGATGGGACGCTTGGCAGGTGAGCGGACGGACGGGAGCGCACCGGCCGGCGCTTGAGGTGCCGTCGCCCGTGGTCGAGCTGCCTGACGACCGGCTGCATGGGGTGCGGCTGCTGCTGAAGCGGGACGACCTGATCCACCCGGACTTGCCGGGGAACAAGTGGCGGAAGCTGGCCGGCAACCTCGCGGCCGCTGCTGAGCAGGGCGCCGAGACGTTGCTGACATTCGGTGGGGCGTACTCCAACCACATCGCGGCGACCGCGGCGGCCGGCTGGCACTTCGGCTTCCGCACGGTCGGAGTGATTCGCGGAGAGGAGCACCTGCCGCTCAATCCAGTGCTCGCTCGGGCGACCGAGCGGCACGGGATGCGGTTGACCTACCTCGACCGGACCCGCTACCGAGCCAAGCGTGACCCGGCCCTGCTCGCCGAGCTCGCCGCCGAGTTCGGCCCGTTCTACCTACTGCCCGAGGGCGGCAGCAACGAGTTGGCGGTCGCCGGCTGCGCTCAGCTGGCCGCCGAGCTCATCGGCCAGGTCCCAGACGTCGATGTGGTGGTCTGCCCGGTCGGCACCGGCGGCACGCTGGCCGGCCTCGCCGCCGGTCTGGCGCCAGACCGAAGTGCGATCGGCGTGCCCGTACTCAAAGGCGGCGGGTTCCTCACCGAGGAGGTCGCCGCGCTTCAGCGCGCCGCTCTTGGCCACACAACCGACAACTGGCAGCTCGTCGAGGAGTTCCACTTCGGCGGCTACGCCCGCCGCACGCCAAAGTTGGACGCCTTCATCGGCGACTTCGCGGAACGGCACGGGCTGGTCCTCGATTGGGTGTACGTCGCGAAGATGATGTACGGCCTGTTCACGATGGTCGCGGACGGGCGAATCCCGGCCAGCTCGACTGTCGTCGCGGTCATCACCGGCCGATGTGAGGACGTGGTCAAACCTTGAGGTGGTACCTGCCGGTGGGCGAGGTGCGACCGCCCGCCGCCACATCCATAGAGCAGAGCCCCGCGCCGGGACGGCTGCGGGGCTCTGACGGGAAGATTTCTGATCCGGTCGCTGGTGGCTGGGCACGGCGGGCTGCCGGCACACCGCGCGCGGCCTGAGCGTCCGGTCAGGCAGGAATCGCACCGAGTTGGCGCATCAGGCCGAGTTGGTCAACGACATTCCAGTGCTCGACAATTTGGCTGTCGGCGATGCGTACGATGTCGATCACGTCGATCTTCACGTTCTTGCCGGTAGCCGGGATGCCCATGAAATCGTCGACGTGGCGGCCGTGGAAGGACTTGCTCGTCACCACCTTGTCATTTTCGGCGACCTGGTCGTGGATCTGCGCGGAGAAGCCCTCGAACGCCGTGAAAAAGGTGTCGAACAGCGCCTTGACGCCCGCCCGGCCGGCCGGCAGCCCAGGCAGCGCGCTGTGGTCGACGACATGCTCGGCCACAATCTCATACAGCGCTGCCTCATCGTGGTTGGTCTGGTACTCGACCACGAAGCGCTTGATCAGGGCCTTGTTCTGCTCGCTCACGGCTGCCTCCACTGGTTCGGAATGTCAGCCGTCAGCCTGCCCGTGGCGCCCGCTCGCCCGCATGGGTAGTTCTACCAATCTTGGGGCAGTAGACCGTGCTCCATCGCGTACATCGCCGCCGCGGCACGGCTGGACACCCCGATGCGGGCGTATACATCCTGTATGTGGTGCTCGGCGGTACGGACAGAGATGGTGAGCCGCGCGGCGATCGCCCGGTTGGACAGGCCCTGCGCGAGCAGGTTCAGCACCTCGACCTGACGGGCGGTGAGGCCCGCGCGGCCTCCCGCTCCGGCTCGGGCGGCGCGCGCGCC
>Ga0068859_100006906_pt1 | contig 11524 bp, 3 predicted proteins | sample KBSSwiS22_FD_66585 | JGI IMG/M metagenome (GOLD analysis project Ga0068859, IMG submission 66585) | Switchgrass rhizosphere microbial communities from Kellogg Biological Station, Michigan, USA - KBS Switchgrass S2-2 | ecosystem: Host-associated > Plants > Roots > Rhizosphere > Soil ... | reverse complement strand
GATCACCTCGAGCAACATCGTGAGCAGAATATGGCTGACGTAGCTTACACCTTGCAGGTGGGACGCCGCGCTTTTGCGTGCCGCGCCGCAGTGGTTTGTCGTAATGCAAGTGAAGCGATAACCGCTTTAGGAGGTGACAACTCTTCGCTCCACCTCGTCAGGGGCGAGGAACTGCCTGCGAGTAAAGGAGTAGTGTTTCTATTTCCCGGGCAGGGCGCGCAACACGTGAACATGGGTCGCAGCCTTTATGAAGCGAAAGGTGAATTTCGGCGCGTGGTGGACGAGTGTGCGGATGCAGCCTTTCCTATCCTGGGCCATGACCTGCGAGCGGTGCTCTATCCGCCGCCCGGCAATGAGGAGAAAGCGCAGCAGCAATTGCGGGAGACAGCCATAACGCAAGTGGCGCTGTTTGCCGTTGAGTATGCCCTGACGGAACAACGGCGCGTTTGGGGAGTTCGTCCGGCGGCGCTGCTGGGCCATAGCCTGGGCGAATATGTTGCGGCCTGCGTGAGCGGAATGTTCAGCATGGACCAGGCGATCACGTTAGTCGCCGAACGCGGTCGATTGATGCAGACGCTGCCGCGCGGCGTGATGCTGGCCGTCACGCTGGATGAGCCGGAGTTGCGAGAAGCGCTCTCCGCCGTCTCTCCGGGATCGGACGGGCGGTTGTGGATCACGGCCGTCAATGGACCACAGCGCACTGTAGTCGGCGGCGATGCCGAAGCGATCGAAGAATTGGAACGGTACCTGAATGACAAACAAGTGCGAACGCAGCGGCTTCAAACATCACACGCGTTTCATACGGGCCTGGTAGAACCCGTGCTGCAACAGTATCGAGCCGTAGTAGAACGGACGGTGAGATATCCGCATCTGCACGTGCGCTATGTTTCAAATACGAGCGGCCACTGGGCGGCGGCCACCGAAGTGCAGGAACCGGACTATTGGGTGCGACACATGCGTGAGCCGGTCCGGTTCAGGGCGGGAGTGACAGAGATCGCTCGCGAAGGGAATTGGCTGTGGCTTGAACTCGGCCCTGGCCAAACGCTGAGTAGACTCGTAAGGCAGCAGTTGCGATTCCTAAGGAACGAAAATCAGAACGGCCAGCCGCGTCCCACGGAGAATCAACCTCGGATTTTGACCACACTCGGCGACGACGGAGATCAACTGGCGCGGATGCTTCGGAGCGTGGCCCAACTGTGGACCTGTGGCGCGGTTGTCGATTGGGACGCGTTACGCGAGTGGAGCGAACGGCAGGTTGATGTAGCGCCGCGTAAGCCGCGTCGGGTCTGGTTGCCAGGCTATCAATTTCAGCGCGACCGCTTCTTGCTCGAACCGCCGGTCAGGAACGATCGTGAGCACGAAGCGGCAACGGCGTTGCCGGAAAATAAGTCCCAGCTGGCGGAGTGGTTCTACATGCCGTCGTGGAAACGCTCGATGCCGCTGAAGTTAGTTGAGTCACTGAAAGAACAACTCACTTGGTTGATCTTCGTCGACCAGAGTGGGCTCGGCTCGCATCTCGTAACCAGGCTGAAGAAATCCGGACAGAAAGTCGTCAGTGTGGTGGCCGGATCGGAATTCACCGAGACGGACTGCGGTATCTACGTAATTGATCCACGTGAAAAGGACGATTACCAAAAGCTGCTGCGGGCGTTACAGGCGACAGATCAATGGCCACAGAAGGTGGTGCACTTATGGGCCGTTAGCGAGAATGGTCAATGTCTCGGATTCGAGTCACTCGAGCATTATCAACGACTGGGCTTTTTCAGTTTGCTGTACCTGGCCCAGGCTCTGGACCTGCACCAGCGAAATGATGAGGTACGGATCGAAGTAGTCTCAACCGATCTACACGTCGTCACGGGAGAGGAGCAGATCAGACCAGAAAAGGCGACTCTCCTGGGCGCGTGCAAAGTTATCTCGCAGGAGTTTCAGAGACTGAGTTGCCGCAGTATTGATGTTCGGTGTCGGTCAGGGGGAAGTCCTTCCGACAATCTTGTCGATCAACTGCTGGCGGAGTTTGCTGGTGAGACGACTGAAGCGCTGATCGCCTATCGTCGCGAGCATCGCTGGGTACAGTCGTTCGAACCAGTGGAACTCAAACCTGCTTCCGTACCTTTCAAACCCAAAGGTGTTTACCTCATCACAGGCGGGCTTGGCGGCATTGGCTTGACGATAGCAGAACATCTGGGCCGGTCGGTTCAGGCCAGGTTGCTGCTGACCGGCCGTTCGCCTCTTTCTGATTGCGAAGCAATAGCGAGGCTCGAAAAGGCGGGCGCCGAGGTCTTGTACTGCCAGGCGGACGTGGCCGACGAAGCGCAGATGCGGAGAGTTGTTGCACTGGCAAACCAGCGGTTCGGAACGATAAACGGCGTGATACATACGGCCGGCATCGCGGGCGGCGGATTAATTCCACGACGGACGCGTGAGATGTTGGAGAGCGTGCTTGCGCCTAAAACGGTGGGAACGCTCGTGCTCGATCGCGTGTTCAAGGACCAGACGCTTGACTTCATGGTTCTTTGCTCTTCGATCTCTTCGATAGTGGGCGGAGTCGGCGCGGCTGATTATTGCGCCGCGAACAGTTTCCTCGATGCTTATGCACAGTATCGGGGCGCGAGCGCCAGAGTGTTTTCGATCAATTGGGACAAGTGGCTGGAGACGGGCATGGCGGTAAACACTCGGCCATCGCGCCAGTTCACTCAGGACATAACCGCGATCGATCAGCAAGAAAGCGGACATCCCCTAATCGGAACATGCACGCATAGCACTGCCACCGAGCAAACGTTTGAAACTGTTTTCAGCGCCGGGACCACCTGGCTGCTCCGCGAACATCGAATTCGGGGTCAGGGCGTTGTTCCTGGTACCGCCTACCTCGAGATGGCGCGGGCCGCGTTAGAACAGTTCCATTCAGAAAGCCGGCCAATCGAAATTCGTGAAATCACCTTCGCCGCTCCGTTGGCCGTGGCTGACGACGATGCGCGGACCGTTCAGGTGCGAGTCACGCAAAGCGGAGAGGCGTTCGACTTTGCCATCGACAGTAAACCAGTCTCTCAGAACGGAACGGATTCGCAGTGGGTGCGGCATGTTGGCGGCACGATGAATTACGTCAGCGATGGTTCCCGCCGGTCGATAGATCTTCAAGCTATTAAAGAACGATGCGTGGAAAAGGACATCGAGCTGTTGCGGAACTCGACAGCCCAGCGAAACTACGGACCTCGCTGGCAAACCGTGAAGCAAATTTATTTTGGTAAAGACGAAGGCCTCGGCGTTTTCGAGCTGCCGGAAGAATACGCGGATGACCTTCGTTTGCTGATCCTGCATCCCGCCCTGCTCGACTTTGCCATGGGTTTTCTCTCAATGCAGTACCTCGATCAGGGAACCTATATGCCGTTCAACTATCACCAGCTCCGGATCAAGGCGCCGCTACAGAGAAGACTGTGCAGCTATGCCAAGCTCAAGCCCAACGACGATCCGCAAAAAAGACAGCTCGCCTTTGAGTTGCTGATTACGGATCAGGATGGCAACGTGTTGATCGAGGTGGAGCAGTTTACGATGCGGCGTGTGATCGAGAACGAGCAAAGGGCCGACCATGGGCTGCGCTCAAGTGAAGGCATCGAAGTGCTGGAGCGTGTTCTGGCGTCGAGCACACTGCCGCAGATCATAGTTTCGACGCGTGATTTCCCCGCGCTCTGCCGTCACTATCAAGCAGTTAAGGCCACGACAGTAGTAAAGACGATTGAAGCAAGTGCTGTTACCTCGACACACGCGCGTCCTGCCCTGGCTAACTCTTACGAAGCGCCACGCACTGAGATGGAAGAGACGATTGCTGATATCTGGCAGCGAGTGCTGGGCATCGAGAAGATTGGGGTATTCGATGACTTTCTCGAGCTTGGCGGTGACTCTCTCGTAGCGCTTCAATTGACGAGCCGGTTGCGAGAGACATTTGACGTCGAACTGCCGCTGGCCCATTTTTTTGAAACCCCCACGATCGCGAATGTTGCTCTTCTGGTCGTGCAACAACTTGCAGAGATCACAGACCAGGGCGCGCTTTCTGAAATATTGTTGGAATTGGAACAGAGCACAGCAGCTAGCCAGTAGCTTAAACCCACAGCCTCAGCACCGGTCCCTCGCTCGCCTTCAGTTAAGATGCCAAAAGGAGTCTCTCTCACGATGGAGATGGAAGCCATCCTGACCATGACGCCGACCGCTCTCGCGAAGACCATCAACTTGATCGGCAATACGTCGCTTAAGTCGATCTACCTGAACGTCGATGGCGTCATGAGGCAAGTGCATCTCAAACTCGAAGGCGAAAACCCGGCCGGATCAGTAAAAGACAGAACGGCAATCGCCCTCATCAAACACCTCGAAGCACAAGAGCGAATCAAAAAAAACTCGATCATCATTGAATCCACCTCGGGCAATCTTGGTGTAGCGCTGGCGCTGATCTGCCGGGCCCGCGGTTACCAGTTTCTCAGTGTCGTAGATCCAAAAGCGTCTCGCGAAAACGTGGCGCGGATGCGCGCGCTCGGCGCTGAGATCGAACAGGTCTACGAGGCAGACGCGAGTGGCGGATACCTACTTACCCGGCTCGATCGCGTTCAGCAGTTATGTCGCAGTTCAGAGAATTACATTTGGACCGATCAGTATTCGAATTTAGCCAATCCGCGGATTCATTACTCGTTTACCGCCCCGGAGCTTTACCGCCAGATGAATGGAAGAATCGATGCTCTTTTCATCGCGGTTTCGACCGGCGGCACGCTGGCAGGCATCGGACGCTTCTTCCGTGAAAAGAGCCCGTCGACCCGAATCATTGGCGTTGATGCGAAAGGCTCGGTTGTATTCGGTGGTGTTCCTGGCCCACGCCGTTTGACCGGCATTGGCTCGGCCCAGCAGTCAGTTTTCATCACCAGCGAGATTTATGACGATCACGTTTCCGTCAGTGATGAAGAGGCGTTCGTGTACTGCCGTGCTCTCTTCGACACGACCCGCATCAGTGTGGGCGGCTCGGCAGGCGCTGTGCTCGTTGCTTGCGTGCAGTATTTGCGCCGCCATCCGCAACTGGAGCGAGTTGTCTGTCTTTGTGCCGACCGCGGCGAAAACTACTCTTCGACCATCTTCAACGACGACTGGTTAAAGCGTCAGGGCCTAAATGTTTCTTATGATCGGTTCGAAGATTTCCCGGACATCTCGCTGCAAGTTCCCATCCTCAGCAAAGCACTCAGCGTCTCATCAAAGAACAAAAGTTGATGAGTCATATAGGTTCCGATCAGGCAGAGATGAGAAAAAAGATCGCCATTCTTTGCTCCGATGACGCGCATCACAATTACCTGGTCAGTCTGTTGCGCTCGCGGTTCAATGTGGCGGCTGTCGTCGTCGAGCCGAGTGCGAGCCAGCGACGCAGGCTGCGGTCCATTGGTCGTTATCGCGATTATTCGTATGCCGTTTATCACCACTTTCGGCGGACAGTGCTGGGCCTGAATCGTTATCGCAAACGTTACTTTGCCGATCTAAACCAAACTCCGGTTAATGGAGCCAGCAAGGTGCTGATGGTCGATTGGATCAACGACCCGGATGTCAGCGAGTTGCTAAGAAATGTGAAGCCGGAGCTCACCGTCATCATTTGCACTTCAATTCTAAAGGAAGAGGTGATGGCGGCTGCGGGCGACTTAATCGTAAATGTGCATGGTGGTTACCTGCCGCATTACCGCGGCAATCACTGTTTCTTCTTTGCTCTTTATCATGGCGAGTTCGATCGGATTGGATCGACGATACACTTCGTCAACGCAGGTATCGACACCGGCGACATAATTGAAGTCGTAGTTCCTCCGATTTATCGCCAGGACAATGCCGAGACCCTTTACTGTCGGGCCGAGAAGCAGGCGATTCATCGTCTCGCCGAATTACTGGAAAGTTGGCAGCAGGGCCAATCGCTGCCGCGTTTACCGCAGGCGGTGAGAGGCCGTCTCTACAAAACCGCTGATCGAAAACCTCATCACGACCTCATTCTCTGGTTTCGTCGTCTTCGAAATCGTCTGACCAATGGAAATTGCAAATGGCCATCCGAAAAGCAGTTTACTTCTTCTGCCGGGACTTAAACGAAGATCCCGTTGCGCCCCATGTATTCGCTTCAACCGTGGAGCTCTTTGCGCCGCGCGAAGCCGGTTTCACTGTCGATGGCGATCCGGTTTTGGTCGCCGAAGGCACAAACGGTGACAGCTTCTTTTATGTTCGCACTGAAGTTGTCATCAGCCACGATTTCAAGCGCTACCTGCCGGTGCTGAATGAGCATTTCGGAAATTTTGACTTTGCCGGGCTTGTGAATTGGCACGGCGGGAAAAACGCGCCCGACGAGATCTTTACCGTTCATTCAACCGGCGACGTCAGCACAGGCAACTATGGTCCGGCGCATCCCGTTTACATGCGCAATCTGCTGCTCGCTCTGGAAGCCAATAGAAAGACGGCGCCGCTCGAGACCTTTAGCACGATCACCGAAGCCACGCACTGGACGGGAATTCCCTTTGGCGGCCAACCCGATCTCATACCTCAGTATCGTGTGCCGCTGGTTGATGTAGAAATTGGAAGCACGCTGAGCAGTTGGTCTAATCCACACGCGGCCCGCACCGTTGCGCTGTCGTTGCCACAGGTCTTCAGTGGCGCGGAGTCGAACGGCCGGCTCAGGTCGCTGTTGTGCGCAGGTGGAGTTCACTTGGAATCGTCATTTGCGGCGGCTGTGACGAACAGCAGCGAAGAGCGTCCGGTGGCGGTGTCGCACATTCTTCCGAGCCATTGGCTGGAGAGCGGGAAGTACGACACCGAATCGGCCGCAGCGAAAATTGAGTCATGCGTGAATTCGATTGCCGGCGGGATCCACGCGATTGCGCTACACGACGATTTGAAGGGACGGTACAAAGCGCCGTTCCGCGCGTTAGCCGAACGGCTCGGGATACCGGTCTTCAAGCATAAAGCTCTGCGCCAGCCACAAGACTTGCCCTTGTGGGATTAAGGATCACTTCGATGAACGACCTCTCACAACGCATCGCGCAGCTTTCTCCAGCACAGCTCGAAGCACTGCGACAGCGCCTGAAGCGCAGGGACGCAGCACCCGAAACTGGCGAAGGAAAGATCACGCCACGACGGCAGCGCAGCAACGTCGGTCCGCAGTCGTTTGCACAACAGCGGCTGTGGATCCTCGACAAGCTACAACCAGGAAACCCTGCTTACAACATTCCGACGCCGATGCGTTTTCTCGGCAAGCTGGACGTGACGATTCTGGAGCGGGTGCTTAATGAGATCGTGCGTCGTCACGAATCACTGCGCACACGTTTCGCGGCCGGGACTGATGGACCAGTGCAAATTGTCGACCCCGTTGCTCACTTTGCGCTGCCGTTGATGGATCTCAGTCATCTGGCGGCCGATGAACGGGAGCAGGAAGCACGGCGGGTCGGCAATCAGGATACACAACAACCGTTCGATTTATTGCGTGCGCCGCTGTGGCGTGCACGGTTGCTGCGATTGTCAGAAACGGATCACGTCCTTTTGTTTATCGCGCACCACATCGTGACCGATGTGTGGTCATTCACAGTGTTCATGAAAGAGATCCTGGAGACCTACAAGGCTTTCGCTGCCGGGCAGACTTCACCGCTGGCGGAGTTGCCGATCCAATATGTCGACTACGCTGTCTGGCAAAGAGAATGGCTGCAGGGCGAAGTGCTCGAACGGCAACTCGCATACTGGAAAGAGAACCTCGAAGGTGCGCCAGTGCTGCTGGAACTGCCGGCGGATCGTGTTCGACCGCCCGTACAGACCTTTGCGGGTACGAGATTCTCTTTGCAACTCGGCAGCGAATTGAGCGAGGCATTGGTCGAGTTGAGTCGCCGGCAAGGCGTGACGTTGTTCATGACTTTGCTCGCCGTTTTTAAAGTGCTGCTGCATCGCTACAGCCGCCAGACAGATATCGTGGTGGGATCACCGGTCGCTAATCGCAAAGGCACCGCTGTCGAGAAGCTGATTGGATTTTTCGTAAACACCGTAGCGATTCGCACGGATCTGTCAGGCAATCCGAGATTCTCCGACTTTCTCAAGCAAGTACGTGAAGCGTCGCTCGCGGCGTTTTCTCATCAGGACGTCCCGTTTGAGAGAGTGGTGGAGGAACTGGCGCCCGAACGAAATCTCAGCCACTCACCGTTATTCCAGGCGGTCTTTGCGTTGCAGAACGTGCGCCTGCAGCCTTGGGAGTTGCCCAGTCTGAAGTTGAGCTCGATCGAGCTCGATAGTGGTCATTCAAAGTTCGATCTCTCACTCACACTGGTGGATTCCGATGAAGGCATTTGGGGACGCGTGGAATACAAAACCGATCTGTTTGCGGAGCAAACCATCCGGCGGATGATGGTCCACCTGCAAGAGTTGTTGAAAGGCGTCTGCGCGGCGCCGGACCAGCGAGTGAGAGCTATACCCATGTTGCCCGCAGAAGAGCGGGAACAAATCTCCGAGTGGAACAGCACGGCGGTCGAATACCCGCTTGCGTGTGTTCAGGAAGTAATCGAGCAGCAAGCCGAGCGCAAGCCGAAAGCAATCGCCGTCTGCTTTGGAGAGCAGCGATTGACTTACGAGGAGCTGAACCGCCGGGCGAATCAACTGGCACGTTACCTCAAGCAGCGCGGAGTGGGACCGGAAGTCCTGGTGGCGATCCTGATGCGGCGCTCGGTAGAGATGGTCGTGGCGCTGTTAGGAATCCTCAAGGCAGGTGGAGCTTATGTGCCGCTTGACGCCGGCTATCCGGCGACGCGTCTGCGTTACATGCTGCAAGACTCCGACACTCGCCTGATTCTGACGCAAGGAAAACTCATCGACCTCGTGACGCAAGCCATAGACGTTCAAAGCGGCGTGCAGGTAGTCGGCCTCGATGAGCAGTGGGCCGACATCGCATTGGAAAGTGATTCAAATCTCGACTGCGAAGTCACCGCCGATAATCTCGCGTACATGATCTACACGTCCGGTTCAACCGGCACTCCCAAAGGCGCAATGATTCTTCATCGTGGCCTGACGAATCACATGCGTTGGATTCAGCACTTCCATCCGTTGGGTACGGGCGATGCGGTACTGCAAAAGACGCCGTTCAGTTTCGATGTCTCTGTCTGGGAATTCTTCTGGCCGTTGATGGTTGGAGCGCGGTTGGTAATGGCCAAAGATCAAGCCGACCTCGACAACGACTATCTCACGAACCTCATCGACGAACATCAGATCACGGTTGTCTATTTCGTCGCTTCCGCGTTGCAGATGTTCCTGGCGAGCAGGAAATCCGGGACGTGTGAGTCGCTCAGATATGTCTTTTGTGGTGGTGAGGCGATGCCGCTCCAGGCGCAGAGCGACTTCTTCAAGCAGTTCGCGGCCGTGGAGCTTCATAACATTTATGGGCCCACGGAAGTCACCATCGAGGTGACGTGGTGGACCTGTGAGAAGAATAGCGAACGCCGCAGCGTGCCGATCGGACGTCCGTTGCCAAACACGACGATTCACTTGCTGGACGAAGAACTGCGCGAGGTGCCGATAGGCGTTGCGGGTGAGTTGTACGTAACCGGCGCGAATTTGGGTCGCGGCTACTGGCGGCGACCTGATGTGACTGCGGAAAGGTTCATCCCTAATCCGTTCGGTTCGGAACCCGGCGCCAGGCTTTATCGCACCGGCGATCTGGCCCGCTATCTGGCTGATGGTGCGATCGAGTTTCTGGGGCGGATCGATCATCAGGTAAAGGTAAGAGGTTTTCGCATCGAGTTAGGAGAGATCGATGCGGCGCTCAGCTCGCATCCGGCAATTTCGGAATGTGTGACCGTCCTAGGCGGGGAGCACGCGAGTGACAAGCGACTGGTGACTTACATCGTGCCGGCCAATGGCGAAGTGGAAACTGCGGCGTTGCGCAGTTACTTGCTTGAGCGTCTGCCGGATTACATGGTGCCGAAGACTTTTATCAGGTTGGAGCGGTTGCCGCGTAGTCCAAGTGGAAAGATCGATCGTGGCAGTCTGCCGGAAACGGGTGTGAGCCGGCGCGAGGTGGCGCTTCCTTACGCTGAACCGCGCAGTGAGTTGGAACGACGCCTGGCACAGATCTGGTGTGACGTATTGAAGGTCGAGCGAGTCGGTGTGGACGACAACTTTTTCGATCTCGGGGGCCATTCGCTCTTGCTTATCCAGGTACATGGCAGGTTACGCGAAGAACTGGGATTGCAGTTGTCGGCGATTGACTTGTTCCAGTACCCGACGATCGGTTCGCTTGCGGAGCACCTCGGAGACTCACAAACCAATGACTCTGACGAGTGGCTGGTGCAGGCGCGGCAGCGAGCTGAGAGCAGGCGAACTGCGAAACGAGTTGAATCCGACATTGCCATCCTCGGCATGGCAGGCCGCTTCCCCGGCGCGGCGAACATTGCCGAGTTTTGGGAAAACCTACGCAATGGTATCGAATCGATGCGCGAGTTCAGTGAAGCAGAAATGCGCGCGGCCGGAGTTGGCGACGAGTTGTTGGGGCAGGACGCTTATGTCCGCCGCGGAACCGTGTTTGAGAAACTGGAGTGGTTCGATGCTGAGTTCTTCGGCTTGACACCGCGCGAAGCCGAGTCGATGGATCCGCAGCAGCGGCTGTTTCTGGAGTGTGCATGGGAGGCGGTCGAAGACGCGGGTTACGACTGTACCTCATATCCCTTGCCGATCGGAATGTTCGCGGGCGCGGCGACGAACAGCTACATGTTTCAGATCATGTCAAACCGCGCGCTGTTTCGATCGCTCGGTGGTTTCCAGCTCAAGCTTCTTAATGACAAGGATTTTCTGACTTCGCGCGTCTCGTACAAGCTCGGGCTGAAAGGACCAAGTCTCACGGTCCAGACTGCGTGCTCGACTTCGTTAGTTGCAGTCCACTTGGCGTGCCAAAGTTTGCTGAACGGGGAGTGCTCGATGGCCCTGGCCGGTGGTGTGGCGATCGTGCTTCCGCAACGAGCAGGTTACCTCCATCAAGCCGGCGGACTGATCTCGCCGGATGGCCATTGCCGGCCATTTGATGCGCGAGCAGCGGGGATTGTGGGCGGCAGCGGTGTAGGAATCCTGTTGCTCAAACCTTTGAGTGCGGCACTTGCGGATGGTGACTCGATTCGCGCCGTGATCAAAGGTTCGGCTATCAACAACGATGGCGCGTTAAAAGTCGGTTACACCGCGCCGAGTGTGACGGGACAAGCTGCCGTGATAGCTGAAGCACAGGCAGCGGCAGGTGTTCATCCCGAAACGATCTCTTATGTCGAAGCGCACGGGACGGCAACTTCGTTGGGCGATCCAATCGAGGTCGCGGCGTTGACGCAGGCGTTTCGCACACAGACTAAATCTCGGCAGTTCTGCGCAATCGGATCGGTGAAAAGCAACATCGGGCATCTCGACACGGCGGCGGGAGTTGCGGGATTGATCAAAACAGTTCTGGCGCTCGAGCACGAAGAGTTGCCGGCGAGTCTCCATTACGAACAGCCGAACCCGGAAATCGATTTTGCCGGGA
>Ga0068859_100006904_pt1 | contig 11524 bp, 8 predicted proteins | sample KBSSwiS22_FD_66585 | JGI IMG/M metagenome (GOLD analysis project Ga0068859, IMG submission 66585) | Switchgrass rhizosphere microbial communities from Kellogg Biological Station, Michigan, USA - KBS Switchgrass S2-2 | ecosystem: Host-associated > Plants > Roots > Rhizosphere > Soil ... | reverse complement strand
AGCCGGCGAGTAGCGTCAACGCCGTTCATAAACGGCATCTGCAAATCCATCAGGATGACGTCGGGCCGAAGCTTTCTCGCCAGCCTGAGGGCTTCTTCCCCATTCGCCGCTTCGCCAACGATTTCCAGATCGGCCTGTAACGAAATCAGGGTCCTGAGAGCTTCGCGAAAAAGCGCCTGGTCGTCTGCCAGTAAAATCCGAATCATCCGGGTAACCCTACTTCCAGAGTGAATCCCTCGTTAGCGGCGGTGGCGATTCTCAACTCGCCACCCAAATGCGTCACCCGCTCGTGCATGCCCACCAAACCAAAACCTTTCTTTGGCTCGGTCGCGCCTATGCCGGCATCGTGAACTCGTAGCCAGACCGCCTCCGCGGCATAGTCCAATGTCACCGTCGCGGCCTGCGCTTGAGCATGTTTACGAACGTTAGTGAGGCCTTCCTGTGCGGCGCGATAGAGCGCCAACTCGGCCGAGGCAGACAATGCCCGCGGAGTGCCTATCAGGCGAAACTCGGCCGCGAGACCGGACACTCGGCACTCCTCAAACAAATTGTTCAGTGACTCAATGAGCGAACCAGCTTCAGTCCGCGGGGCGCGCAGGACGGCCACTGATTCTCGCACCTCCGCGAGCCCTTTCTGCGCCAGGCCTTGCGCTTTACGAAGCCCGTCAAGACTACGTTCTCGATCCTTTTCGATCAACGCCATAGCCGCTTCGATCTGTACGATGACGACAGTGAGATAGTGTCCCAGACTGTCGTGAATCTCTCGAGCCAATCGATTTCGCTCTTTGAGCGTGGCCAGTTCTTCAACCTGGTCGGCGTACAGGCGGAGTTTGTCGTTCGCGGACTGCAGCTCAGCGACCAGTCGTTCAACCTCGCGGTTTGCTCTTTGCTCTTTGACGGCCAGTTCGGTAATCACGACTACAAAAACAATCCCTGCCAGAAAGAAAACTCCCAGCACCAGTGCGGGACGCCAGCCAATGAAAACCGTCATGGGGACGACGAGGAGCAGCCACATCACGGCGCAGGCAGCAAACATCACGTGTCGGGACATCAACACCACGGCCTGGCCGGCCAGCGGCAACATTGCAAACATGATTACCGGCGATCTCGCCAGGAACAGCAGCGTGGCGCCGATGCCGATCTGCAGCGCGAGATAAATGATCGCGCGCCTGAGAGCGCTGCCGTTCCTGGCCCATACGTAGCCGGCGACTCCGTTTACCAGATAAGCCACAGCCAGAAAAATCAGCACGACCGCCCTGAAGCGGCCAATGCTATTCAACACGTAACCCATCGTAACGACGGCGGACAGGTAGGCCGCCAGAGTTACGGACAGAAAGCCAAGACTGTTAAGTCCGAAGGTTCGGGTTCGCACCGGCATCGCAACCCCACGACATTAGCTGCCCACGTAGTGGGTTAATCTTGAAAACAAATGTCCGACAAACTTCAGGTAGCTCTGATCAAGGTCAGATTGAAAAAATAGCATTCGCTCCCCTCGCTTTGGGAGGGGCCGGAAGAGGGGCGCAGCTACTGCCAAGAGAAAAGCAAATTACTTATCTGTGCGGGCAGCCCGCGCGGGATTTTTTTGGTATCGGACTCGTAGCTGCGCCCCTCCCCTGAGTTTCATTTAGTTTGTCGGCAAGCTTCGACAAGCTAAAGCTTGTCGGACATCAAACTGACCCACTACCAACTGCCCGCCTCTCCAGCATCTTAGACGCAAGTTCCTTCAAAATCTTCGCACACACAACTGCGGTCATCCCGCTCGGATCCATCTTGGGATTGAACTCCACAATATCTGCGCCAATTACCGGTGCCTTGATCGTTTGAATTATTTCGAGCACTTGTCGCGTCGTGAGGCCGCCTGGTTCCCGATGCGAGACGCCCGGCGCAAAGGCCGGGTCGAGCCCATCCATATCAACAGAGACATAGACCGGCGTGTCGAACTGAAGCACTAAGCCGTCCTTCAAATCCTTCATCTCGATGACTTCCACGCCGAAACGTCCGGCCTGCTCGCGCTGATGTCCGTTCATGGTGCGAATACCGACTTGCACCAGACGCTGTGCCAGTTTAGCTTCCATGATGCGCGCGAACGGACTAGCGTGTGAAAGAGGATTGCCGCGGAAATCATCATAAAGATCAGGATGCGCATCGAAGTGAAGAATGCTCAACCCAGGATGCGCGCGCGCGACTGCTTTAACAATCGGATAAGTTATTGAATGATCGCCGCCCAGCACCAGCGGGCGAAGTCCTTTCGCCAGTAACGCGTCAACTGAAGTCTCTATGGCATTTGGTGTATCCGGCGTGACATCGCCGGCTTCAAAGAAAACATCTTCGCGGCCCAGGTCGATTCCGGATTCGCTCCAAAGGTTCGACGCATCGGAATACAGGGCTTTACGGATCAGCGGCGGTGCCTCTGCCGCGCCTCGCAGAAAAGAAGAGTTTTCGTCAGAGCAAAAGCCAATCAGGCCGATGCGGTGGGTATGGTGATTTTGACTGGGGGGCATATTCGACTGAAGCGGCTTTGCCGCCCGATGTGCGGAAAGGCTCCGCCTTTCCGGCAATTCATAAATATTACTTTCTTGAGGCTCCGCCTCAGATTCGAGGCATAGCCTCGAAACGATAAGCAAGAAAACCTCATCGGAAAGGCAAAGCCTTTCCGCACATCAGGCGGCAAAGCCGCTTCCGGCACGCCGGAGGCGTGCGTACCGAGGCGTACCCACTCACTTATCCAGCGGCACCGTATATTCAATCCACCCGATCATCATTTCGTCATAACTGGGATCGCCCCAACGCACAGCCTTTGCCGGATCCGGATTGTGCCGGTTCTTTGCCGAGTTATCGAAGTGTGCCGTCACGATCATTTTCGAACCTTTGGGAACCGGCAACGGATTCTTCAAACGATAAACGGTCTGCCAATTGAACTGGAATCGCGGCACCCACAATAAAGTCTCGCGCTTGCCGTTCGGATAGACCACTTCATACCTCATGTCTTTGCCGCGCAGGTGCATGTGCGGCATATAGCTAATCAACTCGATGTCGCGATCGAAGGTGTACGCCGCGGTCACCTGGTGATTAGCGGCCCCGGCGGGGATCTTGAAGAAGTGATTCGGTACGGTGGATGTGATCGCCCGCTTCACCGGCGGTGACTTCGCAAAGATCATCCCCACAATAGTTTGATCTTTCTGCGGAGTGTCCAGACTTCCGTGAAAACCCGAATAGTGAATTTGCAGAACTACCGTCGAGCCCGCCGGGATCTTCTTCGCTGTACCGTCAGGGTAAATATCAGGACCTTTACCGGGAGCATACGAAGCCAGCAGAATGCTGTAGCCCGCACCGCCGTCATCACCCGTTGGTCGCTTAAAGAGTGAGCCACCGTTTGCAGCATTCGCGCCATCGTCTACAACCGGCGCATCCATCTTCATGCGCGAGAGCGAGCCCTGCTTATAGAAAAGCGATGAGGGATTGGCATCAGCCTGCGGGAACTCGCCGCCCAGGCGTTTCGCAGCATCCGTTTGCGCCTGGGGCGGCAGCACGTGCGCTATTACGTGATGGACCACGCGCTTGTTTCCCGGAACAATCTCGGCGGCCTGCACCCACTTGTCCTCTTTGAACTTCGTCGGGAAAGTTACATAGACGTAAGCGTCGGGCGAGTGCGCCTGCACTGTGTACGCCTGAGTCATGGCCAGCACATAGTCGGGTTTCCCAATCTCCCAATCCGTTATTTTTTTCGGCAGTTCGGGCAGGTCTTTCGGATCGCCTTGCTTCGCTCCCTGGGCCACCCAATTGACGATCGTATCGATCTCTTGCTGCGTGAGGCGCGCTGCGTTGGCAAACTCGCCGTAATGCGGATCAGCGTGCCACGGCGGCATTTCTCTGGCGGCCACCTTCTGCTTGATGGCATCCTTGAACGTCACAGCATCCTGGTAATCAAGGATCGAAAACGGCGCGATGTCGTCAGGACGGTGACAGGCTGCGCAATGCTCGTAAACGATCGGAGCTACATCTTTACTAAAAGTAACTTCCCGGTTTTGGGCGATGGAACGGTGGTTGGTGTTTGAGATCAGGAGCAGACCAATTCCGATCACGACGGCGAAGACTTTGAGCAGATATGACGCGAGTGTTTCAGAGCGCGCCAGGAATCGGACGGCCCCGTTAGGGGCCCAATGTTTATAGCTACGATTTTGTTTCAAAGTCTCAAGCTCCTTTAGGAGCGGCATATGGGTTTGCTCCTATAAGGAGCTTAGCCGTATTTACGTAGCGCTGTTCTATAGACATCTCTCGCTCCTAACGGAGCGAAACACCCCCGAATTGACTGGAGCGCAAGCGTCCTCGCTTGCATGAGTTTTGCAACCGAGACACTCCAGTCTAGCCGAGCCGGAAGAACCCTCGGATGCGACGCAGCAAATCCCCCTGGTGTTGTTTCATGCGCGCCAGACGCGCTTCTTCGTTAAGGCCTTCCCGAGCAGCGTCCAACTCAACTCGCCGGCGCGCGAGCACGAGCGAAATATCTTCGGCAATTTCCGGCCGGCGGCGCAGAATGTCGTGGAAGGCTTCTTTGTCCACTCGATAACACACAGCATCGGATAGCGCCAGAACCGTGGCCGAGCGAGGCTCGCCCGTCATCATGCCCATCTCGCCAAAAAAGTCTCCCGGATGCAAAGTGGCCACGCGTTCAGTGAGATTTCCGTCGAGTGAAACCCGGACCTCGGCATCACCTTGCGTCAAAATATAGAGCCAGTGTGCCTTCGCGCCTTGCCGCGTCAGGGCCTCGCCGCGGCCAAATGGCGCGACCAGCAGACGCCGGGCCAGCGCCTCTCGCTCTTCATCGGCCAGAGTCCGGAACAGCTCGACCTGCTTCAGGGTTTCACTCCGTTGCTCGATTTCCTCAGTCGTCTTTCGCTCGCGATGCGACTCATCCTGCTCAGTCAGGAAGAGCGAATGCGCGGGAATGGACAGCGGAATGTTCGCGCGTTGCAGAGCAAAATAAATTCGAGTGCGCACCACCGAATTTGTGGGATCATCGACCGCAAGATCCGTAAGCCAATAGCGAACAGCATAGCTGCAATAGCTCTCTTTGAAATCCATCACCACACAATTAGGTGGCGGCTCAACCGCAATGTTGGAAATAGGCTCGGCGCGTAAAGCCGTCTCGACGATATCGATCACATTAGCCGGCGTGAACCGAAAGTCGACGTTGAAATAAACCCATTGCCGGTGTTGACGTGGTTGCCCGGTGCGGCGACCCAGCACCGTCACTGGGGTTTTCATCAGAGCACTGTTCGGAATTATGATGGTGTCCCAGTTCCGGGTCTCAACGGCTGTATGACGCCAGCGGACCTCCTTCACCAAACCTTCCTGACCGTCGATCTTGATCCAGTCCCCAACTCGGACGGCATGTTCCAGTTGCAATGCCATACCGGCCATCATGTTGCCCAGCGTATCCTGAAATGAAAGACCGATTACGGCGGTGAGCACGGCTGAAGTCGCGATAATGCCGGTCAGGTCAACGTCTTTCGATAGCACCGTGATGGTCACCACTATGTAAGCGACCGCCATCAGCAGATCGCGCAGAAATCGCGGCGGCCGCACCCGCAAGGAAGCCAGAAACACTTCAAAGACAAAGGCGCCCGAGACGTTAACAAAAGCGATGGCCAGAAGGATTCGCCAGGACCACCTTACCCATTTGTATGCGGAGTCGGCTCGCGTGAAGCCATTTGAAAGCAGCGTTGCTTCAACCAGAAGACCGGCCAGTGCCAGGCCGAACAGCAGGAGAGCTGTTTGGATTCGCTGGCGTTCGTTCGGTCTGACCGCGAAAAGAATTACCGAGGCGATCACGAAGATCAGAATCAGCCACGGCAGGGTTCTCCCCATTTCTGCTGCGTTCTGAATTTGTTGCCAGAAGTTCATTTGCCAGGGGATTGGAAGCGGCGGAATTCTAACACGCAATCGGCGGATGTTTGACCACCTCGCGAACCATCGCGATGACTGCGGCCACCCACGCCGGTTCGTCGTTAAGTGATGGAATCAACTGCAAATCTGTGCCTCCAGCCGCAATAAAACTTTCGCGCCCGCGAATCGCAATCTCTTCCACCGTTTCCAGGCAATCGGCCACGAACGATGGACAGGCAACGGAAATTCGTTTCTTACCGCGACGCGCGAGGTCCGAGAGCACTTCTTCGGTATTCGGGCTGATCCATTTTGCGCGGCCGAGCCGTGACTGAAAAGAAACCGTGTAACTCTCATCGTTTAATCCCAACCGGTGGGCGAAGGCCCGCGCGGTGAAAAAGCACTGCGCCCGATAACAATTCCGATTCGATGCGCTGATCTGATCGCAACAGTTCCCCGATCGCAGGCAATGTTCAGGATGCAATTTGGTGACGTGACGCTCGGGCAAGCCATGAAAGCTGAAAACCACATGTTCAGAGTTCTGGGCAGTCAAAGCCTGGCGGATTCTTGAGGCAAACGCATCGATAAACTCTGGCCGATCATAAAAGGGTGGCAGAAAAGTGAGACGCTCGCGGCAACCGAGATCCTGCGCGCTGCGCTTCGTTTCAACCACCGCGGTTTCGAAACTGGATTCCGCGTAATGCGGGTAAAGCGGCAAGACGATAATTTGGTCCGTTTCATCTTTTAGCTTTGCCAGCGCCGCGCGAATCGAAGGATTGCCGTAGCGCATGGCGAACTCAACCTGGTATTCGTCGCCTAATTCGGCGGCGACGCTCTGTGCCAGCGCGCGGCTGTGGACCAGCAGCGGCGAGCCTCCCGGCATTTGAACCTTCTGGTAGGCCGCCGCAGATTGATATTTACGCCGCGGCACAATCAAAACATTGACGAGAAACCAGCGAAGGGGCGCCGGTACGTCGATGACAAAACCATCCATCAGGAACTGGCGCAGATAGCGCCCGACCGCTTCAGGTGTCGGCGCGTCAGGAGTTCCGAGGTTGATGAGCAAAAGGCCCGTGCGTGTCATAAGTTTCAACGGATAGCGGTGAAATGAATCAGGAATTAGACAGGATTTACAGGATTTACATGTAAGCAGAACCCCGGTCAGATCAAGGTTCCCCTGCTGTTTCACCAATCGTGTAAATCATGTAAATCCTGTCTATTCATTCCGAAAGAACTCCCAAGTCACGCAATGTTTTCCGCCACCACCGCCGCGCGTTCCAGAATCTTCGCCAGGCCAATCCGGCCCAGATAATTTCCGACCAAAGCAATGTTGTCCGGGGGTGCGGGCAGCGTTCTCAGGACCTTTTCGAATTCGATTGAGTAGTGCGGCAGAGCACTGGGCCAACGAGTAACGTAAACGTCCAACGGTTGATCTTTCTTGCCATAAAATCTTTCTCGCTCGGACGCAATCACGTCGGCAAACTCTGCGTCGGTTAGATTGACTACGCCTGAATCCAGAGCCCCGCCAAAAATCCAGGTTTCGGCGTGGGCCGGTCCCCGGCCGGCAAAAATGGAATCGTTGAAGAGTACGCCCCGCGCGCGAAAGCCCTGGTCGCGCGGAAACAGACAGCCAAAGCCGTTGAGTTTAGCGGCAGTCGTCGCATAAAAGCAGGTGACGGTGGCGATCGACAACATTTCAATTTCTTGTAGCGCCGCGCCCAGGGCCGGCGCCTGTGACGCCAGATATTCCGCGGCGGCACGGGCCGAAAGACAAACTACTGCCCGCTCGTCGGAGCGAACCGGCGAAGCTTGATTGAACTGAAATTCAGCGCCGGCTTTCTCGAGATAACTCTGAAGTCCATCGATCAATTGCTGCATGCCGTTGGCCGGTGCGACCGTCCCTCTGACCCTGGCCTTCTGTGGTCGATTTGTTGCCAGATGGTCCGGCAAAGACGCGCGCCCAAAGATCAGGCTGGCGCTGAGCCGTTCGGGATCGGCTGCATAGATTCCTCCGAGCGCCGGCGTCAAAAGATAATCGGTCGCGCCCCGACCTATTACTCGCCGGCCCCAATCGGCAATCGTTTCAAACTGTCGCGGGCGCAAGGTCCGCGCACTGACGCCGAAGCGCAGAGCCATCCTGCCGATATCTGAGAGCGTTAGCGGCATCTGCTTCGGTTTGCCGCGAAAGATGAATCGCCGGCGTCCTTCCTTTCGCGTCGGCATCAAGGGCACCTCGAGGTCCGCGCACATCGCCTCGAGCCGGGTTGAATTCAGGAGACCATTAGCAGCTGTTTCCACCAGACCATGCGGAGTGCGAATTGTTTTGATTAAACCGCCGGCGCGATCAGTTCTTTCAACGATGCGGACTTTGTGACCCTGTTTGGTAAGAAAATAGGCGGTCGTCAGACCTGAGAAACCTGCGCCGACGACTGTGATTGTTGGCATGAGATAAGTTTGGAGTTCGCCTTCAGGCGGCAAATACTCGGCTCCCGAATTCCGCCTTAAAGAGTCTGTCGGGAAAATCGATCTCCGTGTCTCTGTGCGATCTCTGTGCCTCTGTGGTGAATGTTTTCTAGAGTAATTTCACCTCAGAGACACAGAGATCGCACGGAGGCCCAGAGAAGAACCTTTTTCCGACAGACTCCTAAAGGCGGAACTCCATACTCAAAGCGCTTGCGAAAAAACCTGCGGCCGCTGTTCCTGGCTGCGCAATCTCTGGTCAAAGAACATGCAGGCGTTGCGGAGGAAAGGCGTTCCCTTCTCTGTTAATTGCAAACTGTCCTCAGAGACTTTCACCAGGCCATCTTCAATCATTGGCTGCAAAAACACTTTCGCGTCTTCCTGCTGGTCCGGCTCCAGGTCGACCTTGAAGCGCGTCATGAATTCCAGAATCTGCTCACGTAGACGCCGATCTACTTCAGAGAGCAGGTGGCCTCGCAAAGTAGGTATCTCGCCTTGCCGGACGCGCCGGTCGTAAACCGGAAAAGCCTTTTCGTTCTGATGAAAGCAGGTCGGCGTTTCCGAGATCGCGCTCACGCCCAGCCCCAGCAAAACCGTCGTTCGCCTCTCGGTATAGCCCTGAAAGTTTCGATGCAGGGTGTGTTGGCGTTGGGCTGCGGCCATGCCGTCGCTCGGTAGGGCAAAGTGATCCATGCCGATTTCAATGTAGCCCGCCTGGGCCAGCATCTCACGCGCCAGTTCATAGAGGGCCCGCTTCTCACCGGCCACCGGCAAGTCTTCATCCTTGTAACTGCGCTGCGCCGGCTTGATCCAGGGCACGCGGGCAAAACTGTAGAGGGCAATGCGATCGGGGCGGAGATTGATCGTCTTCTCGACCGTTTCGCGAAAGCGTTCGGGATTCTGCCGTGGCAGACCATAAATCAAATCGTAATTTACGGAGGTGTAGCCAAGTTCACGCGCCGTGTCCGTCACGGATTTAGTCACTTCATAAGGTTGGTGACGATTAACCAGCCGTTGCACTTCCGGATCGAAATCCTGCACTCCGATGGAGATGCGGGTGAATCCCGCGCCCCGCAGCATCGCCAACTGATCGCGAGTTGTGTGGCCGGGGTGGACCTCAACAGAAGCTTCAAAGCGATCTTGATCGAAGCGCGTCTGCGCCAAGATACGCGAAAGGATGCGCGACAGATTTTCCTTAGCGAAAAATGTCGGCGTGCCGCCACCCAGGTGGATTCCCAGCAGAGGCCTTTCAGCCAATGCCGGCACCCGATCCAGATAGAGATTCCATTCGGTCAAGAGCAGTTCAACGTAGCCTGCTTCGCGTCCGTGGTCGCGCGTGATGACGGTGTTACATGCGCAGAACGTACACAACGTTTCGCAGAACGGCAGGTGAAAATACAGCGACCACGTCGCCGCTTCATCGGCAAACGCCTGGTTGAGTTCCTCGATCCAGCGGCCGGTCGTGGGCGAATCAGTCCAGAACGGAACCGTAGGGTAGCTGGTATAGCGGGGCGCCGGGACGTCGTACTTGGCGAATAAATCTGTCACTGCATTACCTCTCTGACTGTGTCCACAAATAGTCTGACATTATCTTCCGGTGTTCCAGGCAGAACGCCGTGCCCTAGTCCGCAAATCCAACCTGCGGGATGCTGCCTCGTCATCGGTTGCAGATAGTCTTTCAAATGGCGCAGAAGTTCACTCCGCTCAGCAAACAACAGCGTCTGATCGAAATTCCCCTGCACAAAGCCCTGCGAACGGATTGAAAAAACTTCGCCCAGGTCCCAGCGGTGATCCACGCCGATCCCGGCCAGCTTTCCTTTATCGAACAACTCGTGCCGCAGGTGCGCGGTCTGAGTTCCCTTCGAGTAATAGCCGGTGCGCGAGCCGCTGGTCGCAGTCAGTCTCTGAAGTTGCGGGGCAATTTCAGCGGTGAAGATGCTCGGGGCCAATTCGCCGGCCGCGGTGTCAAAGATCATTACGACCTCGGCGCCGTGGTCGAGCTGGAGCTGAATGTTCCGCTCCAGCAGCGGGACAATGGTTTTGCAAAACCTCGGGAACAACGAGAGCAATTTCTTCGATTCGGTGAGGGCGCCTTTGTGCGTACCTTCAACAGCATAAACAAACAGCGTCCATGGACCGCCGACAAAACCAATCAGGCTTCGATCATTCGGCAGCCGCTCGCGCGTTGCGCGGACGGCGTCACCCTGAAACTGCAGATGCGGCCACGCGTCCTCAATATCGCGGAGCTGCGAAATACTCTGCGCATTCAGTTTCCAGGCCAACTGTGGTCCGCTGTCTTTGTATTCCAAACCCATTCCCAGGGCTTCGAGCGGAAACAGGAGATCGCTGAAGAGGATTGCTGCATCGAAACCAAAATCCAGCACCGGACCGAGGGCGACTTCGGCAGCTAATTCCGGCTGCTTGCACAAATCCATGAACGAATGTCTGGCGCGCAAAGCCTGGTAATGTTTGTGATAACGGCCCGCCTGGCGCATCAACCAAATTGGCGGAACGGACTGCGGTTTTCGCGCCAGAGCGTTTTGAAAACGAGCGTTACCGATTTGTTCCTGGATTGCTGAAGTCATTCGATTTCTTCACGTACTTGACTTACCCGTACCGTCGTACCGATCTAATAGTAGCTACTCGACAGAATCTTCAACGAGCTGCGGAGCAGCGGCCAGAGTTAAGCCCAAGGCGAGGCTTTGCGAGCCTTGGGTCCAACCTCACAAGGTAATCGAGCCCCGAAGGGGCGGCAGCGATTACTAATCAGCCGGGGCCTGTTCACGAACTCTCTCTATCGCCGCTTCGCGGCTCGCCGAATCTACTGAAACCATTTACCCAAGGCTCGCAAAGCCTCACCTTGGGCTTAACTCTGGCCGCTGCTCCGCAGCTGATCTTGTCTGTTTCCCGTAAGCCCTAACCCTCTCCCAAGGAGAGGGGACAACGCTACTCCGCGTTTCCACACCATTGATATCCGATTCCGCGCACTGAGCGAATGCAACTGCCACTCGTATCGCCCAGCGTTTGGCGCAGGCGTACGATCATATTGTCAATCGTGCGTTGATTAAGAAACTTATCTTCGCCCCACAATTCGTCGAGAATCTGGTTGCGGCTTACCACCCCGGGACTGCTGCTAATCAGCAGCTGTAGTAATTCAAAATCACGCGCCGCCGGAGTCTCT
>Ga0068859_100006897_pt1 | contig 11532 bp, 8 predicted proteins | sample KBSSwiS22_FD_66585 | JGI IMG/M metagenome (GOLD analysis project Ga0068859, IMG submission 66585) | Switchgrass rhizosphere microbial communities from Kellogg Biological Station, Michigan, USA - KBS Switchgrass S2-2 | ecosystem: Host-associated > Plants > Roots > Rhizosphere > Soil ... | reverse complement strand
AACTGGGACAAGGGCGGCGCCGACAACGAGCAATTCCTCCGCGGCTTCACCTGGAACGGCGTGGAGCTGACGCCGGCGTTCGAGGTCGATTTCACGAAGGAGAAGCTCGGCCGCGCCCATCACATGAAGCTCGGCTCCAAGTCGCTCCGCGCCGCCAAGTGATCCGCCCGCGAGCGCTCGCGCTGCTCGCGGGCCTCGCCTGCGCGTCCGCCCAGCCGGTGTCCGGCCATGACGTGGAGCCCCTGCCCGCGCTCGACTTCGAGCCGCCCCGCCCGGGCACGTACACGCTGCACCGCATCATGGCGGCGCCCGACGGCGAGGTCCTGGGCGTCGACGGGCGCCCCCAGCGGCTGTCCCGCTTCACCCGCGAGCGCATCACCCTGCTCGGATTCATCTACACGACGTGCGTCGACCCCGAGGGCTGTCCGCTCGCCTACCGCGTGTTCGATACGGTCAGGGAGGCGATCCTCGCCACCCCGGCGCTGCGCGACAAGGTCCGCCTGGTGACGCTGTCGTTCGACCCCGCGCGCGACCCGCCGTCGGCGATGCGCGCGTACGCGGGCAGCCGGGTGAGCGGCGACGCGGGCGGACTGCCCTGGTACTTTCTCACCACGCGGTCGGCCCGCGCGCTGATGCCCCTCGTCGAAGGGTTCGGCCAGGACGTCCGCTACACCGTCGACCGGTCGAGCGGCCGGCCACGGCGCGAGCTCTCGCACGTGCTCAAGGTGTTTCTCATCGACCGCATGGGGTTCATTCGCGAGATCTACACGTCCACGTTCCTGCACCCGCAGACGCTGCTCTACGACATCGAGACGCTCGTCATCGAGGACGGCCGACAAGGCTCGCCGGAGCCGCGCTAGCCTCTCGGCTCACCGACTGCCGGGCGCAGCCGGGTTCGTGCGCACCCTGGCGTGGGGGATCTCGGACGCGGGGCGAGGGGGCGGCCCCTCCAGGTTCCCGAGGGCCGTCTTCGCCGCCTCCCGCACCTCGGCGCTCACGTCGTTGGTGGCGAGCGACTGGAGCAGGGCGCGCGTGGCTCGGTCGTCGCCGGCCTGGTCGGTGAGCAACTCCACCGCCTGCGCGCGGGGCGTGCCGTCCCGGTCGCTCCTCACGAAGGTCCGGAGCGCCTCGGGCGGAATGCGGTGGTCTTGCAGCTGTGCGGCCACCTCGAACACCGTCTGAAGCACCTTGCTGTCACGCTCCCGGGCCAGCACCTGGGCGAGCGTGTCGACGAGCAGCTTGGTGTCCCGGATGCTGGACAGTTCGTCGAGCGCTTCTGCCCGCCCGGACGCGTCGGGGCCGCTGAGCGCGGTCTGGCGCAACCGAGCCACCTCGACGGGATCGTCGGGTGGCCCTGCCGCCATCGGTATCGACGTCGGCCGGCTCTTCTTCATCGGGCCCGGCGCCGTCAGCTCGCGGTATCCGCTCGTCCCGTCCACGTAGATACGGACCTCGTCCACGCCCGCCGGGCCGAACATCATGACGTACTGGCGGCCCTGGAGGAGGCGACGAAGCGCGGCAATCACCGGAAGCCGGGTGAAGGAGGTGTCGACGCGCGCTTTGGCCAGGTCGGCGGCGAGGACCGTCTCGATCACGACCCGCGCGTGGATCGCCTCGCCGATCTTGATGAGGATCTGGTCCAGAGGCACGTCGACCGCCTCCAGGGACAGGATGCCGTCCGCGACGGTCACGGACAACGCCTCCTTGGGCTCGGCAGTGGCAACCGCGGACACGGTGAGGAACCCTAGGACCAACAGCACGACGACCATGAGTCCACGCCCCTTTCGGACGGTTGCCGCTTTGAGGGTAGCGGGCATCTTGCGCCTCCTCCCGGGCATGTTAACAGAAATGTGAGGAGGCCCCGTTGGTCCGTAAGGGGAACTTGGAAATCTCGCTCGTCATTACAGAGTCGAGACGTGAGTGACGAAGACGATCCGCGGGCAGCGCACTTGGCGTGGGCCAGCGGCCGCACCGAACCGGCGCGGCCGCTGCCCTATGCTATAGCTCCAACATCTCGTTAATGAGCTGCTGCGAGTGCCTGCAGCACTTCGCTGTCGACTTCCGTGACCTCGTTGCCGAACCCATCATCGTAGCCACCATTCCCGAGCTGCTGGTTCAGCAGGTTCGCCGCACCAGCGTCGATGGCAGCCTTGATCGAGGCCCTCATCGCCAGGCTGCCCTGCGCCCGGTACAGGTCGAGCGCCATCACCGCGTAGGACGTGATCTGCGTGTCACCGTTCCACGAACCGTCCGGCAGCTGCTCAGCCAGCAGGTCGTTGAGGTACTCGGTGACCTTGTTCTTGATCGTCAACGTCGCTCCCTTCACGCGGAACATCGCGTTCAGGAGGTTCGCCTTGCTGAGAGTCTCACAGTCCTGACAGTTAGGATCGTTCACGTCCCAGTCTACCTGCCTTGCGAAGACCTGAGCAAGCTCGGCCAACGCATAGTTCTTCTGACCGAGAACGTCCAGTGCTGCGTTAACGTCGAAGGCAGCGTCCCACGCGCCAAGGTTGTTCAGACCCTGGGTGATGCGGCGGTTGATCCGGTCATCGGCTCGAGCCGCACCACTTGGAAACGCCTGCGTGATGCAGGTCCACGTTGCCGCACCCTGGTTCCGGTAGGAAGCGTTGCCCGCGATGCTGGACAACGAAACCAGGAAAGACAAGTCCACGGTGATCGGCAACGGGGTGCAACCCTCCGACTGATACCGTGCTACCAACGCGTCTCCCGTCTCCAATGCCTTCGTCTTCATGACCGCCTTCTTGGTGATCTTGAAGGCGTCGATCAGACCAAGTCCCGTGACGCCGAAGGTGTTTCGGCACGACGCGCCTGGCCCTGCGCCGCAGTCGGTGTCGCCGACGATGAAGAACCATCCGCCATCGGGGTTTTGAAGGTTGGCGAGTCGAGTACCGCCCGAGATCAGCGAGGCCTTGATCGGATCGGCAGCCTCGACGAATGGCGCCGCCAGGAACGAGAGGACCGTAACCGTAAGCACCGCGAGCATAGAACGTTTCATTCTGGCTCCTACATTTGGACGGCTGTTGAAAGATTTGCGTCTGCAGTAGACCGATTCCGCGCAGGTCTCTACGTCACGTCACCTCCCCTCAGGCGACAGCGAGCGTCCCGATTGCCTTCCGAGCGACACCTTCGATGAACTGCTACCCCGTCCCCGCACACACCGCTTGCGTGTGTAGCGGAAGGAGGTCACAGATGTCCGACGGGCATGTAAGTGAGTCGATCGCAGCCATCGCGGTGAGTCTGCTCAACAACTTTAGTAGTTCTGTTGAACTGCCTTGGATGTGGCCGCGGGCCGCGAGCGGCATCTCCATTGCTATGAGATGCCGCATCGGGAAGCAACTACTGCCTCAGTTGCCACGACAATGGGCTCTTTTCCATTTTTTGTCAACCAGATTTTGTCATGTGACTTTGGTCATAGGACTTTTGGTCGTACGCCGCCTTGCCTCTCTCAGTGAGGGTCTGGCCTGGCCTTGGCTGGGCAACTGATGCAACTGTGCCTTACATCGAGTGCCGGGCAACTTCGAGCGGCGTATTGATTCCGCGCTCGGGAGTCGTCTCCCTTCGCTCAGCTGACTGCATCTTGATCTGGACTACCCACGCTGATTGTGACCCGCACGTAACGCCGCCGGCATCAATAGCTCAAGGACCGCTTGCGCGCTTGCTGCCGCCACCTGCAGGTCGCGGCGATTCTCGACCACGCCCTCTACATCACCTCGTCACTGCCCGCGAACTGGACAAGGGCGGAGCCGACAACGAGCAATTCCTCCGCGGCTTCACCAACGGCGTGGAGCTGACCCGGCGTTCGCCGCCCTGCCGGCGTCCAGCCACGACGGGGAGCCCTGCCGGCGCTCGACTTCGAGTGGCCCCGCCGCAACGTGCGCGCTGCACTGCATCACGGCGGCTCCCGACGGCGAGGTCCTGGGCGTCGAGGGGCGCCCGCAGAAGCCAGCGACGCCGAGGGCCGTCCGCTCGCCTACCGCGTGTTCGATACGGTCATGACGCGATCCTCGCCACCCCGCGCTGCGCCACAAGGCCTGGCCGCGCCGATACACGTGCAGGCGGCCAGGAGCGCCCGCGGTGGCGCCGACCTCACGGCAAGACCTGAAGTTGATCGGAGGCGAAGGCGGAGATATCAGTGGGCCCGACGTTCCCGTCTGCAAAGGCTCCGGGCGGGGTCATGAAGATGGCGAATGTGTAGTTACCCGCCGGAGTGCCCGCGGGCAAGGTCGTACTGAAGAACCCGGGGATCGTGACCAGGGGGAAGGCCGCCGGGAGAAACACGCTCGGGAAGAGAGGTGGAAAGGTCTGCGGCGGCGCCGTGGCGGCGCAGCGCACCGCGAAGCTCGACAACGCATTGGTGAAGAACAGAACAGCGTCTCCTCCCGGGCATCCCAGCGAGCTTGAGAGCGCGGGGGGCACCAGGATGACGAAGAAGAAGTCCTGGTTGGCCGCGGCCCCGGTGTTCTGTGCCGAAATGTCAACGCGGAAGGAGTCGCCCGCCGAGATGGCGTGGTTATCGAGAGTGAGCCCGAGCGAGACGTGCGGGCTGTTCAAGAGCTGAAGAGCGGCATCGGCCTGGACCAGGCCAAAGCCGCTATCGAAGTCGAAGCCCGGCGGCCCCATGTTGAGCGCCGTGCTCTCCAGGGTCGAATAAATCCCGGTCGGTGTGCTGGTCGGCTGCTTCTGCAGCAACAGCGCGGCGACGGCAGCCGCGTGGGGGGCGGCCGCCGAGGTCCCGAAGAAGTTCGGGAAGGCGTCGGCGTCCTGGCCGATGTCGCTGCCGAAGAAGGTGGTGTTCGCCCCGTCCGGGGCCACGATCTCGGGCTTCTGGCGAACGACCGGATTCGCCAAGCGGTTGCCGGCGGTGTCGAAGAGGATCGGAGTGCCCCCCGCCGACGAGAACGCCTCGAGCAAGGGCGGATTGATGCCGAAGGCCGGCGTGTTGAGCCAGCGGGCAGCCCCCACCGTTTCGGCGCCGTTGGCATTGGAGTGACCGACCACGGTGCCGCTCGAGGTATTGAACTCCTGGATCGTGACGTTGGAGCTGCCGAACTGGACGTACTTGATGTAGCCGGGCAGCGGCCCGTCGAAGTTGACGATCATCACGTTGAAGTCCGCCGTCGCCCCAAAGTTTGTGAATTCCAAGACTTCGACTGGATCCCCGTTCACGTTGTCGAAGGCGGCGCCGCCGACCACCTGGGTGGCGGTGGCGTCGAAGAGATAGATATCCAGGTCGTTGGGCGTGCCCGGGCACCCGACGCACACCGATGCGGACGGGGAGTCCCACTGGAGGGTGACGAGGAAGCTACTGTTCTGGGGAATGGTGATGCGCTGAAAGTGATTGGCGGGACCCGAGGGGGCGAAGTTGTGAGCGGTGCCGCCGAAGAAGCGCGGCGGGGCCTGCCCCCCCACCACCGGAAACTGGTCATCCGTGAAGACCGTGCCCGCGCGGAGACCGCTCTCGTACGATCGCCGCGCACTGTTGCCGGCCGCCGAGAAGTACGCCGCGCCCTGGGCAACGACCGTGTCGACGGCTTGGGCGATGATCCCGTCCTGGAACATCGGCTCGGCGAAGTAGAATTCGTCATCGACGATGACGCGCGCGCCATTGCTCCGGAGCGCGAGAATGTTATTGGCGAAGTTCGCCTGGCCGCCCTCGGCGGTGGCAAAGGCCAGGGAGGCCCCGGGGGCGACATCGTGGACGATCTGCAGTATCGCGCGCCCCTCGTCGGTGCCGCTGCCGCAGCCCGGGTCCTCCTGGATCACCAGGACGGCCGTGAGGTCCCCGGACATGACGTCGCCCGCGGCTCCTCCCAGGCAGTTGAAGCTGTCCGAGAGCGCGCCGACCTGTACACCCGCTCCCGACACCCCGAAGGTCGTGCGCCCGATGTCCGCGCGCATGGCCTGATCACCCTGGGTCGTGACGAGACCCGCGCGCCGCGCGGAAACGGCCGGTCGAGCGAAGCGCAGGCTCGCGATGGCGTCCAGCGCAGGAATGGCGGAGATGGGCAACAGGCCCGAGATGACGCGCCCGAACACGGCGACGTTCTGCATTCCCATGGCGGAGAGCGCCGCCTCGAGGGCGAGCACGTCCGTGTCGGCGACGGCGTCGATCACCACGCGCTCGTTCACCACGCGGGCCAGGCGGTCGCTAGAGGCGAAGGGGATACCGGTCTGCCGGGCTGCGTGCGCCGTGTGCTCCGCGTACAAGGCCGTCAGCGCCGGGTTGGTCTTGCTGCTGCCCTTGGGGCCGGCAAAGGCGGCACCGCACCCAGCAAGCACGAGCAGCGCGATGACGACTGCCAGCAGCCCGCTTCTCGGGATCTTCATTGTGCCTTCCTCCAGTTGTTGGCGACGGGCGCCCGCCCTACACCGGTGGCCCGCCGGGTCGGTCGTCGGACTCAGGGGCGGCTCGGCATCCCGGGTTGCCCGCGTGAGCGGCCCTGGGCGGCCGCCGGACGGGCGAAAGCGAGACTCGCGAGCGTGGCGAGGGTGGGTATTGCGGCAATGGGCAGCTCGCCGGACACGATGCGTCCGAAGAGGGCGGCATGGCGCATGCCGAGGCCGACCAGGTCCGCCTGAAGGACCAGTGCGTCGCCGGTAGCTGTGGCGTCGATCACGACACGGCCGTCCACCACCCGAAGCCGCGAATTGTCGGAGCGCAGGTCGGCCCCGCGCTGCTGCGCCTCTCGGTACGATTCGTGGAGAACGAGCAGGTCCGGGTCGACCTTGGCCGACGGCTTGCCGGTGCCGGAAGGTGCGGACCCCGCGCAGCCTGGGAGCGGCGCGGCGGCCACGACTGTGATCAGCGCGAGGACGACGGCTCGACGGCACTGCACGAGGTTAGTCATACAACTGAGGCCGTCAAAGTCAACGGACCGGGCCCTCAGGATGAGTCACCTCGACACAGAGATCTCAGCATGTCCATCAGTTATCCTCGAGACGCATCTTTTCGCCGGACTTCGTCCGGGTCGACAATGCCCGAACGTCCCCAAGCCTAGCAAGCCGGAAAGCTCGCCTCCAAATACCGGCAGGGAGCTACCGTTGCCGCATCGGGACGGGCGCCACGCTGGAGCGCGATGTCGCGGCTTCGCCAAGCTGTGGTCCGTGCTGCGTTCCGAGCGATTTCCCGTCGCGATGTAGCCGCTCGGCAGAAGGGAGACGCTCGTGATGACGGGACGTTCGACGCACCGCGCTCAGCTGGTTAGCCGGCGCGCGGCCCCCCGACCGCCGGGCGCGCCGGCGTCAAGACCTCGACCAGGCTGATGAACAGGCCGCCGCCGATCACCGCGGCGGCCCCGGTCAGAGCCCGGGGACGTGGCCTCGAGCTCCGGACGCGGAGCCTGCCCTCGGTCGAGAAGATGAGGGACCTTACTTCGCCTTGGCCGCCCAGTCGGGATGGTACTCGATGCCGAGCGCCTTCATCTCGGCCATCTTCTCGCCCCACGCCGCCTTCTGCTTCTCGAGGCCGCGCCGTTCGGTGATCTTGTCCCACTCCTTCGCCGCGTTGTCGAGCGCGTCCTTGGCGCTCTTGCGCTTGGCGAGCGCCTCGGTGATCTCGAACGAGAGCTTGCGCTGGTACTCGTCGGCGGCGGGAATCACCGGGTCGGGCACCAGCAAGGGAAAGGTCGCCTCGATGGCGTCGAGATACTTGTCGGCGTCGGGGAACGCCTTGCGGAACTTCTCCGAGCGGAGGTGCGACACGCGCCAGGGGTCCATGATCGTCTTCGGGTCCATCACGATCTTCAGGCTCTCGTCGAGCGTCGAGATGAACTCGAGGACCTTCATGGTGACTTCCTTCTTCTTCGAGTACTTGGAGACGGCCATGCCGCGCCCCGGCGTGATGGCCGGCCGGTGGATGACCTTGCCGTCGATCTCGGCGCCGGGGACGAGGGCGAACCCCGTCTTGCCGACGACCACCGACTCCGCCGGGTTGCCGACGCGCTTGCCCGTGGAGGTCCACGAGTAGAGCAGCGGCACCTCGCCCTTGACGAACATCGTCTTCGGCTCCTCCGACTCGAAGAGGAGGACACCCGGCGGGTAGAAGGCCATCGTCTTGACCATCTCGTCCAGCGCCCGCACGGCGGCGGCGCTGTTGATCAGCGGCTTCATGTTGGCGTCGAAGTACTGGCCGCCGTACGAGAAGAACCGCTGGCGCCACCAATGATACGAATAGCCGCTGCCGGAGGGCTTGTAGGAGGCGCCCGCGCCGAAGAGCTTGTTGGTGCTCCCGTCCCAGCCCCAGCCGTGAAAGAACTCGGCGGCGTCGTCCCACTGCTTCCACGTCCGGGGCGCCGCGAGCTCGTAACCGTACTTGGCCTTGAACTTCTTCTTGTTGTCGGGCCGCTCGAAGGCGGTCTTGTTCCAGTACATGATGTGAATGTCGCCGTCGTAGGGCATGCTGACGAGCTTGCCGTTGTAGCGGAGCATGAGCTTGGCGAAGACGGGGACGATGTCGTCCACGGCGAAGTCGAGCTTCATCTTCTCGATCCACGGCTCGAGCGGCTCGAAGTGCCGGCCGTAGTCCGGCATGTTCGACGGTCCGAACATGATGAGGTCCCACGGGCTCGAGCCCGAGTTGAACTCCAGCAGGGTCTTCGCCACGAAGGCGTCGGCGGGGACGACCTCGGTCTCGATCTTGACGCCGAGCTTCTCGTAGAGCTCCTTCTCGATGAGAGAGAGCGAGTACTTCACGTATTCGGCGTTGACCACCGCGCGGACCGTCTGGCCCTCGTAAGGCCGGGCGGCGACGGCGGGACGCGGTACGAGGCCCCCGAACCACGCGAGGCCGACGAGCACGGCGGTGAACGACACCAGGAGCGCGAACCGTTTCATGCGAGCCTCCTTGTATTCGAGGTATTCGAGCTCGACGTATTCGAGCTCAACCCTTGGTTCCGCCCAGCGCCAGGCCCTTCACGAGGTAGCGCTGGAGGATGAACGCGATCGCGAAGGCGGGCAGGACCCCGAGGACCACCGAAGCCGACGCTTCCCCATAGAAGGCGTCGGTGCCTCCGGTGGTGAACGACGTGACCAGCACCATCATCGTCTTCGTCTCGATCCCCGTGAGCACGATGGCGAACAGGAACTCGTTCCAGGTCGCGATGAACGCGAAGAGCGCCACCACCGCCATGCCGGGGGCGATGATCGGCACCATGACCTGGACCACCGCGCGCAGGCGCGAGCACCCGTCGATCATCGCCGCGTCCTCGATCTCGATCGGAAAGTCCCGGATGAAGCCGACGAGCAGCCACACCGCGAAGGGGATGTAGACGACGGTGTAGATGACGACGAGCCCGAGGTAGCTGTTGGTGAGCCCGAGCATCTTGTACATGATGTAGATCGGGATGATGAGCGCGATGGCGGGCAGCATGCGCAGGACGAGGAGCAGCGTGGAGAGGAAGCCGCCGCCGAAGCGCCAGCGGGCGATGGAATACGCGGTGGGTAGGCTCACCGCGAGGGCGGACAGCATGCTGAGCGTCGAGATCACCATGCTGTTGGTGAAGTAGCGCGCTCCGCTCGAGCGCGTGAAGAGCCCGGCGTAGTGACGGAGTGACGGCGGCGACGGGATCCACACCGGCGGGTAGGCGAAGAAGTCCTCGTTGCCCTTGAGCGAGGTGGTCACGATCCAGAAGAAGGGGCCGAGGAAGAAGACGAGCGCCACGGTGAGGCCGAGGTAGACGAGCGCGTGGCCGATGAAGCGCCGGGCCCGGTAGCGCCTGGCACGGCGGGTCGTCACCCCGCTCCGCTCGATCGCGATCGCCATCAACCCGCCCGTGCTTCCCGCATACGCTGGACCCAGAGGAACACCAGCGTGAGCACCAGCACACCGCCGACGATCACGAAGGAGAGCGCGGAGGCATAGCTCATCCGGAAGTCCTTGAAGCCCACGAGGTAGGTGTCGAAGGCGACCGTTTCCGTCGCCCCGCCCGGGCCCCCGAAGGTGAGGATGAAGATCAGCCCGAAGAGCTTGGTCAGGTCGATCAGCCGGATCATCACCCCCACCGCCATCGTGAACTTGAGCAGCGGCAGGGTGATCGACCAGAAGGCTTGCCAGGCCGTCGCGCCGTCGACCTTCGCGGATTCGTACAGCTCTTGCGGGATCGACTGCAGGCCGGCGAGGAGCACCAGCATCATGAACGGCGTGTTGAGCCAGATCTCGACGAGGACGACCGCGATCACGGAGATGACGGGCGATCCGAACCAGTCGAAGTAGACGTCGAGCAGGCCGAGCTGCCGGCCGAGGTTGTTGATGGCGCCGTACTTGACCCCGTACATCATGCGCCAGGCCATGGCTCCCATCACCGGGGAGACCATCGCGGGGATGGCGAGGAGCGCGGTGATGACCGGCCGGCCCCGGATGACGCGGCCGAGGAGGAGCGCGAGCCCAAGCCCGAGGAGCAGCTCCACGGCGAGCGAAGGCGCGATGATGGCGGCGGTGTTCCACACCGAGCCGAGGAAGCGCTGGTCCCGGAACAGAGCCTCGACGTAGTTCTTGGCCCCGACGTACTCGTAGTCCGCACCGACGGAGAGGTCGAAGTTCTGCAACGAGAGATAGAACGCGTACACGAGCGGGAAGACGATGACGAGGGCGATCAGCAAGAGCGCGGGGGAAGCGAAGGCGAGGGGTTCCCACTGCTTGCGCTTGAGCGCCAAGGTCATCGCCCGCATGGGCTGCTCTCCCTCTCGGGGTACACGGCGACAATGGCAAGTGAGCGGCGGATGCGCGACGATTGTGCGCGGACGGGCGAGGCTTGTCAAGAAAGGCGCGCCAAAGCGAGTGGCTGCGATCACGTCTGGTGGTCCACGCGCCGATGCTTAGCATGCGCGCCTCAGAAAAATGAGGCGCGTGGCTCATTGGCGTCACGGCGTCCAGGGCGTTCAATGGCAGTGGGCGAGCTCCATGAACAAGGGAGGTGAGAGCCCGTAGCCGGGACCGAGCGAGATGAGGAGGCGAGCAGCACAAGAAGTCCCGGCACAATGCCGGGACGCGCGGGCGGCCAGCCCGACGCACGAGGCCCGGATGGCGAAGGACCTGCCCCGGGCCTCTCCCTTTGATGCCACGCGCGAGGGTGGCCCTCCGGGCTCAGAACGGCTCCCGCCAGCGGAGGCCTGGAAAGCGGGCGTAGTCGCGATCGGTGGTGACCCACTCGCACCCCGATTCGATGGCCAGCGCGGCGAGCCACGCATCCTGCACCAGATTTCCCGTCGCACGGGACTTCCGACAAAGGTCCGCGAAGATGCTCCAGTGGCGGGGGCCGGGCTGGACGACGGTGCAGTGTTGGGGCTCGAGAATCGCATGGCAGAAGGCAAGCGCCTCGGGCGTTGTACTCGGATGCACGTATATCCGACGGTGGGTGCCGATGCGAATGACCGATGCCAACACCTGCGGCGATATGCCGTACGCGGCCTCGCCGTTGACGACGTTCTCGAGCCACGAGCGATAGTCGCCGTGACGCGCGGCGTCGCGCCGGAAGGCGTACAGGAGGACGTTGACGTCGGGAAGAATCACGAGCG
>Ga0068859_100006893_pt1 | contig 11534 bp, 10 predicted proteins | sample KBSSwiS22_FD_66585 | JGI IMG/M metagenome (GOLD analysis project Ga0068859, IMG submission 66585) | Switchgrass rhizosphere microbial communities from Kellogg Biological Station, Michigan, USA - KBS Switchgrass S2-2 | ecosystem: Host-associated > Plants > Roots > Rhizosphere > Soil ... | reverse complement strand
CGCGCCTGTCGAGCGCCGATCTCGCCCGTGCCTTCGATCTCGATCACCACCTGCGGCACGCCGGCGCGATCATCGATCGCGCGCTCGCGAGCTGACGACGAAACAACGGAGACCAACCAGGAGCAACTCATGGCGGCGATCGGCGTAGAGACCATCCGGGCCCAGCTCGGCAAGACCTTGGACGCAACCGACTTCGGCGTGCTCGGCGCGAAATACGAAGGCAAGGTGCGCGACTGCTATACCAAGGGCGACCGGCGGACCATCGTCGTCACCGACCGCCTGTCGGCGTTCGACGTGGTCCTCGGCACCATCCCGTTCAAGGGCCAGGTGCTGAACCAGATGGCGGCCCACTGGTTCGAGGCGACGCGCGATCTGGTTCCCAATCACGTGATCGAGGTGCCCGATCCGCAGGTGATGGTGGCGCGCGAGTGCCGGCTCCTGCCCGTCGAGTTCGTGATGCGGTCCTATCTGACCGGCGTCACCTCGACGTCGATCTGGTCGCACTACAAGGCCGGCGCCCGCCAGTTCTGCGGTCACGATCTGCCCGACGGCATGAAGAAGAACCAGCCGCTCGCGAAGGCCCTCTTGACCCCGTCGACCAAGGCCGAGAAGGGCGATCACGACAAGTCGGTCTCGCGCGCCGAGATCCTCGAGATGGGGCTCCTGGGCGCGGCCGAGTTCGACGAAGCGGCGGCGATGTGCGCGCGGCTCTTCGCGTTCGGACAGCAGGAGGCGGCCCGCCGTGGGTTGATCCTGGTCGACACGAAGTACGAGATCGGGCGGCGCCCCGACGGCAAGCTCTGCTTCATCGACGAGATTCACACGCCGGACTCTTCGCGCTACTGGTACGCCGACGACTATCAGGCGCGCTTCGACGCGGGTCAGGAGCCGCGCGGGCTCGACAAGGAGTACGTGCGCCGCACGCTGGCCGAGCAAGGCTACAAGGGCGAGGGCCCGCCGCCGCCGCTCACCGACGACGTCCGGGTCGAGGCGGCGCGCCGCTACATCGAGGTGTGCGAGCTGATCACCGGTCGCCCGTTCGCCGCGAACCTCGACGAGCCGGTCGCGCGCATCCGCCGCAACCTGGCGTTCTGACGCGCCAGCGCGGTGCGCTAGTAGCGCGGGCCCGCGCCGCCGTCGTCTTCGCCGTTCGGCGGCGGCGGCTCGGTGAGGTTCGTGCGCTCGGCCGGGTCGCCGGCTACGGATGACTCCTCGACGGGGCCTGCGCTGGCCGGGGGCGGGGTCGCGAGGCTGGACGAGGAGGCAACCACGTCGGGGACGCGAAATCCCGCGGTGCCCCGGCGGCGGCTGTTCTGCGGGTCCAGCAGGCGAGGCAGCTCGGCGACGGCCTGAGCGACGGTGACCGGCTCCAGGGGATCTCGCCGCAGCAGATCGGCCAGATCATCGTCGGGACGCGCGCCGATCGAGCGGCGCCGGTCGAGCGCGAACCGGACCGCCGCGTCGTCGACGCCCAGCTCGGCGGCCAGATCCACCGACGTGTCGACGGGGAGCACGAAGGCGCGACCGTTGGCTCCGGCCGCGCCGCCGCCGGCCGCCGGTCCGCCCCCGTTCCCGCCCAAGGTCGCGTGCGGCCCCGTCAGGCCGCGCGTCGTGGCCACGGCTCCCGACTTCGTCCGGAGCAACCGCGCCAGGACCGCCCGGCTCGCGGAGCCGATGCTCACGAACTGGACGCCCATGCCGTAGGGACGGCTCGGTTGGCTGGCGTCGAACTCCTTGACCCAGGTGACCTTCCCTCGTCCCGCCAGCGCGACCTGACCGCCGACCAGCTGAATCTCGAAGTCGATCAGCGCCCCGACCGGATGGACGTTGCGACTGGCGAGGAACAGACCGCCTCGGGTCACGTTGGGCGCAAACTTCTCGACGAAGACGTCGAGGTCCGCATAGCGGAGGCGAATTCGAACGAGGTTTGGTGGGCCCACGGGCGCGAGGATCGAGTATGGCAGTTTGTTCTATTCCAGCGCAAACAAGCGCCGGGCGTTGCCCGCGGTCGCCGTCGCCGCGTCCTCGACGCTGATCCCGCGCAGCTCGGCCAGGGCCGCCACCGTGTGGGCGATGAAGGCGGGCTCGTTGCGTTTTCCACGGTGGGGAATGGGGGCTAGAAAGGGCGCGTCGGTCTCGACCAGGATCCGATCGAGGGGCGCGAACACGGCCGCCTCCCGGATCGGCTGGGCGTTCTTGAAGGTCATGATCCCCGAGAAGGACAGGTGGTGCCCGAGGTCCAGGTACCGGCGCGCGTCCTCGACGCCGCCGGTGAAACAATGGATCACGCCGCCGACCTGAGCGGCCCCCTCGTCGCGGAGGATGGCGGCCGCGTCCTCGTGAGCGTCGCGGATGTGCGAGCTGAGGGGCCTGCCGTGCTGGCGGGCCAGGGCCACGAAGCGGCGATAGGCGGCCTGCTGCGCCTGCCGCGGAGAGTGGTCGTAGAAGTAGTCGAGCCCGGTCTCGCCGACGCCGACCACCCGGGGCCGCGTCACCAGGTCAGCCAGCTCGGCCCAGTCCGCTTCCGTCATGCGCGCCACGTCGTGCGGGTGAATGCCCACGGTGGCGTACACGTCGGCCTCGCGGGCCGCCAGGCTCACCGCGGCTCGAGCCGAGGTGAGATCGTGGCCGGAACCGATGCAAATCATGGCTGTTACGCCGGCGGCGCGGGCCCGCTCCATGACGGCCGGGAGGTCGGCGCCATAGCGGTCCTCGTCGAGGTGACAGTGCGAGTCGATCATCGTGCGAGGGAGTCTAAACCTCGTGCAGAGTTCCACCGATGTCTGAAGTTGGAAATCCGTACCGTTCTCGGTACCGCTTTTTTGGCGAGGAGATCCGTGCTGCCCAAGGTAACGCCACCACCCGACGACGACTACGAGAAGACGCGCGCGCTCGCGCCTCAACAGGCCACCGCGCTCGCGGCGGACTCCGATCCCGACGAGCTCCGACCCGGGACGCTGGCGGGGGGCTATCTCCTCGAGAAACCGCTGGCCTCCGGCGGCGGCGGGACGGTGTACGAGGCTCGTCACCGCCTCCTGGGACGTCAGGCGGCGGTCAAGGTCTTGCGCCGCGAGCTGGCCTCGTCGCCGCGCATGGTGGCGCGGTTCCTGCGCGAGGCGCTGGCCGTGAACCTGATCAAGCACCCCAACATCGTCGACATCTACGAGTTCGGAGAGCTCCCCGACGGGCGGCCCTACTACGTCATGGAGCTGCTCGGCGGCACCGATCTCCGATCGTTGCTGACCAAGCGCGGCCGGTTCAGCCCGCGTGAGGTGCTCGACCTCCTGGCGCCCGTCTGCTCGGCGCTGAGCGCGGCCCACGCGCAGGGGATCGTCCACCGCGATCTGAAGGCCAGCAACATCCACGTCGAGATGCGCGACGGCCAGCAGATCGTGAAGCTGCTCGACTTCGGCATCGCCAAGCTGGTGCGGCCCGAGGGCGAGGAGGCCGGCCTTACGGTCGCGGGGGCGCGCCTGGGGACGTCGTACACCATGGCCCCCGAGCAGATCCGCGGCGAGACCATCGATCCCCGCACGGACATCTACGCGCTCGGCGTGGTGCTGTTCCATCTGCTGACCGGCCAGTATCCGTTTCGCGGCGAGTTCATGACCGACATCGAGCGCATGCACCTCGAGTCACCGCCGCCCCGTCCCAGCCAGATCGTGGCGGTGCCGCCGGCGGTGGACGCGGTGGTGGTGCGGGCGATGGACAAGATCCCCGACCGGCGCTTTCCCGACACCGAGGCGTTCGTGACGGCCTTGCGGGAGGCCGTGGCCCCCGACGCCCGTGGCGCTGCCGACCGCGAGGTGAAGGCGCGGGCGGTGGCCCTTTACGTCGATGTCCGCGTCGCCGACGACGCCGACAGCGACGAGATCCTCGACGACGTGTCCGCCATTCTGGACCGGGCCGAGCAGGCGCTGCGGGATGGCGGCTGGCAGGTCCTCCTGCAGACGGGCAACGTGCTCCTCGGCGCCAAGCCGGTGCCGCTGGGACCGAAGGCCGACGCGGTCTGCGCCGCGGCGTTGATCGACGCGGACGAGCTGACCTCGGCCCTCAGCGACCGCGCCCACCCGGCGCGCGAGGTCCACGTCAACCTGACGCTGCACGCGGCGGAGGCCATGCTGAAAGGCGACCCGTCGACCGGCGCCGAGATCGTCGGCGGCAGCATCGTGGCCGTCAACGAGTGGGCGCCAGAAGAGCCCCGGGACGGGCTCTCCGTGAGCCCGTCGTTCATCGCGGCGCGCGCCGGATAGCGTAGGGGGGCGATGCCCCCCTACGTGACCCCCCGGATCGTCCTGAGGCGCGCCGGCGCGGCGAAGCCGCGCCTCCCGTCGCTGAACGCGCTCCCTTTGGTCGCTCTGGCGCCGCGCCCCCAAAGCATTGCGGGCGCAGAGCGGATTCGAACTGGCCGGACGCTTCGAACCGGTGCGACAATCGTTGGGTGCGAACGGCTTTTGTGGGCCTGTTGGCGCTGGCCGCTGGGTGCACCGGCGTCGGCGGGGTGGGGACGGCGACGGGGCGTGGGGTGCCTGCGAGGGCGATGGTCGCGGCGGAGGGGGCGGGAGCGCTTCGGGTGATGACGTTCAACATCCGGTATGGGACGGCGGATGACGGTGACGATGGCTGGGCGAACCGGCGGAGGCTCGCTGTTCGCGTAATCCGGGAGTTCGGACCGGTCGTGCTCGGGCTGCAGGAGGCGCTGCGCTTTCAGCTGGACGAGCTCGGACGCGAGCTGCCCATCTACGGCGAGGTGGGGGTCGGCCGCGACGACGGCGCTCAGGCGGGCGAATACGCGGCCATCCTCTACGACCGGAGCCGGTTGGAGCTGCTCGGCGACGGGCACTTCTGGCTGTCCGACAGCCCCGAGCTCCCCGGTTCGATGACCTGGGGCAATCGGTATCCGCGCATCGTGACCTGGGCGCGCTTTCGGGACCGCGCGGCAGGCGCGACCTTTCTGGCCGTCAACACCCACTGGGACCACGAATCGCAGGAGGCGCGCGAAAACAGCGCCCGCCTGATGCGCCATCGCTTGATGGGCTCGCCGGAGGGCAGTGATCCTCTGCTGGTCATGGGCGATCTCAACTGCTCGGCCGACAATCCCGCCTTCCGGCTGCTGCTCGAGCGCGGCTCTGGCCCGGATGCCGAGGAGCCCTTCTGGCTGACCGACACCTTCGCGACGCTCTTCCCGCGCGGAGTCGCGGGCAGCGGGACATTCCACGCTTTCAGAGGGAGCCGGGACGGCGCCAAGATCGACTTCGTGCTGGTCTGGCCGCTCCGAGAGCGCTACCTGGCGGGTCCCCCGGCGGGCGCCAGCAAGGAATGGCGCGTCCTGCAAGCCGATATCGTGCACACCAACGAAGGCGGGCGGTACCCGTCGGATCACTTCCCGGTCACGGCCATCGTGAGGCTCGTCGACGTCGCGGCTGATGGAACCCGAGCCCGATGACGAGCGGCGCGCGCCGACGCTAGTCCCCTGGACTAGAAGCTGGCCAAGATCGCCAGGATCACCGCCACCAGCGATTCGCCGGCGAGCGCGCCGGCGCCCAGTGCGTGAGCGTCGGGATCACTGAAGGAGGGGAAGCGCCGCCGCAAAAAGGCCACGGCGGCCGCCCCGACCAGCGCTGCGGCCGACAGCGAAAGCGGCGTGATGAGGGCGATGCCCATGACCACGGGCGACGGCAGGAAGCGACCCGCGCGCCCGCGCGCCGCCACGGAGAGCACCAGGGCGAGCAAGCAGGCGCCGAGGGCGGCTTGCAATCCGTAGGGCGGAAGCCGGGACAGCCCGCCGCCCACGGCCTCGGCGGTGGCCCGCCAGGACAGCGCCGCGACGGCCGGCATGACCTCGGTCCCGAGCGGCCTGGTGTGGACGATGGCCAGGTAGGTCGGGACCACCACCACGCTGCCGATCAGCACGCCGACGAGCTGCGCCACCGTCTGGCTGCGGACCGACGCGCGCAGGTCCTGCCCGGCCTTGAGGCTCCACAGCGTCTGCGCCGTTTGCGTCGCGGTCCCCGAGGCCACGGCGCCGACCAGGATCGATCCGACCGCGCCGTTTCGCCCAAAGATGAGCTGCGTGAACGTGCCCATGTTGCCGGTCGGCGCGATGTCCGTCTCGCCGGCCGCCCGCGCGCAGACACTGGCCAGCGCCAGCGCGACGACGATGCCGAGCAGGACCGTTCCGACCGACAGACCCAGCGCGCGCTCACCCGTGATGGCCAGGACCACGGTCGCGCCGGCCAGCATTGCACCGGCGGCGATCTGATCGCGGCGCGCGGCGCGGCTCGGGCCCTCGCTCCGGGTTCGCCGGGTCACCCGCCAGAGCCCGGCGACGAGGTTGAACGCGTCCCCGACCGTGCGCGCCAGGATCCGGGCGTTCTGGCGAGCGCCGACGAGGAGGGGACCGAGGCTGCCGCCCAGCATCAGCCCGAACGCCGGCCACACCATCCAGGAAACGATCGGCGCGTAGGTCGGCCCGGAGACGAGGTGGGCCCGGGCCAGCACCGGCCCCCCGATCATCCAGGCGACGGCGCCGGTGCCGGCCAAGGTCGCGGCCCCGCGCAAGCCGATGAAGATGCCGGTGGCGCCCATGAGCGGGCTGACGGCCACCCCGACGGTGAGGCTGGATGCCGCCAGGCCGCCCAGGGTGAGCGGCAGGTAGACGGACTGGGGCAGCCAACCGGGCCGCCCGTCGCGGCACCACGCCAGCGCGCCCGCCATCACCGCGGCCGCGACCATGAGCCGCATCGGTCGGACACCGGCCCGCCGATCGTCGTGCAGCACGCGGATGAGCTGGGCCGTCGCGCCGCCGCTGGGGAAGGGCAGGGCGTCGTCGACGATCAGCTTTCGCCTGGCCCACAGGCCGGCCAGCACGCCGAGCAGGCCGAGCCCGAGCCCCCAGACCCAGAGCGCCAGCGCGGGGGGCGCCGCCGCGCCCATGAGCGCCAGCGCCGGCATGGGGCCCGAGAGGCCGTGCACCAGACCCATCACCGCCGCGGACGCCGCCACCGTCTGCGCCACGTTGTTCTCGAGGGCCGTGAAAGCCCGCGGGCCGAAGCGGCGCAAGGCCGCGAACATCGTGAAAGTGACGAGCGTGGCGGTCAGCGAGCCCGAGTCGATGAAGCCGATCTTGAGCCCCGTGTAGACGTTGCCGGCGGCCAGGACCACCCCCACGGCGCACCCGGCGGCGATCGCCCGCGGCGTGAGCTCACGGGTGGGAAGCGGCACCGGCAGCACGCTGGCCGCCGTCGAGTCGGGCTCCCCCGCCTGCGGACGAGCCGTGGATGCCGCTCCGGCCGCAGCGGTGCCCTCTTCCTCGGGTAACCGAAACGGCAGGGCCGCCATGACGTCGACTCAGGTGGCCTTGGGCTCGGGCGTTCGCCCGCTGGCGTCGGGATCGCGCATGCTGGCCTCGCGCGTGCGCAGGCCGTGCTTCCACAGCAGGCGATAGAAGTAGATGCGATCGACGCCGGCGGCGCGGGCGGCGGCGCTGACCCGGTTGCCGTGCGCCACCAGCAGCTCTTCCAGGTAGCGCTTCTCGAACGTGTTGGTCCACTCCTCGCGCGCCTCGCGCAGCGGGCGCCCGATGAGGACGGTGGCCTCGGGCGTGATGGAGCTCGGCGTGCGGTACGACTGCGGCGCCTTGAAGTCGCCCAGGGCCGCGCACCGCTCCAGGAAATTGCGGAGCTCGCGGATGTTCCCCGGCCACTCGTAAGCCGCCAGGCTGTTCAGGAACTCCGGCGACTTCAGCACCCGCTCCGACTCGTCGTCGAGCGGCCGCATGGTCTCGGTGATGTGCTCGACCAAGAGGGGCAGGTCGCCCGTCCGCTCGCGCAGCGGGGGCAGGCGCACCTCGACCACGGCGAGCCGGTAGAAGAGATCGGCGCGGAACTTTCGGGCCTCCACCTCGCTGCGCATGTTGCGGTTCGTGGCGGCGATGACCCGCACGTCGACGGGGACGTGGTGGTTCGTGCCGATGCGCCGCACCTCGCGCCGCTCGAGGACGCGCAGGAGCTTCGGCTGCAGATCGAGGGCGAGCTCGCCGATCTCATCGAGGAAGACGGTACCGCCCGCGGCGGCCTCGAAGACGCCCTGGCGCGAGCTGACCGCGCCCGTGAACGACCCGCGCTCGTGGCCGAACAGCTCGCTCTCGAGGAGCTGCGGCGGGATGGCCCCGCAGTCCACGACCAGGAAGGGCTTGTCGCGCCGGCGGCTGGCCCGGTGGACGGCCTCCGCCGAGATCTCCTTGCCGGTGCCCGTCTCGCCCTCGAGCAGCACCGTCGTGTTGCGGGTGGCTGCCCGTGCCAGCGTCTCGAACACACGCTGCATGACCACCGAGTGGCCGATCATGCGGCCGAATCGCTCGCGCTCCTGGGCGGTGTTGTTGCCGCTGTCGGCGAGGAACGACGGATCGTCCCCCAACGCGAGAGCCGCACTTCCGCCTCGATGGCCGGTAACCACGAGGGAGTGCATCGTCGGGTTCGGCCCATTACCTGAGCCGCGCCAATGAAAACGGCCGGCGGGTGCCCGCCCGTCAGAGCTGGGCGGCGACGGCGGCGGCGCCCAGCAACCCCGGCTCGGCGTGGGTGACGATGTAGGCGGGGATGCGCGCGACCAGCGGCTGCAGGCGGCCCTTCCGCTCGAAGGCCTCGCGAAACAGTCCTTTTTGCAGGAACGGCAGCACGCGCGGCGCGATGCCGCCCGCCACGAACACCCCGCCCGTGGCCAGCACCGTCAGCGCCAGATTTCCGGCCAACGCCCCGAGGACACCGCAGAAGATGCCGAGCGCCGCGGCGCAGACAGGATCGCTTCCGTCCAGTGCGTGCCGCGAGATCACCGCCGCCGGATCTTCGGCCCCCAGCGCCGTCACCGTCTCGGGACGGCCGAGCGCCCGGAAGGCGGGCTCCTCGCTGAGGAAGGTGTAGGCGTCGACCAGGCCGTGTCCCGACAGGATGCGCTCGTAGGACACGCGCCCGTACTTGGCGGTCAAATAGCGGAGCAGGTCGCTCTCGAGCCCGGTGCGGGGAGCGAAGTCGCAGTGCCCGCCTTCGGACGAAATCACCTGGTGGCGTCCCTCGGCCGCCGACCACAGCAGGAAGGCCTCCCCCAGGCCGGTCCCCGCGCCGAGCACGGCGACGGGGCCCTTGGGGTCACGCGGGCCGCCGCCGAGCGCCACCAGCTTGTGGGCGGGGACGGCCACGCTGCCCAGCGCCGCCGCGTAGAAGTCGTTCACCAGCCGGACCTTGGCGATCCCGAGCCGCTGCGACAGCGCGCGTCCGTCCACGACGAAGGGCAGGTTGGTGGCGCGGCAGACGTTGCCTTCCACCGGACCCGCGATCCCGAAGCAGGCGCGCGCAGGCGTCGCGCCGAGCGCCGGGACCTCCTTGGCCACCTCGGCCAGGAACTTCTCGGCGATGACGTCGAGCCCGGTGTGCGCGGGCGACGAGTACGTTCGGGCGAACAAGGGCTCGGTCGCGCCGACCTGGAACAGCGCCAGGCGGGTGTTGGTGCCTCCGATGTCCCCGGCCAGCACCACGTCGCCGGCCGCGACGCCGGCAGTTTCGGGAACGGGCTTCTCGGTCTCGGTCATGACGATCCTTTCGCCTCGAGGCCCGAGATCTTGGCGACACGCGTGGCATGCCGGCCGCCATCGAAGCCCGTGGACACCCAGACGTCGATGATGCCGAGGGCCTCTTCCTCGGACAGAAAGCGCGCGCCCAGGCACAGGACGTTCGCGTCGTTGTGCTCGCGCGACAGGCGGGCGACGTCGCGGTTCCAGGCATCGGCGGCGCGGATGCCGGGCACCTTGTTGGCGGCGATGGCCATGCCCAGGCCGCTGCCGCAGATCAAGATGCCGCGGCCCTCGGGGCTCTGGCGGACGAGCTGCGCGACCTTGCTGGCCTCGTCGGGATAGTCCACGCGGGCCGTCAGGTCTGCCGGACCGCAGTCCTCGAAGGGGAGGTGGCGCTCTGCGAGGTGGCGCGCGACGCGGGCGCGCAGAGCGTGACCCGCGTGATCACTGCTGAGGAAGATCTTCGTCGTCATCTCGGCGATGGGCGCGCAGCATGACAGCGCCCTGCGACCCTGTAAAGGCCGCCGGCGGCGTGCGAACCAGCCCGATGATCACCGCCGCCGCCACCGCAAAACCGGCCAGCGCCAGCATCCCGGGCGCGTAGCTCGAACGACCCTCCTTGAGGGCCCCGACCAGCGTCGGCCCGACGAAACCGCCCAGGTTGCCGATCGAGTTGATCAGGCCGACCGAGCCTGCGGCGGCCTGGCCGGCCAGGAACTGGGGCGGCAGCGCCCAGAAGGCGGGCAGGTGGGCGTTCAGTCCCGCTCCCGCGATGACGAGCCCGAGGACGATCGCCGGGAAGCGGTGCTCGAGCCCCGCCGTCACCACCAACCCAGCCGCCAGCAGCAACATCGGCAGGACGGCGTGCCAGCGCCGCTCGCCCGTCCGATCCGAGGACCATCCGAAGAGCAGCAGCGACGGCAGACCCAGCAAGTATCCGGCTCCGACGACCCGCGAGACCTCCCACGCCGACAGGCCGGACGCCTCCTTCACGATCTGCGGCACCCACAGCTGGATCCCGTAGGTCGGGACCACGATCAAGAAGAAGGCCAGCGCCAGCAGCCACACCCGACGGTCGCCGAGCGCCGCGAGAAAGCGATGCGGTCCGACCTGGCGCCGCGCGCGGCCCTCCTCGTCGAGGCGCGCCACCAGCCAGGCCTTCTCGTCCTCCGGCAGCCAGCGCGCGGCGGAGGGCCGATCCGTCAGGACGAACAACGTCACGATCCCGAGCAGCACGGCCGGCGCGCCCTCGAGGATGAACAGCCACCGCCACCCGGCCATCCCCGCCCAGTGCCGCTCGAGGATCAAGCCGGACAGCGGCGCGCCCAGCATGTTCGACACCGGGATGGCGGCCGTGAACAGCCCCAGGGCCTTGGCCCGGTCGCGCGCCGGGAACCAGTGCGTCAGGTACACGATGATCCCTGGGAAGAAGCCGGCCTCGGCCAGCCCCAGCAGGAAGCGCAGCCCGTAGAACTGAGACGGTGTGCGCACGGCGGCCATCGACATCGCCACCGCCCCCCAGGTGACCATGATGCGCGCAATCCAGCGCCGCGCCCCGAAACGCTCGACGATCAAGGTCCCAGGGATCTCGAACAGGAAATAGCCAAGGAAGAAGATCCCGGCCCCCACACCGAAGTCGCGCGGGCCGAAGCCCAGATCCTTCGTCATGCCCAGGACCGCGAAGTTCACGTTCACGCGATCGAGGAACGCGATCACGTAGAGGAGCATCAAGTAGGGGAGCAAGCGCCTGCGCAGCCGGCGGCGGACGCGCTCCTCGATCGAAAGCTCGGAAGACGGCGGCGGAGGCGAGGGCAGACTCGAGCTCATGGCGGGGCGCCATTGTAGACGCAACCGACCCCATCGTAGTCTCTCTCGCCCGTCGATGTCGCACGCCACCTCCAGCCACAGTGTCTTCCTGCTCCTCGTCGAGCTGGCGTTGCTCATCGGCGTGACCCGCATCGGAGCC
>Ga0068859_100006891_pt1 | contig 11535 bp, 6 predicted proteins | sample KBSSwiS22_FD_66585 | JGI IMG/M metagenome (GOLD analysis project Ga0068859, IMG submission 66585) | Switchgrass rhizosphere microbial communities from Kellogg Biological Station, Michigan, USA - KBS Switchgrass S2-2 | ecosystem: Host-associated > Plants > Roots > Rhizosphere > Soil ... | reverse complement strand
TCGCCGGCGGCTCTGGCGCGATCTCCGGTGAGGCCGGGGCGGCGGTCGCGCCCGGGGCGGCCGGCGGCGCCGCGGGGGGAGGGGGCGCCTCGGCTTCCGCCGCCCCCGGTAAGGCCGGTTCGGCTCCCTCGCGCGAGCTCCCTCGCAGGCGGCCCTGGTGCTCGGTTCCTGCGGCCACCAGCATCTCGTCGGCAGCCACCACCAGGGCCAGCACGCGACCATCCGGCGGCAAAGCGTTCAGGTCTAGCCGCCGGGCCAGCGTGAAACCGATCCCCGTCGCGTCGTCGCGCGAACCGGTGACGGACGGTGAGGTCGCCACCGAGGCAGGTTTCGCCCCCGTCGCGGGACCCCTCGGCTCTCGGGGCACGCCGCTCTTCTCCTCGAGCTTCAGCGCGACCTGCTCCAGGCGCTCACTCGCGCTCGCGATCGTCAGGACCACTCCGCCTGGCGGCGCGCCGGAGGTCACCGCCCCCGCGTCCCGGCGGACGACGTCGACGCCGCGCCGCCCGAAGGACGTACGCAGATCGGACTCGACCAGCGCCGTCAAGGGGGCCGGCAAGGCCCCTTCGAAGCGCAGAACCACCCGGTCGATGCCCCCACCGGCGCCGAGGCCGGCGCTGGCTCTGTCCGGCCGCTCCCGCGCGTCATTCGACTCCGCCGCGAGCTCGACGAACCGCGCCGGGCGGTGATCGATCGCCCGGCTCGAGCCCGGCGGCCGCCCCACGCGCGTCGTCCCCGTCGTGACCGACGGGAGCAACGCGCACAAAGTGATCGCCAGGGACGCGCTCGCTACGGGCAAAGCTCCAGTACGCGCGCGACGTGGAGGCCGTTCGGATACTCCCGCAGGTAGCGCTGGCGCAGGCGACGACAATCGGCCAGCCGCCCCAACCGATCGTTGGCCTGCGCGAGCCGCGCCAGCGTGTCTTCCTGGAACGAGGCCCGCGGCGCGAGATGAAGGGCCCGCTCGAAGCTGGCCGTCGCGGCCGTCAGATCCGCCAGATGATCCATCTGGATCCGGCCCAGCTCGAAGGCCGCCAGCGCCGCGCGCGGGTCCGCCGGATGGCGGTCCAGCACCTCGGCGTAGTCCATTGCCGCCTCCTCCATGCGCCCCGCGCGCCATGCCATCTGCGCGCGCTCCAGCAACGTGCGCGGGGACGCAGCCGCCGCTCGGCGCGCCGTCGCAACAGAGCCCGAGATCTCCGTCGGCTTGGAGATGCGCGTCGCGCCCGCGAGCCTGACCGGCTCGTTCATCGGCGCCGCCGCGCCGCCGCCCGCGCTCACCACTTCTCCGTCCTCGTCCCCGGCCGGGCGGCCGCCCGAGACCTCCCCACCAGCCTCGCCCCCGGTCGAGATCGCCGGCATCGAGAACCGCTCGCCGGCGCGCAGCCGGCGCGGCTCGCCTGCGTGCTGCCGGTCCCTCACCTCGACGATCCCCCGCTCGACGGCAACCTCGACGCGCGCTTCGTCCTCGGCCGTGGCGGCGTCGATGCGCGTGACGCGGAAGCGGGTGCCGATCACGCGCACCTCGACGTCGTCGGCATTGATGACGACCCGCCGCGGGCGATGCGGCTCCACGTCGAACCGCGCGGAGCCCTTGCTCAGCGCCACCCGGATCTCCTCCGGCGCGACGGACTCCAGGCGCACCCGCGACCGGCGATCGAGATCGACCTGGATGCCGCCGGGCAGCGCCAGCGCGACCTCGGCGTCGGCGCTCTCGAAGGGACGCCCCACTTCGATGGCCTGCTCCGCGGCGCGGTCGGGCTCGACCCGCAACGAGGCGGCGACGATCAGCGCGCCGGCCGCCGCCAGCGTGAACGTCGGGATCGCCAGCCACACGCGTCGCCGCGTCCGTGCGCGCCGCGCGTCCCGCATGCGCGCCTGCAGCGCCCGCCATGCCACGTCCGCGTCGTCGGGCTCCCCCACCTGCATGGCGCGCGCGACCGCCGACAGGCGGGCCTTGCCGTCTCTGCCGTCTTTTCCGCCCTTGCCATCCACGCCATCGCCCCCGCTGCCATTGCCACCACCGGCCCCGCCCCCGGTGCCGCTCGAGCTTCCCGAGCTCTCGGTCCAACTACCGCTACTACTCATGACTAAGCTTCTCCTTCGAGCCGAACTGCACGAACGGCGACAGGCGGCTCTCGGCCAGCGCGACCCGCCTCTTCACCGTTCGCTCCGATATTCCCATCTGCGCCGAAACTTCGGGCACCGTCATCTCCTCGAGGTGCCTCAGCAAGAACGCGACGCGCGCCTCGGCCGGCAGACCATCGAGGAGCGCATAGACCCGGCGGGCCTCGGTCACGGTCGCGGGCGAGACCTCGCTCGACGCCACGGTCTCCATGATCTCGGGCCGGTCGGCACCCTGTGCGAAGCCCAGGCGCCGCAGCAGCTTGCGACGGCGCAGGCGATGGTTCACCAGGTGGATGGCGATCTTCGACAGCCACGAGCCAAACGCCTGCGGATCGATCAGCTTCGGCAAGTTCGAGAACGCCCGCAGGAACGCCTCCTGGACGATGTCCTCCGATTCCGGATCCGGTCCGAGCAGCCGGTAAACGCGGTGCCGCAGCAGGCGGAGATGACGCTTGAAAAGGGCCTCGCGAGCGCGGTTATCACCCGCGCGGGCGCGCAAGACTTGGTCCGCGTCCTCGGTAGACGAGGAGCCGTCGGGGCGATCCCCCGGCTCCATGCCTCCCGGTATCAGGCGGAGCTGCACGCGCTCCCGCCCCGCCTGGTTGCCATCCACCCCTCCAAGGTACCCCGAACCCTCGATTTCGGGCCAAGCACGGCTTCCTGGCCGGCGCCTTGCTGCTCGCGCGGTCGTCTCCCTGCGTCGTCGCCTCCCGCCGCGCCTGCCCTCCGCCCCATCATCCATGGCAACTTGCGTTGGCCGCGGGAGAAAAGCAACCCGCTCGAAGGGCCGGCTGCAGGCCCGGGCGGCGAAGGGGCCCGGCGGGGGCTGCGGCCGCCGGAGCCCTTTTTCGGGTTGCCCCCGCCGCCAGGTCTCGTCAATCTACGCGACCCCGACCGAGGTGCTCCCCGATGCATGATCCCGAAATGACCGACTCCCGCAGTAAGCGAATCCCCCTTGTCCTCGCGGCGCTCGCCTCGCTCGCCCTGGGCAGCTTCGGCGACTTGGGTTGCAGCTCGGGTGGGCGTCCCGGCTCCAGCAACACGGGCGGCCGGACGGGCTCGGGGGGCTCCGCTGGTGGCCAAACCGGAGGCTCGAATGCGAGCGGGGGGAGCGCGAGCGGAGGCAGCGCCAGCGGGGGCAGCGCCAGCGGGGGCAGCGCGAGCGGCGGGAGCGCCAGCGGCGGCGCGGCCGGAGGGGCCGGCGGTGGGCCGGACAACGGTCCGGGCCCGATCGACCGCTGGGGCAACGTTCGCTTCGACGGCGGCGGGTTCGTCGACGGGATCGTCGCCTCCACGAAGGTCAGCGGGCTCTTCTACGCCCGGACCGACGTCGGCGGTCTCTACCGCTGGAACAACGACCAGAAGGTCTGGATCCCGCTCCTCGACTGGCTCTCGCAAGACGACGTCGGTCTCTACGGGGTCGAGAGCGTCGCGCTCGACCCCGGCATGCCCGGGCGGCTCTTCGTCCTGGTCGGGACGAGCTATCTCAGCCAGGGCAAGACGGCGGTCCTTCGCTCGGACGACTACGGGGGCACCTTCCAGGTGGTGGACGTGTCGTCGCAGTTTCGCGCGCACGGCAATGGGATGGGCCGTCAGACCGGCGAGAAGCTGGCCGTCGACCCGCAGAATTCCAACATCGTCTTCTGCGGCACCCGCGCCGCCGGGCTGTTCAAGAGCACGGACGCCGGCAAGACCTGGGCGAACGTCAGCAACATCGGCGTCAAGGCGGGCGCCGATCTCTTGGCCACCAACGGGATCAGCTTCGTCCTCTTCGACCCCACCTCGAGCCTGACCGCCAGCGGGGGCACGAGCGTCATCTACATGGGCGTCTCCGACACCACCAACGGCCTGTACGCCAGCAAGGACGGAGGCGCCACCTTCACGCCCATCACGGGTGGCCCCGCCGGGCAGATGCCCAACCGCGCCGTGCTCGCCAGCGGCAACCTCTTCCTGACCTACGACAACGCGACCGGGCCCCACAACATCACGGCGGGATCTTTCTATCGCTACGCCGTCGCCGCGGGGACCTGGACGAACCTGACGCCGAAGACCGACGACGGCTCGGCGCTGCTGGGCAACGGCGGGCAGAACAACGCCTTCGGCTTCGGCGGGGTCAGCGTCGACCGCGCCGACGCCAACCACATCGTCATCTCCACCCTCAACTCCTACGGGGGCCAGACACGTTATTCGGACGGCAGCCAGGGCTACGGCGACCGCATCTATGTGACCAAGGACGGCGGCGCCACCTGGGCCACGGTCTTCTCGTACAAAGATCCGATGGTGGCCGCCAACGCGAACGCGTCCGCGAACGGCACCGCCTGGATCAGCGGCTACGCCATCCACTGGGCCGGAGACGTCGCGTTCAATCCGGCAAACGGCCAGGAGGCGTGGGTCATCTCCGGCAACGGCATCTTTCACACCACCAACCTGGGAGACGCGGCGCCAGTCTGGGCCTTCGAGTCGAAGGGCATCGAAGAGACGGTGCCCCTCGATGTCGTCAGCGTCCCCGGCGGCCCGCTGGTGAGCGCCATCGGAGACTATGACGGCGCCACGTACCAGGACGTCACCAAGAGCTACCCGGTCCACAAGCCGTCGATCGGGACGACCGCCTCGCTCGGCTTCGCGCCCCTCACCGGCGCCTTCCTTCGCGCCGGTCACGTGACCGACTACTCGACCGGGTCGGCCGTCGAGAGCGACGTGATGTACTTCACGACCGATCTCACGAAGCCCTGGAGCATGCTCCCCACCCCCAAAGGGCCGAAGGGGCTCGTGGCGCTCTCGGCCGACGGTCAGGTGCTGCTGCACCGGCCCGAGAGCTCGGCGGCGGTCTATCGCTCCGCCGACCAGGGAAAGACCTGGACCACCGTGACGGGCCTGGACGCCCAGGCCCAGCAAGCGCGGATCGTGGGCGACCCGGTGAATGCCGACGTGTTTTACGTGTTGAACCAGCAGGGCAAGCTCCTCGCCTCGAAGGACAAGGGGAGCTCCTTCGCGGCAGTCGGCTCGGTGCAGGACGACGCCAAGGGCCTGGCCCAGGCGAGCACGGGCCTCATCCGGATCGTGCCCGGCAAGGCGGGGCACCTGTGGGCGCCGCTCGATCAAGCCCAGACGTCCGCCGCCAACGGCCGCTTCAGCACCAACGGGCTGGCTTCGTCGGAGGATGGCGGGGTGACGTGGAAGCGCCTGGCGGCGGTGACGTCGGCGCAGGCGGTCGGCATCGGCAAGGCCGCCGACGGCGCCAGCTACGAGACGTTGTTCATCTGGGGCGTGGCGGGCGGCGCGACCAACCCGGTGGGCATCTATTACTCCACCGACAAGGGCGCGACCTGGAAGCGGATGAACGACGACAAGCACCAGTACGGAGGCCCCGGCAACGGCCTCTTCGTGCAGGGGGACATGAACGTCTTCGGCCGGGTCTACATGAGCACCGTGGGCCGCGGCCTCGTCTACGGAAACATCTGACGCGGCTACGCCGTCCGCGGCGCCCCCGCGAGCGGCGACGGCGCGTCAGGTCAGGGGGCGGCGTCGGGGTCCGGGATGAGCAGATTGAAGGTCCCGTCTCCGCGGCTGGTCGTCTCGGCGAGAGAGAGGGTCGGATCCACGCATGAGGGGGCGGACGAGACGCAGAAGATCTGGATGAAGGCCTGCCCGACGGGGCCCCCTTCTGGATTCTTGACGGTGCCGTTCAAGGGCCGCCCACGCTGCAGCTTGAGCGAGAGCGGCGGTGGCTTGCCGTCCGTGCCGACGGCGACGGAATTCACGGCGAAGACGGTCCGGATGCTCGTGCTTTGCGTGGCGGGCTGCACGATGATCCGATAGCTGCGTTGGGGGCTGACCGCCAGCGTGAACCTGCCCTGTGCGTCGGCCACCGCGGAAGCGACGCCTCCACCGCCGTCGGTCCCCGTATCCACCGCCGTGATGGAGGCGCCCTCTGCATCGACCATCGGGGACACGGTCCCGGAGAGGGCCACCTTGCTGGCCATCGTGAGCGTGGCGGCCGAAGCGGGCACCACGCCGGTCGTTTCCAGCTCGACCCCGAAGCTCGTGATCGCCAGCTGCCCCGAACCGGCCGGCGGTATGACGAGCACGGCGTAGCTTCCCGTGGGGAGGCCCCCAAATGAGGCGCGGCCCGCCGAGTCCGAGACGACCTCGGCGTTCACCGAGCCCGACGCGGAGAGCTGAATCTCCGGTCCCCCGGGTGCCATTGCCTTCAGGACCGCTGCATTCGTAAGGTCCTTTTGGGACGAGATGCGGACCCGGGCGCCGCTCACGGGCTTCGCGCTGGCGGGGTCGACGACGGTCAGGGTCAACGGGCCCTGTTCGACCGGCTGGAAGAGCGTGATGATCGACAGCGAGCTCATGGCGGCCGTCAGGTTCACGCTGGATTCAGCGGTGGTTGCCGCCAGGGTCGCTTGCGGCAGGCCCGAGCCGGGCGGTGGGACCACGACCGCGGACATCATGCCGGGCCGCGTCCGCAGCGACAGCATGCCGTTGCTGTCGCTGATCCCGATCGTCGAGGGTCGGCCGCCCCGTTTGAGCAGCATCCGTGCGCCCTCGAGCGGCGCGCCGTCAGGTCCGAGAACCACCCCCGTGATCGGTGTGCCCCCGTCGACTATGAACGGTCCGATCCACGAGCTCGGTTTCGCCGTCACGAGATCGGGCGCGTAGCTCGGATCGTCGGGCATGATCAGCAGGTCGTACAGCCGATCCACGAACAGCCGCGCCGGCAGGGAGCCGCGCGACGTGGACCCTTCGATGCTCAGCCCCGATTGGGCACCGCTGATCCGCAGGTAAGCCGGCATGACCGCCGCAGGCTGGCCAGGGGCGTGCGGTTCGATCCGAAACGTATTGCCCGGATCGAGCGACACGTCGAGCTCCGCGATGGTGGCCGGATGAGCTTCTTCCGTCACCGGGAAGCCGCTGGCCGTCACTCGCACGTTGAACGTCGGCGATGAACGGACGCCCGTGAGCCTGAGCGGGATGGGTATGCATTCCGGTTCCTTCTCGACCGCGGCCACGATCTGATAGTTGCCGGTCGCCGTGACCGGGAAGGACACCACGTTGTCATCGGGGTCACCGACGATCGCGGTCGTGAGCAGACCGGCGGCAGCCGAGGTGATGGTCCACGTCAGCTCTGGCGGTGGGCTCTTCGAGTGGTAGACGGTCCCCTTGACCTGGACCCGCACGTCGGGGCCGACCTCGATGATGTTCGAGGTGAGCTGCGGGTTCACGATCTCGACCGTCACGTAGCAGGAACCCTGGCCGCTTGCACCGGCGGCACCGGTCGCGCCCCCGGCGCCCGCGGAGCTGCCCCCGGTCCCCGAGGGACTGCCGGAGCCAGCCCCCCCAGCAGCGCCCCCGTGCCCGCCGACTCCTCGCCCGCCGGCGCCCCCGTTTCCCGCGCCTCCGGCCTTGCCGCCTGCGTCTCCAGGGCCGGCGTCGGTGCCTCCGTCGGGGGCGGTACCGCTGTCTCTGTTCTGACCGTTCGATTCGGACGACATCGCGCAGCCACCCAGGCCGACGAGGGCGGGCCCGACCACGCTGGCGAGAGCCAAGGCCCTCGCCGCCAGCGACGCCCGTGAAACCGCGCGTGGCGTGCCGGCCGGCCCCCTCACAGGGCCGCGCTCCAGAGCAGGTTCCAGGTCACCCTCAGGACGCGGTTGCCAGGGGCGATGCACAGGTCATCGTCGTGACACAACAGCAAGGCGCGGTCGCACGCGTCCCCATTGCGGTCGTGCACCTCGACCCGCAACTTCACACGGTCTCCCACGTGATACCGGCTGGCCACCAGAGAAAGCCACGGGAAATCATTCTCCAGCGTCTGGACCAGGCCGTCGGGGCCCGTCAGAAACCAGGTGTAGGAAAGCTGATTGGGCGTCGCCGCTGGTAGTGGATCGCCGTCGTCGTCCACCTTGGTCACCTCGAACTTCGTGTCTTCGAGCACGGGGATCGACCCATCACGGAGCGCCGGCTTTGTCTCCAGAATCGAGGGCAACACCTCCGGGTTCACCGTGAATGTCCGGGTCACCTTCCCGCTCTGCGTCGGCGTGTTCCCGTCACCAGCCGCCTCGGCCGCCATCAGCTCGACCTCGTACTGCCCCGGCTTGTCGGCGGAAAAGCAGTGGAGATCCCCGGCCGTGATCCCCGTGGTGACCTTGCAGCCCATGGACTTGAGCTCGGCGATGGAGCCCGCCGGTTTGTTCCTCAGGTTCCAGCTGAAGGAGAGGCCCAGAGGGTCGTCCGGATCCATCGAGCCGTCGCTGGTCAGGACGATCTCCGAATAGAGCCGATAGCTGTCGGCCGGGGCCGGATCGACGACGTCGATGCGGGGTTGTGGGGCCGCGTTCTCGGGATCGAAGGTGTTGTTCAGGACGCTGGTCGCGCCGTAGCGATCCGTCGCGAAGGCCCACACGCAAAACCGGCCACCGGTCATGCTCTTGTCCACCGTCACCTCGAGGCCCTCACTCACAGGATCCCCGTCGCTCCGGACCGCGGCGGGCCTGTCCATGCACTTTCCGGCTACCGCCGCCCACGTGATCGTCAGGCGGTCGGAGTCCGGATCGTAGGCCGTGATCCGCATCTTCGCGTCCTGGTTCTTCGGGACGACTCCAATCTCCTTGATCGACACGATGTAGGGGGCCCGGTTGATGGGGGCCATGTAGCACCCGCCGCCCGCCCCCAGCACGACCGCGAGCGCCAGGCTCCCCGTCCCGATCGAGCGACGCGTCGTCAGAGCTGACAAACACCGGAGGTGGCGGAGCAACGAGTGGGCCAAGCGAAGATCCTTCCGATGCGGCACCAACGGGGGCACGACCGATGAGGTGACGGGAAAACGAAATTCGGCGCGACAATCCTGTCGCGGTCGGGTCGCCCCCTATAGTGTCCGGTCGGCCTGGGATCCTTTCACCTGATTGACGCGAGGCTTCCGCGGTGCGCGCTACTCCTCCATCTCGGCCAGATCGGACTCGACCAGCAGGTACAGGGACCGCAAGAAGGTCATTCGCTCCTCGGGGGCCGTGAACTGCGCCAGCCAGGACCCCACCGTGCGGTCGCCTTCCAGCAGCGCCAGGACCTCCCGCGGGGTCGGTCCCAGGCGGAAGGCGTCCGGATCGAAACGCCGGCGGTCGGAGCGTTTGGGGCGGCTGTCGACCAGCTTGCCGAACCGGTCTTCCAGGTCGGGGTAGGGGACGGTCAGCGCGCCCGCGCCCAGGATCTCGAAGGCATCCAGACCGAGCGGGAAGCTGTCCTGAGCGTTCCGGACCCCCCGGAAGAAGGCGAAGGTGCCGCGCGACCACCGGAACACGTCGATGACCTTGTCGCGCACCTGCTGCGAGAGCTGGCGAAACACGTCGAGCGGCCGCATCAGGCCCAGACCCACCAGCGTGTCCCCCAGCTTCCCCGAGAAGTGCGGCAACATGCCGAGCGCCATCTCCAGCTCGGCCGGCCGGAGCACGCCGCGCGTGACGAGGTAGGCGCCGAAGCGCTCGCTCGGGACGCTGGAGCTGACCGACTCCGGCGCGCCGTCGAGCAGGAAGACCTCCTTGATCTCGTCGTCGCGCTCGAACCGCAGGAGACCGGTCTCGCCGGCCACGGTGACGTCGGTCAGGACGCGCAGGGGCGTGATGGCGCCCAGCTCGCCGGCGCTGTCGGGCGGGCGGTCGGGCGCGGCCGACACGAATCGACGGCCAAGGTCGCTGCGCGGATCCACGAACTGGGGCGCGGCCCCGGCGAACCCAGGCTGGCGGGCCGGGACGGGGGGGGCGAAGGCCGGGGACGAGGAAGCGGGTGTGAACCCGGTGGCCATGGCACCGGAGATCGGGCCGCTGCCCGCCCAGTGATCGCCCTCGGCCGGCGCCGCCTCTTCGGTGGCGCCGCTGCCCCGCGGACCCACGGCGTCCGGAATCCCGGAGCCGAGAGCCGCTGCCTCGGGGGCAGCCCCCGTCCCATCGGCCGCCGGCCCGGAGGGCGTCGTCGGCCCCGGCGCGAGCTCCGGCGTCCCGGAGGCCGACAGATCCGGCAGGGTCGGCTTGCGGGGAGCCCCCCCGATGGCCACCGGACCGGACAGGCCCGGCGGGCGGTGCCGCGGGGAGAGGGGGAGCGCCGGCGTCCCCGACGGCAGGCGGGCCGCACGAGGAGGCCGGAGGGGGGCCGTCCCTGTCGGACCACCGCCGCCCCCCGTCCCCGCCGAGCCGTCCGGGTGGGACAACGCATACGCGATGGACGCCTCGGTTTGCGGGACCGAAAGGCGGCGCCCCAGCCTTTGCACCCGTCGCAGGGCCTCGGGCGAGGGATCGCCGAGATCGCTCATGAACGCCCGGAGGTCGGCCGGCCCCACGCGCACGCCAACCGAGAACAGGTAGTCGGCCAGGTCGTCCCGGAACTCGGCCGCCGTCTGGTAGCGCTGGGACACGTCGCGCCGCAGGGCCTTGCGCACGATGCCGGCCAGCTCGGGCGGCACGTCGTGGCCGTACTTGTCGAGGCGGTCGATGCGCGCGTCGCGCACCATCAGCAGCACGTCGAGGTCATTCGGCGCCGTGAACAGGCGCCGGCCCATGAAGGACTCGGCCAGCACGATGCCCACGGCGAACAGGTCCGACCGTCCGTCGAGGGCGCCCCCCACCACCTGCTCGGGCGACATGTAGCCGTACTTGCCCTTCAGCGTCCCGGCCTGGGTGTCGGCCTCGCGGTCGCTCGCGTGCGCGATGCCGAAGTCGCCCAGCTTCACCTCGCCGTGGCGGGCGATGAAGATGTTCGACGGTGAGATGTCCCGGTGCACGATGTGCAGCGGCCGCCCGCCGAGGTCGGTGACCGTGTGGGCATAGTCGAGGGCGTCGAGGATCTCGGCGATGACGTAGACCACCAGGTGAACCGGGACGCGCACTTTCTTTTGCGCGGCCGAGCGCAGCAGCGCGAGCGCGTCGTTGCCGTCGATGTACTCGAGCGCCATGAAGTACTGCCCGCCGACGTCGCCGAAGTCGAGCAGCTGCACCACCTTGGGGTGCGTGAGCTGCGCCATCAGCTTGGCCTCGTCGATGAACATCGCGACGAAGGAGGGATCGGCCGCCAGGTGGGGCAGGATCCGCTTGATGACGATGATCTTCTCGAACCCGTGCGAGGAGACGATCTTCGCCCGGAAGACCTCGGCCATTCCGCCGACGGCCAGGCGTTCGATCAGCGTGTAGCGACCGAATTGCGAGGGCAGTTCAACCTGTCCCTCAGGTGCCATGGCGTCCCGAAACTATAGCAGCAACGTCCCGATGGCCAACGGGGCGGCCGCGCATTGACGGCACTCTAGATGGGCGCTAGGTGGGCTCGCTCGCGGTCCGCCGCTTCACGAGCGCCTTGCGCAGGTGGAGGGGCTCGACGACTTCACCGGCCAGCTCGACGATGCGGAACGCCGCTCGGCGG
>Ga0068859_100006890_pt1 | contig 11536 bp, 9 predicted proteins | sample KBSSwiS22_FD_66585 | JGI IMG/M metagenome (GOLD analysis project Ga0068859, IMG submission 66585) | Switchgrass rhizosphere microbial communities from Kellogg Biological Station, Michigan, USA - KBS Switchgrass S2-2 | ecosystem: Host-associated > Plants > Roots > Rhizosphere > Soil ... | reverse complement strand
TCGGCGCCGCCGCCGGTCAACACGACCTGCCGCCCAAACGGACCAGAAAACCCTAGTTCTTTCAATGCAGTAGCGATCTCGCCCGAAAGATGCTCGAGCCGCTGGCGGATGACCGCGATCAGCTGCGCGCGGGTAACCCGCGCGGCTTCGGTTCCATCCTCGGCACCGGCAATCGGCGCCAGCTCGATCATGTCATGATTGTCGCGAGGCGAGGTCATCGCCGAGCCATAGAAGCATTTGATCCGCTCAGCCTCGCTCCGTCGCGTACCGAAAGCAGAGGCGATATCGTCGGTGATGTCGATTCCGCCGATGGCAAGCGACTTTAGGCCGGCGAGCATGCCGCCGGCGAAGACCGAAACATTGGTGACGCCGCCGCCAAGCTCGACCAGCGCCACGCCAAGCTCGCGTTCCTCGTCACTGAGGCACGCCTTGCCGGCGGCAACCGGCGAGGCGACGATCGCCGAAACTCCGAGATGTGCGGATCGGACGCACAGGTCGAGGTTGCGTACCGGCGACGGGTCGGCGGCAACGACGTGAATGTCGACCGCCAGCTTGTCGGCATGCAGTCCCAGCGGCTGTTTAACGCCTTGCAGACCGTCGAGCGTGTAGAGCGCCGGCAAAGCGTGGAGGATCATCCGGCCTTCAGGATCGATCGACTCCCGGCCGACGCCGAGCAGCTGGTCGATGTCGGCCTTCTCGATCCGATGGCCGCCAATCTCGACCTCGACGCTGGCGACGGTGCTCACGAGGCCACCAGCGGAAAAGCCGACGAAAACATCGTCGATGTTGGTACCCGCGATCCGCTCCGCCTGCTCCACCGCTTCGCGGATCGTCGCCTCGGCACGCTCCATGTCGGCAATGAAGCCGCGTCGCACGCCCCGGCTCTCCCGTTGCCCGGTACTGAGGATCCGCAGCTCGCCATCATCCCCGGCTTCGGCGATCAGGGCACTGACCTTGGATGAGCCGACGTCGAGGGCAGTTACCAGTTTCCTGACCGGTGGCGGCGCCATGCCTTCTCCTCAAATCGTCTGCGACGTCGGTGGCTCGCCCTGGCTGGGCGGCGGCGGCACGTCGGGAACGTCAGGAACGATGCTGCCCGGTTCGCGCGAGACGCGGACGATCAGCTTGCCGGGCACGCGCATGTCGAAGCGCACAAAGCCACGCCCGAGCAGCTGTGACTTGCGATCTTTCTCGCTGAACCGCGCCAGGGCGCGCGCCGCAGCCTCTTCGCCCTCGGGAAGCGCCAGCGTCTCGCCGGAGTGAAACCGGAGATCCCACCTCCGTCCGCCGATCCAGGTCGCGCCTTCGACGATCTGGCGCAGTTCGGGAGCGGCAGCGAGCAGGCGGTCGAGTTCGCTCGCGTGCTGATTGGCGGCAGGGCCGATCACGAGCGGGAGATCGGGCATCGCCTCGAGCTTGACGGGTTCGAGCACAACACCGTCACGATCGATCAGCGTGAGCTGCTGATTATACTGCCAGATCGCCGCCGGTTTTCGCTCGACGATGTCGACGACCATCGTGTCCGGAAATCGCCGTGAGACGCGCGCATCCTGCACCCAACCGAAGCCCCGCAACCGCTGGCGCGTGCCCTCGAGGTCAAGCAGGGGCATCGGCCGGTTGAGCTGATCCTGCGCGACGCCATAGACTTGCATCGCGTTGAGGCGATTGAGCCCCTTGGGCTCGATATGCCGAAGGGTAAAGCCGGCCTGGCCGACCGCTTCACCAATCGTCACGCCGGCGAACTGGGGCAGACGAAACGCGACAAGAACGGCGAGCAAAAGGCCGACGAGCAACGCCCCGAACAGGAAACTGCTCACCTTGCGCACTGTCTCGGGCGGAAGCGGCAGGCTGTCCTGCACCGCGGGCGAGGCGCGGCGCGTGTTGCCTTTCCCGGACTGGCGCGACCTTGGCTTGCTCCGGCTGTTCGATCCACGTGTGATCTTAGCGCTCACAGGGCTAGCTCCACGATCTTCCGAACCAGCTCAGCGTAGCTCAAACCCCGGTAGCGTGCCTGTTCAGGTACCAGGCTGAGTGCCGTCATGCCTGGCTGCGTGTTCACTTCGAGCAGATAGAGGCCGTCCACGCCCTTGCTGTCATCCCAGCGAAAGTCGGATCGCGACGTTCCCCGACAGCCGAGCAGTTGATGCGCGCGGAGCGCCATTTCCATCGCCGCCTCGGCAACCTCCGCTGGAATCTGCGCCGGACAGATATGGTCGGTCATGCCGTCGGTATATTTGGCGTCATAATCGTAGAAGCCGGACTTGGGCTGCAGCTCGGTTACGGCAAGCGCTTCGTCGCCGAGCACAGCCACGGTCAGCTCGCGACCCTCGATGAACGGTTCAGCGAGGAGCCGTTCGAATTGGCGCCACGGTCCTTCGACGTCGCGCGCAATCGGATTGCCATAATTTCCGGCGTCCGTGACGATGGCTACGCCAACGGACGAGCCTTCGTTGACCGGCTTCAGCACATAGGGACGCGGCAGCGGGTCGCCGGCGTGGAGGCTCTCGCTCGCGATGATCTCGCCGTCCGGCATGCGAATGCCGTGCGGGACGAGGACTAGCTTGGTCAGTTCCTTGTCGATGGCGAGCACCGAGGTGGTGAGGCCGCTATGCGTGTAGCGGATGCCCATCAGGTCGAGCATGCCCTGGATCGAACCGTCCTCGCCTGGCGTGCCGTGCAATGCGTTGAACACGACATCCGGATTCACCTCCGCAAGCCGCTGGGCGACGTCCCGGTCCATGTCGATCAGGGTCACCTCATGACCCAGGCTCTCAAGCGCTTCGCCGACACCGCGTCCGCTGGTCAGCGACACTTCACGCTCCGACGACCAGCCGCCCATCAGCACCGCAACGTGGAGCTTAGCCATGCTCGTTCGTCCCCACGCGCTGAATTTCCCACTCAAGAGTGATGCCGCTGGTCTCGCGGACGCGTCGGCGGACTTCCTCGCCGAGCGCCTCAATGTCGGCGGCGCTCGCATTGCCCAGATTCAGAAGGAAGTTGCAATGCTTTTCAGACACTTGTGCGTCACCGACCTGCAGTCCCCGGCAACCGGCGGCATCGATCAGCTGCCACGCCTTGGTTCCGGGCGGGTTCTTGAACGTAGAACCGCCGGTGCGGCTCCGGAGCGGCTGGCTCGCCTCCCGCTCTTCGGCGATCCGGTCCATCTCGGCGCCGATCGCTGCGCGATCGCCCGCCGTTCCTTCGAAGAGGGCTTCCACCACGACCGCGTCCGGCGGGGTGGCGCTGTGACGGTAGGTGTAGTCGAACCGCTCGGCCGGCCAGGTCGCTATCGTGCCGTCGCGCAGCACCAAGGTTGCCTCGACAAGGATATCTGAAACCTCGCGGCCGTAGGCGCCGGCGTTCATCCGCACCGCGCCGCCCGCCGTCCCGGGAATGCCGCGCAGGAATTCGAGGCCCTTGATGCCGGCGTCGCGCGCCTTGGTCGCAACGGTGATGCCCATCGCCCCGGCGCCGGTGCGAACGCGGTGACCGGGTTCGACCGCGACGCTCGCAAAACTCTTGGGCAGGCGAATCACGACGCCCGCCACGCCGCCATCGCGGACGATCAGGTTGGAGCCGACGCCGACGGCCATCACAGGCACGGCAGGATCGAGCCCCGCGAGAAATGCGGCGAGATCCGCAATATCGCGCGGGCGGACCAGCCACTCGGCGGGTCCACCAGTCCTGAACCAGATGAAATCGGCGAGGGAGCCGTTCCGCTCGGCTTCACCGGCGAGCGGCGGAACAGCAGTCTTCACCGCGGCCTCGCTCATTTCGCCGCCCTCGCCTGTTTGATCGCGTCGGCAAGACCCGCTGCCCATTTTGTGATGTCGCCGGCGCCCAGGCAGATCACCATGTCGCCCCGCGCTGCGACGTCGCGAAGCTGAAGCGCGAGATCCTCTGCGCCATCGACTTTCGCAACGGCTCGGTGTCCGAGTTCCTTCAGGCCTTCGACCAGGGCATCGGCATTGACGCCATCGATCGGCTCCTCGCCCGCTGAATAGACCGGCGCGACATAGACGATGTCCGCGTCATTGAAGGCGCCCTTGAACTCCTCGAACAGGTCCCGCAAACGCGTGTAACGATGGGGTTGCACCGCTGCGATCACGCGGCCCTCGGCACCCTCGCGAGCTGCGGCCAGCACCGCCCTTATTTCGACCGGATGATGACCGTAATCGTCGATGATCGTCGCACCCTCGACCTCGCCGACTTTCGTGAAGCGCCGTTTGACGCCGCCGAAGCGGGCGAAGCCGGACGCGATCGTGGCATCGTCCATGCCAAGTTCGAGCGCGACACCGATCGCGGCCAACGCGTTCAGCACGTTGTGGCGTCCCGGCATCGGCATCTCGACGCCCGCGATCGTCCGCACCTCACCGTGGCGATCGCGAACCTGGACATCGAAGCGATTGCCGCCCGGGAACGGCGCGACATTGTCGCCGCGGATATCGGCCTGGGCGGCAAAGCCATAGGTGACGACGCGCCGATCGCGCAGCCGCGGGATGAGCGTCTGCACCTCAGGATGGTCGATGCACATCAGCGCCGCGCCATAGAAGGGCACGTTTTCGACGAATTCGACGAAGGCGTCCTTCACCTTCTCGAAACTGCCGTAATGGTCGAGATGCTCGGGATCGATGTTCGTTACGACCGCGATGGTGCCGTCGAGCCGCAGAAAACTGCCGTCGCTTTCGTCCGCCTCCACGACCATCCAGTCGCTGCTGCCTAGCCGCGCGTTGGATCCATAGGCGTTGATAATGCCGCCGTTGATCACCGTCGGATCGATTCCGCCCGCATCGAGCAGCGCGGCGATCATCGAGGTCGTGGTCGTCTTGCCATGGGTTCCGGCGACGGCCACGGTCGACTTGAGCCGCATCAGTTCGGCCAGCATCTCGGCGCGGCGGACGACCGGAATGCGTCGCTCATAGGCCGCTTCGACTTCCGGATTGCCGCGCTTAATGGCAGTTGAGGTCACGACGACCGCGGCATCGTCTACATTGGCTGGATCATGACCGATGATCACCGGGATGCCACGCTCACGCAGGCCTTCGATCACATAGCTGTCAGCTACATCGGAGCCCTGCACCTTGTAGCCGAGGATATGCATGACTTCGGCGATGCCGGACATGCCGATGCCGCCGATGCCGATGAAATGGATGGTGCCGATCTCAGTGCCGACGCCGGTCATGCATAGGCGCCTTGTGGAAGGGATTCGGTCGGCTCGTCACCTGCCGGTAGCAGTTCGGTGCCAGTACCGAGGCTGATCCGTTCGACAAGGTCGGCGAGGTCGCGCGCCGCATAAGGGCGTCCGACAGACTTCGCCCGCTCGGCTGCGCGCGCAAGCGCTTCCGGTTCGAGCCCGAGCTTCTGCATCTGACGGGCGAGTTCGTCCGGGGTAAAACCCTTTTGCGAGATGACCCGCGCACCCCCTGCCTTGGCGATTTCGCGAGCATTTGCGGTCTGGTGATCGTCGGTGGCGGCTGCAAACGGGATCAGGATGGCCGGTCGGCCGGCGGCAGTAAGCTCGGCGAGAGTCGAAGCGCCGGCGCGCGCAATCACGAGATGTGCCCAGGCGAGCCGATCGGGCAGATCGGGCAAATAGGTCGCGAGGTCGGCGGGGATCCCGATCTTGGCGTAACGCGCGCGGACTTCCTCGATATCCTCCGGCCGGCATTGCTGCGTGACCTGAAGACGGCGCCGGAATTCTTCGGGCAGCATCGCAAGACCATCGGGCACCACCTGCGACAGGATGCTCGCGCCCTGGCTGCCGCCAACGACGAGAATACGAAAAATGCCCTCCTCGCTCAGCGGCGGAAACGGCTGTTCGCGCAGCGCCAGCACTTCTCCGCGCACGGGATTGCCGACGACGTGCGACTTGCCGGCGAATTTCGGCGCAAGCCGGTCGACCTCGCTGTAAGCGGTTGCGATCGCATCGACGCGCTTGGCGACAAAGCGATTGACGCGTCCGAGGACGGCATTCTGCTCGTGAATGAGCGTCGGTATCCCGGCTTTATGCGCGGCCAGCAACGCCGGCAGCGCGGGATAGCCGCCGAATCCGATCACCGCCGAGGGATGGAAACTGTCGTAGAGCCGGCGCGCCATGGCGCGGCCGGCGAGAATCTGCTTGATCGCGCGGGCCCAGCCGATCGGGCCGCCGCCAAGCCGCCCGGCGGGCAGGATGTGGACCGGCACTCCCTCGAACAGCCCTTCGATCCGGGCGCCACGTTCATCGGTAATCAGCGCAACATGATGACCGCGACCGATCAATTCTGCGGCGAGCGCATGCGCCGGGATCATGTGTCCGCCGGTTCCTCCCGCAGCGAGCACATAATGGCGCGAGATCATCGACCGCTCCATTTCACGACATAGGGCGAGCGGTGAAGATAGGGGTTGCGCCGCGTGAATGCGAGCAGGAGCCCGAAACCTATCGACAGGGCGACCATCGACGAACCGCCATAACTGATGAACGGCAGGGTCATGCCTTTTGAAGGAGCGATGTGAACGTTGACCGCCATGTTGATCAGCGCCTGCAGCCCGAATTCGGTGACCAGGCCAGCGGTGGCGAGCACGACAAACATATCTTCTTCGTGCAAAAGCTTGATCAGCACGCGGGCGACAATCGCCAGATAGATGAGGGCGATTGCCACGCAGGCGACCGTGCCGAACTCCTCGCCGATAACTGAGAATATGTAGTCGGTGTGCGGCTCCGGGAGGCCGAACTTGCGGGTGCCGGCGCCCGGTCCCGTGCCGAACAGGCCGCCGGACGTCAGCGTTCGAAGCGCGCTGTCAACCTGGTAGGTGTCGGTATCGCCGGTAGCGAACAGAAAGGCATCGATGCGCGCGGTCGCCACCGGATAGAACAGGTAAGCGAGCACCAGAGCGGTGCAGGCCGCAAGGCCGAGAATGGCGAGAGCGCGGAGCGAGACCCCCGACAAAGTCAGCAGCATCACCCAGGCCGCCGCGAAAATGATCGTCTCGCCCAGGTTCGGCTGGCGCATGAGCAGTACGGCCACGAGCGCAGTCAGGAAGCCGGTCATCGGCACGACCGGAAGACCCCGGTCATGCTCGCGCAGCGAGAGCAACCAGGCGAGGCTGACAACGAACAGCGGCTTCAGGAACTCCGACGGCTGAAACTGGGCGAAACCGACGCCGATCCAGCGCTTGGCGCCATTCACCTCTTGGCCGATGATCGGTACGAACACGAGAAGGACGGTGAAGAAGGCCGCGCCTGCCAAACACAAGCGACGCGCCGCCGCTTTGGGCAGCATGGAGACCGCCATCATCACCGGCAGCGCGACGACGATCCACATCAATTGTCGATAGAAATAGTGAAGCGGAGCGAAGCTGACGTTGCCACCCGAGTAGCGCACCGCAGCGGCCGGCGATGCGGCCGCGACTGCGATAAGGCCGATCGAGATCAACACCAGGACGAGCAGCAGCAGAACCCGGTCGATTTCCCAGAACCAGCGACCGAGTGCGCTGCGATCCGAGCGGCCGAGCCGCGTCGCCATCGCCCCGCGCCGCGCCTGAACGCCGGCCGGCGCGCCCTCGCGCGAGATAACCGTCATGCCAAACCCTCCACGGCAGCGCGGAATGCATCGCCGCGCGCCTCATAATCGGTAAATTGATCGAACGAGGCGCAGGCGGGCGATAGCAGCACCACCTCCCCCGGCCGGGCAGCTTCAGCGGCCGCATCCACGGCTTTCTCCAGGACGATGCACTTCGTCACCGGCATGCGATCGCTGAGCAGATCGGCGAACAGCGGTCCCGCCTCGCCGATCGTGTAGGCCGCCCGAACGTTCTGGAACCAGGGCTCGCAGGCGTCGAGATCGTCGGACTTGGCCCGGCCACCCAATATCCAGTGCAGGCGCGGCTCCGGATCGGGCGGATAAGCCGCAAGCGCGGGCGCCGTCGAGGTCGGATTGGTCGCCTTGCTGTCGTTGACGAACAGGATGCCGCGGCGTTCGCCGACCCGTTCCATTCGGTGCGGCAAGCCGGGATAGGTGGCGAGCCCACGAGCGATCGCCGCGTCAGCGATGCCGAGCGCGCGTGCGACTGCGACGGCAGCCGCGGCATTCTGGGCATTGTGCGGTCCCTGCAGCGCCGGCCAGCGGGACTGATCCCTGACGTCGGCGGAGGCAACCAGCACACGTTTGCCGCTGACCTGCGCCGCGACCGCGCGGGTATAGTCGTCCTCTGCCGCAATCACCGCGACATGCTCAGGCGACTGCATCGCGAACAGCCGCGCTTTGGATGCGGCATAATCGTCAATCCCGTCGTAGCGATCGAGATGGTCGGCACTGACGTTGAGCAGGACCGAAACGTCGCAATCCAGGCTCTCGGTCAGGTCAAGCTGGTAAGAGGACAGCTCGAGCACGTAGATGCCGCCGGCGGGCAGCGGGTCCCGGCCGAGGATCGGCAGGCCGATATTGCCGCCCATCAAAGAGGGGATGCCCGCTGTCTCGACGATATGGCGGACAAGCGCGGTGGTGGTCGACTTGCCGTTGGTGCCGGTGATCCCGACGACCTTGTGATCGGGCAACGTCGATCGCGCCTGGGCGAACAGTTCGATGTCGCCGATCAGCGGCACGCCGGCCTCGCGGGCGCGCGCGGCGATCGGATGTCGATTAAGCGGCACGCCGGGCGACACCACGATACCGCTTAAGCCGGTCAGCGCGATTGTCATCGGGTCGGCGACACGCGTCTTGCTGGAGACCGCGGCGCGTGCCTCCTCGCGCAGGTCCCAGGCCATGACTTCAGCGCCACTCGCCAACAATGCTTCAACGGTGGCAATGCCCGAGCGCGCCAGACCGAGAACGGCATAGCTTCTTCCGGCGAAGACGCGGCTCGTGATCATCGCAGCTTCAGGGTCGACAGGCCGGCAAGGGCCAGCACGAAGCTGATGATCCAGAAGCGGATCACGACGGTCGGCTCCGACCACCCGATCTGTTCGAAATGATGGTGGATCGGCGCCATCCGAAACACGCGCCGGCCGGTCCGCTTGTAGAAGAACACCTGGATGATGACCGACAGCGCCTCGAGGACGAATAGCCCGCCAACGATACCCAACACAATCTCGTGGCGGTTCGAGACGGCGATGGCGCCGAGCGCGCCGCCGAGCGCGAGGCTACCGGTATCGCCCATGAAGACCGCGGCCGGCGGCGCATTGAACCAGAGAAAGGCAAGACCGGCTCCAACAATCGCCGCACACAATACCGTCAGATCGGCGACGCCGAGAACGTGCGGGATGCCGAGATAGGGTGCGAATATGGCATTGCCGACCAAATAGCTGATGATCAGAAACGCCAGGCTGGCGATGATGACAGGCATGGTCGCGAGCCCGTCCAGGCCGTCGGTCAGGTTGACGGCATTCCCGGCGCCAACGACGATCGTGGCGGCGAAAAGGACGTAGAATGGTCCCAGATCGACCACCGGCCCGCGATAGAAGGGAATATAGAGTTCGGTCCCGGCGCCATAGGTGATGATCCAGCAGCCAATCCCGGCGACGATGAATTCGGCAAGCAGCCTTGCCCGCCCGGACACGCCCTTGTGGCTGCGCTTGGTCACCTTGTCATAATCGTCCAGGAAACCGATGAGGCCGAAGCCGACTGTGATGAACAGGCAGGCCCAGAGATAGCGGTTCGAAAAGTCCATCCAGAGCAGCATGGCTACCGTCACCGAGGTGAGGATCATCAGTCCGCCCATGGTCGGCGTCCCGCGCTTGGCGAGATGGGTCTGCGGCCCGTCGTCGCGGATCGGCTGGCCCTTGCCCTGCCGGACGCGGAGCCAGCCGATGAACTTCGGACCGATCAGCAGACCGAGGAACAGCGCCGTGGCAGTGGCCCCGCCCGCCCGGAAGGTGATGTAGCGAAAGAGGTTGAAAACCCCTGGAAATCCCAGCTGATCGGCAATCCACAAAAACATCAGTACTTCCCGCCCGCCAGCGCCTCGACGAGCGCAGCGAGTCCCACGGCGTTGGATCCCTTGACGAGTATCGCGTCGCCCGGCTCGACGGATCCGCGAAGCGCATCGATAGCCGACGCGGCGTCGGGCACATGCGTCATATTGATGCGGCCGCCAAGCGCTTTCGCTAGCGGCTGCATCTCCTCGCCGACGAGCAGAAGATAATCGATCCCGGCGGCTTCGACGGGTTCGGCGAGGGCGGCATGGAAATCGGCGGATTCTGCGCCCAGCTCACGCATTGCGCCAAGTACCGCGATCCGGCGACCGGCGACATCCTGGGAGGCCAGCGCCTCCAGCGTCGCGCGCATCGAGGCCGGATTGGCATTGTAGCTTTCGTCGACAAGCAGAGCTTCGCCGCCCGCCAGGCTGATCGCATGCCGCTCACCGCGTCCCTTGAGGCCGGCCATATCGGCGAGCGCAAGCGCCGCAACGCCAAGCTCGCCGCCCGCCGCCTCGACCGCCGCAAGCACTGCCAGGGCGTTGGAGACCCAGTGCTCGCCGGGTTGAGCAATCGTAAAGGTGAGTTCCGCCTCGGGAAGCACGGCCGTGACGAGGCTACCGCCACCCGGCAGCAGGACGACGTCGCGCGCCCGCACGTCCGCTTCCTCGCTGCGGCCGAATGTCCAAATCCGCTCAGCCGTCGGCGTGGCGGCGGCTCGCAGCCGTTCGCGATGCGGGCTGTCGTGGGGGATGATCGCGGTTCCGCCAGGCTCGAGCCCCTGGAATATCTCACCCTTGGCGTCCGCTATCGCTTCCTCGCTGGGAAAGAATTCGCGGTGCGCAGGAGCAATGGCAGTGACCATGGCGACATGGGGCCGGACCAGGCGGGTGAGCATTGCCAGCTCGCCGGCATGGTTCATCCCCATTTCGAAAATCCCGAAGCGCGCATCACGCGGCATGCGCGCGAGCGAAAGCGGAACGCCGGTGTGATTGTTGTAGCTTTTGAGCGAGCGATGGGCACGGCCTGGTATGAACCGGTCGAGCGCAGCAAATAGGGCTTCCTTCGTCCCGGTCTTGCCGACCGAACCGGTGACGCCGACCACCCTGGCATCGGTCCGCGCACGGCCGGCGCGCCCGAGAGCGTTGAGGGCCTCGCTTGTGTCGGCGACGCGAACATGAGGCTCGACGATCGGCTCGCTGACAATCGCCCCCGCCGCGCCGGCCGCAAAGGCCTTGTCGAGGAACTTGTGCCCGTCTGTCGCCTCACCCTTCATTGCTATGAACAGGTCGCCCTTCGCAACCTCCCGGGAATCGAGCGCGACCCCGCCCGCTTCGAACCCCGCGGAGAGCGTGCCGCCGGTCGCTTCGGCGATTTCGCCACCGGTCCACAACACCGTCACGCCGCACACTCCCGCGCCACGCTGACGTCGTCGAACGGGAGCACGCGGTCACCCACCAGCTGGCCCTGTTCGTGCCCCTTGCCGGCGATGAGGATGATGTCGTCGACCCTGGCTTCGGCGATCGCCGCAGCGATCGCCTCGCGTCGGCCGCCCACCTCGCGGGCGCGCGGCGACCCGGCTAGGATCTCGCGGCGGATAGCGGCAGGATCCTCGCTGCGCGGATTGTCGTCGGTGACGAT
>Ga0068859_100006889_pt1 | contig 11537 bp, 9 predicted proteins | sample KBSSwiS22_FD_66585 | JGI IMG/M metagenome (GOLD analysis project Ga0068859, IMG submission 66585) | Switchgrass rhizosphere microbial communities from Kellogg Biological Station, Michigan, USA - KBS Switchgrass S2-2 | ecosystem: Host-associated > Plants > Roots > Rhizosphere > Soil ... | reverse complement strand
GCAGACATTTAATCGATGTCAGGATCAAGGACCCCGGTGGCATTCCTGCGAACGCCTCGCGGCGCCCAGCCGATCATTATGCGGGCCCCATCGATAGTAATTTGGTTGTTAAGGCTCAGATATACACCCCGACTGCTGAGGTGTGTGTAAGTAGCGTTCACGAACAGATTAGCGGGTAAGCGCTGGGTAAATCCGGCGTTCGTTTGCCAGCCCGAAAGGCCGGTAAGGCCGGGCGTACTGCTTTGAATGCGATTGTAGCCCGCATTGAAACCCCAATCACTGCGAGGGCGGCGCCACTGCCAGGCTCCCGAAATGATGGTGTTTGCTCCGAGCGCGCCGGCGTTGAAATTGAAATCGTACCCGGTGCGATTGTAGGAGGCCAGGAAGGTGTTCCCGTAAGTAGTGAACCCGATGGACGCGCCTCCGATGGTCTGCGCCCTCGGCGAGGCCCACCCGGACTGGTATTCGGAATAGAATACGCCGATGTTTCCCCGGAGAAACCAGTTGCGCCCCATTTTGCGTCCGAGCGCGTACATCCCGTTCGTTGCAGTCGCTTTCTGAAAACGTGTGGCGATGTAAGTCTGGCTTAAACTCACGTCCATAATCGTTCGTGGAGAGACGGTGTAATTTATCGAGAAACTCACCGTCGCGTCGCCGCCGAACGTGTTGGGCAGGAAGTAGGCCTGCCGGAGTTCCGGGATCTGGTTCCCGGAACGAAACTGCCCGCCAACCGCGAACGATCCGAACGAGAACCTCAGTCGTGAGTTGGGGGAATAAGACAGACCGGCTCGAGCGGCATATGTCCACAAACCGGCGCTCAGGAGCGCTGCTCGTATCGGCGACACGGCCACTGCCGGGGTGAGTTGCAGGCCGTCCCGGGAACTCGTGAAGCCGCCGACAGACATGGAAGCCGCCAGATTATCGAACGTGGCGGGTGTCTGAGCGACGGCGCCCAAGGGAGTCGGTTCGAAGAGGTACTGGTAGAACGAAGCCTGTTGTGCGTTCCCCGAAACAGACAGGTCCCACTTCCGGCCGAACTCGCGGACGAGTCCGAAGATGACGTTGTGGTTAAACCTGTTCAGTTCAGCCTGGTGGACGTCCCCGGTATACATGCCGGTATACCTGAGCGTAAAGTTGGTCCGGCCGCGAAACCGCTGCCACCCGAGCGTCCCCATCACTCCATATATTTGGCGCGCGTTCGAAACCACCGGCTGACCCATCGTGGGGAAATCGGAACGCGTATACCCGAAGAACGTCGATACGTTGTAGATTCGGATGCCTTCGGCGTTCGACCGGGTGAAGTCGAGTGGCGCGGGCAGCGTTTGACCCCAGCAGGCGGTAGTCAACGCTCCTACCGACAATGCGAGACTCGCGAGGAGTTTACGGCTCATATTGGTTCTACATTCCTCCGGACCGGGCATTTGAAAGGCGCGCTTTTTGGTCGGCTCCCGACTGCTCACGCCGTACACGCAATTTTTCGACCGTGGTTTTCCGCAATAAAACCAGGAGGATAGGAAAGAGAAGGCGGTTTCTTTGCATAAAATGCAAAAGGTTTGTTCGGTTCGGCTGAGACGCACAGCTTTCCGTCCCGGTATGGTTGGCGTCAAGGTTGCAAGATGCAGAAGGAAGTGATGGGTAGCGCCACTTCTGTGAAGCCTCGCGGGATAAACGCGGAGCTGGTTGCCTGGATGCAATTCGGCATCGTGACCATTCTCGTGGTCGCGGTATATGCCGAAATTCTCATCGACTTGGCGCGAGAGTGGTGGACGAGACCGGAAGCCTCTTACGGCATCCTGATTCCGCCGTTTGCGCTTTACCTCGCTTACCTGAAACGAACCGAAACGCTTTCCCTTCCGAATCGGCCGGATACTCGTGGCCTGGGGCTCGTTGCGGCCGCCTGCCTGATCCTGCTGTGCGGAAAGCTCGCATCCGAGTTTTTCCTGTGTCGGATCTCGTTTACCATCATGCTGGGGGGATTGGCCTGGACGTTTTGGGGTGGTCCACGCCTGCGCTCGGTGGGGTTCAACCTGGGCCTGCTCACGACCATGGTCCCGATGCCCGCCATTCTCTATAACGGCGCGGCGGCGCCGCTGCAATTGTTCGCCTCGAAAGTCGCTACGGATCTGGCCCAAATGTTCGGCGTCACGGTGTTCCGCGACGGTAACGTTATCCATCTCGCGAATATTTCACTGGGTGTGGCAGAGGCCTGCAGTGGACTGCATTCTCTGTCTGCTTTGATGGTGGCGTCTCTTGTTCTAGGATTTGTCGAGAATCTCTCGGCGTTCGGGAAACTATTGATCTTCGCGGTTTCGGCGCCATTGGCAATCCTGGTCAATGTCTGCCGCGTAACCGGGACCGCCATCCTGGCAGATGCCAGGCCGGAGCTCGCTATGGACTACTACCACGCGTTTTCCAGTTGGCTGGTGTTTTTGATGGGCTTCGGTATCCTCTGGCTGGCTACCAAGCTCGTATTCCGACTCTCCGGGCCTGCCGCTTCATGATGAACTATCGGGAGGGGATCTCATTCCAGGCAGTCGGCGTCTCCCTGCTGTTGATTGCTACGCTGGCGGCATCCAGCGCCACTTCGCACCGCCGCGGCGCGTCACTGGCCGCGGACCTGGAAACGGTTCCCCTTAAGATCGGGGGATTTGCGGGGACGCCGAACCCCGAGTTGCAGGAAAACGTCGCTAAAGAGTTGAATGCCACCAGCTATATCAGTCGGCGCTACACGAAGGGCGGGCTGGAGGCAGATCTGTTTGTGGCGTATTACGCGCGGCAACGCGCAGGCGAGAGCATGCACTCGCCTAAGCACTGCTTACCCGGCGCCGGCTGGGAAATCTGGAATTACGACACGGCCCGGATTTCGGCAGGCGGAAGCAGCTTCACTGTAAACAAGTACTCGATCAGCCATGCCGGTGACCGAAGAGTCGTATTTTACTGGTACCAATCGAGAGAACGGGTTTTTGCGAGTGAGTATCTGGGTAAACTGCTGTTGGCGCGGGACGCCCTGTTTGGAAAGAGCACGGCGGCGGCGATGGTTCGGGTAATCGTTCCGGACCAGCCGCGGGCCCTGGAGGAGGCGGTGGCGATTTCCTCCGAGATGATCGCGCAGATGCAACGATGCTTTGGATGGTAAACGATACCCGCGGACCGATTGGGCGCGGGAATGGCCCCAAAATCGAAGAAGTGTTGCCAATCTTCGGGAAATGACCTTTAGTGCAACTCTTTGGAAGCCCTTTCTTATTGATATGAAGCCAATTATGCAACGGAGCTGTTTTGGCGTGCGGTTTGCAATTCAGGTGCTGTCATGACGGCAGTTCCTCAAGGGGCAAACAAGCCCAAGATCCAGGCCATCGAGTCTTCTCCGGCGCACTATCTCAATGTGATCGTCCACCGGAAATGGATTGTACTGGCCATTTTTGTAGCGGTTACGCTCGGAACGGTGATCTTCGCTGCCCGTTTGCCGAACGTTTACACTTCCGAAACAGTCATTCTGGTCGATCCACCGAAAATTCCGGAAATCTACGTTCGTCCAACGGTCACCGGAGATGTCCGCAACCGGCTCGGAACCTTAACCCAGCAGGTTCTGAGCGTGACGCGACTGCAGAAGATCATCGAGACGTTTGGCCTTTATCCGAACGAGCGCAAGAAGATGGCCCGCGAGGATGTGATTGGGGTCATGCGATCGAAGATCAATGTCGCGATGGTTACCGGCGGCACTCCCGGATCTTTGGAAGCATTCCGGATCTCGTACAGTGGGGGGGATCCACGGATGGTGGCTCAGGTCACCAACCAACTCGCCACACTGTTTATCGACGAGAATATCAAAGCGCGAGAACTACAGGCGACGGGGACGACCGACTTTCTGCAGCAGCAGCTGAATGAAACGCGCAAAACGCTCGAGAACCAAGAGGGACAGTTGCGCGATTTCCGCATGAAACACCTCGGCGAGATGCCTGAGCACCAGGTCGCGAACCTGACGGTGATTGGCCAGTTGCAAGCATCTTTGCAGCAGGAGAGCGAGGCGCTGAACCGCGCAGAACAGCAGAAGTCATATCTCCAGAGCATGATGTCGCAGTTCGTCCCCGTAGTCGACTACGACGATTCCGACCGCGACACCGATCAGACGGGCGCCCCGCCGGCTCCGGCCAAGCAACCGGGCAAGGCTGCGGCTCCTGTGAGCACGCCTGCGGACGACAAGGCGCGTCTTGCCGTTCTCCTCACGAAGTATACCGACAGTCACCCCGAAGTAAGGAAGCTGCGGGCGCAGATCGCCGATCGGGAACGAAAAGAGGGGCGTCCTGCCTCGCAGGCGCCCGTGGAGACCGCCGTCGCGACTCCCGCCGAGCCGGAGACCCGAGTAGCGGCTCCGAGGAGAAAGCCCGTCCCGAATTCCGCTAATCCTGTCCTGGTATCGCAGTTGAAGTCGGCCGAGGCGGAAATCGCCAAGCACCAGGAAGAGCGGGAGCGGATCAGTAAATCACTGGCTTCCTATCGCGTCAAATTGGAGGCCATTCCGGTTCGGGAACAACAGATTGCCGAACTCGTCCGCGATTACGAGATCAACAAGGCTCACTACGCAACGCTTCTGAACAAGCAGTTGTCGGCTCAAACGGCCACACAGCTCGAGATCCGGAACAAGGGCGAGCAGTTTTACGTTCTCGACCGTGCCGAGCCGGCGCAACGGCCGTCGAGTCCAAAACGCCCCCTGATCGCCTTTGTCGGAGCTGTTGCCGGGCTGGTTCTCGGCCTGATTACCGTACTCGCGCCCGAGTTCACGGGCGCGACGTTTACGTCGCCCGATCAGGTTCCCTTACTCAGTGGCAACCGGATCCTGGAAATCATTCCGGTCATCGTGACGAGCGCCGGCGCGGTGCGCCGCAAGAGGAAACGGATCATTCTGGCAGCCGCGTCCGGAGTGGCCGCGACGCTTCTCTGCGGCGCGCTCGTGATCTACCGTTTCGGCTGGTTAAGGAACTAAGAGAGAAGAAATGTACGAGGCATTCTATGGATTGAGGGACCAGCCCTTTCGCCTGACACCCGATCCGTCGTTCATGTGCATGACGACGCACCATCAGGAGGCGCTTGCCGGGCTGGTTTATAGCGTCTGTACGCGACCCGGGCTGACACTGCTGACGGGAGACGCCGGCACCGGCAAAACGACGCTCCTTTACACTCTGCTGGACCTTTTGAGCAAGCGTCGGTATGTCACCGCGACCTGCACCAACCCGGTGCTGAACCGGGAAGAACTGTACGACCTTCTAATCACGAAGTTCGGCGTCGTCTGCGCTTCCGCGCTGAAGAGCCGGCAGCTTGCTGGGCTGGAGGATATGTTTATCCGGTACCGCAACGATGGTCGTCCCGCGGTGCTGATTGTCGACGAAGCGCACCGTTTGCCGATGGACCTGCTGGAAGAGATCCGGCTGTTGTTGAATATGGAAACGCCGCGGGAGAAGCTGCTGCAGATCATCCTCGCCGGCCAGTCGGAACTCGATGATCTTCTTCGCCTGCCGGAGCTCCGTCAGTTGAAACAACGCGTGAGCGCCCACTGCCGTCTGAGGCCGTTGACATCTTTTGAGTTGAAGGAGTACGTCGATCATCGACTCTCGCTGGCCGGACTGCCGGGGCAGACTCTTTTCCCGGACGCGGTGGTGCAGAGGCTTCACGAGTACTCAAAAGGCATTCCGCGATTAATCAACAACCTGTGTGACGCGACGCTTCAGATCGGGTTTGCCACGCGCACAGCGTCGATTACGTTGACGATGGTCGAGGAGGCCGCCAAAGATCTCGACCTGACGTCTCGGGAGCTGCTGCCGGACTCCCGCGCAACAGAAAGTGTCTTCAGCCACGCTTCTGATGAACAACGGACCAACGGGCATGCAACTGTATTCGACTCGCACGCCGCGGTGGAGCCCCGAGTTCCTGTGGCGAGCCACTCGACCCGGCAGAAGAGCGTCAGCTTCTTTGCCGGCCTGGTGGATCGCTGGAAATAGCGCCGGACGCTTCAGTCGCGCCACGTGGCGGCGATGTGACGCGAGCTGACCACCTTCCCATTTGACGGCGATTGCCCGCCGTCCAGCGCCGTGAGCAAGCGGCCAGGGCGCGTTCTAGTGTGCCTGCAGTGATGCGCCGTTCAGTTCGCCGCGTCCGCGGTAGACGTAGACTTCGCCGCCGCCCAGGGTGCCCCGGAAGACGCGCTCCATCTCAAAATCGGCCTGGATCATTCTCCAGAGGTCTGAATGGGCTGCCCTCAGTTCGATCGGGAGCGTATAGACGAGAAACGTCCGGCGGGCGGTGGCGCGTAGCGCCATCAGCTCATCGGAAGTGCGGACAATCTTCCAGGCGGGCGCGTAGTACAGCCCGTAAGCGTGTTCCGCCAGTCCGGCAACGGCGACCTCGTCGCCGGCCGCAAGCGAACCCTCGACAAAGGCGCGAGCCCCTGTAAAGTCCTGTTTCGGCAGCGCGTAGCATCGCGGCACGGTAGTGGCGGACGCGACGATCATCAGGCCGGCGAGGGCGTATCCCGCCCGGCTGCTCCAGGAGCCCTGAAAAGCGGGAATGCGCGCCAGCAGACGCGGCGCTTCGACGGCGCCGTGCACGACGATCAGCAGCGCGAATCCCATCGAGAAAAAGAAAAACCGCGGCCAGAGATTGTGTCCCAGCGCCAGCATCAAGCCGCCGCCCACCGCTCCGGGCAGGATCATGGCCCAGGCCGCGCTCGCGTTACGCCGCAGCATTCCGGTCCAGCCTCCCGCGGCGAGGAGACCACCGCAAAGCACGACGGCCAGCGCGGCAAATCCCGTTTGTAAGCTGTGCAGGCTCTCTTTGACGACCCACAGGGGGTTCGTCCATTCCGAGGGCGGCGAGAACTCGGAGAGGCCGGTGCGGAGAAACTCCGGCAGCGACAATGCATACACCTGCGCCGTCAACGTGCCGCACAGGAGAAATGCGGCGGCGGCCCGCGCCAGACGCTCGGGGTGGCGGCCGGACCAGAGCCAGATGACGAGGAAGATCACCGCATGGGTAGCGGCAACAAACAGCATCGTCATGTGAATCCACATTCCGAATACAATCGCCGCGACGTAGCCCATCCACGTGCGCCTGGAGTTTCTGTCCATGGCTTCGAGCCATAACCAGGTCGCCAGCAACGTAAAGAACAGGAGACCCATGTATCCCCGCGCGTTGCCGGAAAACCAGATGTGATGGTAGGAAACCGTCATCAGGCAACACGCCAGGAGCGACTGTTTCTCGCCGATGAGCCTACGGCCTACCAGAAACAGCGCCCAGATGCTGCCGACGCCGAAGAACACCGAAGGAAGCCGCAACGCCCAAACCTGCTCTCCGAAGATGCGCATCGAGGCATGAGCCAGCAGCGAATAAAGCATGTGCTGATTCTGGTCCGGGAAGGTGGTGAGAATCTGCCAGGCCGGCGGACGGGCGAACCGCACCATCGTGAGGATCTCGTCCAGCCACATGCAGGAGTTCAGGCCGGGCAGGCGTAGCGCGAACGCCAACACGGACAGACCGGCCATGGCTAACAATGCCCCCCTGCCCGGTGAGATGCGCTTCGCCGTCGGTTCTGCATCCCGCGCCAGCCACGGATACACCAGGAGGACTAATCCATGGAAGGCGAGGAGCGCACGGAAGAGCGCCGGTCCCCACGAAAGCGCCGGCTGGGGTGGACCGAAGGCGCCATCGAGAATCGCCCAGCCGAGCAGAATTCCTCCCGACGCGCGGCTAAGGAGCCTCGTAGTTCGGGACACGCTCATTGCTGACGCCGGTCGGCATTCGCAACCTGGCCCGCCGTCAACTGCATAGCGGACAGTTGCTGCCGAACCCGAAAGACGCCCTTGATGTCGTCCCATCCCGTCTGGAAGATCTTCACCCGGGTATCATCGTCTTCGACCCAGGCGACGGGAATATCTTTGATGCGGTAGCCCTGCTTTTCCGCCAGCACCAGGCATTCGGTATCGAAGAACCAGGACTGATCTTCCACCTGCGGAATGATTGCTTCGACGGCCTTACGGCTTAACGCCTTGAATCCGCATTGAGCGTCGCTAAAGCGGGTGGACAGGACCGTCCGTACGAAGACGTTATAAATCCGTGAAATCACCTCGCGCTTGAACGACCGTTTCGTTCGAGATTGGCGCATCAGGCGTGAACCGATGGCAATATCGTATCCCTCGTTCGCGATGGAGCCGATGAGCTCGGGGATATGATCGAGCGAGGTGGAAAGATCCACGTCCATGTAGCAGACGATGTCGGACTTGCTTTGCAGCCACGCATGCCGAAGCGCTCGCCCGCGACCTCGCTGGTGCAGGTGAAGAAAACGCACCTCCGGCTCCTGCTTACAGATCTGCTTCGCGACGTCCGGTGTTCCGTCGGTCGAGCCGTTGTCTACGACGACGATCTGCCACTGATACGAAGAGTCGCGCCGCAGGTACGAGAGCACCGTGCGAACGCTTTTCTCCAGCACATGCGCTTCGTTCAGTACGGGTATGACGACGTCTACAGTGGTCACAGAGGTCTTCTTCGGGCGCGACGGGATCATGCGATATGCCTCAATTTCGTGCGGATGGCCGACACTTTCCGGGTGGCCTCAGGCGCACTTTTCGTGCCACATGGAGGCGATCGAAATCGTTTGTTTTCAAGGTGATTAGCGCAGTCTGAAATCCCAATACGCCAGCTTCTTTGCGAAGTTTTGGGATTCATCCGTGGTTTTGTCGTGCGCTCGTCGCGGCCCATCAAATGCCCCCGTTGTCGGTATGGAGCGTTCGGTTCTGATTACCGGGGCAAGCGGGTTCCTCGGCAGCCGGCTGGTAGACCGGGTTGCCGCCACCGCCGGCAGGGTCGTCTGCCTCGGTCGCCGGAAGCCTGCTGCGGGCGCCGCGAACGTCGAGTTCTGTCCCGGAGATTTGCTCGACCGGGAGACTTGCCGGCGGGCGTTGAATGGCTGCGATACGGTCCTCCACCTTGCCGCGGCTACCGGTAAGCACCCTCCGGCGGAGTATTTTCGCGTCAACCGCGACGGAACGGCGATGCTGCTTCGCGAGGCGCGCGAAAGGGGTGTCGAACGATTTCTGTTTGTCAGCACCATTGCGGCGAGGTTCGAGAACCGCTTTCGGTATTACTACGCGGAATCGAAGCGTGAGGCGGAAGGCCTGGTGCGGGAGAGCGGCCTGAAGTGGACGATCCTTCGGCCCACCATGATCTTCGGCCCCGGATCGCCCGTCGAGGACGGCCTGCGGCGGTTGGCCTGCCTGCCGGTGTTGCCGGTATTCGGCGATGGCCGGACGCAGGTTCAGCCCGTGTTTGTGGAGGACGCGGCGAAGCTGATCGCCGAGATCGTCCAAAGCGAAGGATTCGACGGGAGGACGATCGAGATCGGCGGCCCGGAGGCGCTCACGATCGAGGACCTCCTGCTGCGGCTGCGGCGGGCGGCAGGGGTGTCGAATGGCAGGGTCGCGCATCTCCCTGTGCGCGCGATTGCCGCCTGCCTGGGGGTCGTGGAGCCCGTTTTACGCCCTTTGCTGCCCATCACCGCCGGTCAACTGGCTTCGTTCATGAATCCTGGCGATGCGAAGCCGGAGCCCTCCGTCGCGCAGTGGACGCGCGGGCTGCGCGGCGTAGACGACATGCTGCGATAGCTGCTAGGCCGTCTCCGCGTTGACCGCCGGCTTGCGGATGATCTTATGCACAAAGGACATCAGCTCACGGCCGTCGAAGCGCGCTAAAGCCAGGGCGTAAATGATGCTCGCCCCTGCCAGCGCCGCCCAGAAGTTCCAACGCGCGAGCGCCAGGTAGAAGACGACCGCGGCCCCCAGCGCCAGCAGGGGGGCGACGAGCTGGCGGGTGACCGGAACCGGGGCCACCAGCTTTCGAACGCAAACGTATACCAGCGCGAAGTTCACCAGGTTCGCGATCAGGAGCGCCAACGCGGCTCCGGGGCCGCTATATAACGGCACCAGGATGAAGCTCAGCCCGACGGCTGCCCCGGCCGACACGATGGTGGATAAGAGCAGCCATTTCTGCTGGTTGTAGGCGACGAGGATGTAGCGGTGGTGCCCGCTCAGCATTGCGACCGGCAACATCCACACCAGCACGGAAAATGAGGGCCACGCTTCCCGGAACAGCGGCCCGTAGATGAGGGTAAGGACCAGAGGCGAGACCACCGTCAGCAGAGCGGCGGTGAAGAGTCCCACCCATGCTGCGAACCGGACCGAGCGGTCCATCAGCTCGAGCAGGTGTTCGTTCGGCATCGAGGCGCAACGGGAAATTGAGGGAAGCAGGTTAAAGAAATAGAGCCATACGAAGGTGTGCAGCGCCATCAGCGCGCGGTGCGACGCGCTAAACCAGCCCAGCGACGAATCGGAATAGATAAAGCCGAGCAGGACGGTGCAAAAGTACCACATGAAGGCCCAGGCCAGCTCGGTGAGGCCGATGGGCAATGCTTGTTTGAGGTGTACCTTGAGCCGGCTGAGGCGGATGTCGGGCCAGGCCCACGAGTACCGCATCCGGTAGCGCGCGACATACAGGCAAAACAAGCTGACCGCCGCTACCGAGACGCATTCCGCCATGCCGATTCGCAGCACATTGGTTCTTTGCTGGCAGAAGAGAAACACCAGAATGGCGAAAACGGCCTGCCGGACGATCGATGCGATGGCAACCCAATGCATCCGGTCGTGCGCCTGAAAGAACCACTGCAGTAGAAATGGCCCTCCGAGCAGGCTCAATCCGTACAGCATCAGCAGCAGCTTAAGCTTGATGTTCTGGTGGATCACCAGAATAAAAACGCCGAGCGCCAGCATGGATAGGATCGCGAGCAGGACCCGGATCCCGGTGATCTCGTGCAGCAGGCGAGTCGCATCCTGGGGATGCCGGGCAATCTCGCGGGCGCCGTAAGCGCCGAGCCCGAGGTCGACGGGCAAGGTGAAGAACACCATGAGTGCGAGGGTGAACTCCAGAATGCCGTAATACCAGGGACCGAGCACCCGCGCCATGTAGCTGAAGCTGGCAAAGGTCAGCAGCTTGGCCCCGAACTCGCCCAGCGCGAGATATACGAAATTCACCGCTAGCCGGCGCGGTTCTACAGGCGCGGACGTCTGCGGATCCAAAGTCCTTGCCGTTGCCGGCGCGTGCCCTGTCACCGACGTCCGCCCGGGCCCTGAATGCTGACGAGTTTCTCGGCGTCCGCCGACGGACCCGACATGTCCAACGCCGCCGCCACCTTCTCGTGGCTCTCCAGGGGTTTGATGGCCTGCCATGGTTTGGACGCGGTCATCACCTGAACCAGATACTGCGGCTGGTAGGTGATGCTGGGCCAGAGGAAGACTTCATTCGTGCAGTAGCATTCCTTGGCCGCGATGGATTTCCGCAGCGAATGCGCTTCCGGAGAGTTCCAGATCTCCCAGAAACTCTTCTGCCGCAGATTTCCCAGCGGCGGATGGTTTTCACAGACGCTGACATCGCCGTTCGAATAAACAACGGCGTTCAGAATGCCGGCGCGGCATGGAATCACCTGCTTCTGCCGGGCGGCC
>Ga0068859_100006887_pt1 | contig 11537 bp, 13 predicted proteins | sample KBSSwiS22_FD_66585 | JGI IMG/M metagenome (GOLD analysis project Ga0068859, IMG submission 66585) | Switchgrass rhizosphere microbial communities from Kellogg Biological Station, Michigan, USA - KBS Switchgrass S2-2 | ecosystem: Host-associated > Plants > Roots > Rhizosphere > Soil ... | reverse complement strand
CAACTCGTACAACTTCACGCGCGGCGACCAGGGCCTCAACGTCTCCGCGCTGATGCACAGCCGCGTGGGCTACTACTACGTCTTCGTCGCCGTGCTGCTCGTCACATTGGCCGCGCTTTACGCCCTCATGCGCGGTCGTGCCGGCCGCTTCTGGCTCGCGATCCGCGACGACGCGACCGGCGCCGAGAGCCGCGGCATCAACGTCGTGCGCTACAAGACGTTCGCGTTCGCGTTGTCGTGCGCCATTTGCGGACTGGCGGGCTCCCTTTACGGCACCTTCAGCCAGCTCGTGAGCCCCGAGCTGGGATTGCTCCTCCAGACCGGCCTCGTGATCTGCATGGTCGTGATCGGCGGCATGGGGACGCTCAGCGGCCCGATCGTCGGCGCGCTGCTCGTGTACCTGCTCTCCGAGTGGCTGCGAGAGGTGGGGAACATACAGCTCATCGTCTTCTCGATCGCGGTGATCCTCGTCGCGCGTTTCTTCCGCACCGGGCTCTGGGGCCTCGCGCAGTCGGTGGCGGCGCGTTCGCGGGCGCCGGCCGTCAAATGACGCTGCTGCGCACCGAGGGGCTCACGAAACACTTCGGCGGCGTGGCCGCGGTCGATGCGCTCTCCTTCTCCGTGGAGGCCGGCGAAGTGCTGGGCCTCATCGGGCCGAACGGATCGGGCAAAACCACGGCGCTCAACCTCCTCTCCGGATTCCTCGCCGCGGAAACGGGCCGCGTCTGGCTCGCCGATGAAGACGTGACGCGCCTCACGCCCGTCGCCCTCGCCCGGCGGGGATTGCTGCGGATGTTCCAGATGACGCGCGTGTTCCCGCGCCTTTCGACGCTCGACAACCTCATCACCGCCGGCCTTGCGCGCGGCCTCGAGGAACGCGATGCCGCGGCGCGCGCTTCCGCGCTCGCCGAGGAGCTCACGCTCACGCCGGTGCAATATCTCGACGCCGGGCAGCTTTCCGGAGGCCAGCGCAAGCTCCTCGAATTCGGCATGTGCTTCATCGAGCCGCCGCGCCTCGCGCTCCTCGACGAGCCTTTCGCGGCGGTGCATCCGGTGATGCGCCAGACGATGGCGGACTTCATCCGCCGGCGCAATGCCGCGGGCCACACGTTCCTCGTCGTGAGCCACGACATGCCGGTAGTCGTCGAGCTCTGCCAGCGCACCGTGTGCATGAACGCCGGCAAGCGGATCGCGATGGGCCCCACGCGCGAGGTGCTCAAGGATGCGGCGGTGATCGAGGCGTACCTGGGCAGCGGCGTCCATGCCTGAGCCGCTCCTCGACGTCGAAAACATCACCGCCGGCTACGCGCAGGACATCGACGTGCTGCGCGACGTTTCGCTGCAGGTGCATGCGGGACAGGTGAGCGGCCTCATCGGCCTCAACGGCGCCGGCAAGTCGACGGTCGTGAAGGCGATCTGCGGGTTCCTCACGCCGAAATCGGGCCGCATCGGCTACGCCGGGGCGTCCATCGTCGGCGTGCAGCCGCATCGGCTCATCGATCGCGGCATCTGCTGCATTCCGCAGGAGTCGAGCCTCTTCCCCTACCTCACCGTCGAGGAGAACCTGCTGCTGCCGCTGCAGGGCCGGGCGCGCCTGTTCGCGGCCCATCTCGCCTCGCGTTACGAGGAGGTGCTCGGGATATTCCCGGCGCTGAAGGCAAGGCGCCGCGCGCAGGCGGGCGACCTTTCCGGCGGCCAGCAGAAGCAGGTGGAATTCGCGAAAGCGTGGCTGCAGCGGCCGCGCCTTTGCCTCATCGACGAGCCGAGCATCGGCCTCGCGCCGCTCCTCGCCGAGGAGGTGTTCGGCTGGATCGAGAAGTTCGCGCTTTCGGGGATGGGGGTACTGCTCATCGACCACAACGTGCGCCGGGTAGTCCGCATGTCCGACCGCATCCATGTGCTGAGCCTGGGGCGCATCACGGCATCGGGCGGACGCGAGGACTTCGAAGGCGACCTGCACGAGCAGGTCCGCCAGTGGCTGGGCCTCGACTTCTAGGAAACCTACCGCATGCGGTGGAAGGCGGCGTCCATCGGCCCGAGTCGCGCAGGGCTCGCCCACGGCGCGTCGCGCAGCGAGCGCGCGACCAGGTGATCGACACCCAGCAGGATCGCGAAGATCGCCATGCGGACGGGAATGCCGGCATCGGTCTGCCGGAAGATCGCGAGGCGCGCGTCGCGGTCCAGGTCCGAGGAAAGGTCGTTCGCGCCGGGCGTGGAGTCGCGCGGCAGCGGATGCAGGATCACGGTGTCGGGCGCGCAGCGTTTCGCCACGAGCGCGCGGTCGACGCGGAAGTCCTCCGGATAGGCCTCCAGGCTTTCGCCGGACATGCGCTCCTTCTGGATGCGCGTCGCATAGAGGATGTCGGGCTGCTTGAGCGCGGCGAGGCTCGAATGCTCGCGCACGCGGTGCCCGCGTGCCCGCGTGGACTCGACCAGGTCGCGCGGCATCTCGAGCGAGGCAGGCGCGACCAGCGTGATGCGCAGGTTCCGGTAGAGCGAGAGCAGCTTGATCAGCGAATGGACGGTGCGCCCGTGCTTGAGGTCGCCCACCATCGCCACGTGGGCACCGTCGAGCTTCTTGCCGAGCCGCGCGAACTCACGGCGGATCGCGTAGAGGTCCAGTAGCGCCTGGGTCGGGTGCTCCCCGGGACCATCGCCGCCGTTGATCACCGGCACGTAGGTCGCCGCGGCGAACTGCGCGACGGATCCCTGCTCGGGATGCCGCACGACGATCGCGTCCACGTATCCGCTGATGACGCGACTCGTGTCGGCGATCGACTCGCCTTTGGCCATCGACGAGAAGGTGAAGCCGGTGGTGTCGCACACGGATCCGCCGAGACGGCAGAAGGCGGCGCCGAAGCTCACGCGCGTGCGCGTGCTGGGCTCGAAGAAGAGATTGCCGAGCACCGCGCCTTCGAGCACGCGCGTCACCTTCGCCCGGCGCGCGATCGGCTCCATGGATTCGGCCACGCGCATCACTTCCTCGGCCAGGGCCCGGTCGAAGACGTCGACCGAAAGGAGGTGCGGCCGGCCCGAGGCGCTCAAGCGGCTGCGCAAGTCCGATGCGCCTTCATCGCGGGGCGCCGCGCCCGGGAACGAAGCCATGAGGCGCGCCACGACGTCCGGCATCGCGCGGTGGCCGTTCGAATCCTCGGGCAGCAGCCAGGTGTCGAGGGCGCGGCGGCTCACCCCCAGGCGATCGGCGAACGCCGTGCGCGTGAGCTCGAGCCGCTGCATGGACTCCCGCAGGATCGCCTGCTGCTTGCGCATGCCGCCTCCGTTGATGTACACCGTGCGCGTATTATTTACCGTCCACCCCGGTGACGCAATGTACGCCTTGTGTACCGTGGCGTCGAAGGCCGCGGGGCTTGAAACCCCGCCTGGCGACCCTAGATGGCCTTCACGGGTACCTGAACGAAAGGAGGACACCGATGTATCCGTCGCTTACGAGTTTTCCCGGCGATCTGTTCGCCGACTTCGATCGCATCCAACGCCAGCTCGACCAGGCCTTCGGGTGGCCGTCCAGCATCCGTGCCGTCGCGCGCGGCAGCTTCCCCGCCATCAACATGGGCACCACCCAGGACGCGGTGGAGATCTACGCGTTCGCGCCCGGGCTTGAACCCTCGAAGATCGAGCTCTCCATCGACAAGGGCCTGCTCAGCATCACCGGCGAGCGGGGGGTGACCACGCCGGAAGAGTCTTCCGACGACGTCAACGTCTACGCGCGCGAGCGTTTCGCCGGCGCCTTCAAGCGTGTCGTGAGCCTGCCGGACGACGTCGATGCGAGCAAGGTCGAGGCCAAGTACCGCAACGGCGTGCTCTCGATCGTCATTCCGAAGCTCGAGAGCCGCATGCCGCGGCGCGTCGAAGTGAAACAGGCGAATTGAGGAGGCTTCCCATGGAATCCATCACCAGGAGTGTTCAACGCCAGCAACCCGCGAGCGCGCAGGAAGCGCGCCAGCCGCAACCGGCGCAGGGCCAGGAAACGGCGCCGTCGAACGTGACGCCGCTCATCCCCGCGGTCGACATCATCGAAGCGGCTGACGGCATCACGCTCCTCGCCGACATGCCCGGCGTGCCGAAGGAAAGGCTCTCCCTCTCGCTCGAGGGCGACACGCTCGCGATCGAAGGCGGCGTGGACCTGAGCGAATCGGCGCGGCTGCAGAACGTCTACGCGGAGGTCCGCGTCGCCCAGTACCGGCGCAGCTTCGTGCTGAGCCGCGACCTGGACTCGGACCGGATCGACGCGAAGCTGCAGAATGGCGTCCTCACGCTGCACATCCCGAAGAGAGAGCAGGCCAAGCCGAAACGCATCGAGATCAAGAGCTGATCACGGGGCGGGCCGGGGACATTGCGCTCCCCGGCACCCCGAAGAAAAAGGGCCAGCATGGGCTGACCCTCGTTTTGCGATTGGTCGGGGCGAAAGGATTCGAACCTTCGACCCCCTGCACCCCATGCAGGTGCGCTACCAGGCTGCGCTACGCCCCGACCGAACCTGAAATTATACGCGCCCGATGCGTCGCTCAGTCGGGTATCGCGCCCATGCCGTAGACGGCGCGCAGCGTCGGGCCGGGCTTGCCGAAGGCGCCGAACCACTGGCCGTAGATCTCGCCGATGGCTTCACTGCGGTAGATCCGCGCGAGAGCCGTGTTCACCTCGATGCGGAAGCCGGAATCGCCGCGCGGCAGCGTGATGGCGTAGGGCTCGAACGACAGGGTCTCGTCGACCAGCGTGAGCGCCTTCGGATTCTTGGCGGTGAGCCCGAGCGCGAGCAGCAGCACGTTGTCGCCGGCCAGCGCGTCGAGCTCGCCCGCCTCGACCTTCGCGAGGCCATCCTCGCGCGATTTCACCGGAACGACCGTCGCGTTCACGAGCCGCTCCTTGAGCGCGCGGTTGAGCGCCGCCTCGTTCGTCGTGCCCGTCACCACGCCGATCTTCTTGCCGCCGAAGTCGGCGAACGACTTCAGGTTGAGGTCGGCGCGCGCGAGCACGCCCGTGCCATCCGCGAAGATGTAATTGGAGAAGTCCACCTGCTTGAGACGGCCCAGCGTCACCGAGCTCGAGCCGCATTCCATGTCGGCTTCGCCCTTGGCCACGACGTCGAACCGGTTTTGCGTCGTGACCGGCACCCATTTCACCTTGATGCCCTGCACGCCCAGCTGCTGCTCGAGGGACGACACCACGCGCTTGCACAGGTCGATCGAATAGCCGACGGGCTGCTTGGCCTCGTCGACGAACGAGAACGGCCGCGCATCGGTGCGATAGGCGATCGCGATGGTCTTGGTGTCCTTGATTCTCTTCACGCGATCGGCGCTGGCCTGGGCGCCCGCGAGCACGGGGGCGAGGGCGACGACGAGCGCGAATACGAGGCTTCGGGCAGTCACGATGGGATCTCCGGGGAATGGGCAACCGCGGGAGGATACAGGCTCGCCCCGGGGGCGGCCATGCGACCAAGGGGCAACCCCCGAGTCAGCGCTCGAGGATCTTGATGATGCTCTTGAGCTCCTTGCGCAGGCTCGCCGGCGAGATCGGCTGGGGAACCGTCATCGTCTTGGTGGCGGGCGCGGCGCCGGGCTCCTCGAGTCGGTTGCGCGCGCCGTTGATGGTGAAGCCGTGCTCGTACAGGAGCTCGCGGATGCGGCGAATGAGCAGCACCTCGTGGTGCTGGTAGTAGCGGCGATTGCCGCGACGCTTCAAGGGCTTGAGCTGCGTGAATTCCTGCTCCCAGTAACGCAGCACATGGGGCTTCACCCCGCAAAGCTCGCTAACTTCTCCAATCGTGAAATAGCGCTTGGCGGGGATGGCGGGAAGGTCATTCGTTGCCAGGTTCTCCGTGGCCATTGAAGGACTTCTCCACCAGGCTCTTGAGCTTCTGGCTCGCGTGGAACGTCACGACGCGGCGCGCCGTGATCGGAATTTCCTCTCCGGTCTTGGGATTGCGGCCGGGACGCTGCGGTTTCTTGCGCAGCTGGAAATTGCCGAAACCCGAGAGCTTGACCATCTCTCCCCTCTCGAGGGCGATGCGAATCTCCTCGAAGAAAGACTCGACCATGTCCTTGGCCTCGCGCTTGTTCAGGCCAACCTTCTCGAACATCAGGTCGGCCAGCTCGGCCTTCGTCAGAGTGACTTTGTCTTTCACGTGCGCGGCTGGCCTTTGAACTCTTCGTGGAGTTGTTGGCGAATGGAGGTCACGATCTCCTCCACTTCAGAATCTGTCAAAGTCCTGTCAGTATCCTGCATAACTATACGAAACGCAAGGCTTTTTTGACCGGCCTCGATGCCCTTCCCGCGATAGAGATCGAACACCTCGAACTCCCGGACGACGGCCGGAAGGCGCGCGCGGACGGCCTCCAGCACGGCGCCGACGGGGGTGTCCTCGGGGAACAGGCACGCGAGGTCGCGGCGCACCACCGGCATGCGCGAAATGCCCCGGAACCGGGGTGAAGCCCCCCCGAAAAGCGGCTCGGTGAGCAGCTCGAAAAGCACCGCCGGACCCGGAATCTCGTACTTCTGCTGCAGGCGCGGATGGAGCTCGCCCACGAATCCCGCGACGCGCCCGTCGATCCGGACCGTCGCGCAGCGGCCGGGGTGGCATGCGGGATGAGTGGCCGCCTCGAACGCGACCGGTCGCGTCCCCGCGAGCACTTCGACATCCCCCCGGGCATCGAAGAAATCGACGGCGGCGGCCTTCCGCGCCCACTGCTCGGGCAGCCCCGTCCCGAATGCGATCGCCGCGATGCGCTCGGGCTGCACCGCGAGGTCTGCCGCCTCCCCTTCGAAGCAGCGCCCGATCTCGAAGACGCGCACCCGCGGCTCCCCGCGGTTGATGTTCGCCCGCACGGTCTGCACCAGCCCGCCGATCAGGCTGCGGCGCATCACGCCCATGGTGCTCGCGATCGGATTTGCCAAACGCACCGGGGCGTCATTGCCGGAAAAATCGCGCTCCCACTCCTCGGCGACGAAGCTGTAGTTCACTACTTCCTGGTAGCCGAGGGCGGCCATCGCGTGGCGCAGGTCGAAGACGCCGCGCCGGCCTTCCGTACGCGCGAGCATCGGCACGCTCGAGCGCGGCGCGTCGTCGGGCACGTGCGCGTAGCCGTGGATGCGGGCGACTTCCTCGATGAAGTCTTCCTCGATCGCGAGATCGAAGCGCCACGAGGGCGCTTTCACTTGCAAGTGGGGGCCCTCCCCTGGCGCGACCTCGCAGGCGAGCGCGACCAGGATCCGATGGATCTGCTCATCGGGCACGTCGTAGCCGAGCAGCGCTCGAACCCGTGCAGGCCTGACCACGACGGGCACGCGCGCCGGCAACTCGCCTTCGGCATGCGTCACGGGCCCCGCCGCGCCGCCGCAAATCTCGAGCGCGAGCGCGGTCGCGCGCTCGAGGGCGTTGAGCGTCGCGGCATAGTCGACGCCGCGCTCGAAGCGATGCGCCGCGTCGCTCGTAAGCGAAAGCGCGCGCGCCTTGCCCTGGATCGCCTCGGGATCGAAGAACGCCGCCTCGAAGAACACGTCGGTCGTCGCTGCGGTCACCATGGAATCGAAGCCTCCCATGATGCCGCCGAGTCCGACCGGACCCGACGCATCGGCGATCGCGAGCAGGTCCGGGAGGTACCTGGCGGTTTCGCCGTTCAGCAGCTTCGCTTCCTCGCCCGGCTTCATGAAGCGCACGTCGATCGCGCCGCGCAGCTTCGCATGGTCGAACGCGTGCATCGGCTGGCCGTGCTCGAGCATCACGTAGTTCGTGATGTCGACGAGCGGATTGATTCCGCGCAGGCCCGCGCGCTCGAGACGCCGCACCATCCATTCGGGCGTGCGCGCGCGCGCATCGAGCCCGCGGATCACGCGCCCGTAGTACTGCCCGCATGCCTTCCTCTCGCCGATCCGGATCTCGCGTGCATCCGGGATGGTCGCCGCGACCGCATTGGTCGGCGCAAGCCGCAGCCGCGCGCCCGTGATCGCCGCGACGTCGCGCGCGACGCCGAACATCGAGAGGCAGTCGCCGCGATTGGGCGTGAGCTTGAGCGCGAAGTACACGTCGTCGAGGTCGAGATGCTCGCGCACGTCGCGACCGATGGGCGCGTCGGGAGCGAGCACCAGGAGTCCCCCGTGATCGTCGCCCAGCCCCAGCTCGCGCGCCGAGCACAGCATGCCGCTCGATTCCACGCCGCGCAGCTTCGCCTTCTTGATCTCCATCTGCGGCAGCTTTGCGCCGACGAGCGCGCACGGTACCCGCTGGCCCGCCGCCACGTTGGGCGCTCCGCAGACGATCGTGAGCAGCTCGCCGGTCCCCGCGTCGACCTGCGAGACGCGCAGCTTGTCGGCGTTCGGATGCGGCGCGACGCTCTTGACCTCCGCCACGACGATGCCGGAGAAGGCGCTCGCCACGGGCGTCACCTCCTCGACCTCGAGGCCGCCCATGGTGAGCGCGCCCGCGAGCGCGTCGATGTCCATGCGGACATCGACCAATTCCTTGAGCCACTTCACCGAGATCTTCATCTGCGTTTGGGTGGGGTCAGCGGAATTGCGCGAGGAAATTCAGGTCGTTCTCGAAGAAGAGCCGCAGGTCGTTCACTCCGTACTTGAGCATCGCGAGCCGGTCGAGCCCCATGCCGAACGCGAATCCCGAATACCTTTCGGGATCGATCCCGCCGTTGCGCAGCACTTCGGGGTGCACGACGCCCGCGCCCGCGACCTCGAGGTACGTGACCGTCCCACCCTTACGTTCGTTGTTGGATCCTGTCGGCTCGTTCCTCGACCATGCCATGTCGATCTCGACTCCCGGCTCGACGAACGGAAAGTACGAGGGACGGAAGCGAATCGCGATGTCGTCGCGCTCGAAGAACGCGCGGCAGAATTGCGTGACCGTGCCCTTGAGCGTCGCGAGGCTGATGCCCTCGTCCACCCACAGGCCCTCGATCTGGTGGAACATCGGCGAATGCGTCGCGTCGTGGTCGTGTCGATACACGCGCCCCGGGCAGATGATGCGGATGGGCGGCTTGTGCGACTGCATGTGCCGGATCTGCACGGGCGAGGTCTGCGTGCGCAGGACCTTGTCCGAATCGGCGATGTAGAACGTGTCCTGCATGCTGCGCGACGGATGATTGGGAAACATCCTGAGCGCCGTGAAGTTGTAATAGTCGTTCTCGATCTCGGGGCCGTCGGCCACCGAGAAGCCCATCGACGCGAAGAGCGCCTCGGCGTGCTCCTGCGCGCGCGCGATCGGGTGCAGCCCGCCGGCCGACTGCCGGCGTCCCGGCAGCGTGACATCGACCGCCTCGGCCGCGAGCTTCGCGTCGAGCTCGCGCGCGAGGATCGATTCGCGCCGCGCCTGGACCAGCGCCTCGACTTGCGCCTTGGCCTCGTTGATCGCCGCGCCCGCGCGCGGACGCTCGTCGGCGGGCAGCTTGCCCAGGGACTTGAGCTGCTCGGTGAGCGAGCCCGACTTCCCCAGGAAGCGCGCCTTCGCCTGCTCCAGGTCGGCGACCGACGACGTCGCGGAGATGGCCTCGCGCGCGGCCGAAACGATTTGTTCTAGCTCTGTCATCAAACAAAAAGGGGGCTCATCCGAGCCCCCGTGTTTCGTTTACGTCGTCTCAGCCACCGAGGCTCGCCTTGGCCTGCTCGACGATGCGGACGAAGGCCGCCTTGTCGAGCACCGCCAGGTCGGCGAGCACCTTGCGATCGATGTCGATGGAGGCCTTCTTGAGGCCCGCCATGAATTGGCTGTATGTGAGTCCCGCTTCGCGCGCACCCGCGTTGATGCGGGTGATCCACAGCGCGCGGAACTCGCGCTTCTTGTTGCGGCGGTCGCGATAGGCGTACTGCCCCGCCTTCATCACCGCCTCTTTGGCGATGCGGTATACGTTCTTCCGACGGCCGCGATAACCCTTGGCCTGGTCGAGGACTTTCTTGTGGCGTGCGCGCGCCGTGACTCCGCGTTTTACACGAGGCATGGCGGCTCCTTAGGCGTAGGGAAGCATCGCTTTGACATGGGCCAGGTTGGTCGAATCGACCGACGTGGCGCCGCGCAGCTGACGCTTGTTCTTGGTTGCACGCTTGGTGAGGATGTGGCGCTTGCCGGCCTGGTAACGCTTGACCGAGCCGCTTCCGCGGACCCGGAAGCGCTTGGCCGCGCCACTCTTGGTCTTCATCTTGGGCATGATGCCCTCCTTATGTTGGTGCAGCAGGTGGCGGAACCTTTCCGCGCTTCTCGACCTGAAGTCACCTTCTTGCTGCCTGCTACTTCTTGCCGGGTACCACTTCGTGCTTCTTCTTCGGGGCCAGGATCATCACCATCTGGCGCCCTTCGAGCTTGGGCCACTGCTCCACCACTCCCACCGCCGCGAGGTCTGCCTCGACGCGCTTCAGGAGTTGCATGCCGAGCTCCTGGTGAGCCATCTCGCGACCGCGGAATCGAAGCGTGACCTTGGTCTTGTCCCCTTCGGTCAGGAATCGCGTGAGGTTGCGGACCTTGATCTTGTAATCGCCTTCGTCGGTGCCGGGTCGAAACTTCACTTCCTTGACCTGGATCTGCTTCTGCTTGAGCTTCGCCTCGTGCGCCTTCTTGCTTTCGCGGTACTTGAACTTGCCGTAATCCATCAACCGGCAGACCGGCGGCTTCGCCGTCGGCGCGATCTCCACGAGATCGATGTCGTTCTCTTCCGCGAGTCGCATGGCTTCGCCGATCTGCACGATGCCGAGGGGCTCCCCTTCGATACCGATGAGGCGAATCTCGGGCGTGTTGATCTCGCCGTTGACCCGTACCGCTTTTTCCTGAGCTATGTGAGAAAATTCCTTTAAAAATTTAAACTTAGCGCGACTATCTCAAGTTATTTCGAGATTTCTTGCCGCGCTCCCGGCCCCTCAGTGGCGAGCCCCGATTTCGCTTTTCAAGCGCGAAATAAAGGCCTCTAGCGAAAGCGGCGCCAATTGTTCTCCAGCACGCGTTCTCGCTGAGACCGTCCGAGCGGCGACTTCCTTATCGCCGACAATCACCTGATAAGGAAGTTTTTGAAGGCTATGTTCCCGAATTTTATACGTTATTTTCTCGTTCCGCAAATCCGATGCCGCGCGTAACCCGGCCGCGCGCAGGCCCTCTTCCACTTCGCGAACATAGGCGTCCGCCCGGTCCGTGACGCTCAGGACCACGACCTGCAAGGGCGCGAGCCACAGCGGAAGGGCACCGGCGTGATTCTCCAGCAGGATCCCGATGAAGCGCTCCATCGACCCTACGATGGCGCGATGCAGCATGACGGGCTGCTTGCGCGTGTTGTCCTCGTCGACGAACTCCGCGCCCAGGAGCCGCGGCATGTTGAAGTCGACCTGCATCGTCCCGCATTGCCAGACCCGCCCGATCGCATCCTTGAGGGAGTACTCGATCTTGGGTCCGTAGAAGGCGCCCTCCCCGGGCGAAACCTCGAAGGCGACGCCCGAGCGGCGCAACGATTCCATGAGGGCGTGCTCCGCCTTGTCCCAGAGCTCGTCGGCGCCCACGCGCTTCTCGGGGCGCGTCGCGACCTTGTAGATGATCTCGG
>Ga0068859_100006883_pt1 | contig 11540 bp, 6 predicted proteins | sample KBSSwiS22_FD_66585 | JGI IMG/M metagenome (GOLD analysis project Ga0068859, IMG submission 66585) | Switchgrass rhizosphere microbial communities from Kellogg Biological Station, Michigan, USA - KBS Switchgrass S2-2 | ecosystem: Host-associated > Plants > Roots > Rhizosphere > Soil ... | reverse complement strand
ATGATTACGTCCACGTGCTCCATCGCTCGCGAAACTATCATATCCGCCACAAAGAAGCACAAAAGGACGCAAAATTTGGCCAAACAACCTGTGCATCTTAGGCGTTTTTGTGAGTTACTAACGGCGTGAGCGAGGAGGCGAAATGACGTTATTTGATCTTTTGATTTTGTTGATAGTGGCTGGGCTGTGTGGCGCGCTCGGTCAGGCGATTACAGGTTTCTCGCGCGGCGGCTGTCTCGTGTCGATAGCGCTTGGGTTTGTCGGCGCGGTAGTGGGCATGTGGCTCGCGCGAACGATGGGCCTGCCGGAATTATTTGCTGTGCGGATCGGCACGACGAACTTCCCAATCGTCTGGTCAATCATCGGCTCCGCGTTGTTCGTGGCGATCATTGCGCTACTAACAAGACGGAATTACTAGGGATTCTCTTAATCACGACCTCTGAGTCTCGTCAATTTACGTAAATCTGTGAAGTACTGGTTTGAAAACCCAAACGCGTTCAAACCCTGAAAGGGTTCGCCAAGCGTGGAACCCTTTCAGGGTTGGTCGTGTTTTATTACGCATTTCCCAGGGTTCTCGCAAACTCGAACCCTGGGTTTGAAAACCCAAACGCGTTCAAACCCTGAAAGGGTTCGCCAAGCTTGGAACCCTTTCAGGGTTTGTCGTGTTTTATTACGCATTTCCCAGGGTTCTCGCAAACTCGAACCCTGGGCTAAAATTAGCCAACGCCTTCGGCGTTTTTCAAACTGAACCAGACCACCCGTGGTGAGCAATGGAATTAGTATTCCAAGAATGTTCTCAGACTATTAAGCCAAAGCTCTGACGTTCAAAACAGAACCTCGGAGTCGCGCGTGATGTCTTTGACGTTGAAGGTGAATTTCTTTAAGGAACCTTCTGTTTTCTTCGCGAGATAGTCATCGAACTCAATTGAGAACTTCTTGTTCGCTGGTGTGATCAGGGCATTGCCGTGCTCGTCCACTCGTTGGAACAAAAATACCATCTCATGTCGTGGCGTAAATATTACCCGCGCGGCGTTTCGGCGTTCGTTTTTGTCATTCGACAGGAATACGTGCTGCAGAAGTTTATCTTCAGGTACACGTTTCATCACTTCTACAGTATCAAGTGTGTGGGGATCGCCCCGAATCGCGAAGCTTGAAAGGTTCTGTGAGGCAGAGGTTATCGTCACGATGTAGTATTCCGCGCACTGCGGACACTTCAGCAGTCCATCCACCTCCGCATCAAAGCTTGCGCGTTGGGCAGCAGTGAGTTTTGCGTAAGGAATGGTGAGTTGCATCCGGCGCACAATTGCCTGGCGAATGGGTAGAGCTGAATAGAGCCGGAGCTCGACGTAAAATTGTGTGCCCGGTGGATGGTCCGGAACGTTTCCATTCCGGCCTTGAGCAAATTGAACGGAGGCATCCGTCCACGGTGACTCGCTGAGGATTTGCGCTACCTCTTCCATGGTCCATTCCGTGTACGACTTCTTAGGCAACCCTTTTTGTGCAGTTGCAGTCGACGCCAGCGCGAGAATCAAAATCGCTAATACTGTTTTCATTACGAATCTATCGATTGAGCTTTCGGAACACTTTGACCAGCAATTTTAGGATACGGAATCTTATGGAGAGTTCCCAGATGATGAGACCTCCGAAGAGAATGATCGCCAGGATCGTGAATATCGTTTCCTGCATTAACTATCCCAGCTCCGCTAACGAGTGTAGGGCGGCGAAGCGCTCCTTTCGATCCGGAGCGAGCAGGAGCGCCTGGACCGGATCCTCAAGCGCGGATGTCAGAAAGTCAGTGGTTCGCTCCAAACGGTGCGGGCTCCCGATGTTTTTGATGATCGCATACTCGACCGCCGGCTTGGCAAGATCGACAATCAATGTCGAACCACCGCGGAACTTCTGAGGCTGTGACGACCCGTCAACTTCGATTACGCGCGACTGCGTGAGGGCAACAACAACTTGCGGCCTGTGATTACCGTCTGGACCAACCCGGTTAGAACGACGCAATGCATGCACTTCGAAAGACGCCGTCGGATCGAAACCGAAATTTAAACCAAGCGTGCCGGCAAACTCGGGCGATTCCTTGAAGATCTCCTGCAGCCTCTCATGTAAGAGTTCTCGTTGTTTCCTCGTCACGTGAAACAAGCGCTCGCGGTCAGTGATGTAAAAGCAAGCGTCAGCGTAAGTTTTAAGCTGTCTCAGAATCTGCTTGTACTGCGGCGGCGGCTTCTCGACGCTCACGCCTTTCCATCGCAGCGTATCGACTGAGAGCGTGTCGAGATCTCGCGGATAGATCCCGCGCTTTCTGAATGCCTCAACAAAAGCGACGCGATAGTTGTAACGATCGTCCTGGACCAGATCCGCGTCGGCGGTGATGATGCCGCGTAAGTACTCACCAAACGTGATGTCAACCGGCGGTATGTAGTCGAGCGCCCGGATGCACATGTTGAGAACGTGACCGGCCGCCTTCGAGGCTTCGTTTGCGAGTCGACGGACGAGGTCAGGATGAATTGCGCCGTCAGGCAGGACGCCGGTTCCGCCCGTGTAGATCCGCAACAGGTCAGCGGTGCGCGTTTCGTAGATCGCCGTAAACGCGTCGAACACTGCGGCGACGAGAATCGACCCGCGTTGGTGCGGCTCCTTCACTTTCTGGTAATCCGCGGGATCGCGTTTCAATGGAACCCATTCGCCCGCATCGTTAAAGCGTCCGATTGAATCGCGCAGCGCGCCACGCTTGCCGGTCGCGCGTCCGAATTGCAGCGCGAGACTGCCGAGAATCGACTGCGTCCGTAGGTTACCGCGGGTGCGACCAATCTCAGTCTCGAGGATCTCGGGTATCGTGAAGTGCTGCATCAACGCGATGATGTCCGCGAACGCTTCGTGCAACGCCATAACATCATCGTTCGTGGGCTCGTTGAAGCGACGGTGCATGCCGTCGAGAATCGCGTGCGTGGTTTCATGGGCCACGATGTCATGCGACAGGCACGCGTAGACTTTGCTGCCGGGCACATGATCGCCGGGATCAGTCGCTGAAGCTTCGAAATATCCGAATAGCAAACCCATAGTCAGCGGACTGTAAAAAGCATTCGCCTGGCGAAGCGCGTGCGGCGAGATCGTCAATTGACGCACAAACTGGCTGTCGTCAAAGTCGTTCTCCGGATTGATCCGCGGGCGCCAGAGAACGGGACGCCCGAGCGCGTGCTCGAAGTGCTCGATCGTTTTCATCGCGACGGCGTAGACCATCTGCTGATGAAAAGCGGCATTGCCTTCAGAAGGCTGCCAGCCGTCTGTCGCGATTAAGCGAGGATCGTTGAGATCGACTGGCTCGTACGTCTCGCCCGAAGCATCTTCATCAACGACGTGCAGGTATTCACCCTTTGGTCCTTTCTCCAGTTTTTCCCAACGCACCTTCAGTGAGATCTCGTTTATGCCCGCAGTGGCGAGGCGCGTCGACAAACTCGGATCGACTGCATACGTGCGGATGCGACGGTATGGCGGATCGAAAGGCTCGATTGACGGCTGACACGCCGCGGGAGGTTTCGCAACCACGTTCATAGGGATATTGATCGCGGAACTGCCAAACATCAACATGTACCGCGAAGCGATATGTCTTCTCAGCGCGACGGACGCTTTGTCGTCCTGGATCAGCGCGTCCATGAACTGGCGCAACGTCTCTTTCGGAATTTCCTGTCCCGCATCGGGATCGGGCACGAGCTGATTCAAAGTCTGGTTGTAAAGCCAGCGCTGCGCCAATTCGATCTCAAACATGTTTTGGCGTGGCGGCGGATCGGCGAGACCGAAACCGGTGAGCACGCGCAACACAGCAAACGAATCACTGTCGGCTGGAGTCTTCGGCAGATTGAGCACAGGCGAGACGCCGAGTGCAGCATGGGCTTGCAGAATGCCATGGCCGATGTGACTGCCATCCGTACCTTGTTTCTTTGCCGAGTTGAACAACGCGTGCCGCACTGCTTCCACTCGACGCCAGTCACGCGACAAGGAGGTCTTGTACTTCTCCATCCAGAGCGCCACGGCGGCAGCAATCTGCGGCGTTGCTGCGGACGTGCCTTCGCCGTTTAGTCTCAATGTCGAGCCGCAACCAAAAACGGCCCAGGGAATGTTCGGTGTGTAAGTGGAGAGTGCGGCCGTCATGCAACTGTCTGGTCCAAAGTTTCCCTGAAGCTGCCTGGAAGTAAGACCAACGTAAGGAGTATCGTTCGCCATAACGCCGCAAACTGCGAGAACGCGATGGTAGCGCGCCGGATAGACGACGTGACGCGTGGGCGCGCCTTCGATGTTGTTACCAGCCGCGGCGCAGATACAAATGCCCGCCTCATAGGCGTCGTTCACCGCCTCATTCCATGCACGCGACGGCGCGCCGCCCATGCTGATCGAAATCACGTCAACCTTCTGCTCGATTGCATAACGGAGTGCCTGCGCAAACGCACTCGTATGGAAGAGGACGACGGAATTCGAGATGCGGAGCGGGAGAATGTCTGCGCCCGCAGCGCCTCCGAGTGTCTCGTTGAATTGCGCGATCTGGCTGCCGGCGAGAATGCCGATCGTGCCGGTGCCGTGTCCGGAGTTGTCAGGGAACGCATTGCCGCGATTCGGATCGTCGGCGCTATTCGGATCGTTGTCGCCGTCTACAAAACTTCGCTCGAGGTTCTGTAAGAGATTTTGCGGCTGCGACTCGTGCCCGCGATCGTAGCCGGTGTCGATGTGTGCGATGCGTGTGCGTGGTGGATTGAATGGGACTGCCTCGCGAGCTTTACGCAGTTGCGTGTACTGGTCTTCGAGGTGCCATGCAAATCGATCGGGTCCGAGGATCTTGCCGCCATTGTCTTGTTGTGGAACCGAACCGCAGGATTCCTCTAAGGCGAGCATGGCCCCACCGCCCGGGTTCTTTTCGTTTGTGTCTGGAAAGCTCTGTTCGAGATCGGGCTCTGCAAACATGACCGCGGATTCATCGACGCCGAGCTGGCTTGCGACCTGGCTGTGCGCGAGATCCCATGGCGTAGCCGCACCGTCGGGCAGGTCTGCGAGAAACCATGCGGGCTCAGCGCCGAGACCAAATGCCGTAGTCTGTGGTGCAGACTCGTAGAGTGGACGCAGGTTTGCTCGCGGATCAGCAGCCGCGAGGGACGCTGTCGGAAGAAGTTTTACGAGAAGACGATTATTAGCCATGCTTTTGTATACGTCCTATAGGACCAATATGACCTATTTGAGATTTTTGTCGCACCAGGCGCGCGCTACTGCTACGCCGTGCTCGACTTCGTCGCGGAAGCGGCGCTGGCTGAAGTTGAACAGGTAGTGCAGTGCGACTTCGGATTTGATCTCGCGGATGGTGATCGTTCGTCCGAATTCACCCGGCGCACCGCTTTCCACTGCGGCGTTGTTGGTGGCGATACGAGCCAGCACCTGCTTGTAAGCGTTGTTAGTGGTCGCTTCGAAGATGCCGAAGAAGTTTCCGATGAAGCCGTTGCGCCACTGCCCGCGTTGACTCGTGGTCCAGATCACCCAGAGCTCGTCTGCGCCACGTTTGATTGCTTCCTCGAGATTGGTGGCGGTGTTCAAGACCGCATCGATGTACGTGTCGCCGTCGATCCGCACTGGCGGAAACCAGAGCGGCAAAGATCCAGCGGCGATCAGAAGATCTTCCGTCAGCTCGGAGGTTTCAACCGGACGCAGAATGTGTTTCGAGAAGTTGTAGACGTTGAATGTTCCGAGGCGCGGGCTGGCGCGAATCTTTTCGAAGTCGAGGCCCCACTCGCGAAAGAACTTCTTGCGAAAAGGATTTAGTTCAAAGAACGACTCGGCGTAGAAGACCTTGAGCAACTGCAGCCAGTTGACGTCGACCGCGGCCATTGGTTTGAAGCGGCGCCAGTTGTCGGCGATTTGAGTACCGGAAAATCCCTGCACCCACATCGCGAGATTGAAAGTCGCGGCGCTGACGCCGTCGCCGTGATCAAACTCGATGCCCGCTTCATCGAGCAAGACCTGGAGCACGCCCGCTTGAAACGCGATCTTGAGCCCGCCCCCCGCCAGCATCAATGACCGCTTCGCCACAAAACCTCCTTAGCCACAAAGAAGCACAAAATTAACGCCGAAGACATTCGTTTCAGCCCACTTAACGCCGAAGGCGTTCGTTTCAGCCCGGTTAACGCCGAAGGCGTTCGCTAATGTCAGCCCAGGGTTGGAGCGTGAGCGACAACCCTGGGGTATGCGAACAAAATGCTTTATTAACCCTGAAAGGGTTTGGCGGTTGGCGAACCCTTTCAGGGTTACGACGCCTGTAATGTTATTGAACCCAGGGTTGTCGCTGCGCTCCAACCCTGGGCTGACATTAGCGAACGCCTTCGGCGTTAAACCAGACTGAAACTAGCGAACGCCTTCGGCGTTAACCAGGCTGAAATTAGCGAACGCCTTCGGCGTTAACCGGGCTGAAATTAGTGAACGCCTTCGGCGTTAACCGGGCTGAAATTAGTGAACGCCTTCGGCGTTAAAACGGGCTGAAATTAGCGAACGCCTTCGGCGTTAAAACGGGCTGAAATTGGCCAACGCCTTCGGCGTTAACCAGGCTGAAACTAGCGAACGCCTTCGGCGTTAAAACAGGCTGAAATTAGCCAACGCCTTCGGCGTTATTTTGTGCCTTTTTGTGGCCCACCTGCTTCTTCGATGATCACGTCGGCGGCTTTTTCACTGATCATGTAGATCGCGGAGACGATGAAGTAGCCGGGGATCTTCGGAAACACGGAGGCGTCGACCACGCGCAGGCCCTGGACGCCGCGCACGCGGAAGCGACTGTCCAACACCGCCATCGGATCATTATCAGCGCCGATCTTGCAGGTACAAGACGCGTGATGGCCCCATGCTTCGTCCTGGATGAACTGTTTCAGTTTGTTCGTGTCGAGATAGTCAGACCCGGGCACGATCTCCGTGTGTTTGCCGACGTACCTGTTCATCTCTCGAACAAATCCAACACCAGCCACGACGGCATCAAGATCCTCACCGCTGGTATCGTTCCCTTCAGTGAAGTAGTGGAAATCGATCATGGGCCACTTCCGCGGATCGTTCGATTGTAGCGTGACGCTGCCCGCATGGTTCTTCGTGTAAGCCTTGAGCACGGCCCACGTAAACCGCGTGCGTAGTCGCTCAAACTGTTCAGAGTAACCGGGCACGTACCCTTTGAAGTATCCCGGCAGAGCGAACACGTAGAGATCGGGCTCTTTCAGATTTGGTGACGACCGCATCAGCACGCCCAGCAGCGCGCCATTCGTCGTATAAATCCCGGAACCCGATTCCCACATCGTGAAGTAAGGATCCGCTGGCCCACCATCCTGTGGCGGAGCAAAAGTCGCGCCTTCCAACAACGCGAACGGTTTCTCAAACTCCGCCACCACGCCGACTTCGTAACGATCCTGCAAGTTCTCGCCAACGCCCGGCAGGTCGACAACGACGTCGATATTAAAATCGTTCAGTTCTTTTGCTGGTCCAACTCCGGAGAGTTTCAACAACTGCGGAGTGTTGAAAGCGCCCGCGCACAAGATCACTTCGCGTGACGCAAACACCTCACGCTTCACGGACTCGCTTACGTTTCCTTTGCGTGCCTCGGGATCAGCTTCGTAGAGATGCTTGCCTTCCAGAATCTCAACGCCGATCGCGCGCTTGTCTTTGAAGAGAATCTTTGACGCCAGTGCGTGAAGCTGGATCGTGAGATTGTCCGGGAATTCCTCTTTCGTCTTCAGCAGGAAGTCACGTGGTCCATTGCGCTTGCCGTTTGAGACTGCGAGTGGCGTGAACGCCAGCCCCTCGCGCGCATCGATATTGCTGCGCACGTCGTTTGGATCGAGCCGGGTAAGAATGCTCAAAAGCGGTTTACCCTGCCGCCCCTTCAGAGTTTGCTTGATGGCCTTGATCAGAATACGAACAATTGCCCAGTCCTTTAACGCAAGCCGCGGATCCGCCTCGCTGGTATTGAGCCACCCTTCAAATCCGTGACCGTGACGCCAATCACGCCAGTCTTTCCGTCCATGCCACAAGCCGATAAGCGACCAGAACAGACCTCGCACGGTGTATTTAAAGCTACCGGGCTTCGGAACATAATGGCAGTTCTCGAGGCGCGTGAAATACTGGTTCATGTTGTCAGCACGCCACGACGAATCTCCGGTGAGCTCGGCGATGTAGTCCCAGTCGCTGTTCTGCGGCGTGACCGTGATCATCGCGTTGTGTGCCGTGCAACCACCGAGCGTGCCCGCGCGTGGATACCAAATACGTGGCTGTCCATCGACGTCGACAATCTTCGAATCCTTTTTTTGAAGGTCGGGATTTTGGTAATGGCGCACGAAGTAATCCCACTGGCAGTCCGGATACTCGGTCGAGAGCCCGTGGAAGATCGGCACCTCATACATCAGCTTACCGAGTTTGCCGTCAGCACAGGGATCGCCGCCCGCTTCCAAAAGCAGGACCTTGAATCCCGCGCGAGCAAGACGTGCGGCGAGTGGTCCACCGCCTGCGCCTGATCCCACCACGATGTAGTCAAACTGTGCGGTGCTCATGTTTTTGCCTCTCAGAAGGTTTTCAAAAACTCGATCAGGTCGCGTTTCTGTTGCTCGGTTAATGGTGAGTCGTCGCCGTAACGGCCGGTGCCGAAGTAGTGACCGCGGTTCACAACGTAATCAGGACACTTGCTCAAAGCGATCAGACTGTCAGCGAGGGGTGCAAAAGCCTGCTTGACTTGATCGTCGGTCGCGTTCGCCGGCAGTGCTTTTAGTTTCTGCTTGATCTCCTTCACGAGACCGAGCAGCTTCCAGTCGTATTGCACTCGTCCCCAGAAACCTAAACCTTCCGGACGAAGATTCAAGCTGGCAAGCAGACCGACGGGCGTGTCAGGCGGAATTGGTCCGATTTCCACGCCGCCGTCGTCGTTGAAGATGCTGGGGAAGAACAGATCGCCGAAGCCTTCGACGAGGTTTGGTACGTAACCGGGTGCGACGCGAATCATGCTGCGCGTCGTGGTCCGATCGATCACGCCGACGTCCAGGCCCTTCGCCGAGAGGATTGGATCCTTGTCACGCTCTCTCAGCAAGAGCATCTGCTCGATCGACGCCTCGAACGACTCCATGCGTTTGTCGACCGACGGTTCCCACATGAACGGCCCGACTGAGTTATTCAAAAGGAACGGCGCAGTGGACCACAGGCTAATCAGCGAAGCGGGTCGAGTGTAGCCGCGCCCGCCGCCCGGCATCTCGTACGTTCGTTCCTCACCCGTGACTGGATGAACAACCTTGATGCTGCCGACTGAAGGCAGGTCTTTGTAAGTGTCGGACGAGAAGTTGTCCCAGATGTTGTCCCTGATCGCGTTTGTTGCGAGTGGACTGCAAGCGTTGGTCTGGAGGAGGGTTACCGGCACGCGATGTTCCGCGGATAGAAAATTCCCATCGAGAAAGTCAGGCGCATTTACGATCGCGCGCATCTTCGACTTGAACTCTTCCGTCTTCGTCCAAGTCCAGTATTCGTCCCAACACTTCAAGTAGTTTGGCCCAGAGCAACCGTTAGTCGCGTAGATCTGCTTGGGAGCGTCCGGCGTGGGCAGCTTGCTCGAATGACAACGCGCGCACGTTTCCGCGAAGACGTTTTTACCGTTGTTGATGCGTGCGACGTAAGCCGCATCTGTCGGATTGCCGTTGTTGAGATACTTGGGGCCGCCCGGCGCGTCAATCAACTTGTGTGGAGTGGCGGCCTTGAGGAAGAAGAGCGCCATGTTGACAGTCTGCGCTTCGGTCGCTTCCCAGTAGCTCGAGTTTTTACGCGCGACCGAGATCTCGATCGGCGAAACTGTCTTGCCACCGACGAGCGGATTGAAGTGCAGCAACCACTCTTCGCTGAACAACCCGATGTTTAGATACACGCGATTCAGAGCGCCGAGCGCACCGACCGAGTCAGCGCCGTCTTTGAGCACGCGCGGCGAGTAGACGGTGTTCGGCGGCACGAAGAACTGCGCGAGTGGATTGCCTGGGGGCACGTAGTCGTTCAGTTGTTTGTTGTCGTTGCTGCCTGGTCCAAGCGTCTCCTTACCGAAGCGTTTGGCTTCTTCGAGGCGTGGGCCAAGATTATAGATCGCATTCATCGTGCGCGGATTGTTGATGTTGTCCGACGAGACGAGGGAAGTATCGAGTGCACCCGGCCGCGACGTGTGGAACATCTGATACGTGTAACTCGAGGAGTCTGAGCGCCAGTCGAAGATGCGATCGATCCAGAAGTACTGTGCGCCGACACTGTTGTTCAGGTTCTTCCATTCCGGTTTCTCAGGATCAGCAGGCGGTCTCACCGGATCCGGACCGATATGGCAGAACCCGCACGACATACCGACGCGATATGGACGCACGAGATCCTTCGAATAGTAGTAACTCGGATCGCTGTAGTAGCGCTCCGGATCCCACTTGCGTGCTGCTTCAGCGTCAAACGCCGGGTTAGGGAAGAGACGCAGACCGACGATGCCTGTTGCGTAGCCGTAAAATGAGCCGACGGGCATCGTCTGTGGCAGATGTTGATTCGGTTGACCCGCGGGTAGCGCCTGGCCGCGCGAACCGACGCGCACGCCGGGATACTTCTGCTCGTTTTCAAATGGATCGGGCGGGCAATCAGCTCTGCGTTTGTCCAGCCAGAGTCCGAAACGATTCGGATCAGGAGCAGTTGGTTTTTCGAAGCAGGGTTCGTTAACGAGGCCGAGATACTGCCAGCGATTGTCGCGGCTGTATTTAAACTTCTCGCCGCCCTTCGGATCGATCGCATTAGGATAAGACGAGACAGTTTTCAGCAGATCGAGCGCGCCGAAGCTGGCGGTGCCGATGTGGTCCCAGAAACGATCGTTGCCGCCCGTCCAGACGACCCACGTATTGCGGCCTTTGACTTCTTCAGGAGTGAGCGGAACGGCGCCGTCCATGTCGTGAAAGTAGTCTTCATCGGCGGCGACGAAGCTGGTCGCAGGACGATTCGCCTGTCGTGCTTCATCGAGCACGGTGCCGGGCTTTGGTCCTTTATGAGCGAAGAGGCGATAGGCGATGAAGGCGACGACGGCAACAACCAAGAGAAGAACGATGACGCCGAGGGTTTTAGTTTTGCTTAATGGCACGGGGGTCTGCTCCTTTTATTTATATGTGCGTTTGGCGCCTTTTGTTTCCAGGGATGTAACTGTAGGGGTGGCCCTCTGTGGCCACCCGTTCGTCGAGTCGTTTTGTAACGACGGGTGGCCACAGAGGGCCACCCCTACAGTTGTCTGTTTCCATCAGCGATGCACGTGAAAGTTTTCGTAGTGTGGATTGATCGCGGCGGCCATCTGCAGATAACTATCCGCCTTGCCGTTGGGACTGATCGCTTTGTGAATGATTCCGGCCTGGTGAAACAGTCGCGCGTCTTTCACGCCTGACGCGAGCGACTCATTCAAAAGCTCGAGCGCTTTGGAGAACTCACCGGTGCGATAAAGCGCCCACGACATGGCAGCCAGTGTGGCGAAGTTTCGTCTGAGCTCGAGATCCTTC
>Ga0068859_100006881_pt1 | contig 11542 bp, 11 predicted proteins | sample KBSSwiS22_FD_66585 | JGI IMG/M metagenome (GOLD analysis project Ga0068859, IMG submission 66585) | Switchgrass rhizosphere microbial communities from Kellogg Biological Station, Michigan, USA - KBS Switchgrass S2-2 | ecosystem: Host-associated > Plants > Roots > Rhizosphere > Soil ... | reverse complement strand
TCTGCAATACAAAATAAATAAGCGGGTAATAAACTACCCAATACACCACTCATAAAAATAGTGAGCAGTTTATCTTTTGGTATTACTCTAAAATATTTAATTGCAGTAGGCAATAACACAATACCCGAAGTGAGTATACGCAGTGACGCCACCTGGTAAGCAGATAATCTTGTAAGCCCTTCCTTCATTAAAATAAAGCTGCTGCCCCAGATGATGGAGAGTATAATAAAGATCAGCCAGTTTAAGAATCCCTGTTTCAACAAAAAAAATTAAGCAGCAAAGGTGCAGGTTTTACCACAAAATACCTGAAAACAATTTTTCTATTCCCTATTTAGTAAACATTGCTTGCTTTGCATGTAAATTTTATATAGTTTTAGATTGTTCTTGCCCATTTAAAATTTCATCTTCTTTTTTAAAACTAAAAAACTTACGATTATGGGATTCATTAAAGAATTTAGAGCGTTTGCAATGAAAGGTAATGTTATTGACCTTGCAGTTGCAGTAGTTATTGGCGCCGCTTTTGGAGCCATTGTGTCTTCATTGGTTGATGATGTAATTACTCCGCTATTGCTTACCCCCGCACTTAAAGCAGTTGGTGCAGTTGATATTGCATCTTTAAAATGGGGGGAAGTGAAATATGGCAATTTTATTGCTGCAATAATCAAATTCATTGTAATTGCGTTAGTTCTGTTTGGTATTATTAAAGCGATGAACACTCTGAAGAAAAAAGAGGAAGTTCCTTCTGCTCCACCAGCGCCATCATCTACGGATGCCTTACTGATGGAAATAAGAGATGCCCTAAAGAAATAATTTCGTTTTTAAAATATAACCTTAAATAAGCATTGCTTGTCTTTGTGGCAGCAATGCTTTTTATTTAATTAAACATATCAATATGAAACAAAGTTTATTAACCATTGCACTGTTAGTTGCATTTTTTTTCTCCCATGCACAAGATGCCACTGTAAAAGGTTTACAAAACTCCGCTTCCAAAGAAGTTAAAAGTGCTGAAAAAGATGGTTGGAAACATTCCGGTACTTTGAACATTAATCTTAACCAGGGCAGCCTGAGCAACTGGGCAGCGGGCGGCGAACAAAACACATTGGGGGTAAACGGTATTTTTAATTATGCTATTAATTTTAGAAAAGGAAAAAATACATGGGATAATTATTTTAACCTGGCACTTGGTTTTCAAAATGCAACCAGCTACAACAAGTTTAGAAAAACAGACGACCTGATTGATGTTACCAGTAAGTATGGTTACCAGGTTTCAAAAAAGTGGTATGTTGCTGCGTTGGTAAACTTCAACAGCCAGGCGCTGGAAGGTTTCGCTTACACTGATACCATCAATACCAAGATCTCCAATTTTTTAGCGCCGGGTAAGTTACTGGTATCATTGGGTATGGATTACAGGCCAAACGATAATTTTTCCTTGTTCATTTCCCCGATAACCACCCGCTGGATATTTAAAAAAGACCCTGATTTTTATGCCCTTGATAAATTTGGGGTTCCGGCTTTTAGCAAAAGCTATAACGAGATTGGTGCTTATATTACCGCCAAATACAATAGACCGCTGGCCAAATGGGCTACTTATGCCGGCAGGCTGGACTTTTTTAGTAATTATAAAAGAAACCCACAAAATGTGGATGTGTACATGACCAACCTGCTGACCATGAAATTTAATACCTGGCTGGGTACCACCATCAGCGTGGATATGATCTACGATGATGATGTGATCAAAAAAACACAGCTTAAGGAGATACTCGGTATCGGCCTTACCCTAAAACTGTAAAGAATTGTGGAATAGTTGTGGGCTGATCTTAGTTAATAATTAATACATTTGCCCCTCTCCCGGCTGAACCGGGAGCCGTTTTTTTAATACTATAATTTTGATAGCGTGAACGCACCATCTTACCAGATAAAACTAGATGAATTTGAAGGGCCCTTTGACCTGTTGCTTTTTTTTATTGAAAGGGACGAACTGGATATTTACAATATTCCCATTACAAAGATCACCAATGATTTTTTGGATTTTATACACCAGGGTGAAAAGCTGAATATTGAATTGAGCAGTGAATTTATTTTATTCATCAGCACACTAATGCGTATTAAAGCCAAAATGCTTCTGCCCCGTAAAGAAGTGGATGCGATGGGTAATGAAATTGATCCAAGGCAGGAATTGGTGAACAAGATACTGGAATACAAAAAATTCAAGGAAGCGGCTGCACAAATGGCCGATATGGAAGCCATACGCATGATGATCTTTAAACGTGGCAATGCACAAAAAGAAATAGCACAAATTGGTGAAGAAGCCGGCGAAGGTACCGAGATACAGGCGGTTACTTTATTTAAACTGATGAAGGCTTTTGAAAGGGTAGTGCAAAAATTGCAGGAGCGCAATAACAAACCGGTGCATACTGTGGTGCAATACAATTACACCATGGAAGGCAGCAGGTCTTATATGATGGATATCTGCAGCAGGGAAAAAACTTTATCTTTTGAAAAGATATTTGAGGTTTGTGATAATCGCATTCATGCCTTATTCCTGTTTTTAAATATGCTGGAAATGGCGCAGGGGCGTTATGTTACACTTTTGATTGGAGAGGGAAGAAATAATTTTATAGTGGAGTGGAATGAGAACCGTGAAGAAGATGTGGTGGGGTTGTTACCCGATGATAATCCCACACAATGGAATTAAATGTATAATCCGATCCCCTTACAATGAGGGGATTTTTTATGTTTGCTATTCAAACAATTACTTGTTGCCAAAGGCGAAACCCGCAATTTTGGCATGAACTTTAAGTGGCACCTTATTTGATGTTTGAACATTAAATCATTAGTTATGAACACCATATTATTTAAAGCTGCAGACAGAGGTTCCGCAGATTACGGCTGGTTAAAACCTAATTATTATTTTAGTTTCAGTGATTTCCATAATCCTGAAAAAGTACATTTTGGTTTGCTGAGGGTTTTGAATGATGATTTTATTGCCGGTGGTGGTGGCTTTCCAACTCACCCGCATGATAACATGGAAATTATAACTATTCCATTTAGTGGGGCCTTACAACATAAAGACAGCACAGGTGGACAGGGAATAATAAAAGCCGGAGACGTTCAGATCATGAGTGCAGGCAGTGGTGTAAAACATTCTGAAGCGAATGCATCAGCTACGGAACCAGTTACCTTGTTCCAGGTATGGGTATTTCCAAAACAAAGAAATATTACACCGCGATATGATCAAAAAACATTCGACAGTAACAACAGGATAAACAAGTGGCAAACAGTGGTATCGCCTGTTGAAGCTGATAAAGCTTTATGGATAAACCAGGATGCAAAATTTTCTTTAACTAAATTGGAAGCAGGAAAAACTTTGGATTACACAAATGCTTTTAAAGGTAACGGTGTTTTTTTAGTTGCGATAAATGGCAGTGTAAAAGTTGGAGCAGTTGATTTGAGTAAAAGAGATGCAGTTGGAATTTCCGGCACTGATAATTTTTCTGTAACCGCAAATGAAGATGCCGAATTGTTGGCTATTGAAGTGCCAATGAATTTGTAAGTGCGGATATTTGTCCCGCAGATATCGCAAATGTCGCGGATATTTTCTTAGGGTTGTCAACTTTTTAAAAGTTGACAACCCTATTTGTAAAAGTTGTTCTGCGACATCAGCGAAATCTGCGGGACATTTTTCAATAATAGATAGTCAGCAGAATGGGTTGCTCTGCTTTTTCAATATAAGTTTTTAATTGTGTTAAGAACGCAGGCGCAACTGTTGGGCAGCCCCAGCTTTCACAAATGGGAAAGGGTGCTGTTTCCGCATTAGGCACGCAGGAGTGTGAATGCAACACCACACATCGGTCAAATGCTTTGCTGTTGGTATTATCTAATCCATATAGTTTAAAGGCAAGGCCAAATTTTCCTGTATAAGAATTTCCAATTTTATACTTACCTAAAGAAGTGCACAAACTATTGGCTGCATTGGAAAATTGGATGCTGTCAGTATTTGTTTTACCGCTACCATGAGTTACCAAACCAGATAGTTCAATAGAATCTTTTTTAAGGTTGTAAACAAAAAAACGTTTTTTGCCGGATTCAATTTTCATGTCTATCATAAAACAGTACTGGCTGTTGTATTCATGTGCAGCTGCATATGCCGTAATATCTGCAGCCTTTTGCTTTAATCTTACTAAAGCAGTTTTACTGGTTTCGTCTTTCTTTGGTTTAAATGCAATTTTTGGAGCAGTGGTACTAAACTTTGGTTTGTACCATATAAAGTAAGCTAGTGCTGATATGCCGGCAAGCAGCAGGACTACTGTTGCAGTAAGTTTCAGGAACGTCCTCCTGCGGATAAAAAATTTCATGGAAGTTTTGTTAGGTTGAGATGCCTAACGAATTTGTTTCCATAAAAATTTCTTATGCGGTGTTAAAGAAAATAAAATTAGTTGATGGTACGCCGAAAATCCTTTTCGGCTTTTACTTTACTAATTGTGCCACGCTAACACTACTCATTTCCCTGATGATTGCCGCAATTCCATTAGCATCAATGCCAATTTCATCGTACAACTGTTTGGGAGAGCCATGTTCCACCAACCTGTCGGGGATGCCTAATATTTTTACATCGGCTTTGTAACCATGTTCGTTCATAAATTCTAAAACTGCAGTACCAAATCCACCCACAACTGTTCCATCTTCCACAGTAATTATTTTACCAAATTTTGCAAACACTTCATGCAACATCGCTTCATCCAATGGTTTTGCAAAACGCATATCGTAATGCGCAGGATTGATACCATCAGCTTTTACATCACGTATAGCCGTAGCCGCAAAATTTCCTGGATGGCCGAAAGACAAGATGGCAATATTTTCCCCGTCTTTTAATTTTCGTCCTTTGCCGATCTGTATTTCTTCAAAAGGATATTTTTCAGCCATGGTGCCTTTTTGCAACTCCGGCATTACACCTTCTCCCCTTGGATAACGAATTACAAGGGGTAATTGCATGGAACCTAACTGTGCCGTGTACATGATATTACGCAGCTCTCTTTCATTCATAGGTGCACTCACCACCATATTGGGTATGCAGCGCATATAAGCAATATCATAGCAACCATGGTGTGTTGGTCCATCTTCACCCACAAGCCCTGCCCTGTCTAAACAAAATATCACCGGCAGTTTTTGAATGGCCACATCATGCACCACCATATCGTAGGCCCTTTGCATAAAGGAAGAGTAAATGTTGCAGAACACTTTCATTCCCTGCGTTGCCATACCTGCACTCACCGTTACTGCGTGTTGTTCAGCAATGCCCACATCAAAAGCACGGTCGGGCATTTTCTCCATCATGTATTTTAATGAAGAGCCGCTTGGCATTGCGGGTGTGATACCAAATATTTTTTTATTTTTTTCTGCCAGCTCAATGATGGTATGTCCAAATACATCCTGGTACTTCATTGGCTGTGGCAGATCGAATTTTTTCTTTTGAATTTCTCCGGTTACTTTATCAAACAAACCTGGTGCATGCCAAAGGGTTTGATCTTTTTCTGCAAGGTCGTAGCCTTTTCCTTTTACAGTTACTATGTGTAATATTTTAGGGCCCGGAATATTTTTAAGATCCTGCAATGTATCTACCAGCTTGGTAATATTGTGGCCATCAATTGGGCCAAAATAACGCAACTTCAACGATTCAAATAAATTAGACCTGCTGTTCACCATACCTTTTACGCCTTCGGTTAATTTATGCGCCATCGTGCGGCTGAATGTTTTTCCCACCGGTAATTTGCCCAGCAATTTCCACACATCATCTTTCACTTTGTTATAAGTTTGAGAGGTGGTAATATCAGTAAGGTATTCTTTTAAAGCACCAACATTAGGATCGATGCTCATGCAGTTATCATTTAAAATAACCAGCATATCTGCATCTGCAACACCTGCATGGTTCATAGCTTCAAAAGCCAGGCCCGCCGTCATGGCACCATCACCAATCACGGCAATGCTTTTCCTGTTTTCGCCTTTATATTTTGCGGCCATTGCCATACCCAGTGCCGCACTTATAGAAGTTGAAGAGTGACCTACACCAAAAGTATCATATTCACTTTCGCTGCGCTTGGGGAAACCACTAAGACCTTTATATTTTCTGTTAGAAGGGAAATTATCCCTGCGGCCGGTTAGTATTTTATGACCATAAGCCTGGTGGCCCACATCCCATACCAATTGGTCGTATGGGGTATTGTACACATAATGCAAGGCAACGCTTAACTCCACCACACCAAGGCTGGCGCCAAAGTGCCCGCCGTGAACACTCACAATATCAACGATATATTGCCTTAGTTCCTCACAAACCTGGTGCAATTGTTCCCTGCTCAGTTTTTTAAGATCGGCAGGGCTGTCAATAGTTTTCAGTAATGTACCGGGAGTAAGCTCCATACAGTAAAAATTTAATACACAAAGTTATGTTTTTTAAAAATCTTATGCACCAATTAAACGTTTTTTTAACTGTAAAGTTGTGCAGATGCTTTAGTTTTGAAGGCATTGTTGCAGTAAGTAGTGATTGAGCCATTATGCCAGCGCCTGCAGTATTCATTTCCCAATCATAAACACTTATCACCAGTGAAATTTCCTTTTTATTTTGATCTGGGTTTTACAAAAATTTTATGGCATACGGTTTTTGAAGCATTGGGCTTGTTTATCGGGTTCCGGTATTTTATTTTCCTTCGCAAAAAACAAAAAGATCCCATTATTTCCACCAACAGGATATGGATACTGATTGGTGCTATTTTTGGCGCATTGATCGGCAGCAGGCTGATTGCTGCGCTGGAAAACCCTCACGAATTATTTTCCGCCAAAAACACCCTCTTGTACATTTACAGTAATAAAACTGTGGTGGGTGGCTTTACGGGAGGCTTGTTTGGGGTGGAACTGGTAAAACACCTGATCCATGAAAAACAATCTTCCGGCGATCTCTTTACGTATCCAATGATCCTGGGGCTAATTGTTGGCAGGATCGGCTGCTTCAGCATGGGCATTTATGAAGAAACCTACGGTTATACCACCACATTTTTTTCAGGCATGAATTTAGGTGACGGTCTTTTGCGTCATCCTGTTGCTTTATACGAGATCGCTTTTTTATGTTTACTATGGATGATTTTATTAAGCCTTGAGAAAAAAATTATACTGGTTAACGGAGCAAGGTTTAAACTATTCATGATCGGTTACATGGGGTTTCGTTTTTGCCTCGATTTTATTAAACCGCATCATCCTTTGATCGCCGGACTTTCTTCTATCCAGCTTACCTGCTTACTATGCCTGTTGTATTATTCAAAAACCATAGTACATCCAAAACGCTTAATTTTAGAAAAACAAACCGTTAATGCCTGAACGCTCCTATACTTATTACGATTTTACCCTAAGCCTTTGCACTACCTGCCTGCAACGTGTAGACGCAAAAATAGTATTTGAAAACGGTAATGTTTTCATGCTTAAGAATTGCCCGCAACATGGGTTTGAAAAAGTTTTAATAGCTACTGATATTGACTATTATAAAAACATCCGAAACTACAATAAGCCATCCGAAACACCACTTAAGTTTAATACCAAAACTCATTACGGTTGCCCCTATGATTGTGGTTTATGCCAGGATCATGAGCAACACAGTTGTCTTACCGTGATTGAAATTACCGACCGGTGTAATTTAAGTTGCCCTACCTGCTATGCTATGAGCAGTCCGCATTATGGAAGGCACAGAACAATTGAAGAGGTTGAAAAAATGCTGGATATTATAGTTGCCAATGAAGGAGAACCGGATGTAGTACAGATAAGTGGTGGCGAGCCTACCATCCATCCGGATTTTTTTTCTATACTGGATATTGCCAAACGAAAGCCAATAAAACATTTGATGGTAAACACCAATGGCATTCGTATTGCTAATGATTTTGAATTTGCAAAGCAGTTGGCAAGCTATGCACCCGATTTTGAAATTTATTTACAGTTCGATTCTTTTAAACCAGATGCGTTGCTGCAGTTACGTGGTAAAGATCTCACTGCTGTAAGAATGAAGGCATTGGAGCATTTGAATGCTTTAAATCTTTCCACAACCTTAGTGGTTACTCTGCAAAAAGGGTTAAATGATGATGAGATTGGAAAGATCATTGAATTTGCATTGCAGCAAAAATGTGTACGTGGTGTTACCTTTCAACCAACACAAATAGCAGGCAGGTTACAAAATTTTAATCCTGAAACCGACAGACTAACGCTTACGGAAGTACGACAACAAATTCTTGAACAAACCAATATTTTTAATAAGAACGATCTTATACCTGTGCCCTGTAACCCGGATGCATTAGCAATGGCTTATGCTTTAAAATTAAACGGACAGGTTTTTCCAATGACGCGTTATATTGATCCGGCTTTTCTTTTAGACAAGTCCAGGAACACCATTGTGTACGAACAGGACAATATACTTCATGAGCAATTATTGAATATTTTCAGTACCGGTATTTCTGTAGATAAGGTAACAGAAAATTTTAACCAGTTGCTTTGCTGTTTGCCCAATATTGCTGCACCAGGGCTTAGCTACGATAATTTGTTCAGGATAATTATCATGCGGTTTATTGATGCTTATGATTTTGATGTAAGGGCTATTAAAAAAAGTTGTGTGCACATTGTACATAAAAACGGCAATATCATTCCCTTTGAAACCATGAATTTATTTTACAGGGATGATAAAGAAGTTTATTTAAAAGAATTGCAGTTAAAAAGAACAGCCACCATTTAATTTATTGTTATATGGAAAAATATAAGACCATAGTTATCACCAATGTAGTTATTTTTATTGGCCTGAGTTTGATGACGAGTCTGTTGGGTTTTAATAATTTGGCCGACTATTTTCTTGGAGGCGTAGGTGCCATAAGTGTTACCCTTGGCGTGATCAATATGTTGATTGCATTATTTGTAGCGATAGCCAGCCCAAAAAAATATTTAGCACAGGGTTTCCTGCTTTGCGGTGGTGTATTGTTACTTATGGGTTTATCACTTTGTTCAGCATTTATTGCGGGATGGCACGAATAAATTTCCCTGCATCCCTGAAATTAATGCGTTATAGCCACGATCGGCTTAAACATGTTAACATGAAAAAATACACGACAGTAATCATAACCAATGTAATTATTTTTATTGTGCTGGGATATTTTATGCTTGCATTGGGTCCTGCAGGAGTGGGTGCTACAGGTGTGTTGCTTGGTGCATTCAATCTTTTGATAGCCGTATTAACATGGGGTTCCGACACGGAAAAACATTTGCCAAAGGCTTACCTGCTGTGTGGTGGTATATTATTGCTCATTGGTTTTTCCCTGTGCAATTCTTTCCGTTTAGGGCTTTGAGTGATGCTTCATTTATTCCAGGTATTTTTTAAGATCTAATACCAGGTTGGGGTCGGGACAATTGGCTAAATATTTAGCCGCTTCTTTTTCTGTACAAACTCCAGGATAATCACCTTTATACAACCGGATATCATGAATGATCTGAAAATGCAAATGCGGCGGCCAGTTGCCATTATCTTGCGGCGCACCAAAATGTGCCAGCAGTTCTCCCCTGCTGATGAACTTTCCTTCTTTTAAATGGTCAATATCTTTAAGGCTTAAATGGCCATACAAAGTATAAAATACAATTGTATCCAACTGGTGTTGTAAAATTATTGTGGCACCATAATCACCAAAATTATTATTGAAGGCGAAACTATGTACCGTACCGCCAACAGGCACAAATATTTTTGTACCGGCATCTCCCCATATATCAATTCCAATATGCAGGCGCCTCGGTTCTTCGGTAACTGGTTTTTCAATGCCGAATTTTTTTTCTACATCAAAAAGTAAACTGCGTTTGTACATATCCCTTAACTCTCCATAACCACCAATTAAAAATTTAGCGCCATCCTCTTTTCTTTTAGCATCAATATAGGCTGAAAAGTTTTTGGTATTGCTGTAAATTTCTTCTGTTAACTCTGTGTTAGATTTAGACAGGTTGATATGAACAATTTTTTCTGTTGCCGGGTTAAAATCCACCACACAACGAAAGCCTGGCTGATTTTTCTGTAATATATTTTCCAATACACTTTTCATCTGCTGAAGGTAACACAATGTATACTTACTTGCTCAGATATTCCCGCTTTATTATAGTGTAAGCAGTTGTCTTTACAAGTGTTATAAAATTTAATTTCGGAATACTCAGCGCAAGTGAGTATAAATTAAAATTTCCCGGATGATTTCAGGAGAAAATAAAAAGCTGCTCCCTTCCGGGAGCAGCTTTAGTTATATTCAGTATGATAGCTGAAAGCTTATAGTACCTCTACTCTTCCTGTTACCAGTTTCTTTCCTTCACTATCAGTAACCTCTATAAAGAATAATCCTTTTCCTCCTTTCCTCATATCAATATCCATGATGCTGTAAGGGCCTGTAACAGGTATAGCATTATTATACACCTGTGCTCCCTTACTATCATAAATAATTACCCTGCGCATGAAGCCAAAGTTCTGTGCACTGCTGTAGTACCTGATCTTAAACTGGCCATTATTAGGATTTGGCAGGATGAACAATTTATCCGAAGCTGAGTCCTTAATTACCAGTGGAGCAGATAAAGCTGTGCAACCAAATGATGTAGTCACCCTTGCAGTGTAAGTACCTAACTGATCTACCGTGATACCACTTAATACATTGGTAGTAGCACCACTGATCACTGCACCATTCTTGTACCATACAATGGTATTGCTGGTTGCCGAAGGTGTGATATTGGCTGTAATACCCGTAGTTAATGGGAACATTAAGCTGGTGTATGGTGAAGCCGATAAAGTGATCGTTGGTTGCGGGTTAACCGTTACTGTTACACTTGCACAAGTGGTGGTGTTACAAGTGCCTTCTGCTCTTACATAGAAGGTAGCCGTACCATTTACAGGAACACCTGTGATGGTTGCGCCTGTACCTACAAGTGTGCCACCGCAACTTCCGCTATACCACTTCCATGATGCGCCTGTACCTAATGCGCCGCCCTGTACAGTAAGATCTGCAGTACCCGGTCCGCACAATGCTACAGCGCTTGCAGTTGCTCCCGTTGGTGCTACTGACTGGCCGTTTACTGTGATGGTGAAGGTTCTTGGTGTACCTGCACAACCAGTTGCTGTTGGTGTTACAGTAATAGTTGCAGTTACTGCTGTTGGTGTGGTATTGGTTGCAGTAAACGATGCAATATTACCTGTACCGCTCGCTGCCAAACCTATCGATGGTGCACTGTTGGTCCAGCTGTAGGTGGTACCAGCAACTGTACCGGCAAATGTTATTGCTGTAGTAGCTGCTCCGGTACATAAGGTTTGATTAGCTACTGCGTTTACAGTTGCAGTTGGGTTCACTGTAATGGTGAACGTTTTAGGCGTACCCGTACAACCATTGAATGATGGTGTTACTGTTATGGTAGCCGTTACTGGTGCCGTAGTGGCATTAGTTGCAGTAAATGCCGCAATATTACCTGTACCACTTGCAGCTAAACCAATGGATGGTGTATTGTTTGT
>Ga0068859_100006878_pt1 | contig 11546 bp, 6 predicted proteins | sample KBSSwiS22_FD_66585 | JGI IMG/M metagenome (GOLD analysis project Ga0068859, IMG submission 66585) | Switchgrass rhizosphere microbial communities from Kellogg Biological Station, Michigan, USA - KBS Switchgrass S2-2 | ecosystem: Host-associated > Plants > Roots > Rhizosphere > Soil ... | reverse complement strand
GCGGTGAGCGTGACACTGGCTCCAGGAATTACCGCATTAACCTCGTCAGCCACCTGCCCGCGCACGGCTGTTGGCGCTTGCCCGAGCGCTGGAAGAGCGAAGACCAAAGTCGCACCGAGAAGCAACAAAAACGTCGCTATCTTTTTCATAGACCCCTTCATAGACCTCTTCAAGACTCTCATTTACTGCTTGAGAGATTGATTCCATTGTATTTACGCTGCCGAGCCCCGGATTCTTTGCGGTGCTCTTGTTATCAGACGACATGGGGCTAATCACGGTTTCAGAAATGTCTGACTCGATAGAAAATAACCCCGCAAAGCGTGATCATGGTCTGTTGTCGGAATAGCCGAAAAAGGTTCCCTGAACTTCATAGATTCGTAGGGGCCGGGCTTGTCCCTCCCCGCCTCATGGGCGAACCGGGCAGGGACCAGGCGCCCCACCTGGGAAACCGGGCAGGGACAAGCTCTGCCCCTACAAGGCGCCCCATCTGGGTAACCGGGCAGGGACGAGCCCTGCCCCTACATTTGACACCCTCCGGGCTTTGCCGTAGTTTTGGGTGGAATCAGGTCATCGCCGGAGGATTCGTGTCCCAAAAGCTCACTGTCTCACGGGGTAAAAATCCGTATCACCAGGAAGTTCAGGGCAAAGCGAACGAACCGATCACCGTCGCGGCATTGCTCGACAGATCGCGATCGCTTCTTGGCGTGCGTGATATCGCCTACTCGCTCGGAGAAGTCTGGGATCGTCTCGAGGATAACGCTCCGCGCATCGCGATCATCGGCGGATCACCCGACCATCCTGCGCACATCATGGACTTTGAGACCTGCGCTCGCGCCGCCATTCGCATCTGGCAGCAAGGGGGCGTGCCGTTCTCATTCTCGACCCCTGTGCTGTGCGACGGAACAGCACAGTCAAATGTCGGGATGTGCTATTCGCTTGAATCGCGCAATGCGATGACCGCAATGATTGTCAACCAGATGGAGGCGCAGTCCTATCACGGAGCCTTCGTCCTGCAGGGGTGCGACAAACAACCGTTAGCAGCCGTGGCGGCCCTCGCCGCGCTCGACGTTTCGCGCCGGCTACGCGGAGATGCGCCCGTCTTTGCCACCTTTGCGCCCGCGCACGTGCTCAAAGGAGGCACAATCCCCTCTGACCTTCGAGAGGAGATTGAGGCGCTTGCGCTCGAGGCGGCTGATGCCGAACATCTCGATATCGCGGACGATCTGCACGACGCGCTCGCATACGTCTTGCAATGCTCTTCCAACACACAGTTTCAGGGTGTCTTTCAGCGAGCCGTCGGCGCCGGGCTCCTCAGCACGGAAAGACACAAGGACTTCGAGAAACGACTCGCCGTCAACACCTGTGACGGCAAGGGAGGTATCTGCGCCTTCAATGGCACCGGGAATTCATCACGCCATGTAGTAGCGGCGCTCGGCCTGGTCCATCCCGCGCTCGAACTGCTGACACAACCACCTGATCAGACACGCGTCGACCTGGCCGTCGATGCGCTGCTTTCTTACTGCAACAGTCCAGACTATTCGGTCTCCGAAATGGTCCGACGCAACATCGAGAACGCAGTGCGGATCCATTCCACTACCGGGGGATCGACGAACCTCATGATGCACCTCGTTTCCGCAGCGATCCACGCCGGACTCAACTTCTCGATTCTCGATTACGATCGCATCCGACGTCACACGCCGATTCCCGACCTTTTCGACTATAGTCTGACCGAGGGACGGACCATCTTTGAACTGGCCGCGCAGTGCTGTGCGGGACAGGTTCGCGGGATGGAGACCGTGACCTACGAGTTGATGCGGAATGGCGTGCCTATGATGCTCGACGCGCCAACGGCTACCGGAACGACCTGGCGGGAACGCCTGCAGGACACGCGCAACCTTGCCGCAAGCAGTGTCACCGATAACCCGATAATCGTCGGGCGGCCGCGCAGGCCGGTAAGCGGGATTGACCTCTTGACGGGGAATTTCTTCGAGTCGGCAGTCGTCAAGATAAGTGGTATGCCTGAAAGACAGCTCGACGAATTCGACAACAGGCTTTCGATAGTCCTCTACTTCGAGAATGAAGATGATGCGAATGCCGAACTTCTCGACGCTGACCTCATCACTCGTCTGAAGCACAAGGCCCAATTGACGACGCAAGAGTTGATGGAAATATTCAAACACAACTCAGGTCGTGCAGTAGATTCAGCTCTGACGGGGTTTTCGCGAGAAGACCTCTTCGACCACCTCGTCGAAACCGGGATCATTAAGGTCTCCGTCGTGATCAGCGGACAAGGTCCGGAAGGCTATGGGATGCCTGAGATGTTCACGCCGATGCAGCACATAAATGCCAATCGATATTTGAAGAGACTTGCGATGATCATCACCGACGGGCGCTATTCGGGCGTGTCCTATGGCGCTGCTATCGGACATATCACACCTGAGGCAAGAAGCGGCGGGGGCATTCTCTATCTGCAGACCGGCGATCTAATCCTGTCCAGGCTTCGAGCGCGCGATCTATCGCTCATCGATCGGGCCATACTTCGAGAACGTGGCGAGATCATTCCTTTTGCCCGAGATCTTGCTGTGGAGCGGTCCGAGCTCGGGGCCATCAGGCTTCGTCGGATAGCCGAGCGCCTTAGGGTCATTGTACCCACCAACAGGTTGCGCGACGTCACCGATGCCGCGCACGGTGTCGTCCCCAGATCAGTCGCGGAGAACGCGCACCTGACCTATTCTGAATACGTCAAGGAACATCTGGCGCTTGCCGGAGACTGAGATCGCCTCACAACAAGGAGATGATATGAGACCAGACATTCCAATCCTCAGAGTTTTGGCCGTTCTCCTTCTGCTCGCCGTGCCGGTCATCGCAGTCAGCGATGTCGAAGATCGCGTCGAACACGGCTACGCCACCAACAACGGAGTGAAGATTCACTACGCCAGCCTCGGGAAAGGGCCGCTCATCGTGATGATTCACGGGTTCCCGGACTACTGGTACACCTGGCGCGACCAGATGGAGGGGCTCTCGGCCAATTATCAGGTTGTTGCCATAGATCAACGCGGCTACAACCTGAGCGACAAACCTAAGGGCGTGGAAAACTATTCCATACAGCTCCTCGTCAGTGACGTCGCGGCGGTGATCAAGCAAGTGGGGCGCGATCGGGCAATCATAGTCGGCCACGACTGGGGTGGGATCGTCGCGTGGACACTCGCGATGATGAGACCGGATCTCGTTGAAAAGCTCATCATTCTCAACCTGCCGCACCCGCGTGGGCTAAACCGCGAGCTCGCCACCAATCCTCAGCAACAGAAAAACAGCCAGTACGCGCGGAATTTTCAGCAGGAAGGCGCCGAAAAGAACCTCACCGCTGAGGGTCTCGCCTTCTGGGTCAAAGACGCGGAAGTGAAGAAGAAATACGTGGAAGCCTTCAAGCGTTCGGACTTCGAGGCAATGCTGAATTACTACAAGCGGAACTACCCGCGCGAGCCCTACACTCTGGACACTTCGCCGGTTGTCAAAGTCAAAATGCCGGTACTGATGATCCACGGGCTCAACGACACCGCCCTACTCGCGCCGGCCCTGAACAACACCTGGGAGTGGCTCGAAAAGGACTTGACGCTAGTTACGATTCCGGGCGCTTCTCATTTCGTTCAGCAGGACGCCTCTGATCTCGTCACGCGTTCCATCAAGATGTGGCTTGCGCGATAGTCAAGAGGAGAGGATGGCGTACAAACTCGCTTTACGCGGTGGTTCGGCAGTCAGAACCACGCCGTTCCCGCCCTGGCCGGTCTATGACGAACGCGAAGCTCGGGCGCTGCAATCGGTGCTGGCGACACGGAACTGGGGCGGATACCCTTGCCCTAACGACCGCGCGCGCGAATTTGCCCAGCGTTTTGCGGAGCATCACGGCGCACGCTATGGCGTCGCTGTGGCGAATGGAACGGTTTCCCTCGAGCTGGCGCTCCAGGCAGCCGGGATAGGCGCCGGCGACGAGGTAATCGTCCCAGCGTATACGTGGGAGGGAACCGCAGCGGCCGTGCTCTTTGCCGGCGCGGTTCCTGTCTTCGTAGATGTCGATCCGCAGAACTATTGTTTGGACCCGGGTCGAGTTGAAGCAGCGATCACGCCCAACACAAAGGCCATAATCCCGGTTCATCTTGGGTTTCGTTTCGCGGACCTCGACCGTCTGATGGCAATCGCCGAAAAGCATGGTCTTTTCCTCCTGGAAGACTGCGCTCATGCTCATGGCGGACGCTGGAGAGGTCGTGGAGCCGGGTCGATCGGTCACGCCGGCAGCTTCTCGTTCCAGACGAGTAAGCTGATGACCGCAGGCGAAGGCGGGATCGTGATCACAAGCGACATTGATCTCGCCGATCAGGTGATCCGCCTGACGAATTGCGGACGCCCGCCACGTCATCAGACACGCAGCGCGCCCGCGCTTGGTCACAACTACCGAATGACCGAATTTCAGGCGGCGCTGCTGCTCGCGCAGTTCGAAAGGCTGGAGGAGCAGACGGCGCTTCGAGAACGCAACACCAAACACTTCGAAAATGGCCTGGCGAACATCGAAGGCATCTCGCTGTCGCCCCGGGACGAACGCATAACAACGCAGGCCTGCTACCACTACGTTTTCAGGTTCGATTCGCGGCGCTTCGGCGGGATCCATCGCAACGCCTTTGTAGCTGCCTTAAACGCGGAGGGAATCCCAGGCGACGGGCGATTTTACGAGGCCGTTTACCGTTCGTCGCTGTTTCAGTTTCCCGCCTCAGCCTATCCGGCGTGGGCTGCCAACACCCGCAACACATTCGACTGCCCTGTCGCCGAGCGCGCCGGATACGAGGAATCGGTCTGGCTCCCCCACCAGCTTTTTCTCGGCGGACACGATGATGTGGGAGATATTCTGGCTGCGATTGAAAAGATCAGAGAGAATGTGCTGGAACTCGTCGATTACCAGGACGAAGCAATTCGCATGCAGGCGCTTTCGCGCGCAGAGCGTGCACTACTGGAGTCTAAGCCACCTTATTAAGGAGTTTCCCGAATGAGCAAGAAACTCGGCATTGGATTTATCGGCAGCGGATTCATCACCCGCTTTCACATTAAGTCATTTGTCGCGGTCCGCGATGCCGACATTCGCGGTGTTTGGAGTCCTAACGCGGCGCATTCGGAAGAGGCGGTCTCGCTCGCCCGTTCGCTGCGTCTTGGCGAAACAAGAGCATTCGCCTCCATCGAAGACATGGTCGCCGCCCCGGAGATCGACTGTATATGGATCTGCGGGCCAAATCACGCACGGGTCGACAATATGGAGCGGATCGTGCGCACGCTAAAGTCAGGTAAGGGCAGTCTTGTTGCAATCGCATGCGAAAAACCGCTCGCACGCAATGTAGCCGAGGCAAAACGAATGGTGGAGTTGGCCGAGGAATCCGGCGTCCTTCATGGCTACCTCGAAGATCAGCTTTTCGAGCCGTCCGTTGCGAGAGGCCGCGAGATTCTGTGGGCGCGCGGCGCCGCGATTGCCGGACGGCCGTACCTGGCTCGCGCCGCCGAAGAGCACAGCGGACCGCATATGCCATGGTTTTGGCAGGGCGACCTGCAGGGCGGGGGTGTGCTCAACGATATGATGTGTCACAGCATAGAAGTCGCGCGGTTCCTTTTGACAAAGCCAGGCGCAGCGCGCTCGACCATCCGTCCTGTCAAAGTATCGGCACAGATAGCGTCGCTCAAATGGTCGCGCCCGGAGTATGCGAAGCTGCTCCAGGAAATGATGGGGAAGGATGTCGATTATGTTAAGCGGCCTTCCGAAGATTTTGCGCGTGCCACCATCAGCTACGTCGATGAAGCCGGGCTGCCGCTCATTGCCGAATTGACTACCTCGTGGAGTTTCGTCGGCGCCGGGCTTCGCTTGAGCACTGAAGTTCTCGGGCCGGAATACTCGCTGTCAATCAATACGCTTGATAGCGGCCTGAAGCTGTTCTTCAGTCGACGCGTACATGGCGACGCAGGCGAAGATCTGGTCGAGAAGCAGAATGCAGAACAGGGCTTGATGCCGGTCGTGGCCAATGAGACGGCAGACTACGGTTACGAGTGGGAGAATCGCTATTTCACGAACTGTTTCCTGGACGGTCGAAAACCCGAGGAGACCTTCTACGACGGACTCGAAGTGACGCAGTTGCTGATGACGGCATATAAGAGCGCCGAGGAAGAACGCTCCCTTGCCTTCGATCCCGGCTCACTTGATGCGTACGTGCCCGCAGTCGCCCGCGGAGTGTGGAAGCCATAAGATGTTAACGCAAGGGCGCAAAGACGCAAAGACGCAGAGGAGGTCGCCGTTGCGCCTTTGCGCCTTTGCGTCCTTGCGTTTCTCTTTGTTATTCCTCGCCGTTCAAGTATCCGCCGCAACCCAATGGACAATCACCCTTGAAGAACCCACCGGCATCTATCGCCGTGATGACGAGGTAGTGACAGCGAGAATGAGTTTTGCCCCTGGCGAAGCTAAGCAGGCCGACCTGCGCGTTCTCGACTCAAATCGACACCTCGTGCTTTCCCAGGTCGTCGCTCTCGAATCCTATCCCGACGGCTCGCTCAAGACGGCAGAGATTCTTTTTTCGGCGACAATCATCCCTGGTGAGCGACCACGGTTTCGTCTCGTCAGTGATCCAGGCCTTCATTTCAGCGATCGGGACATGCCGAGAATCGTCGCGCGTCGCATTGGTGTCGGGAGAGTTGAGATGGGCAATGAGCGGTTCGGAGTCCTTCTCAATCTGGGACTCGAAGGCACCGAGCCGGCACTCGTGGCGGCCTTTAACAAAACGGCCGGCGACACGCGAATGCTAAACCTTATCGAAACGACTCCGGATGTCGCCGAACCACTCGCGTTCGGCAGGAAGAGCGCCGGCTTCGGCACATTTCTCGCATCCGCTGACCGAAGCGGTGTCTTCGACGAGGTCGAGATCATAGAGGCCGGCCCCCTGCGAGGACGAGTCAAACTCTCCGGAGCGCGCTTGGGGCTCCGGCGTGAGACGTGGGAGTTTATCTGGTACGCAAACAGTCCGGTGTTGAAGTGGACCGCGTCGCTTGATCAAGCGGATGCTGGATCTAAGTTTGGGTTCTTCTTCAGCTGTCTTTCTGCGTCGCCATATCTTCCATTCGATCGCTGGATCGACGGCGCGGAGATTCGATTTCCTGACGGATGGGAAACCGGCAATCCTCCTGACCAGCGCGTCGGCGGGAAGGATCTGGCTGACCTCCCTGGTCATCACATCGTCTACTACCAGCGCGAGGAGAATTACGGCGCCCTGGGGTTCTATGAACTGGATTCGACGCTCGAATGGAAAAACGTGGGCGCGCGCCAATTTCTTACTCTTGCGCAGCTCTCGGCCGATAAGAGATCGGTGGAAATCGCGCTTGCCTTTCCCCGTTGGAAAGGCACTGAGACCGTACTCGAAGCTCGCAAGGAGTATCGCCGCTTCGCGCAGCCAATCCTGTCGGTCGTATCTTCAACCGCCCCTTCCGCCGCATCTGTTTCGTCTGCTGTGGATCAGGTCTCGGGAGACTCGCGATCGAGTGTGACAGCGACCACGCGTCCGGTTGTCGAAATAAGACGCAACAACGAAGAACGGATTTTCTCTGTCAGTCTTAATGGGCCGTGGAGACTGCAGTCAGCGGAGAAGTCCGAGGGCGAGAAACTCGGCTATCATCGCGCAGGTTTCAACGATACGGCCTGGCGCAAGGTTAATGTCCCCGGTACAGCCCATACTCAGCTGCTCGAGAGCCCACGGTATTTCACACGCGAAGCCGAATGGATCAGCCAGAAGGAATGGTGGTACCGGCGCTCGTTCTCCGTCCCTCCACAGCCGAAGCCGCAAAGGCTCTTCCTGGCTTTTGAGGCGACCGATTATTACGCCGACATCTATCTGAATGGCGAATTGGTCGGCACACACGAAGGCTACATTGATCCCTATGAGATCGAAGTCACAGGAAAGCTGAAGCTCGACGCGGACAACCAACTCGCGGTAAGGGTGTGGACCCCCGTAAGCTATTATTGGCGCCACCGCCCCTACACAGTCAAAGGATCCTACGGCGCAGTCGATCAGAAGCCTGACAACATCACCCCGCTTGGGATCACGCGTGGTGTCAGCCTTATCGGTCGGGGCCTGGTCCGTTTCGACGACGTGGCCGTTGACACTCGTCTCAACCACGATGGCTCGGCTGATCTCGTTGTCGATGTTTCTCTCAACTCAGCAGAAGAGATCGATGCCGCGCAGGTCGTACTGACACTTGCACCTCGAAATTTCGAGTCTGGTTCCGGTCTGAGCCTGAGCGCTGAAGAGGCGCTTCGGCCGGGCGCGCTGACGCGACGATATGTGCTGCACGTCGAGAAGCCGCAGTTATGGTGGACCTGGGACCACGGCTTGCCGAATCTTTATACCCTCGGTCTCACTGTCAGAATCGGAGACCGGTTGTCTGATCGGCGATCGATGGCTGTCGGAATTCGCGAAATCGAACATGTCGATTGGAAGTTCTATCTCAACGGGAAGCGAATATTCATTCGGGGGACCAATTTCTATTATCACCTTTTTCAATCAGAGGTGCGTCGAAGCGACTATGTTCGGGATCTCGGACTCGTGCGCGGGATGAACGTGAATATGATTCGACTGCACTGCAACTTCAGTAATCCGGAGTTCTACGATTTGGCCGACGAGCTTGGCCTGCTGATATGGCAGGACTTTCTCGAAGCCTGGTATCCCGAAGACAGGGCTTTCTCTCTCAAAGCTGCTGCACTTTATGATCCTCACATCAAGTACGTGCGAAATCATCCGAGCGTCGCGATTTGGGCTACGAGTGACGAGGAGTCGATGGAAAACTATCGCGATTTGACAAAGCATCTGGAACCCCGCCTCTATGTCAACGACCCTCAGCGACGTCCCGTCCAGCGTTCGACCGGTCGATACGGCGACGCGCACGTCTACGAGGGATGGTACGGCGGCACCATCTGGGCATACGCCAAAATGACCGAGAAGTTCGTCTCTGAGCTCGGTGCGACCGCCCTGCCGGGCTATGAAAGCCTTATGAAGTTCATTCCCGATTCCTGGCCGATCAAAGATCATGAAGACGACTGGGTCTTCCACAAGCTGCAGATTGAAGAGGCAATGCGCGCCTGGGGTGAACCCGGCGGGAAGACACTCCAGGAATACATCCCGCAGACTCAGGATTACGTCGCCCGCCTGTTCCAACTGGCAATCGAGCGAATGCGGCGCCTCAAGTACAAACCGGCCGGCGGCATTCTTCACTTTCACGCAGTCGACCTCTGGCCGTCGGTAACGATGGCAGCAATCGATTTCTACCGTGTGCCGACAAAGGCTTACTTCACCGTGCAGAGATCATTTCAGCTAGTTCTGCCCTCGTTCGCATATGATCGCGACACATGGCGTCGCGGCGAGACGGTGAGGACGGAGCTCTGGATAATCAACGACAACCTTTTTGTTGTCTCCGGCGCAGGCATATCGTGGCGACTTGAGAACGCCCAGGGCAAGGTTGTTACGCGTGGTGAGGCGCCCAAAAGGGTAGATATCGCGGCGGATTCATCCGCGAAACTGCAGGATGTGAGTTTTCCGGCGGGCGCGCCCGGCAAATACACGCTCTGGGCTCAGGTTGTCGATCGACAGGGTAAAACAATTTCTGAAAACAACTATGAATTCACGGTCAAATCGGAAACCGAAGTCCAAAAAGGATCCCAATGAAACTCAAGGATAGGGTTGCAGTGATCACGGGTGGCGGATCAGGGCTTGGTCGTGCGATCGCGCTGCGGTTCGCCCAGGAAGGAGCCCGGATCGTGATCGCGGAGATAAACGAGGGCAATGGCGAAGAGACCACCAGGATGGTGCAGGCGCGAGGGGTCGAAGCGTTCGATGTCCCTACCGACGTCAGTAAATCCGAGCAAGTCACGAGTCTCTTCAAAGCGCTCGATGATCGCGGTTGGCCGGTTGACATAATGGTCAATAATGCAGGCAACGCAGGCCAATTGGCCGCTTGCCACGAGGTAACCGATGAGCAATGGGATGCGATCATCAGTGTGCATCTGAATGGGACGTTCTTTTGCGCGCGCGAGGCAATCAAACGAATGCTTCCACGAGCGAAGGGAGTGGTTATCAACATGGGATCAGCGGCGGGACAGCGCGGGTTCGCCGGCGCCGCTTCGTACACTGCTGCGAAAGGGGCAGTCATCGCCCTCACAAAAGGCCTGTCACAGGAATATGCGGCGTACGGGATCAGGGTCAATTGCATCGCACCAGGCTGGGTCGAGACACCGATTCTGGAGAACCTGCCCCATTCGATGCGGAACGCGATGGTTGGGATGACCCCGCTCGGACGTATAGGTCAGCCGGACGAAATTGCCGCGGTAGCACTGTTCCTGGCCGGCGACGAGTCATCGTTCGTCACCGGACAAACCATAAGCCCCAACGGTGGCCTCTATTGCTGAATGCCATGAAACAATGCCTGAAGCGACCTGCTCTGGTGTTCTCCATCTGCGCCGTGGCCGGCCTGATTGTGTTGGCGCAGAGCGAACCGGCGGGGAGCCCATACGCGCAGAAAAGCCGCACCTTTCACACATCGGCAGATTTCCTGCGGTTAACTTCCGGCCGAGTCAAACTGCACCGCTTGCCGCAGCTCAAAAGAACTGACGGCGTTCTTGTCGGCGGAAAGAACGGCGTCGTGTCGCGTTCCTCTCGAGGCGTGCTGGCGCCATATCCCGTCCGCACCCGACTACCCGTCAACGACATTACCGTGATTGCCGAAGAGAGACCTGGAATCGTGTGGCTCGGCACGAGGCGTGGAGCGATCCGGTACGATGAATCATCGGAGCAAATACAGTATTTCGCCGGGCAGCGCTGGCTCCCGGACGATGATGTCACGGCAATAGGATTCTCCACGGACGCGGGAGTTCCATCGATATGGATCGAGACGCCGAAGGGCCTGAGTCGGATTGTCTACCAGCAGATGACGCTCGCGGAAAAAGCCCGAATCTTCGAAGAGCGCATTCGCAGCCGACACGTTCGCCATGGCTTTACGGCCAGTTCACACCTCAGACGCGCGGGGGACCTTTCCACCAATCAAACGGTTTCGACCGATAATGATGGCTTGTGGACGGCGATGTACGTTGCAGCGGAATGTTTCCGCTTCAAAGTTACGGGGTCACCGGAAGCGCGCGAATTCGCAAGGCAGGGGATGCAGGCTATTCTGCGCCTTGAAGCCATTACGGGCATACCCGGCTTCCCTGCTCGTTCGTTCATCAAGATTGGAGGCGATGAACAACCGGGGGACGGTGAATGGCATACAACGCCGGATGGCGGTTGGAAGTGGAAGGGCGACACGAGCTCCGATGAAATCGTTGGCCAGTACTTCATCTTCGGTATCTTCTTCGATCTGATCGCTGATGAATCCGAGAAACGACAGATTCGCGAAGTCGTTGAGCGCATCACCTCGCACATAATCGATCACAACTTCCAGTTGATCGACGTCGACGGTCAACACACGCGGTGGGGATGGTGGGG
>Ga0068859_100006877_pt1 | contig 11549 bp, 16 predicted proteins | sample KBSSwiS22_FD_66585 | JGI IMG/M metagenome (GOLD analysis project Ga0068859, IMG submission 66585) | Switchgrass rhizosphere microbial communities from Kellogg Biological Station, Michigan, USA - KBS Switchgrass S2-2 | ecosystem: Host-associated > Plants > Roots > Rhizosphere > Soil ... | reverse complement strand
TCGATGACGGCGCCGACGACAAACACGCGATACAGTGCTTTCTTCTTCAACACCTCCACGTCCATTCAGACGCTCGGAGCGTTCCGTGATCTCACCTTGGTGAGTGGCGTCGAGGACGGATCGACGCACCACATCAAGATCACTCCGAGCGGCTCCGGCCAAGTCACGGTCGGCAACGGTGGATCGGGTGAAGTCATCTTGTCGTCGAGTGCGAGTATCTTCATCGACGCTCCCGCCCGCTGGCGGTTGAGCAGCACGAACAAGTCCATGGTCGGCGTTTCGACTGGGACAAATAATATCCTCACCGGCAGCGCAGCTGACGATTTCTGTTTTCGCGGGGACGCGGGCAACATCCTCTTTGGGTGCCAGTCGACTTCGGTCATCGATCTCAAAATCTATCGCGCCACGGGTCAGGTCTCGGCTGAGAACACGACCAACAGCACCACTACGACCACGGGCGCACTGATTAGCAAGGGCGGGCTCGGCGTAGCCAGTGACGTGGTGACGGGCGGGTCGATCAAGACTGCAGCTCCGTCTGGCGGCACGGCGGCAGCGTGGAAACTAGGGACTGTTTCTGTCACGAGTCCGACAGCTCCGAACAGGACCATTGAACTGGACGTCGCAGGCACCCGGTACTTTTTGGCAGCCAAAACAACCAACGACTAAGACCCAATGATCGCATTCAAAGGCACCCGAGAAGACGCAACTGAACTCTACATCGCCCTCAATTCAGCCTCCGAGGGCTTCACGCCGGCCAACGCCGTGGCTGCTGCGGACAATCTGAACCTGCTCTATCCGGGCGTCAACGCGCTCGACAAGGGCAAGAACGCCTGGACCCGGGCCTCTCGCCGGATCGCGAAAGATGTGAAATATAAAATCCTGTCCGAGCAGGACGGCGAGGAGCGTCACGACAAGATCAACGCCGAGCTGGAGGCCAAACAGGAAGAGATGGTCGAACTCGAACTCCACCCGCTCAAGCTCGGGCCGGAGGAGATCACGGCGTCGAAGTTGACGCCGGGCAAGCTGGCTGTCATCCGTCGTTGGCTCCCTGAACAATCTACAAAATGAAAACGTTCCTCCTCTTCCTCATCTTCGCCTGCTCGGTTTTCGCGCAGGACAAAGTCATCGCCGGCACGCCGTTGACACTCACTGCCGTAGTTGACACAGGCACTCCCCCCATCACGTATGCGTGGAGCAAGGATGGCACGGTCATCCCGGGCGTGACGGGGGCGACGTACTCTGTCGCCATCTCGGCGCCTTCGCACTCGGGGAGCTACACGGTGACGGCCACGAACGCCTTCGGCTCGGCCACCAGTATGCCCTATCCCATCCTCGTGGGCACTGCACCGACCATCCCCGTCATCCGCCGCTCGCCGCCCAGTCTCACCGTGTCGAAGCGATCCACTGCGGTCTTCACGGTCGAGGCTGACGGGGCGGACCTGCGCTTCGAGTGGTGGCACGGCAGCCAGAAATTGTTCGGGGAATCCAAGCCCACCTTGACTCTCACGCGCGTCAACCCGTCTGACGCCGGGGTCTACACCGTGGTGGTGAAGTCCGGCACGGCCTCAGTCTCCTCCAGTGGGCGCCTGACCGTCCTTTGACATGGCCCGGCTCACCAACGAAGACGTCAAGGCGTGGGGACAGTTCTACCTGCGCCTCATCGGGACGAACGCCTGGAACGGCTTCACACTCTGGGCCAAGACCGTGTTCGGTGGTGCGCTGGCGCAGGCTTCAGGCTTAGTTGACCTTCGTCAGATTGGGTGGGCGGGGGCTGGCGCCATCCTGCTGGGTACGATCGGATACCAGATTGCGGACGCCCTCTTCCGCAACCCCCTGCCGGAGCCCACTGCCCCGCCCAAGCCATGAACTCGCGCTCTGGTGTGGCTGCCTTGGTCGTTCTGGCGGGCCTTGCGGTCGTCACCGGGGTGACGTGGCTCGTGAAGCCCAGCCTGTTCCCAGGGGCGGCAAAGCGGGCTGCCGCGAGTACGCAGGCGACGACCACGCTACTGGATGCCGCCAAGGCCCGCAGCGCCGCCGCGGCAGCCAGTGTGGTTAAGATTGGCGAGGCGAATGCCCTCGCACCGGACAGCCCGGCGAAGGAATTCATCCGGCAAGAGGTGCCTGTTGCGCTGGCCCGGCAGGAAGCCCCCGCGCCCCTGGAGCTGCTCGCGGCCGAACGTCGCCGAACTGCGGTCATGGAGGGCCGGCTGGACGAAGCGCGCCGGCTATACACCCAGTCCTCCCAGACCACGGTCAAACTGGAGAAGGCACTTGCCTCGGCGATTGCCGCCCGGCGCGAGGCTGACACCGCACTGGAACAGGCGGCAGCGGCAGAGCACGCGCGCACCCTGCAGCTGCTGGGCGCCGGGGCCATCGCGCTCCTCTTCGCCGCGGCGTGGATCTACCTCAAAGTTTACAACGTCTCGCCCGAGACCCTCGGGGTCATGGCTGCGGAGATGCGACAGGGCCACAAAAACCCCGTGCAGGTCTTGACCGACAACCTCGCCCCGCGACATTACAAGCGGGTGGAGAAGGCGGCGAAACTCGCGACCCCGTTAAGTTGATCCTCATGGACATTGATGAAATCAGAGAGGTGCCAGTGTTTAGCCACGACCTTGACGACGTCGTGCTCCAGAATCTGAACACGGAGTCAAATAAAGTCCTCGCCATATCCATCTCGAAACTTCGGCAGGAAGTCCGATGGGTCAGCCTCAACATGGTGATCGCGCACAATCTCAGCGTTCAAAACGCGCGGTTCATCAAGAAATATGGCCCGCTGATCATGTTCCTCTGGTTCGCTGGGGGCATCATCCTGACAGCCCTGGTCGCGAAATATCTGACGTAGCCATGGATGCTGAATTCAACAAGTGGCTGGAGCTGGTCTCGAAACCTTCCCAGGTTTTGTTCGTTGAGGACGACGTCCACTTTGTCGAGATGGTGACGCGAATCGCGGCACAGTATAATTGCGAGATTGAACAGGTCGGAACGGTGCCTGACGCAGTCCTGCAAATCGTGCATCGCAGTTTCGATCTCATCATCCTCGACAGCAAGTTGCCCGGGGTGAACGGGCTGGAGCTGCTGAAGCACATCCACCGGCTCCAGATCGAAGTTCCGGTCGTGCTCCTTTCCGGCTACATCACGACGGAAATGATCCTCGACGCGCAGCGCCTGGGCCTCGTGGCGTTCATCGCGAAGCCAGTCGACGATGTGATAGAGCAGCTGGACAAAATTTTCCGTGTCCTCGGCATCCGGGCACGCAGCCCGAAAAAGTAAGTCCCGGGCTCCCCTGACTAACCTCATAGGACGGCAGTTGATTCGGGCCGCAGCCCTTTAGCAGCCGGTTATTCGCTGTATCCTCCGGGTGCTTGCGCATTGCCGGGGACCTTGGCTACTGACCTGTCGCTGTACTTTGGATCGCCGTCGATGGGCAGGAGAGCCCGAGAAAATTACTTGCGGGCGTACTCCGCATAGTCGATTGCTGAGATGCTCGCGCCCACGGTCGTACCGTCAAGGCGTACCGTGATGGTCTCAGCTGCCAGAATGGCCTGGGGACTAATTCCGCCCAGCTCCAAGGTCGTCGCAAGCATGAGTTCGGGGTGAACCGGGCAGCCCAGCGCGCGAAGCTCCTGCCGGCTATTGTAGACGCTGAAATAATGCTCGGCCGCGTCGACTCCCATGACGGCGAACCGATCATTGTGGCCACCGTACCGACCCCACCATGGCGTGAAGCAAACATCACGCCCCCAGCCGACCCAGCTATTGAACGATTCACCTGCATGGGCGAGGCACTCAGGCACCTCGAACCGGGCGAAGGCGATGTCTGGCCGCAGGTGAACGACGATGTCGAACGGGGGTCTGTCGACCGTCTGCTCCTTGAAGAATTCCCATGCGCGCTGACGAGCCCAGAACATTTTTAGAATCGACGATGGTGAGGACGACGGCGGATAGCAGGTGAGATAAAGCGGATCGGCTGCAGGGCAGATTTGCTCAGGCTGCTCAACTGTCTCCAGGTGGATGCTGGGGAGCCGCTCGCGAAGACGCAGCATGTCCTGTGACTGTTCGTCTGTCTCGACCGAGCAGAAGACGTGGACATCAGGAAATTTTCTCAGCACGTGAAACCAATGGTTGTCAAAGAGCTGTTTGAAGGTCCGGGCTTGACCCGAATAGATGACTGCGGTTTTCATATATTGTCGGAAAGTAGGCGGATTGGCGGGGGTGATGAGAGGTGGCGAAAACAGTTTCGTTCCGGGTTCAGGCGCGGGGATAGTTGGGCGGGCCGAACTTGATTTTCTGGATGGGTTTATCCCACTCCAAGAGGTGTTGGTGGCCTCGGTTCGACGGGTGAGACACCACGATGCCGCGCTCAACCACGCGCTCGACTTCCCACCGGCCGGGGTCGCTAAAATAGAAGTCGGGTTGCGGCTTTCCGTTCGCGTAGTAGCCGACGTAGTTGAACGTCGTGCCCACCGTCAGCAGGTGCCGGGAATCACTGAGCAGCGGGACGCGCTCGCCATAACTCATCTTCTGGAAAACCTCGTCGGATTCGCGTGTCGTCATAATCTTTCGTTCACCCTCCGTAGCGGCGACCAACTACCGGCTCACCACGGCGAGGAGCGCCGCACTGTTCCAAGCACGCGATACCAGTGGCCACAATCTGCCTTACCTCGTGCAGTGCGGAGTTGTCGCCGTGCCCCGTGACCCATTCGCGCCGAGCATCAGCCATGAGCTTTTCCAGAATCAAGAGCCACTCAGCAGCCGTGTGAGTGTGGCCGGGCCACTTCGCTTGTTGGTGCGCCCTCTCTGTCTCAATGGCTGAGAGCACGTCGCGCGTGATACCGACAGCCTTTGGAGCCGGCTTCAGGGTTTCGCAGAAATCTTTCGATTCCGCGAGCCCGACGCCGTTGGTGTCGCGGATGAGTTTTACTGCCGCGATGAAGTTGCCGCGCTTAATGAGCGCCTTCGCTTTTTTCTCGTTTTTCATGGGTAAATTGGTGCCTCTTCGTTCCCCTCAGTAGGTGTATTTCTCAAACCAGCCATGCGGTCCGAGGTGGAAAATCCTGCGGCTGGTGAAAATCCGACCGCGTTTGCAAAGCACGATGCGCCGAAGCGCGATCTGCTCGAACTGCCAACCGCCAAAAGTAACGTAGCCGAGAAGGCCGGTGAATGGTCGCATGGTGTTTGTTCTGTCAGGCGTCGCGCATCTGCTCGAATGCGCGATGAACCCGGTTGTTGACCATAGGCTCGGGCGAAACAGTCATGCCGGTCACGTCGCCCGACTTGATACGGGCCTCCCGGTCTTTCATCCCCTGCACGATTTCAGCGACCAAGTGATCGCGAATGACGGTGAAGGCAGCTTCAGATACGATGATGGCTTTCATAGGTCGTGCTTTCGTTCGACTAGCTGAGTTCGCTTTGGAGGGATGGGCGCAGCGTGCAGACGATGCAGAGAAACACCCCCGTAAGGTAGCACCCGCAGGAACAACCAAACCAAGCGTAGTTTTCTCCGGCGCGGCAGCGCCTGGAAGTCGGCGGCGTCTTGAATCGTGGGCGCGAGCGCCACCATGGAGTCTAGTAGCGCAGTGCAGCGGCGGTCGCAGAATCGGATGGGGGTTCTCATAATCTTTCGTTCCGGGTTAGCGACGCCTGAGCTTATCGATCTTCTCGGCCCACCACTCCCCTCCTTCCCCGATAGCAAAGAAGGGTAAGAATATACTTGACCCACCACGCTTTCTAGGCATGTTGGGCGCATGACTCACCAATCCGATTTCCCCACCACTCTTCAAGAGGCGATGATTTACTTCGCGGACCCGGAGAAGTCTTTCGCCTTCATGGTTGGCCTTCGCTGGCCAGACGGAAAGCCGACGTGCCCGCACTGCCTGTCTGACCGCGCATCGTTTCTTTCCACGCGCAAGACTTGGAAGTGCATGGCGTGCCACAAACAATTTTCCGCGAAGGTCGGAACGATTTTCGAGGACAGTGCGCTTGGTTACGACAAATGGTTTCCGGCGATGTGGATGATCGTAAATGCAAAGAACGGCATCAGCTCTTTCGAGTTGGCTCGCGCTTTCAACGTCACGCAAAAGACGGCTTGGTTTATGAATCACCGCATCCGGCTCGCGCTCCAGAATGGCAGCATCGTGAAGTTCAAGGGCAACGTGGAAGTCGATGAGACATACATCGGCGGCAAAGCGCGCTTCATGCACAAGGACGTGAAGGCGCGGAAGCTGAAGGGCGGCAAAGGCAGCGCTGGAAAAGAAATCGTGCAAGGCCTGCTTGACCGCGAAAACGGAAAGGTCCGCCTGATGCACGTTCGTAGCTCCGAAAAGGACAGTTTGGACGCCAACGTGCGCGCTAATGTCGTTGCCGGCAGCAACGTCTATACCGATGCGCATAGCTCCTACGTGGATTTGAAACCCGAGTTTAAGCATGAGTTCGTTGACCATGCCGAGCGCTACGTTGATGGGAAGGTTCACACGAACGGTCTCGAAAACTTCTGGTCGCTTTTGAAGCGCAGTCTCAAGGGAACGTATGTGAGCGTTGAGCCGTTCCATCTGTTCCGTTATCTCGACGAACAAGCGTTCCGCTTCAACGAGCGCAAGGACTGCGACCAAGGCCGCTTCCTGAAAGCTGTCGCCGGCATTGTCGGCCGTCGCATCACCTATATGTCGCTCACTGGCGAGGGTGCCCAGCCAGCGTGAGGCAGAAGACCTGCCAACGTCAGGGACGAGGAAAGCGCCGATGATACCAGAATCCCACAAGCCTGCGTACAAGCTCTTGGGGGTGATGTGCGCGGTCATTGTGTGCATCTGGTGCGGTTCCGTTTTCATCTCATACCCCGCAAGACCACATCAAAATAATCGCTACAGCTCCGATGACAAAGCCGCCAACGGTAACCCAATTTTTCCCGCGCGTGAGGCCAGCAAAAATGATGAGTCCGCTATTCATGGCAAGAAACAGACTGATGAAGGCGCGGACCTTCAGCTTTGGTTCAATGGTACGCTTGCGGTCTGCGGACTGATAACGATCGGCGTCCTCATCGGACAGGTGTGCATCAACAGCAACCAACTTCGCACACAACGCGCCGAACTCAGGGCATATGTTTCTTTCGAGTTGAAAGTGCATGAGCCAAAGCCAGGGCAAGAAGTGAAGTTTTGGTTCACCTGTAAGAATCACGGTAAGACGCCGGCTATCGAAATCGGTTTTAGAGGCGGCGTATGGATCAGGCCGACTCCTTTTAACGGAGCTTCTTTCCCTCAAATTGCCCCCGGCTTTGATGAAGAAAGGATAAACCTTTTTCCCGAGGTAGATATGAAAGAACGCGTGATGATCTTTCATGTCGATACCGGAACGAAATTTACCGCCGAACAAATTCATAAAGCTCAGTTGGGACCGGATGTCTTCGTTTTCGGAATGAGAATACGCTATAAAGACATTTTCGGTGCTTTTCACGAAACCCAAGAGTTTTGGCAATTCAGAGAGAGAACTCTGTATGGGGAATGGTTCGCACTCATTCCCAGCCGTAGCGTCGTTACATAGTCCAATTCCCAATACCAAATGAAAAACGAAACGAAACCGACCACCGAAGCAGACCGCTTTCGCGCCTTCGCGAAGCAGATCGTAAGCGTACCCAAGGCCGTGATTGACCGCCGCGAAAAGGAATGGAAGGCGCGCCAAGCCGCGAAGAAAGCCGCACGTTTGGCCCGTAGTTGAATTCTCCCCACGCATGGTGAGCCAACCATGTTCCGCGTCTGCCTGTCGGGCAAATTTGGGCGCTGTTTTCATGGTGAGGCAAGTATATTCTTGCCCAAAGAAGATGGCGAGAAATCCAGCGTAAAATAGGACGAACGGGAGCGCAATTATGCGTCCGAAGAGAGGGAGGAGGCCCGGCCATTTCATAGGTTTAATCAGTTGGGTCCGGCAAACGTTGGAGAGGTGTCCGCGAAAGACACCCATTGAAGGAGACGCATCGGCCCAGTGTCGCGCGTCCAATGACCATAGTGGTCTGTAAAAAGCACCGTAACGACTCGGCCAATACGGCGCTCCCACCAACCGCCGGGGTAGCTGCAGGCTATGATACGCACGCTCATTCAGGCTTTCTCAGCCCAGTCGTGCCCTTCGGCGCACAACTTAGCTATGATAGGTTCGAGATGATGACGGCAAACGGTGCCCTCGTGCCGGCTGGATTTCGGTTTGCCGTCGCGTGAGCAGACCAGATAACGGGCCTTCCCTCTGCAACGGAGTTTGCGTCCACCAATCCAACACCGACCAGCGATATTCTGTTTGTAGACGGAGATCATTTTCCTTGAACAGTGGTCAGAGTGTCACCGGGTTTTGAAAGCACCAGAAAAGACCGATCGCAGTTCGGGCAATGGGCCATTCCGGGCCAGTTGTGTCTGGGTCTCGGCACCAGCTTCAATGCGACCCCGTCCGGAACAGGACATCTCTTTTCGCAGAAGATCAGGCATGGTCCGACGTAGTCGGCAGCCATTGGAGGGAGATTAGGAGGGCTCACTTGAATTTCGATTTCTTAGCGAGATTCACCAGCTCGGCGCGCATTGCGTCCTCGCGCTCGACGGCTGCAGCCCACTTGTCTGCATCGCGAAGGCCATAGACTTCATTAGTGACGAGCAGCGCCAGCTGGCGGGGTTCGATGGCATCCAGTTCCCACGAGCTTCGGCCATAGCGGGCGACGTAGTCCGAGGCTCGCGAATCCGTCATCTTAGCCGGGTTCTGCGGGGGCTTCAGCTTTTTGATCTGGTCCATGTTGAGCGCAACCCGGTGGATCTCGATCGACTCATCTTCCGCGAACATCCGAAGGCGATCTTCGATATCGCGAGTCATATCAATGCCCGATGGATCATGGTCCCCAAGATAGATGACGTGGCATTCCTTCTCGTTTCGGATCGCTCGGCGAAGACGCTTTCCGGCCTTATACATGGCACTGGATGACGAATAGCCTTTGTTAGAGCTGAAGGCAATGTCCAGACTGGAGCAGACCGGCTCCAAGACGCCTTCGAGCGCCTGTTTCTCCACCATCACCTCGACGTAACAGAGCTGATCTTCCCATTTGTCGAGGGCGAATTGAGGTGCGACCGATTCCATGAACTGCCGGGGATTGACCCAGTGCGGGTTCGTGGACACGGACCGTCCGCGGTCGTCAATCATGTCCCAGTCGATGAGTCCGGCAAGCCGGGCGTCGCTGATGAGGCTCCCCAGATTCTTGTAACTCTGTTCCTTGTTCTCGATGATGTTGGCCGCGACCAGCTGATAGTAGCACTGGCGGAGGGACAAATCGTATCCTTGGGCCGAGTAGCGTTCGAGGACTTCGAGGACTTGGCCAAGCAGGATTTGAGCGGCTTCGCCGAAGTTCTTGGAGATGAATTTTTCTTTCACGAGTCCCAAAAGGACAAACTCCGTCTCCCATGTCAACTAAAACAGAGCCCTTGAGTGCGAAAATTCGTGAGGACTGCCATCATCTCTGCCTGATCGTCGCCCCGGACGCGCAGCGCCTCGATCGTCGCATCGTCGATCGTGCCCGGGCAGGTGATGCGGGTCACGATGGGCGGGTTCACTTGTCCCTTGCGCGCGGTGCGTCCGTTAAACTGGTCGTACAGTTCGCGCGAATGGCAGGGCGAGAACCAGATCGTCCACCGACCCCCCTCCTGAAGATTGAGACCATGACCCAGGCCGCGGGGGTCCGCGACCAGATATTTGATTTGTCCGCTGTTCCATGCGTCCTCGATGTCGCCCTTGAACTTGTGGGCGTCCACGGCGCCCGGAATCTGCGCCACGATGCGATCACGCTCGTGAATGAAGTTGCTGGCGATGATCGCGCGCTCCGGCCGGTCCAGCAGGGTTTTCTTCAACGCCACCATTTTGGACTGGTGGATGTGAGAGACAACCCGTGTCTCTTCCGGGCCTTCGCCCTTGAAACTGTAGACGGAGCCCGAACAGACCTGCAGGAGTTTCCCCACCAGTACGGCGGCATTCACTGCCACGATGGTCTCGTTTTCCTTCATCAGTGTCACCATCAGCTCGCGTTCGAGCGTGCGATAGACGCTGTGCGCAGCCTGGGGAAGAGGCACCTCGATGTCTTCAACGACGGTGTCAGGAATGTTCAGATAATCACTCGATCGCAGCGTGATGACTAGATCATGAATGCGCTGGTAGATTTTCTCCTCCGCCCCGGGCTTCGGCTTCCACTTGTATTCGTTGTGATCGGCAGGTTCGCACCACGCCGATCGGAAGGCATCGAAACTGGGTCCTAGACGCTTTCCGTCGTCGAGGAGGCGGATTTGAGCAAACAGCTCCAGGAGTGAATTCGGCCGAGGCGTTCCCGTGAGTCCCCATCGGACGTGGTTACGGATGAGCGGCCGGAGCGCGTTGATGCGGTCGCTCGTGTGGCTTTTCGCGCGGGTGAGTTCATCAAAAATAATGTGGGAGCAGAACGAGAGATCGGTGAAGCGGGGGACGGCAATGAAGCTGTCCCCGTACTTCACCGTTTTCATCAGCCGGTCGTAATTCGTGAAATAGAACTGGGATTTCCCCGAGGGCTTGTCTCCGTTGTCGCGGAGGTGCTCGTAGCGAAACGATTTGAACTGGTCCCACTTCTTGATCTCATTGGGCCACGTGAGATTCGCCACGCGCATGGGGGCGATGACCAAGGCTGCCTTGAAATCCCCCTCCCCGATGCAGGTGCGGCAGGCTCCCAGAGTCGTGGCTGTCTTGCCAATTCCGATACCGGCGAATCCCGCAGCCTGCCGGCGCTCCACGAGGAAGTCGTGAAGGAGATCCTGGTAGGGCTCACGAGTAAAGATCATCCGACTAGATCGCCCAGAATTTTCTCACGCACCAGCCAATTGCGCATAGATACTTGGCGCGCACCCAGGGAAACGGCATGTGCTCGCTTGCTGGGAACCAAGTCATAGTGAGGTAGGCAAGAATGCAGTTGAGCCCACTCACGGCGTAGAGATAGACGAGCAGCGAATTCGTGGAGTTCAGGGACAGAATCAGCCCACATATGGCACCAACGATGACCGGTTCTCCGGCCGACTCGATGAGCCTGCGGATCTCGACTCTCCATCGTGAACAGTTCGTCGACATAGACCATCAAATCAAGTCTTTGGAATTCCAGCGCCACACTTCAAAACCGGGAGACCAACCATATGCGCAGATCATTAAGTCTTTGGGGTAGGGTGTGGTCGAGCCCACAAAAGTAATTCGACCGTTGAGTGCAATCGCGCGGGCAGTGCCCCAGACGTGATCGGAGAACCAGTTTGAGCCGACGCTAGCGGGCACGAGCATGAGGATCTTTTGGTTGTGCTGCCGCCACGACAGGGCGCACTTCTCCGCCCACGGCTCGATCGGGTCGAACTCGGGATTAAGCCAGCACAGATCGGCCAAGTTCTTCCATGACTTCGAGAGCGAATCTTGCTCCTCGGAGAAGAAAAACGGCGCCTTCGTGTTCTCGGCCGAGGCTGCCAGATCGAACCCAATGGGGCCGAACCGATGCTGGCAGGCGTGAATGAAGTTCCAGGGTGTAGCGACAA
>Ga0068859_100006875_pt1 | contig 11550 bp, 10 predicted proteins | sample KBSSwiS22_FD_66585 | JGI IMG/M metagenome (GOLD analysis project Ga0068859, IMG submission 66585) | Switchgrass rhizosphere microbial communities from Kellogg Biological Station, Michigan, USA - KBS Switchgrass S2-2 | ecosystem: Host-associated > Plants > Roots > Rhizosphere > Soil ... | reverse complement strand
CCGTCTTCTGACCGGCCCGACCCGCCCGCCAGCCGCCGCGGCAAAGTTCGACGCTTCCGACACGCCGGCCCTCCGTATGTAGTCAACCAATTACACAGTGTAATTTTCGTGACGGTCGGTAGTGCCAACCATGTCCCGCCGAACGCCTCGACGACGTCCTGCCGCCGGGTAAAGCGGGGCGCGGACTGTTCGAGGAGCTCATGTGCGCAACGCCTGGAGAGCCGGGGCCAGGTCCCGGTCGGTGCTCGTGTCCACGTCGGCCGCGCTCACGGCCGGAGCCGTCGCCGTAGCCGGGGTGGCGGTGCTCGGCCCGCAGGTCGCCGGGGCCGCCGAGCCGGCGACGCTCGGCCTGACGTCGTCGTCGTCGCCCGGCTCGTTCACCGGGCCGGGACAGACCCTCGCCATCAGCTATGTGATCACCAACAACGGCACGGACACGCTGTACAAGGTCGGCGTCGACGACGAGCTGAACGGGTTGTCCGAGATCAGCTGCCCCAACTCCGTGCTGGCGGCCGGCGACTCGCTGACCTGCACCGCCACCTACGTCACCACCCAGGCCGACTTCGACCGCGGCTTCCTGACTGACGCGGCGACCGCCAGCGGCGACCTGCCCTCCGAGGGCGGAACGCTCACCTCGCCGCGGGCGAAGCTCACGATCTCCGATGCCAGGCCGTCTCCGGAGGCGGCCGGCCCGTCCCCGGCCGCGGACTCGCCGACTGCCAGCCCGTCACCCGAGGCCGCCAGCCCGTCAGCTGAAGCTGCCAGCCCGTCAGCCGGGGCCGCCAGCCCGTCGCCAGGCGCCGCCTCGGCGCCGGCTGGCTCGCCGACGGCGAGCGCGGCTGTCGAGGCGGCCGGCCCGAGCCCGTCCCCGGCCGTCGAGACAGCGACACCGAGCCCGGTGCCGGCCGCCGGCCCGGTCGCACCGAGCCCGGCCCCTGAGTCGGGCTCGCCGGCCGCTGGCCTGGTGGGCGGCGCCCCCGGCGCGGCGGCCGTCCCCGCCACCCGCCCGGCGGCCGGCGGCGCCGTGCTCGTGCCCGTCCCCGTGCCGTTCCCCATACCGGCCGGCGACGACAAGTTCGACCGTGACAACACTGGCGTCGGCGTGGCGGGTGTCGGTGTCGGCGGTTTCGGTGGCGGCGGTGTCGGTCCGGGCGCCGGCGCGGGCCCGGGCGTCGGGGCCGGCGGCACCAGCCCGCTGGGCGCTGCCCCGGTGGCCGTCACCGGGTGAACAGCCGTTGACGGGTCAGGTCCCGCCTCCCGCTCGTGCCGGACAAGCGGGGCCTGACCGGTCGGCCGGCGGTCAGGCTCCGGATTCGGCGGCGCGGAGGGCGTCGTGCGTCGTCCTGGCCGTCGAGCGGGTCCTTGCCGACCGCGGCGTTGTGGCGTTGGTCTGCCCGTTTCGGGCTGTATGTCGGCTCCATGGGGCCCGAAAGATCGTCCGAATTTTCCCAATTTCGGGTCGGCGGCCGCCGGGTGCGGCAAAGGCTGTCGGGAAAAGGGCGATCTGGGTGCCGACACGCTGTGTCGGTGGATTGACGGCGCGAACCGTTTTCTTTGCCGCAAGGCGTTCGCACAATTGCTCTACTGGCATCGGTTGGGGGAGGGAACTGCTGATGGCGCAGCCGCCTGACGTGACCTGTGGCGCCGAACGCCCGGCGGCGGAGCCGGGCAGGGGCCCGGAGGGAATACGTGGCACGGGCACGGGCCGGGCCGTTCTCGGCGGCCTCCTGGCGGGCGCGCTGCTGGTGGGGCCGTTCGCCCTGCTGAGCGCCGACCCGGCCCGGGCCGCCGTCCTGCCCAGCCCGCTCTTCGGCCATCCACTCGATATCCACATCGACCTCGGCTCGCGGGTCGGTAAGCCGTCCCCGCCGAACCTCGACGGGCTGTTCGGCCAGGTCTCCCGGGGCGCCGGCGGGCTGTTCCCCGGCGCCGGCCTGCCCACCGCGCCCGCCCCAGCCAGCCGCCCCGGCGGCGGCACGGGTACCCGCGCCGGCTCCTCAGGGGGCGGAGGCACCGGGTCCCGGCCCGCGCCGGCGTCGACCCTCCCACCGGACGCGAACGCCGACCTCGACGCCGCCATCCCCACCGAGTCCGTGCCCACCGACGCGCGAGGCGCCGCCGGCCAGGCTCCGCTGGTCGCCGCGTCCGCCGCGGCCACCCCGGCGTCCGGCGTCGCCGAACACCCGGTTCTCGCGCACAGCCAGCTGATCTCGTCGGGCGACGGCGCCAGGATCGTCGCGCTCGACGCCCTCGCCGTCGTCCTTGCCGGAGTTGGCCTCGTCGGCGCCCCGGCCGCCCTCGCGATCCGACGCCGCGCCGGTCGGTAAAGCCGACACGCAGGCTGGCGGCACGGGCCTCGCGGCCGCGGGCTGGCGGCGTGGGGCCGGCGGTCTCGGGCTGGCGGCGCGGTCGGCCGGCGGGGCGACGTAGATTGCTGGCATGATGGGCGGGTTGCCGCTACCTGCCGCAAGCAGGCCGAATGCCCGGCCCGACCGCGCGCTCGACGGGCCGGTAGACGCCCCGGCGCGCCAGAGCGCTGCTCGGACGGCAGGGGCGAGCCTGACGACCGAACGGCAGATCGCTTACTGGCGGCGGTCCGGCCTCGTCCGGCCCGGGGGAAGCGAGCTGGCGCAGGCCCGCGCCATCGCCGCGCTGCGGCGGGCCGGAATCAGCCTGCCCCGGATCCGGGCCGCCGCCGACCGGTTACGCGAAAGCTGGTCGCCAGGCAACGCTGACGCGCCCGGATTCGAACCGTTCTGCGACGGATCCGCCCTACCCGACGGACCCCCTATGGGCCTTTTCCAGCGCGCCGAGGCGTCGGCTCACAGGCCCCTGGCCGGCGGCGACGGAGAACGCCCAGCCGAGACCGCCCGTTTCACCGTGCTGGCCGGCGAGCTGTTCATCCGGCATCCGGACGGTGCCTGGGAAGGCGACCGCCAGCCCGGGCAGCTCATCCTGGACGGCATTCTCCCGCTGCCCGGCGCGCCGGTCGCCGACGACGTCCAGAACCCGACCGCGTACCGGGGCACCGAGTACGGGCGCACCGCTCGTCCCCCAGGTCTGACCGAGGGTCGCGAGGTGATCCTGTGGTTCCTCGGCCGTGAGAACGCCCGGCCGCGGGCGGCATCCTCGCCCAGGACGCCAGCAGGTCCACCGGATCGGCGGTTCACCGCGACCAGGGCCGATGCCAGCGGCCGATCGGCCCCGGACGAGGCATAGCGCCCGAACCAGCGCCGCCCCGTGAGCGCACCTGCTCGAAGTACGGGGCGGCTCACTGGGTTTGGCGCGGGGGCCTGGCGCGCGCCTGGCCTTACAGGTCGGCTTGAGCGGGGTTCCGGTAGTCGCCGCCGGGCGGGCGTTCGCTGGGCAGCGGCCTGCACAGGAAAAGAAAGGCCGGTGGGAAGCGTTCGTCGTCACCGGGGGGGCGGATGAGCCGCGCGGTCTCGGCAAGGCCGGCGTCGCGCAGGAGGGCGGCGGCGGTATCCGCCGGCCACCGGTAGGCGGTGGTGACCTTGTGGTCGAACTGCTCGGGTGGCCCGTCGGGCCGGTCCGTGCTCTGGAAGGCGAGGAGCAGCTGGCCGCCGGGCGCCAGGAGGCGGTGGATCTCGGCCAGGGTGGCGGGCAGCTCGGCGGGCGGCGTGTGGATGAGCGAGTACCAGGCGACGATGCCCGCGAGGGCGCCGTCCGCCAGGCCGAGGCGGGTCATGGTCATGACGTCGAACCGCAGGTGTGGGTGGTCGCGGCGAGCAATGTTGATCATCGCGGGGGAGAGGTCGACGCCGAAGACATCCAGGCCGAGAGTGTCGAGGAAGGCCGTGACGTGGCCGGGGCCGCACCCGAGGTCCGCGACCGGGCCGGCCGGCGCCGCGCGGGTGAGCTCGGCGAACGCGGTCAGCAGCGCGCGGTCGAGCGGCCTGCTGGCCAGCGAGTCGGCGAACAGCGAGGCATACAGCTCGGCGACCGCGTCGTAGGAGGTGCGGGTGGCGTCAAGGTGGTCAGGTTGGGCCATGGCCCGGAACGTAGCGAGTGCCGGGTGCACCCAAGACGACGGGACCCGTCGCTTCGCGTGACGAGTCCCGCCGACCAGAACCGCGCTGAGAATTATGGCGCAGGAACCCATCCGCCGGCCGGTCCGCACCGAAGTACGGGTGACACCACTGGCGACGGCGCCGCCGGCAGGCGACTGACCGGCGGCGCGGCGCGGGTGGCGGTCCCACCGGCCCTCGCGGCCGGTCTCAGCTGGAGATCCGGAGGTCGCGCCCGATGCACCCACAAGCCGACGACGACGGGCGCGCCCTGCGCGCCGTCGCTGGTCACGACCCCACCGGCGGCGACACCGGTGAGCGGAGGCCGGACGCCGACCTGCTGCTGCGACGCGCCGGCCATGGGGACGCCGACGCCTTCGCCGCCGTCTACGACCTGCTCGCCGCCCGGGTCTTCGGCCTGGTCACCCGCGTCGTCCGCGACGCGGCCCAGGCCGAGGAGGTCACCCAGGAGGTCTTCGTCGAGGTGTGGCACAAGGCGAACCGGTTCGATCCGGCACGAGGCAGCGCGATGGGCTGGGTCGCCACCCTCGCGCACCGGCGTGCCGTCGACCGGGTGCGCTCCGCGCAGGCCGCGACCGAACGGGACCGCCGCGTCGCCGTCGTCGCGCCGCGCGACGGCGAGACCGGCTATGACGAGGTCGCCGAACAGGTCGAGCTGCGGATGGAGTACGAGCGGTTGCGCCGGTGCCTCGACGGCCTCACCGAACGGCAACGCGAGTCGATCTCACTGGCCTACTACAGCGGCTACACCTACCGGGAGGTCGCCGAACTGCTCGCGATTCCGGTCACGACCGTGAAGACCCGCATGCGCGACGGCCTGATCCGGCTGCGTGACTGCGTGGGGGTGGGAGCATGACGTCGCCGGAGGCACACACCCTGCTCGGCGCCTACGCACTGGACGCGGTGGACGAGCCCGACCGGGCCGAGATCGAAGCGCATCTCACGGTGTGCTCCGGGTGCGCCGCGGAACTGGCCGAACTGCGCACGGTGGCCGGCCTTCTCGGCGGCGCGGTGCCCCGGACACCGCCGGCGTCGCTGCGCGGGTCGGTCCTGCGGGAGGTCGCGGCCACCCGCCAGCTCCCCCCACGGCTGACCGACCGCCGCAGCGGCCCGCGCCGCCCAACCGCGCTGGCCATCGTCGCGAGCGCCGCCGCCGTCGTCGCCTTCGTGGCGCTCGGCGTGGTCACCTGGGTGACCGTCGACCAGCACCGGCAGCTCACCGACGCGCGGGCCCAGGTGTCGGCGCTCGGCGCGGTCACGTCCGCGGTGGCGGCGCAGGCGGCGCTGCCGATGACCGGCGGCGGGACGCTCGCCGTCGTCCCGGCCGGCGGCCAGGTCTTCGTCGACGCGAGCGACCTGCCGCGGCTGCCGAACGGGCAGGTCTATCAGCTCTGGGCGGCGAGCGCGCGGGGGGTCCGGTCGGCCGGCATCGTCGGAGGCAACGCCGGACGGGTGGCCCGGCTCCTGGCGGTCAGCAAGGAGACGACCTCGATCAAGGTCACCGTCGAGCCGGCGGGAGGTTCCAAGCAGCCGACCGGCGCGGTCCTCGCCTCGGCCCGACTGAAGCGTTGACCCGTCGGCCCGCCGGGCTTCGGCCCGGCGGTCAGGTCGTGAGGATGGCGATGACCAGAAGCTCGACGACGGCGACGAGGAGCAGGGCCCAGACCAGGTCCGCACGCCGTTCGCCCGGGTCCCCCGCGGATTCGTCGAGCTCGGCGGATTCGCCGAGCTCTGAGGTTCCGGCGGGCTTGGCGACCGCTTCCGCCCGGAGGCGGTGGATCTCCGCGTCGGCCGCCGCGAGCCGCGCCGCACTCTCCCGCCGTTCACTCTGGGCCGCGAGCCGCTCGGCCGCGCGGCCGGCGAGCTCGTCCCGAAGGCGGGCTTCCCGTGCCTCCAGCTCCGCGACCCGTGCCTCTAGCGTCGTCACCTCCCGACCGGTCGCCGCCAGCTCCTTCGCTTCCAGCAGACTGGTGCACCAGGCGGCGACGGTAAGGGGGTTGGCCGGGTCGATCGGGTCGAGCCGGGCCAGCCGCGCGGCGAACTGACCGCCATCGGCCGCGTCGGGTGGCGGCGCGGACGGACGGTAATCGGGCCGGGTGGCGGCGAGCTCGGCCAGATACTCGCGCGCGAGTAGCTCACCCGCTCGCGCGAAGACCGCCAGTTCGGGAGTCCAGTCGTCGTCGAGCCGCACGAACGGACGTTCCTGGCTGAACTGGTGGAAGGACGTCGAGGAGAGGTGAACGATCCGGGGGGTCGGGCGGGCCGGGGCGCCGGGCAGCGGCCAGTCCCGCGCCCGGACGAAGGTGGGCTCGCCTGCGACGGGACGCAGCACCGGATGCCGTAGCAGGCCGCACAGGCACCACAGCAGGGCCTGGCCGTCGACCTCGTCGCGGCCCGGAAGGAGCAGCGGTACGTCCCGGTCAATCGCCGACCCGTACCGCAGCACCCCGGCGACCAGCCGCGCCAGTGCCTCCTGGCTGACGGCGCCGCTCCGGTCGGCGATCCGCCGGGTGGGCAGCGCGAGCCCGTCCAGCGCCGCGACGGTGAGCGGCTCGCCACGGCCGCCGGCCGCGCCCGGCGCGTCCGCCAGCGTCTGGAACACGGCGACGAAGCTCGGCTCGCTCGGTTCGCCGTCCGGACGGTCCGTGGCCGCGGCACGCTCGTCGCCGTGAGCGGCTGTCTCGGGGCGACTGCCCGGGTCATCGCGACTTTCTACGTCGTGGCCAGTGCCGGTGTCACCGCGAGCTTCCGGATACTCCCGGGTCCCCGGGGCGGCGCCCTCCGGGGTGGACGGCCACAGCCGCAGTGCCAGGTCGACGGTGAGATCGGCGGGGCTCCCGAGCAGCAGGTAGCCGCGTGAGTCCCGCAGCGGATCCCCGACGCCCTCGTCCCGGACCGCGATGACAGCCCAGTCCCCGTCGACGAGCCGGCAGACGCTCGGCCCGGTGCGGCTCCCCGCCGGCACGGCGTACGCGCCGAACCACCGGTCCCAGTGCTCCAGCGCCAGCCCGGTCAGCGACGACGCCACCGGTCCGAACCCCAGCACGTCCGGCTGGCCGGCAACCCTGGCCCGGACCGGGCCGTAGGCGACGTACTCGACGAGCCCGGGCCTCGGCGGCCGCGGCCGGTCAACCCCCTGGGCGCCGCGATCCGCGGGCGTCGGCATCCCTGCGCTACCTGGCCGCGCCGCGGGCTCGGCCGCCCCGCCCGTCCGGGAGGAGGGCCTCGCGATCGACAGCCCTGCGGTCTTGGCGCATCCGTCGCGTCCTACCCAACACCGTCGAAGTAGCCAAAACGTCGAAGTACCCGAACCGCCGGAGTGCCGAAACCATCGAACTACCCAAACCGTCGAAGAGGCGGAAAACACGCCACATTCGGCCCTCCCATTCAACCGGACCGCCCAAGGGCAGTCCAGGGTCCGTCCGCGGCGGCGCCGCGTCTCGCCGCTCCGCGCCGCGTTCCGCCGCACGCCCGACCCGCCCGACAAGCCGTTCGACAGCCGCGCGGCCGGGCAACCTCCGTGATCCAAGGTGTGGTCTCGGCGGGGCTCTGGCAGGCTGGCTGGTGCTCCGGCGGGCTCGGATCGCGACCGGGAGGCGACCGACAGTGACCACGCGACCTGGAGGTGCTGGATCGTCCGGCCCGCTGACCACCCTCGTCCTGGTCGCGGTGATCACAGTGGTGGCGACGCTGACATCGCTCATCGGGCTCAGACCGGGTCACCGGCACGGGACCGCCGGCTTTCGGGCGGCGGCCGGGGCGTCGCCGGTCTCGGGCGAGGCGGCCACGTTCACCGGCCCGGCCGGGGTAGTGAGCCGCGCGATCGTCGCCGAGAACGCCCGAACGGGGACGTCGGCCTGGCGAATCAGCGCGCCGAACCCCACCGGGATCGAGGGGTTCGCCGACCGGGTGTCGGTCGCGCCGGGCGGAAGCGTCCGCTTGTTCGTCTCGACCCAGGCGCCCTTGTTTCACGTCGAGGCCTACCGCATGGGTTACTACCGAGGCGCCGGTGCCCGGCTGGTCTGGCGCTCAACTGATCTGGCCGGCCGGCACCAGCCGCCCTGCGCGCCGGCACCCGGGGTGAACATGGTCGCCTGCGACGGCTGGAAGGCCGTCACGACGGTCCGGGTAAACGCCGCCTTCGTGCCAGGCGACTACCTGCTCAAACTGATCGGCGCGGGCGGCCAGCGAAGCGGTGCGCCCCAGAGCAGTGAGCCGCGGAGCGGTGTGCCCCAGAGCTATGTGCCGCTGACCGTGCTCGACCCGGCCAGTCGGGCCACCTACCTGATCAAGAACGACGTCTACACCTGGCAGGCGTGGAACCCGTACGGCGGCTATGACTTCTACGCCGGGCTCGGCGCGTGCGCCGCCGGTGGCTACCCGCTGTGCAGCCGGGCCCGGGTGGTCTCCTTCGACCGTCCCTACGGCTACGGCCAGGGCGCGGGCGACTTCCTGAGCAACGAGTACCCGTTGGTCCGCTTCGCCGAGCAACGGGGCCTGGACGTCACCTACGCGACCGACTCCGACGTCGAACGCGACCCGGCCATGGTCACCCGCCATCAGGCGTTGTTCTCCCTCGGCCACGACGAATGCTGGTCGCTCGGCGAGCGGGAGGCGGCCGAGAACGCGCGGCGCCACGGCGTGAACATCGCCTTCTTCGCGGCCAGCCCGATGCTGCGCCATGTCCAGCTGGAATCCTCGACGTTCGGCCCGAACCGCCAGGAGGTCGACTACCGTGACGGTGCCGCCGACCCGCTGGGCGGGCGGGGCGATCCACGGCAGGTCACCGGCAACACCTGGAGTTCGCCCCCGGCGAACTGGTCCGAGGTGCCCTTCGTCGGCGAGGCCTATGCCGGCTACCTCGAGCCGGGCCGGCCGGCCGCGCCGCTGGTCGTGGGCCCGGCCGACGGCTGGATCTACCGGGGGAGCGGGCTGCGGGCCGGCGCGATCATCCCGAACGCGCTCGGCAGCGACTTCGACCAGTTCGATCCCGGCGAGCACCCCGCGAACCTGCAGATCCTGGCCCACTCGCCGGTTCCGCGCGACGGGACGCAGACCTCCCGAGCCGCCCCCTACTCGGACATGACCTACTACACCGATCCGGCCGGCGGCAGCGGCGTGTTCGACAGCGGCGTCAACAGCTGGATCCCGGACCTGGCGCCGTGCGCGCCAGATGTCCCAGCCTGCCCGACCGCCGCCGTCTCGGCGCTGACTGCCAACATTTTCGCCCTGTTCGGGCGCGGCCCGGCCGACCACTTCGAACCATCCCAGGCCAACTGGACGCGCTTCTACCGCTGAGTGGGTTTGCGATGACCTTCATGATCTCCGCGTTGGCGGCGTACGTCTCCAGGTAATGGCGATTGGCCGCGCGGATTCGCTCGACGAGCGCCGATGGGTTCGACGAGGCGGCCGACTTCGTCGAGGTGGCGCGCCGGCTGTGGGACAGCTGGGAGGACGACGCGGAGATCCGCGACGTCGCGACCGGCCGGTTCATCGACCGGGAGAAGCTGCACTACATCGACTTCGAGGGCCGCTGGTTCTCGGTGCGAGGCCCGTCGATCGTGCCGCGTCCGCCGCAGGGCCAGCCGGTCGTCACGGTGCTCGCGCACCTGACGATCCCGTACCGGCTCGGCGCCGGCGCCGCCGACGTCGTTTACGTGACCCCGCGGGACGAGGCAGGCGCGGCGGCGATCGTCGCCGAAGTCCGGGCCGAGCAGCGCGCCGCCGGCCGGGCGGACGACACGATCCACATTTTCGGTGACCTGGTCGTGTTCCTCGATGGCACCGCCGCGGCGGCGGCCGCGCGTAAGAGCCGTCTGGACGAGACGGCGGGAGAGCCGCTCGCCAGCGACGCGCTGATCTTCACCGGTACCGCCGCCGAGTTGGCCTGGACGGACTGCTGCCCGCTTCTCGCATCAGGTGAACAGGCAGTATCTCGACACGTGCCGAGCCACCGGAGCGAGCTCGGCCGCGGGCATGCGTGCGAAGTTGTCGTGGTCCTTGACCCAGTCGACGAGCAGCTGCCAGTCGGTCGGGTCGCCAGATGGGACGGGTCGGATCACGTCAAGTAACGGCCTGGCATCGGACCGGGAGATCCTCTGGAACAGTTCTTTTCCGACGTCGGGGATGCCGGTGCCGACAGCCGCCAGGAACATGGCCTTCTCGAAACCTGTGTCGGCCGAGCTGTGGCGAGCGCGGACGACCTTGATGAGTCGGTACACGTTCACGAAACGCTTGACGGAACGAGGGGACGTGCCGAGGAGAAATCGAAGCTCGCGGGCAAAGGCCTGTTCCGCGGCGTCGAGGTCGAGCATGGTCGGCCGGGTCACGAATTCGTCAGGTGTGGTCGTCGGCGTGAAGGCTCTCCCGGGCTCGGGATCGGTTATCGACTGACTCTCGTTGTGGGGTCGGTCGAAGTCTCCGGAGCGGAGGTCGTCGCCTGTGGTGTCCTCCGGAAGCTCTGTCGGTGCGCCAACTGGCCGTCCGGGGTTGTCCGTTAGGATCGCGGCCCGCACTGGCCGGGTCAGGTGCTCGACGAGATTCCAGCGTGCTGCCGGCCCGAGTGGGGACAGGCGCAGGGTCACCTGAATGATCTTTTCGAGGTAGTCGCGCGGCGTCGCCCTGTTGTCGGTAGTGCGGGTCGAGAGAGTGCTTCCATAGTGTTTTAGGAGTGACTGCTCCAGCCATCGCTCGTCGATCGCGATGACGACGACGAAAAGAGGGAATGCGAGCAGCAGGTGGACAGCTTCCAGGACCGCTATCACCCGATCCGGGGGGCAGCGGTCGAGGTCGTCGATATAGAGAACCAGGCGGTTCACTCCGTCATCCCGCAGGTCCATGTCTTCCTGATCGGCGTCCTGGGCCACCGAATCCGCGGGCTGAAGCAGCCTGCTGTTGTTCGCGCCGGCCAGACGTGAGAGGCTGCTGAGGTCCTCACGGACGAGCGCCATGAGCCCGAGGTAACCTCGATAATCGGCCGCGTCCGCCCGGTCCTCGACGAACTGGGCTAACACCTGGCCCGGAGTGAGCTCGTCGACGCGCTTCTCGAGCTGCTGCACCCGCTGGTGCTTCTCGGCGAGAGCGGCCCGACGTGCCTCAAGGCCAGCCAGTTCCTTCTCCTTCGTAGCGAGATCGCTGGCGGTACGGTGCTCGTCAACCAGTTTCGCCCGGAGTCGCTGGTTGGCGCCTTCCACGCGTCCAAGGGCCGTCGAGACCCAGGTCGATCCACTGCGGACGAGACCGATACCGGTCGCGGCAAACCCGGCAACTGCCCCTATCAGCTGAGTCACGGCGGGAGCCGAGACGACATGCAGTAACCATGCGACGGCGGGCCCGACCAGAACCGCTACCATCAGCAGCGCCGCCCATAGCGCACCCGCTTTGCCTGACCGGCGCAGCGGGGTCAGGATCGCATTGGCTCGGTGAAGTAGCGCCTTGGCGTCGGCCACGGTATCGGCAAAACCGTTCAGGATGCTGCCGATACCGTGGCCGACGCCAAGGCGCT
>Ga0068859_100006874_pt1 | contig 11550 bp, 7 predicted proteins | sample KBSSwiS22_FD_66585 | JGI IMG/M metagenome (GOLD analysis project Ga0068859, IMG submission 66585) | Switchgrass rhizosphere microbial communities from Kellogg Biological Station, Michigan, USA - KBS Switchgrass S2-2 | ecosystem: Host-associated > Plants > Roots > Rhizosphere > Soil ... | reverse complement strand
ATCTCCGCGCCGCGCCTGGTGCCGCACACCATCGAGGTGCCGATCCTCAACGAGGAAACGTTCGCGAAACGTCTCGCGGGCGAGACCGGCACGCGCCCGGCGCTCACGCCCGAAGCGATTACGATGCTCAGCGGCGCCGCGGCCAGCGCGAGCACCGACGTCGGCTCGGGCGAACACCCGGTCATCATCATCGAGCCGCTCAAACCCGCGCCCGCTGCCGCCTCCAACAAGGAGCGCGTGCTCGGTCCGCTCGATGTGACCGCCGACTCCGTGCCGTCGCTGCCCAAGTTGTCGTTGCCGGCGATGACGACGGTCACCGCACCCACGGAGCCCGCGAAATCCCAGTCTCCCACGCATGACATCGGCAAGAGCACATCCGGTGAAATTTTCGCCCTGTCGCTGCCACCCGAGGCACCGGCAGCTGCCGAGAATCCCATCGACAAGACCCTGGTGCTGGCGCCCGCGCTGCAGATAACGACCGGCAGCCCGGAAGTCGCGCAGCATCTCGCCACGACGATTACTTCCTCTGCGACCGCTCATGCGGCCTCGCAGCCCGCGCTGCAGCCGGACCCCTCCGCGATCATCGATCCGCCGGATCCGCGGCTCAGCGAAGTGCTCAAGGAAGTCATGCACGTCGAGGCGAACCGCCTCGAGAACTTCCTCGGCGAGGCCCGCGACAAGGCCGGCCAGCTGCGCGCCATCCTCAAACTACCGGCGCGCGATCCACAGGCGTTCCGCGAGAAGCTGGTGCTGATCCTCGAGCTGATCCGTGGCATCCACGCGCGCGCGCAACGGCTGCCACTGCCGTCGGTGTGCGAACGCGCCGAGCGCTTCGAGACCTCGCTCGGCAATCTGCGCGACAAGGAAGTCCTCTCCGGCAACGACTTCCTGCCGATCGCCGTGAAGCTCGACGACCTGCTGAGCCATCTCGCCATCCAGGGCGAAGTGGTCACGCGCCTGCGCGAATGGCGCATCCAGAACGGGGTCTCCGGCCCGCCGTCCACCGACGTCACACAGCGCTCCGCCACCATGACGGGCACGACCATCCGCCAGCCCAAGCTCAAGGGCGCGGGTGCCGATTCCACAATGGCGGCTTCGGCCTCCGAGACACAGAAGGCCAAGCGGCTCTCCGACCTGTCGCAGGAAAGTCTCGAGGAGATGGCCCAGTTCCTCGCCGACATGTATTCGAAGAAGGTGTCCCTGGTGTGCGTGGGACTGGAAGACGTGCCCACGCACTATCGCCGGCCGGTGGAGAAGATCCTCGGCCAGCTCATCCACAACGCGATTCGCCATGGCGTCGAAACGCCAGCCGACCGCGCGGTGCAGGACAAGCCGGAAACCGGCACGGTCGCCGTGCAGTTCCTGCGTGTCGGCGCCGACGGCTATCAGCTCAGCGTGCAGGACGACGGCCGTGGGCTCGACCACGAGAAGATCCGCGCCGAGGCGATCCGCCAGGGCGTGCTGACCGCCGAGGCGGCCGCGGCACTCGACGCACGTAAACTCGCGGGCCTGATCTTCCGCGCGGGCTTCACCACCGTCGGTGAGGGCGGCGCACGCGGCATCGGCATGGACTTGGTGCGCGACCTCGTCAACAAGGCCGGCGGACGCGTCGGCATCGCCACCAAGGCGAACGAGTACACGCGCTTCCGCATCACGCTCCCGCACGAGAAGAAAGCCGACAACGCCGCGGTGGCGTGAGCGGCGCCGGCGCGCTCAATTCATGGGCGCGCGGCGATACTGGTCGCGGCTTTCTGCCGGTACTGACGTCCCAGCCACCATCCGTTGATTCCCCACAGGGCCGCAAGAACGGCAACGAGCAGCGCCTCCTTGATGCCGGTGACGCCGACGGCTTCGAGTCCCCGCTTGGCTTGCGCGAAGGTGGCGTCGGCGGTCCGGTAGGCCGCGACGTCGATGAGATTCTTCGCCTTGTACTTGCTCTCCTTGTCGACGAGGCTGAAGAGCAGCTCGCGGCCAGGACGGACGAACGCGTATTCGCCCCAGCGGCGAATCACCATGGCGATGGCCAGCACCATGAACGTGCCGGTGAAGGCGTACCAGGTGAGCCCGCCGATCATGACCAGCGGCACGGTGACGAGCAGCGTGGTCACGCCGAAACGGCTCACGATGCGGCCAGTGAGGAACAGCTGGGTCAGTCCCGCCAGCACCTGCACGATGGTGTCGATATTCGCGAACACTTCGGTGCGCCGCGTCAGGTCTTTGAACTGCTTTTCGACCTGCTCGAGCTGCTCGAAATACAGGAACGTGGTGATGCATGAAATGCCGACCACGAACAGCATGATTCCGAACAGGTACGGCGATCGGACCACCTGCATGAAACCGGCAAAGGGATTTCCGCCGATGCCGCGCTCCGTCGTCTGCGCGGCTTCGGCGGCCACGATGCGGGAGCGCGCACCGCTCATCAGGATGCGCTGCAGGATCACGGCGAGGGTGAAAAACCCGGCGCCGACGAACATCACGCCCGAATGCCCGACGTGTGCCACCGCCCAGCGCGTGAAGGTCGGTCCGACGATCGCCCCCAGCGTTCCCCCCACCGCGATCACCGCGAACAGGCGCTTGGCCTGCGTGCTGTCGAAAACTTCGAGGAGAAAGCTCCAGAAAATCGAAACGGTCATCAGGTTCATGACGCTGATGAACACGTAGAACACGCGCAGCACGACTGCGTTGTCCGGTGACTGACCGAGCGCCCAGCCGAACGAGGCGAGACACAGCGTCATGAAGCCGTAGATGGCCGGAAGCACGATCGAACGGCGAAACTTCGCCACCAGCCAGCCGTAGAACGGAACCGCGAGGATTCCGAACAGCGCGGTGAAGTACCACAGCTTCTGCGTCGCCTCCGCGCCGAGCTGCGTGCCGAAGGTTTCGCGCACCGGTCGCACGGAGCCATAGCCGGTGAACACGCAGAACAGCAGCAATATCGCCACGATCACCAGGCGCTGCTCCCGCGGCTCCACGCGAGCCAGGAACTCGACCACTTTGTCGAATAACGATTTGCGGGGTGCTTCCATGGGCCTTCGTCGTGCGGGAGAAATTGTTAGAGCGCGGATTCTAGGAACTGGGCAGGTCGTGTGCCAGCGCGGGGACGCTTGCCAGATCGATCTGCAAGCCAGGCCGAGTGACCGTGACGCTCGCACCGTGTTCGCGCAGCTTGACGGCCAGCGCCTCGGCGGCCGGCACTTCACCGTGCACCAGGAACACCGGTGGGCGGCCCTTGAAGCTGTCATACCAGCGCAGCAATTGCGTCTGGTCGCCGTGCGCGGACAAGCCGCCGAGCGTGTGCACCTGCGCGGCGACGCGTATCCGCTCGCCGTGGATGCGCACCTCCGGCAGGCGGTCGACGAGTTGCCGCCCGAGCGTGCCGGGCGCCTGGAAGCCGACGATGATCACGTGGCATTCCGGTCGCCAGAGGTTGTGCTTGAGGTGATGCAGCACGCGTCCGCCATTCGCCATGCCCGAGCCGGCGATGACGATCGCCCCGCCCCGGATGTTGTTGATGGCGCGCGAGTCGTCGGAGCTTCCCGACAGCACCAGGTTGGGCAGCGGTGGCATGCCGCGGAAGCCGGCGCGCAGGCGCGTCGCCTCTGCGTCGAAACGATCCGGGTGCTTCCAGTACACACGGCTCGCCGCGATCGCCATGGGGCTGTCGAGAAAGATCTTCCATCGCGCCAGCTGCCACTCGTCGTAGTGCTTGGCGAACAGGTACAGGATTTCCTGGCTGCGGCCGATGGCAAACGCCGGAATGACGACGTTGCCGCCGTCGCGGGCCGCCTGCGCGAGGATGCTGCCGAGCTCGCGCTCGGTGCCTTCACGGCCGCGATGCAGCCGGTCGCCGTAGGTGCTTTCCATGAGCACCAGGTCCGCGGCTTCGAATGCGAACGGATCCTGCAGGATGGGCGTGTCGTATTGACCGAGGTCGCCGCTGAACACCAGTTTCCGGCTGACGGCGCCTTCACTGACCCACAGCTCGACACTGGACGAACCGAGGATGTGCCCCGCATCGCGCACGCGCACTGTGATCCCGGGAAACAGCTCGCGCGGCTGGTCGAACCGCATGGATTTCACCTGGCGCAACACCGCTTCGACGTCGGCGATGTCGAACAGCGGGGTGACGCGCTCCTCGCCGCTCGCGAGGTCGCGGTTGGCGCGCTCGGCTTCGCGCATCGCGAGCTCGGCGGTGTCGCGCAGCAGGATGGGCAACAGGTCCGCGCAGGCGCCGTTGGTGTAGATAGGCCCGCGGTAGCCGCGCTTTACCAGCAGGGGCAGGCGGCCGCAATGATCGATGTGTGCGTGACTCAGCACGACCGCATCGATGGATTGCGGTTCGAAGGGAAAGTTCCGCCGGTTGCGGGCCGGCGCGTCCGCACCACCCTGGATCATGCCGCAGTCGAGCAGCAACTGGCGCCCGGCCGCACGCACGATGTGACAGGACCCGGTCACCTCGCCGGCGGCACCAAAAAATTCCAACTGCATGCGGCCGTACCTTAACATCGGCGCAACCCAGGAGAGTGCCATGAGCGACCAGCCACAGGCCCGCATCGACCGGCGTCACTTTCTCATCGGCGGTGCCGTCATCGGCGCCGGGCTCTACATCGGCATTCGAGTCGCCGACAAGCACTTCGGCTCCGAGCCGGTGTCGAAGAACCCCTTCCGTCCGAACGCCTACCTGCGCGTCGCACCCGACAATTCGGTGACGGTGGTCATCGGCAAGGCGGAGATGGGCCAGGGCATCTATACGGGGCTCGCGATGGCGGTGGCGGAGGAGCTGGACGTCGACCCGCGCCGCGTGCAGGTCGAGTTCGGACCGGTGGATCCGGCGTTCAACGTGCCGTTCGCGCCCATGCAGTTCACCGGCGGCAGCATGAGCACCAGCACTACGTACACCCAGCTGCGCGAAGCCGGGGCGCGCGCCCGCGCCATGTTGCTGGCGGCCGCCGCAAAACACTGGAACGTGCCGGCCGACACGCTGCGCACCGAGGACGGGCGGATCCTGAATGGCCGCAAATCGGTCAGCTACGGGGCGATGGCCGACGCCGCGGCCGGCGAGCCCGTGCCGGAGAAGATCGCGCTCAAGGATCCCGCGCAATTCCGCTATCTCGGCAAGGCGCAAAAGCGCCTCGACGCGCCGATGAAAGTGGACGGCAGCGCGAAATTCGGTCTCGACATGCGCCTGCCCGGGATGTTGCACGCCGTGGTCGCGCGCCCGCCGGTGATCGGCGCGAAGTTGCGCAAGGTGGACGACACCGCCGCGCGCGCCGTACCCGGCGTGCTCGACGTCAAATCACTGCCATTCGGCGTCGTGGTGTATGGCAGCAATACCTTTGCGGCGAAACGCGGCCGCGAGGCGCTGTCCATCGACTGGGATGAAGGCGCAAACAGTGCACTGTCCACGGCGGGATTGCGCGCCGAGTACCAGCGCCTGGCGGGACAGCCCGGCGCGGTGGCCCGCGAAACCGGCAACGTACGCACGGCGATGGCCGGCGCCGCCAAACACATCGACGTCGAATACGAGCTGCCGTATCTCGCGCATGCGCCGATGGAACCGCTCAATTGCCTGGCGGACGCGCGCGCCGACGGCTGCGATCTGTACTTCGGCACGCAGGCGCAATCGCTCGACCGGGATGCGGTCGCCGACGTGCTCGGCCTCGACCCATCGAAAGTGCAGGTGCACACCGCATTTCTCGGCGGCGGCTTCGGCCGGCGCGCGCAACGCTTTTCCGAGGTCGCCGTCGAAGCGGCGCAGGCCTCTCGCGCGGTGGGTAAACCCGTGCAGGTGGTCTGGACGCGCGAGGACGACGTGCAGGGTCTGTCGTACCGCCCGTTCGTGGTGTCGCGCGTGCGCGCGGCGCTCGACGCCTACGGCAATCCGGTCGCCTGGCAGCAATGCATCGTCAGCCAGGCGGTGTTGCGCGGCGGACGATTCGATTCGTTCATTCCGAAGGGTTCGAAGTTCGATCCATCGAGCGTCGAAGGCGCCTCGGACATGCCGTACTCCATTCCGAACATCCTGGTCGACACCCACGAGGGAAACCCCACCGTGCCGATTCTCTGGTGGCGTTCGGTCGGCCATTCGCACACGGGTTTCACCGTGAACTGCGCGATGGACGAACTGGCGGCGCTCGCCGGCGTGGACCCGGTCGAATTCCGGCGCAAGTTGTTAGGCGGCGATCCGCGTTTCCTCGCGGTGCTGGAAAAAGCGGCGGAAATGAGCAACTGGACGGCCGGACCGCCCGCCGGGCGCGGCCGTGGCATCGCCATCCAGCATTCCTTCGGCAGCATCGTCGCCGAGGTCGCCGAGGTGTCCGTCGACGGCGGCAACGTGCGCGTGCACAAGGTGTGGTGCGCCATAGACTGCGGCTTCGCCGTCAATCCGTCCGGCGTGATCGCGCAGATGGAAAGCGCCATCAACTACGGGCTCACCGCGGCGTTGTACGGCGAGATCACCTTTGACAAGGGCAAGGTGCAGCAGAGCAATTTCCACGACTACCAGATCCTGCGCATCAATGAAGCGCCGGAGATCGAAGTCGCCATCATCAATTCGGGTCAGGCCATGGGCGGCGCCGGCGAACCCGGCACCCCGCCGATCGCACCGGCGGTGGCGAATGCGATCTATGCCGCCACGGGCAAACGCGTGCGGCGATTGCCGATCTCCAGGAACCTCGCCTGATCTACTTCAGATAGTCGAGCGTGACCTGCAGCAAAGCGCGGGTGGCCAGCGGCAAGGCGGCTTCGTCCAGGTAGAACAACGGCGAGTGGTTGGCCGGCGCCGTTGCCGGATCGGTACCGGCGGGCGTCACGCCCACGAAGAAATAGAAGCTCGGCACTTTCTGCGCGAAGTAGGCGTAATCCTCGCCCGCGGTGATCAATGCGATCTCGCGCACGTTCGCGGCCCCCGCGACCTTGCGCAGGCTGGGCAGCATGCGCGCAGTGAGCGCCGGCTCGTTGTAGTTGACCGGATTTCGATACGGATCGAGCGTGAAGGTGGCGGTCGCGCCGTTGGCCGCGGCGATGTTCTCCACGATGCGTTTCATCGCCTGTGTCACCTGCAGGTACTGCGGCTCCTCGAAGGTACGGATGGTGCCCCGCATCTCCACGCTGTCAGGAATGATGTTGTCGCGAATTCCTCCGCGGATGGCGCCCACCGAAACCACCGCCGGATTGCGCGTGATGTCGACCTGGCGACTAACCACCGTCTGCAGCCCGACGATGATCTGCGCCGCGGTGACCACCGGGTCGATACCCTGCCAGGGTCGCGCGCCGTGAGTCTGCTTGCCGTTGACCACGGCCGACCAGATCTGCGAACCGGCCATGATGGGTCCGGAGCGATAGCCGATGCTGCCGGTGGCGAGTGGTGCCCAGGCGTGCCAGGCAAAGATCGCGTCGGGGTGGTAGCGATCGAACAGGCCCTCGCGCAACATCAGTGACGCGCCACCTTCCTCGCCGGGCGGTGCGCCTTCCTCGGAAGGTTGGAACACGAACAGCACGTTGCCGCGCAGTTGCTGCTGCATGCCGGCCAGCAGCTCCGCCACGCCCATGAGCACCGCGACGTGCGAGTCGTGCCCGCAGGCATGCATCACGCCCACGGTCTCGTCCCGGTAGCTAGTCGTCACCGTGGATCTGAATGGTACGTCGGTGCGTTCGGTCACCGGCAGCGCGTCCATGTCGGCGCGCAGTGCGATCGTGGGTCCGGGCCGGCCGGTTTTCAGCAGGCCGACGACCCCGGTGTGCGCCACGCCGGTCTCGACCTCGAGGCCCAGCTTGCGCAGGTGATCCGCGACGATCTTCGCGGTGCGGGTCTCGCGGTTGGAGAGCTCCGGGTGCCGGTGAAAGTCGCGCCGCCACTCGAGCACCTTCGGTTGTTCGCGATTGACCGCGGTCTCCAGTTCGGCGCACTTTGCATGGGTCAAGAAAAGGGACATGAGCGCTACCCACGGTAGCGCCTTGTAGGTGCTTGTCGACATCGGGAACCGAGTCTGCGCCGATAGGTCGCACCACTGCAATGGACCGATACTGAGCATCTCCATGCACGTCGTCGATGCCACGCTCTTCTTTTCTCCCACCAGCGGTGGCGTGAAGCGTTACCTGCTCGCCAAACACGAGTGGATGCGCGCGCACACCAGCTGGCGTCACAGCATCGTCGTTCCCGGTGAACGCAGCACGCATGAGCCGGGAGAGGTTTCGACCGTCGAGGGCCGGCTGGTTCCCGGTGCCTTCAACTACCGCCTGCCGCTCAATCCACTGCGCTGGTCGCGCGCCATCGACGCGCTCGAGCCGGATCTCATCGAAGTCGGCGATGCTTTCCATCCGGCCTGGGCCGCGTCGAGTGTCGCGCACCACCGCGGCATCCCGCTGATCGGTTTTTATCATTCGAATTTTCCCGAGCTCGCGGGCCGACGCCTCGGCAGCGCCATCCGCAAACTCATCGAGTGGTACGTGAAGCTCACGTACGAACGCTGCGAACAGGTGCTGGCGCCGAGCCGCTACATGTGCGAATACCTGCATGGACTCGGCATCGCGCACGTCGAACACCAGCCACTGGGCGTCGACGTGGAAACCTTTTCGCCCGCGCGGCGCACGCGCGACCTGCGCGCCGAGCTCGGCCTGCCGGCCGGCACGCGCCTGCTGGTGTTCGCCGGCCGCTTCTCCGCCGAGAAGAACATCCCGGTGCTGCTCGAGGCGTTCAGGTTGTTAGGCGCGCCGTACCACCTGCTGCTGATCGGCGGCGAGGGCGGACAGCGTGCCGGCAACGTCACGCGCCTGCCCTATTGCCGCGACAACCGCGAGCTCGCGGCCTATTTCGCATCCGCCGACGCCTTCGTGCATGCGGGAGTCCACGAGACCTTCGGCCTGGTGATACTCGAGGCGCTGGCCTGTGGCCGGCCGGTCGTGGCCATGCGCGCCGGTGCCGTCCCGGAGCTGATCGCACAGTCGTCGGGCATGATGGTCGAACCGCACGAGGATCCGGCACGGGCGGCTGGAAGCCTGGCCGGCGCCGTCGTGGCGCTGTACGAGCGGGACCTCGAGGCGATGGGCAGCGCGGCGCGCGCGCATGTGCTGGGAAACTACAGCTGGAGTCGCGCACTTCAGGGCCTGATGGCGCGCTACCACGCGGCGGTCGGCGCCCGCGCCCTGCCGTCGGCGGCACTGCCGGGCGCCGAGCCGATGCATTAGTTAGTACCGCTGACTGGTCCGAAAAGCGTCATGAGAAGTCCGCGCGCAAGGAGCCGCGGAGCGAGGCCCGAGACATACCGACCGTGGTAGGCGAGGGCCGAGCGAGCACGCGACGCGGCGCCCGGACTTCGCAATAGCTTTTCGGGCCGGTCAGTACCAGCCGGACCACTTCTGAAGATAGTCCTGCGCCCACTTCACGTCTTCGAGACCGCTGCCGATGCGCATCTGGTCGACGTAGTTGGTGAAGTTGCTCTGCACGGCCGTGGCGCCGCCAAATCGCTTCTCGAACTTCTCGATGATCTCCGGCGGCGCGCCCACCACCGAGTAGCGCATCTGCGAATCGATGATCACGAAGACGTCCACCGTCGATGCCAGCAGGCAGGTCGGGTTGGAGACCAGCCGCGTCTTGATCCAGCGTGACAGGCCTTCGTCGAGTCGGCCGGAGTGGCGGAAGCTCGGCTTGGGCGCGGAAAGATTGGCGATGAAGAACTCGCTGCCGCAGACGCCGTTGAGAAATCCGATGAGCCGCGCCGATTCGTTGAAAGTGGTGTCGCCCTCCGGCGGATGGATGCCTTCGGGAAATGCGCGGCCGTCGAGCGGCGCGCGCGGCCACCAGACTTCCTGGCGCGGTTTCTTCGGCGAAGGCGCGAAACGCTTCGCGGCGAGCTCCTCGAACCGCTGCTGGACCAGCTTGCGCTCGTCGGGAGGCAGATCGCGCAGTTCGACCTTCATCTCGCGACCAGCTCGAATACGGTCACGCGTCCCTGCTTCTCGCCGACGGCCACGCGTCTTCCATCCGGCGACCAACGTACCGCGGTGATCTCGGAGTCGGTCATCTGCACGTCGATGGGTTCGCGCGCTTTGGCCGGACGCCACAACGCCAGGCGCCAATCGCGGCCGCCGCTCACCAGGTGCTCGCCGCCGGGTTGCCAGGCGAAGCTGTCGACGCGATCGGTGTGGCCGCTCAACACGATCGGCCTCGTGCCTTCCGGACCGCGGCCTGAGAAGTCCCAGAGCACGAGGTCGTTGCCCGTGCAGGACGCGAGGTGGCGGCTGTTTTCGCTCCATCCAACCAGCTGAACCTTGCCGTCATAGCCGCGCATCTGCGAGTCCTTGCCCGTAGAGCGATTCCAGAAATGCAGGGTTCCGTCGGCCATGCCGCTTGCGAGATATCGACCATTGCCGCTGAAGTTTACCGTGAGCGCGGCCGCCGGCCATTTATAGCGTCGCGTTTCGGAACGCGATTTCTCGATGCGGTGCACAGCGATCTCGCCATTCAGGGCAACCCCGATATCAATACCCGGCTTGTCGAAGGCCAGCGCCACGGCGGTGCTCGCGGCCGGTGCGAATGCGTGTACCTTTTCACCCGTCGGGCTCCAGAGACTGACTACCTTGCCCGCGGCGACCGCCAGCAGGTCGCCGTTCGGCGCGTATTGCAGGGTCTGCACGGCACCAGGGCCGGGCCTGAAGCGCACCAGCTCGCGCGCGTTCTCCGCATCCCATATGGTCACCGCGCCGTCCTGGCCGGCGCTCGCGAACCGCCGCCCGTGCGGCTGCCACGAAACGACCAGCGTGCCCAACAGGTGCTGGCCGACTACCTTCAATTGCAGCGCATCCGGCCCGGCCGAGACCAGCGCCACCTTGCCTTCGCCGCCGGCCACCGCGAGCTGGCTCGCATCGGGCGACCACGCGCAGTCGACGACGTAGTCGTCGAAAGGCACCGAGGCGCGCGGCTCGAGCGCGAACGATAACGATTGTTTGGCGGGCATCTGCTGGCTGCGTTTTACTTCGCGACCGCGGACTCGAAGCCGGCTTCGAACTCCGCGCGGTCGAGGCCGCGGCCGATGAATACCAGCTGGTTCATGCGTTGCGCCGCGCCCCACGGGCGCTCGGCCTGCGCGTCGAACATCATGTGCACGCCGTGGAACACCTGGCGGCGATCCTCACCCTTGACGTTCAGCACGCCCTTCATGCGGAAGATGTCCTGGCCGCGCGTCTTGAGTAGATAGTCCAGCCACTGGTTGAGCCTGGTGGGATCGAGCGGCCGCGGATCGCTGATGCCGATGGAGCGGATGTCGTCCTCGTGGTGATGCGAGGCGAAGCGCTTTTCCGCCACCGGCTTCTGCCCCTCGATACGCAGACCGAACTCGTCGGGGTGATGCTCGCAGAAAAGTGCGTACGCGCCCGGCTTCGGGATCTTCAGCCTGAAATCCGCGCCGGGATGCGAGATGTCGATCGCACAGTGCGACGGCGCCGCCTCGAGCGCCCCGTGGCAGGCGACGACGGTGGCGGCGTCCGCGAAAGCGCGCACCGCCGGCTCGATGGCCGCGGTCAGTGCCTCGGCCGAGGCCGCGGCCACGGGCA
>Ga0068859_100006872_pt1 | contig 11550 bp, 8 predicted proteins | sample KBSSwiS22_FD_66585 | JGI IMG/M metagenome (GOLD analysis project Ga0068859, IMG submission 66585) | Switchgrass rhizosphere microbial communities from Kellogg Biological Station, Michigan, USA - KBS Switchgrass S2-2 | ecosystem: Host-associated > Plants > Roots > Rhizosphere > Soil ... | reverse complement strand
TTTGAAGATTTACTTTAATAGAAGTTGTCTCCGCTCTATGGCGGAGACAACTTCTATACGAACAGGAATTAAAAATGGTTCGTGCTTTTGCACGAACCATTCAACAACCTAAAACCTTGTTTTCACCTTAACAGCACTACTTTTTCTGCGCCTGTAGTATTATCATTTGTAGTGTACCGGATAAAATAAGTGGCAGAAGGAAAAGCAGAAAGATCGATATGGTATTTTCCTTTGCTCCCTTTTACATTGGTACGCATTAAAATTTTACCTGTAAAATCTGCCACAAATATTTCTTTCAGTTCCTTATTGGTTTCTAATGTAACCGGCCCTGTTGTGGGGTTGGGATATACTTTTACCTTCTCTGTATTATGGTATACCGTGGTGGGTTCAACAGTGGTTGTTTTTACACTACAGGTATTTACGTAACACATCTGTTCAATCACCCTTACCAAAAGATCGTTGAGGAATTCCACTTTAAATTCATCAGTAGTGGGCTTAATATGGCTGTTGCCAATACCGCTGTCATCGGTAAGAAATAAATAGGTGCCATTGGTTGCCAATGCTATCGAGCGCATGATAAATTCGGTAGCTTTATCGGTACCACTGCAAGCTACGGGCACAATTCGTATACCCATTGCCGATGCCTTACTGATGAGTGTTTCCATTTCGGCTTTTGCATCGTCATGCGGCGGTGCATCCATCAGTAAAAAAATAATTCTTGTCCTGGCATCTGCACTCCAGCTTAATTTTTCAAGCGCATCCTGCAACCCTTCTTTTAATGCTTCGGGATAATCGCCGCCGCCATCAGCGGTTTGTTGCTGAATAAAACCAACGGTAGTAGTAACACCGGTGGTAAACGGCTGTACCTTGGTGACGTAACTATCGTAATGATCGCGGTAAAAAACAGCACCTGTATGCAAGTCAAGTGTGGTATCTTTTTCAGCAATTTTGGTGAGGATATCAGTCAATTCTACTTTCAGGTAATTGATCTCATCCCCCATACTGCTGGTGGCATCTACTAAAAATGCAATTTCTACTTTACTGGAAACAGTGCAACTCCTGTTAATGATGATGCGGTTGATGCCTTGCTCAAATGGCACAGCGGTAAATTGTTTTTTTTCTTTTGCAACAGCTATCACCAGGTTATTTTCTGTTGTGGCATTGGTAAAGCCACTCCATAATTCTGCTTTGCCGGTATTGTCTGATACTGCAGTCCACAGCGTATCATTATTGCTGGTATTGATAAGGTAAACGGTTTCTCCGGTTACGGCTTTATAATCGTTATTCTGCAATTGCACACTATAACGCTGTGTAGCATAAAGCCCCCATTTTTGACTGTGTACTTTAAAATCCGCCGCACTATAATCCTCCCACATTTTCCATTTTTTAAAATCATTCACCTCTCCGGCGGTAAGCAGGCTGGTTCTTGTAGCAGAATTATTTACTTCGCTGCCAATCTCTTTCTTTTTTCGTGTATCAGTCTCCTTTAGTTTATCATCTGGTATGGCCTCTCCCTTGGTTAGCGGTTTGGCGGGGCCCACTTTTATGCCGCTTGCTTTTCCTTCCAATGCATCATATGTTGCGGAATAACCTGCAGAAGCACTTCTATAAGTAGTACTTGCAAAATCTCCTGCCGATACCGGAGAACTTGCTGCAAAACTCTTTTTTGAAGAGACACCGTATCCTATCACCACCACTTCATCAAGTTTTGCGGTTGACGCAGTTATGGTAACAGTAATATTTACAATGGTATCTTTAAAATATTTCTTTGTTATTATCTTTTCAGTTGGTTGATAGCCTACGGCAGAAAATACAACAGTAAGCGGTAGTTTTTGCGTAACCGATAACCTGAAGTCTCCTGAAATAGTTGTCTGCACACCAGTATGTGTACCTTTTACCACCACACTTGCAAAAGCTACAGGCTCCCCTTTTTCGCTTATTAATCTTCCTTTGATAATTGTTTGCGCTGTTGCATTAGCAGTTATAAAAAACAGCAGTATGGCCGTAAAAAATTGTTTTGAAAATAAGTATTGCATTGCGGGGTAGAATTTTATTGTACTGAACATAAACAGTTTTTTAAAAGTGAGTATTGTTTATACCAGATGCGGGGGTTTATTGTTTTACATAAAAGGCAATGAAAAAATCAGGGGAATGTGCACCACATAGATTCCCGGGTTACCCCCATTTCCTAATCTCAATTTTCTTTTCTATTTTGTTTATCTAAATCAAAACTTCTTATATGAAAAAAGCATTTATTGGCGCCCTTGTAGGCGGCATTATTATTTTTGCATGGCAGTTTCTTACGTGGGGGTCGCTTAACATGCACCAAGCACAGCAACAATACACTCCCAAACAAGACAGTATTCTTTCTTTCCTGGGTACACAATTCAGTGAAGATGGCGCATACATGATGCCCACGTTTGCACCCGGCACTTCAAGGGAGGATATGGAAAAGCAAATGAAGACAATGGAAGGTAAACCCTGGGCACAGGTGGTATACCATAAAAGTATGCCGGGCATGAGTAAAATGTATGTGAATATGGGCCGCAGCTATCTGGTTGATTTTGTAGTGATCTGGTTGTTCTGCTGGTTACTGGGCAAAATAACCGCACCATCATTTGGTACAATTTTTATGGGCAGTATTGGTTTAGGCCTCATCATTTTTCTCAACATGCCTTACACGATGCATATCTGGTACGGCAGTTACGACCTTAGTGCCTTTTTGATAGATGCGTTAGTATCCTGGGGCGTTACGGGTTTATGGCTGGGCTGGTGGCTCACACGTAGTAAAAAATAAAACAGCATTGTACAATAATTAGCAGGGGCTGTTTCAAAAGGAATTAAATCTGTCACATTGAGTTTATCGAAATGCGACAGGTTTGATTTCCATTGATTGTAATATTTCGACAAGCTCAATATGACAATCAATGGGGTTTTTGAGACAGCCTCTGTTTTTTTATCACTATCGCTAATGATTACACTAAAAAAACTCCATCCCGATGAAGTAAGCAAGATCAGGATGGAGTAACGAGTTGAGTATAGCAATTTATTTTACAGGCCGGCTAACTTCTACCAGTATAGCCTTCATAGTTGTAGTACCAATATTTTTCACACTATGTGTATCAGCAGGACCAATCATTGTCATTCCGGCTTTCATATCCATCACCATTTTTTTTCCGTCTTTACTAGTAAACTCTGCTTTACCAGCATCTGTTACATAAAGTGCAACATCCGGATGAGCATGCATTGCTGAAGCCTGGCCTGGTTTGTAATTGATCTGTACAACTCTTATGCCCAAAGTATCAGCAATTTTAGTATACAGGCCGCCGGCAACTTTTGTGGCATCTAATGCAGCATCCATTGCCACATTTCCCATAGGCCTGTTAACTTCAAACAATATTACTTTTATTACTGACTTACCGGTATTCTTCACACTATGCAATTCAGCCGGATGAATCATAATGGTGCCTGACTTCATATCAGCATCCATTTTTGTCCCGTCTTTTGTATAAAATGCTGCAGTACCTCCCGCAAGGCAATAAATAGCATAATCAGGATGAGAATGCAGGGCAGACGAATCGCCGGGGTTATAAGTTACTTCCAGGATCCTGATGCCCATGGTGTCGGCAAGAACTTTGTAAAGATTTGGAGCTGCTGCAATAGCATCTGGTACAGTAGCTGGTTTATCTGCAGCAGGCTTTGCTGCGCCTGTACTGTCTGCTGGTTTGGTTGCGTCATCTTTTTTGTCTGCCTGGTTGCAGGTAATAAATACCAATGCAATAAACGCTGCTAATAAAAACCTGTTTCTGAATTTTTGATTCATAAATGATTTTTTAAATGATGATTAAAAAAATAGGCGCACAGAAGTTGTGATCAGGGAGTAGCAAGACAATTGATACGTCTAAGATAATATTTGTTTTGAGATTATGAAAGAAGTTGGACTTTATATTTGGACTTTATTACGTTACTAAGGAATAATTGGAAGGACCGGGCTTCTTCAATCATTCATCTTTTATTATGATAACAAAGAAAATGCTTATGTATGAAAAGAAGAAAAGTACAATAAGTTTAAAAAAAATTGGAGAAATGAAAAGTAAATTTTATTTTGTGTTATCCTATCTAATTGCACACTTGACGTTGTGAATCCTTAGTCTTGATGTTGTGCATCCTTATTTTTTAAGCCTTATCTTTTAAGTTTATGTTTACGATGTCGTGTATTACTACATGTCATTGTTAACAACAGTAATGAGTTATTGCCTTACGGCAATATTTTGTGCTGCAGGGAATTTTATGCATGAACAGAATTGAAAATTAAATCTTGTTGTAAAAAATATTCCGGCTGGCATAAAAACAGAGAAGAGTTTTTTTAGTTGAAGCGTTTAAAAGCTACCAACCCTTTATAAAACAATAATACCAGTTAATTTTTTGTGTTAAAGCAAACAAGTTTTAAAACAAGGGCTTTTATTTTCAAACTATTAATCTAATATTTAAAATGAAAAAAAAATTTACTCCAAGTTTATTTGCTGTGGTTTTTATCAGCCTGAATTTAATTTCAGCCTGTTACCACGTAAACAAAAATGTTGAACCTGCAGCAGAAAAAGATAAATATGACGGACCGGATAAAGCTGCAGAATTTGAATTTAAGCGAACCATGGACCCGGCCACCGGTACAGTGCCCAGGGAAAGATATTTGGAAGCACTTAATCGTACCGTGGATTCAAAAGCAGATGCAGTATATTTAATCTCGTCCGGAACCTGGACAGAGAGAGGCCCCAACAGTGATGCAATAGGGCCATCCAATGGCAATACAAGAGCCAATAGTGGTGTTACTTCCGGAAGAATAAGAGCAATATGTATTGATGCTGCTGATGCTACCGGTAAAACAGTGTGGATTGGTGGCGTGGATGGTGGCATATGGAAAACTACTGATATCACCGCTTCGCCTGCAACATGGACGTTTATAAACGATTATTTAAGCAACCTTGCTATATCAGCAATTTGCCAGGACCCTACCAACAGCAACATCATGTATTTTTGCACTGGTGAAGGTTATTTTAATAGTGATGCTGTACAGGGTAATGGGGTTTTTAAAAGCACCGATCATGGTGTTAGCTGGTCGCAATTAAGCAGTACAACTAGTTATACTGCATGCAACAAAATAGTATGTGATGCTTCGGGAAATGTTTATTTGGGAACTACCGGCTTTGGTATGCTGCGATCAACAAACGGGGGTACATCCTGGACAAATATCACTCCAACAGGTTCAAGCTCACGCATTGCTGATGTTGAAATAAGCTCCACAGGAAGATTGCATATCACCACAGGGCTTGGTAATTCTTCTATAGGTGTTTATCGCTTTACAGATATTCCTGCTACAGTTGCAGCCGCAACATGGACATCGGCAACCACTCCTTTTACTTATCCTTCGGGTGCCAACTGCCGTGTTGAATTAGGTTGCAATGGTAATGTACTCTATGCATTGCCAAGTAACACTTCAGCTAAGATAACAACGGTGTGGAAGTCCGCAGATGGCGGAGTTACCTGGGCAAGCAATGCGTTAACAGTTACCAATCAAAATGATTATAACGGCACAGGCAGCACCGGGCAGGCCTGGTATTGTTTAGGTATTGATATTGATCCTTCCAATACCAACAATGTTATTATTGGTAACCTCAACTGTTTAAAATCTACTGACGGTGGTGTTACATGGTCAAAACTTTCTGAATGGATTGGCACCACCGGGCAATATGTTCATGCCGATCAGCACATTGTTAAATGGTATGATAATGGCAATAAATTATTGATAGGTTGTGATGGCGGCTTACATTATTCAGATGATAAAGGAACGACTATCCGTGACCGTAATGTTAACCTTCGCATCAAACAATTTTATTCCTGTGCCATACATCCTTCAACAACCAATTATTTTTTAGCAGGTGCACAGGATAATGGCACACACCAGTTTTCTGCAGCGGGCCTTGGCGCCAGTGTTGAAGTTACCGGTGGAGATGGTGCTTTTACAGCTATTGACCAGGATGAGCCTGCATATCAATTTGGTGCTTACGTGTACCAAACCTACCGCAGAAGTACAAACAGTGGTGCTAACTGGTCATCAGTAAATTTTTATACCGGAACTTCTGCAACAGCCGGCAATTTCGGGCAATTCATAAATCCGTTTGTGTATGATAACACCGCAAACGTGATATATGCCAGCGCCAATGCCGGATATTTTTTCAGGTGGACAACGCCGCAAACAACAACCGCAGGAACTTATTATGAAACCACACCCGGCTTTCCTGCATCAGCTTCGCAGGTTAATATTACCGGGCTTGCTGGTGGCAGTGTGATGTCGCTTTGCGTATCTCCTTCTACAGCAAACAGGCTTTACCTGGGTACCGATGCAGGAAAAATAGTACGTGCAGATGGTGCTAATACCATTGCTTCGGGTTCAGCGGGTACAGATCTTTCAACCGGTTTGCCGGCAACAGGCACTGTTTCCTGCATTAGCGAAGGCACCACCAATCAAAATTTAATGTGCTGCTTTTCAAACTATGGGCTTGCCAGTGTATGGGTTTCTACCAATGGCGGTACATCCTGGACAGCGTTAGACAATAACGGTGTTAACCTACCGGATATGCCTGTCCGCTGGTGTATGTTTGCCCCAAATGATAATACTAAAGCCCTTATTGCAACTGAAACAGGTGTGTGGGTTACCCAGCTTATTAATGGCACCTCAACAGTGTGGACAGCAAGCCCCACCTTCCCTACTGTAAGAACAGATATGTTACAATACAGAAGTTCGGATGGCATAATAGCAGCAGCCACTCACGGACGTGGCTTATGGACACAGTCCGTTATTACCATACTTCCTGTAAATAATTTTGTTTTAAGAGGCAGGTGGCAAACTAACAACGCTGTGGAATTGAACTGGGATTATGAGGACCCTGCTCCCGGCACTGCATTTGACGTAGAAGTATCTGCAGACGGTATTGCCTTTTCCAAAACCGGCTCCCTCAATCAAAATAACGGTACCGCCTACCAGTTTATTCATCAGCCGGGGTTGCAAAAAGTTTTTTACAGGATAAAAAGCACCAGTGCCGGTGGTTTGATTAAATATTCCAACATCATCAAATTATCTAAAACAGGTACAGGTTTAGTGCTATCCGTAATGAGCATTTATCCTAACCCTGTACAACATAATTTAAAAGTGGCATTTACTATTTCCGGTAAGGGAAACACCGTTTACACTATTACATCAGCTGTTGGCCAAACAGTTTGGAAACAACAGGAACAGCTGCAGTTTACTGGCAATTATATTAAAAACTGGGATATCTCAACACTACCAAAGGGAAATTATATATTTTCTATTTTCTCAGGTAGTGAAAAAGTATCGATGAAATTTGTAAAACAATAATTAAAATATTCCCGGTATAAAAATGGGCTGCCTCAATTTGAGACAGCCCATTTTTTTTACTTCAATACTTTTGATTAATGTCTCCATGAATCATGGTCATCATAATGGTTGTGACGATCACTGAACTTTGCATACACCATTCTAATTTCGTCATTGCGTTGATCGTTGATCCGGCGTATCATTTGTTGTTTTCTGTAACGTGGAATAAAATACCTGTTTTTAACATCCATTATCTTCCTGTCGTACTCCCGGTTGATCTGTGCAATTTGTATATCTCTTTCCCTTGCACCAAAGGAATAATCATTGTTATGGCGGTTGTTATCTTTTTTATAGCCATCATTGTAGCCATAATCTTTTCCTTTGTTACCATAATTGTTATCGCCACCAGTTTTATACTGTGCAAATGCCGAAGCAAATAAGGTTACTGAAACGAGTAATGTAAAAAATTTTTTCATGATTGTAAATTTTAAATTGTTTATTAATGTACTTAAGATAGAATTGGAGGAAGTAAGTTTACAAAGGAAATGTTAATGCGTGGAAAGAGAAATTGCAAAGCTGAAACATTCTATTCTATAGCGAGGTACATTATCTAGCGGGATTAGGAGCCTTGTAGTAATTTATATTGGCAAAGGTTAGTTTGGCTGATGTTGGTAACAATAGCCATTAGCAATACTGGTCATATGCTTGCATCGTGTACCGCTTTTGGTAAACCCTTTACATTGAACTGTGGTGTTTTGTCCCTGCGCTTTATGAGGTGAAGCACCTGCGGCATAAATATTTTGAGGATTACATATTTTACAGGGTTGCAAACCTAATGCTCTTGCCTGGTCTACCGTTATTTCTTCTGATACATTTTTTACCATCCTGCATGTTGCTAAATGATATTTAGCACCTGATGGAGTTTTAAAAACGGTTTGCGCTTTTACCGAAATGGATAATAATAAAAGAACAAATACTTTCAGCATAATGCTTTGATTAGTTGCTTAAAGATAGAATCAATTTTTGGGAGATGCAAGTAAGTGATAGATAGGTAGTGTCTCAGTTTAAAAAACTGTCTCCGCTGGTTGGAGGATGTAGAAGGCAGGAACACGGATGACACGGATTAGACGGATTTTTTTTGATTTTTTTTTTTGACTCAGGAGTTTATTCAATCAAATAATTCACTTTAAAATTGGATGAGCACAGATTTTTTATTCTGCTTTGCAGAATGCCTGCCTTGTAGAAATAATCCAATTTATTCTGCAAAGCAGAATAAAAAATCCATGGGCATCCGTTCAGTCCGTGTCATCCGTGTTCCTTCGACGTTCGCCCCAACAGCACTATTGGGACGAAGACAGTTTTTGAAACTGAGACACTATCAATAAATATAACGCCTATACCTTTTCAAAAACAATACGGTAATGTTCCATTACTTCTCTTTCAAAACATACCATTATCGGGCTGATCCTGAAAACCTGCCACATGTGACTTATCTTTTTTTGCCGGATATAAGGTATTACCAGGCTTGAGTACAAAGCATATTTTTTAAGGCTAAAACTACGCAGCATTTTTCTCCATTGCTTTATAGTTTCAATATAATCCAGCCTGCCGCTGCTGCTGTTGATCACTTTAAAATATGGTGCTGCAGTATTTACAAGCATTTCTAAACCGTAAGGAAGCCAGCTGCCGGGCAGGTGTTTAGCTGTTAATGCCATAAGGTATTCATTAGAATTTTTATCTGCAGTGATGTCCATCGTATCGCAATCGATCATGTTTTTTCCAAAGGTCATTGTTTGTAAAAAAAATCTTCCGCCCACTGGTAAAAGATCAGCAACTGTTTTAAAAAAATTGTGGTACACTTTTTCCTGCATGCCGGCTTTATATTCTTCCAGCGAACAAAAATGCTCAAATGCACCAATAGATACTGCGGCATCAAAAGTTCCAAAGTCAGTGGGCTTTATGGTTCTGCAATCTTTAATGTACACATCAAACCCATTTCTTTTACAGGCTTCGTATTGCCCGTCAGATAAAGTAAGGCCAATGCCGTTGATACCTTTTTCTTCTTTAATGTATTTTAAAAAAGGTCCCCACCCGCTGCCTAATTCTATCACCCTGCTGCCCTGGTGAATGTGGAGCTGATCGGTAATGAATTTATGTTTTGCTATTTGGGCATCTTTAAGAGACATTGTAAAATCTCCATTGTACATCGCAGCGCTAAAATCTGCCGTTTCTCCAATGCTTAAACGAAAAATTTTATCCAGTGTAGTGTACGTAAAATCGATATCCTGTTTGTTTGCCATATACGGTTTTTTAAATGTTTAGTGGCCAGGGGAAAGCAACATGTGGAACAGGGAGGAAAAAATGACTATTAAATATAATAAAAATTGAAACATTTTCCCAGCAACTTCTTTCGGCTGAAGGTTGCCACCCTTGGAAAAATTTGTTTAATAGCGAGTGAAGTAACGAAGGTTGGCAACCTTGTACAGAAAAATACCGTATTTCTACGGTACCACTTTTCATATAATAACGATAGTTTTAGCCATCTTGCTAAATAATCTAACCCTTTCAAAATTTTTCTTCGCTAATCAATTTTAGAAAATAGAACGATATAAAGTTTTTTAAATACTGTCATAACCTTTAAATCTTGTTTTATGAAATTTAAACTTTTCGTAAGTATGCTTACATGCTTTCTTTTCATTAGCATTACTTCATTTGGCCAAAGAAAATATTACGGAGGTGGTCATCATACTTCCAGCCACGGAGGTCATTATTCGGGAGGAAGTGGTTCATCACACAGAGGCGGGCATTATAGAAACAGCTCAAGCTATAACAGGTATGGTATTCATTCTTTTAGTCGCAGAAGGAGAAATTAATCTAAAAAAAAATTGCAGCACCAACGAAAATAATACAGTTCATAGTTAATACTTAAACACTTATTTATGCCGGCAAAAGTTTTAAATGATGATTGGTCGGATTATGACGACAGGAAAATTCGTGATCGCCGTGACGCTAAAGATTTTGCCTGTACAGAATCCTGGGAAGTAGATTATTTAATACGTAAAATTCAAAAAAATTATCCTGCCTATACCGAAATGCAAATTCGTGCTGCAATATCAGCATGCTGCACCTCACTGCGATCACCACATCCAAGGATAGGTTTTGTGCAATGTGTGATGGCAAGGCTCAGAACATAATTACTTATTTTACAATCCTCTTCCTGTATCCATTTAAATAGGAAAATCAAAATCAAATACAAACTTTTCCGGTTTAGGCAGTGGCTTACGGGGAAGCATATCCGTACGCATGGCAGTATTGTACACAAATGCAGCCACAATAACAGCAGCCTGCTGCAAATCAGGAATACTTAAATGATCGTAGGTATCCATATTGCTGTGGTGCGTACGGGTTTCGTATTCCAACGGATCTTGTATAAACTGGAATGCAGGTATGCCCACCGCATCAAAACTGATATGATCGGTACTGCCGGTATTACTGTTGGTTACACCGCCTGCTGCGCCCATATCAGCAAAAGGTGCCAGCCATGTTCTGAAAAGATCACGAACGGCAGGATTGCCTTGCGTATATATGCCCCGTATTTTTCCACTACCATTATCAAGATTATAATAGGCAGTAATATTTTTTTGTTCGGGCTTCAACTGCATGTTTTCGGGATCGCCAAAATGTTTTTTTACATAACCAAAACTACCGTACAAGCCTTGTTCTTCGCCGCCCCATAATGCAATGCGAATGGTACGTTTGGGTTGTATGCCCAGCGTTTTTAAAATACGCATGGCTTCCAGCATTACAATGCAGCCTGCGCCGTTATCAGTAGCACCGGTGCCGCCTGCCCAACTGTCTAAGTGACCGCCAAGCATTACTACCTGGCTTTTTAATGCGGGGTCTGTGCCCGGTATCTCAGCTACTACATTATAACCAGTAAGGTCATCATTATAAAAAGTAGTTTGTACATTCATTTCCATCACTACTTTTTTATTATCCTGTATCAGGCGCATCAGTTTTAAATAATCCTCCCGGCTGGTTTTCATTTCGGGTAAGGTTGGCCGGTAGCCTTTGGCATAGCCGGCGCCACCGTCAACAAATACAGTACCATCAATAGATCGCCGGCTGCTACGCAGCAGGCCTGCAGCACCTTTCTT
>Ga0068859_100006871_pt1 | contig 11555 bp, 11 predicted proteins | sample KBSSwiS22_FD_66585 | JGI IMG/M metagenome (GOLD analysis project Ga0068859, IMG submission 66585) | Switchgrass rhizosphere microbial communities from Kellogg Biological Station, Michigan, USA - KBS Switchgrass S2-2 | ecosystem: Host-associated > Plants > Roots > Rhizosphere > Soil ... | reverse complement strand
CTCGACGTCATGCTGCCGGGCATCGACGGGTTCTCGGTCGCGTCACAACTCCGGACGAGCGGCTGCGCCACGCCCATTCTGATGCTGACGGCCCGCGGGCGCGCCGAAGACGTGCTGCGTGGCTTCGAGGCGGGCGCCGACGACTACCTCCCGAAGCCCTTCGATCTTGCGATTCTCGTCGCGCGCGTCAACGCGCTCGTCAGGCGTCACGCGCGGCATCGTCGTGCGGAGCCCTTCTCGTTTGCCGGACGGGTCGTCGATTTCGACGCCCAGAACCTGCGCGTCGGTGAGCGGACGTTTCACCTCACGCTGATGGAAACCAATCTCCTCCGGTACCTCATCGAACGGGAGGGCCAGATCGTTTCACGGAAGAGCATCCTCGAAGATGTCTGGAACCTCCGCGAGGATACCGATACGCGGGCGATCGATCACTTCATCGCCCGCCTCCGCAAGTACATCGAAGACGAGCCTTCGCGGCCACGCCATGTCTTGACCGCCCGCGGTGTCGGGTACCGCTTCGTGGCGGGTACCGCGCCGAGCCCCGTGTAGTCTTCGCGGTCGACGCGCGACCGACCTCTTCCGCGTCAGTGTTCGCGTTCCCGATAGAACACGATCAGGTCCATGCTCTTCGGAGGCGCGGCGCCGACTTGTCTCATCATGGTCGTGATCTGCCCGCGGTGGTAGCTACCGTGATTCACGAGGTGCTGCAGGGTGTGCCAGAACACGGAGCGCAAGGGCTGCCCGTTGAACGCCTGATAGTGGAACTCGCGTACGCGGGCGGCCGCGTCGAGTTCGCCAACGAACGCGCGGACCTCATGTTCGAGATCCACCCATGCCGCGCGCACACTGGCGACGTCCGGATATCGCTCGGGCGCCATTTGCGCCGAGGGCGAGCGATCGCGCCAGCGCGAATACCAGACCCATTCAGACGAGTAGAGGTGCACGACCGTGTCGCGGATTGATGAGAAGCTGTTGCCACGGTTCGCCAGATAGGCGTCCGGCTCGAGCGTGGCGACGGCGTCGAGCAGACGATCGCGCGCCCAATAGTGATAGTCGACGAGAAGGTCGACGTCCATCATCGCGCTATGGCCGTGTGTGCTGCAGGCTGACGTGTCTGAACGTGGCCTGCTCGAGCGTCGTCGCGTGATGCGAGCAGACGAACAGCCCGACGTAGATGGCATCGCCAAGCGCGACATCGGTGACCACGGCTTCGATGAACGGCCCGTCGGGACGAGCGGCCTGGAAGCGATACGTGTTGCCGCGCCGCTCGAAGCGAATCCTGTCCGCACCCGTCACAGCCACCGTCGTGTGCTCGGTGATGCCGCCATTGGCGCGCCTGTACTGCAAGGCCGTCAGCCCATCGCCGTGAATCGCGGCATCGGCATAGGCTGAATCGTGGTCGGCGGTGCTCCGCGCCATGCAGCCGGCCTTCCGATGCTTCTCGCTGGACAGGCCGGCCAGCGAGACGCACGCTTCCATCACGAAGTCGCCTGAGACCCGGGTCCACAGAAACTGAAACTCGTCGTGCGCGTCCCACATGTTCACGCCGGCGCCGGTCAGCGAGTAGACACCGGTCGGCGCGTCGTACGTGGCCTTCCCAGCCAACGCCGGAGTGCCCACATCATTGTGGGCGTCGAAGAGACCGAGTGGACCGGACGCGACTGGCATGTCATGAGTCACGCGCGCGACGATATGACGAGTTGACGGCCAGAGCAAGGCCGAGGGCCATTAGGGCATGATTTTCAGGTGTACGCAGCCAACGACCTGACGCGAGATCTGTCCCTCCTGGGCGTGCGCTCCGGCGATCTGGTCATGGTCCACGCCTCGCTGCGGGCAATAGGGCAAGTAGAAGGCGGAGCCGGCGGCGTGGTCCGCGCGCTCGATGACGTCGTCGGGCCGGCCGGCACGCTCGTGATGAACATCGGCGCGCGCGACGACCTGTCGTGGATCAACGAACGACCGGAAGCCGAACGACCCGTACTGCTGGCAGGGGCTACGCCGTTCGACGCAGGTGTCACTCCTGCCGATCCGGACAACGGAGTCCTTGCAGAAGTCTTTCGCCAGTACCCTGGCACCCTCGTGTCCGATCACCCCGAGGGGCGATTCGCTGCGCGGGGTCACTTGGCCCATCAAATCGTCACTGATGTTCCCTGGGATGACTACTACGGTCCCGGCTCTCCGCTCGAACGCCTCGTTGAGGCCGGCGGAAGGGTGCTGCGTCTCGGTGCGGACCTCGCTACGGTCACCCTCTTGCATTACGCCGAATACCGGGCATCGGTGCCCAACAAGCGAGCTGTTCGACGTCACCGGCTGGTCAAGGGACCCAACGGTCCAGAGATTCGCGTCATCGAATGCCTCGACGACTCTCACGGGATCGTCGACTACCCGGGCGGCGCGGACTACTTTGCCGAGATCCTGTCGGCGTATCTCGAACACGGACGAGGGTGTGCAGGTGTCGTGGGGCAGGCGCGTAGTGAGCTCATCGACGCCGTGGACCTCTTGAGGTTTGGCGTGGCGTGGATGGAAGAGAAACTGTAGGCGTCCGCGGGCGACAACCGGGCTCGCAGTGTAGGATGGCCATCCGGTGTCCGCGACGCGTTTCCGATTCGGCCCCTTCCTCGTCTCGCCGGCACACCGGACGATGCGGCGTCTAGATCTCGACCTCGAGGTGCCGCTGATTCCACGCTACTTCGACCTACTCGTCCTCTTGGTTGCCGAGCGTCGTCGCGTGGTCACCCGACAGGAAATCTTCGACCGCGTATGGGGTGACGTTGTGGTCTCCGACGGCGCGCTCAGTCAGGCCGTGCGAACGGTCCGCCGCTGTCTCGAGGACGATCCGAAGGATCCGCAGTTCATCCGCACCGTGTCGCGGCACGGCTATCAGTTCGTCGCCGTCGACGTGATCGAGGAGTCCGACGACGGGCCGCTCGCCGCGGTCGCGATGCCGGCGGTGATTCTCGAGGACCAGGCCGTCATTGTTCCGGAGACGGATGCGATGGCGCCGCTGTTGGACAGATTGCTGCGGCGGCCGCCGTTCGAGGCCGCAACGGACGAAGAGCGCCATGACGCGGCCGAACAGCTGCACGCGCTTGGCACGGCCGCGGTGCTGGAACGGCTCGACTCGCAGCCCGGGCACGCCGAGGCGCGGGCCATTCTGAGGGAGGCGCGCTGGGACGTGCCCGGTGCCGGCGCCGTTCCGCTGATTGCCTCACCGGCGCCGTGGGCGTCGTCGACCGCGCTCGTCGCGCTGCGATTTCGACGCGCGGCGCGATACATCTCGAATCGATGGGGATCGGCCGCGCTCGGCGGGGGAGTCGCGGGTGTCGTCGCCGGCATCATCGGCGGTGTCGCGTTGTGGCTCGCTCCGGAGTCCCAGGCCGATCGCAGCACCGCCGTCGCGCTCGCCGCCGTTGGCGCGGTCGCGGGGATCGTCGGGGCCGGCGGCGTGGGGGCGGGCCTCGCAACTGCGGAGGCGCTCGCGCGATCGAGGCGCACGGCGGCCTTGACGGTCTGCGGCGCGCTGGGTGGCGCGCTGGCCGGAGGTGTGGCGCACTCCGTCGTCCGGGCCGCCATCATGGGCGTGTTCGGCCAGCACCCGCCATCCATCGGCGGATGGATCGAAGGACTGGTCCTCGGTGGCGCCGCGGGATGCGGCTACGGCATGTCGACGTCGCTCTCTCCTGGTGGCGGCTTGGCGGGACCGCGACGTGCCGCCCGCGTCTGGACGTCATTCGTCACTGGCGTCGCATGCGCCGTTGCGGGCCTCGTCCTCACCCTGGCCGGCCGCCATCTGGTCGGGGCCAGCCTCGATGCCCTGGCCTCAGCCTTCAACGGCTCATCAGTGGGCCTGGCCCCAATCGCCCGGTTGCTTGGCGAAGAAACCCTTCGCCCGATCACCCGGGCCATTGTCAGCATGTTCGAGGGTTTGATGTTTGGATCGGGCCTCGCCTTCGGCCTGACGCATCGGCCCGGAAAGAAATTTCGAAGTTCGAACTTCGAAGGTCGAAGTTAAACCCCGAGATCGGGTCTGCAGGCTGATCTGACAATCAGATCACCCCTCCCTCACAACTCGCTCATGTCTTCTGCCGCCGATTGCGGCACCGTGGAGCCTCGTCGCGTGCCGGGTGCCGTTCGCGGACCCGGAGCGCCTCATTCCGAGGATGCCCATGACCCGACTGCGGTTGTTCCCGATTGTCTTCATCTACGCCATTGCCACCTTCGCCTGGTTCGCGCTCGGCAGCTCCGTGCTGGCCCGGTCGGGGGAGTTCGACGAGCGGCTGTCGCGAGATGTCGCGCTCCTGTGGGGCGGACCGCAGACGCAGACGGCACCGACGTTGAGCTGGGAAGAACGTAGTGTCGTCGTCGAGCAGGTCGATGGCACGGACGGATCGGGCCGGCCGACCAAGCGGGCCCAGGAGCGCGTCAACATCGTGCAGAATGCCGTCCCGTTCGACTCGAGCCGAGTGAACGTGAAACTTGCGCTCGACCACCGGCGCAAGGGACTGCTCTGGTACGACACGTATGGTGTCGGCCTGCGCGCGACGTATCGCGCACACAACGACACCGGCGCGGCCCGCCTCATCGTCGCCCACTTGACGTTCCCGTCCGATCAGGTCCAGTTCGACAACTTCCGGTTTCGGATCAACGGTCAGGACGCAGCCCGGACCGAGAGTCTTTCGCAAGGGGCCACGGCCTCGGTGCTCGTGCCGGCCGGCGGCTCCATCGACCTCGAGGTCGCGTATGACTCGCGAGGCCTCGATACGTGGTCCTACACCTTCGCGCCCAAGGGTGTTGCGCAGGTGCGCGACTTCGAGCTGACGCTGCACACGGACTTCGATGGAGTGGACTATCCCGCCGGGTCGATGTCGCCGTCATCGGCCAGCCGCAACGGAAATGGCTGGGACCTCGGGTGGAAATTCGACAGCCTGCTGACCGGACGGTACATCGGGATGGATCTGCCGAATCTCCCGAATCCCGGTCCCCTGGCTGCGCGCATCACCTACTTTGCGCCGGTGGCCTTGCTCTTCTACCTGTCGGTGATGGTCATCATTGGCGTGTTGCGAGCGCACAACCTGCACCCGATGCACTATGCCTTCATCTCGGCCGCGTTCTTTGCGTTTCACCTGCTGTTGGCGTACCTCGTCGACCACGTGTCGATTCACTGGTCGTTCGCTATCGCCTCGGCCACCAGCATCCTGCTCGTCGCCAGCTATCTGCGGATCGTGGCCGGGACGCACTTCGCCATCGCCCGCGCGGGCCTCGCCCAACTGGTGTTCCTCGTGTTGTTCAGTTACGCGTTCTTCTTCGAGGGCTATACCGGCCTGACCGTGACCGTCGGTGCCGTGCTGACGCTCTTCATCCTCATGCAGACCACGGCGCGCGTCGACTGGACGGCTGTCTTCGCGGGCCCAACTCCACGCGAGGTGAAGTAGTCATGGTTCCGCTGCACGTGGCGATCATCATGGACGGCAACGGACGATGGGCGACGAACCGGGGATTGCCCCGGCAGACGGGTCACGTCCAGGGCGCGGAGGCCGTGCGCCGCGCGGTGGAATTCGCCGCGACGCATCGGATTGGTGTGCTGACGCTCTATGCGTTCTCCGCCGACAATTGGCGGAGACCCGGGGCGGAGATCTGCGCGCTCCTGGCCCTGTTCGAGGAATATCTCCGCACGCAGATGGATCGCTGTCAGACGGCGGGTATCCGCCTGTCCGTCGTCGGACGCCGCGATCGACTGCCCCCGTCGCTGCGGCGCGCGGTCGAACGCGCGGAGCAATGGACGCGTACCGGCACCGCGCTGCATCTGCGCATCGCGATTGACTACTCCGCGCGCGACGCCATCTGGCTCGCCGCGGAGCGGTTGATTCGCGCCGGCGCCGGATCGCGCGACGAGTTCGCGCGCCGGATTCGTAGCGGATGTGGCGAAGCTGCAGAGGTGCCCGATGTCGACCTGCTCGTTCGTACGGGCGGAGAGCGCCGCCTGAGCGACTTTCTGCTCTGGGAGTCCGCCTACGCGGAGCTCTGCTTTCTCGACGTGCCGTGGCCCGACTTCGGGGACGAACACTTTGCCGACGCGCTCGCGGAGTTCGAGGGGCGGGACCGCCGTTTTGGCGGCGTCAGCCAATCGCCGCTCGCCGCGCCAGGCCCATCGCGACAGAGGTGAACTCGTGCCCCGACCGCAGCTTTTCGACACCGAAGCGTGATTCGAAGATCCGGCGGACCGCGGGGACGAACGACGAACCACCAGTCAGGAAGACCGCGTCCACGTCGGCGGGGACCACACCCGACGAGATGAGCAGGTCGTCGATGCACGTCGAAATCTGTTCGAGTTCATCCGCGATCCAGCCCTCGAATGAGGTCCGGTCGACGACCGATTGCAGAACGAGGCCGCCGTCCGTGAAGGTGAACTCCGACGTGGGGGCTGACGACAGTTCGGTCTTCAGTTTCTGAATCGCGCGATGGAGCTGGTACCCGAGGTCGTATTTGATCAAGTGGATCAGCGCTCCGATCGCATCCGGCTTGATCGCCGTGGCCTGGAGGCGCTCGAGTTGATCGATCACATCCCGAGTCTTCAGAAATGACAGGTGGTGCCATCGCTCGAGGCTCGAATACGGCCAGGTCGGCATCGGCAGCAGCTTGTCCATGGAGCGGAAATGAGTGCGGGAGCCCAGCGACGGGGACACCAGGTGGCGGACGATCTGCGCGTCGAACGCGTCGCCGGCGACGCCGACGCCCGCATTGCCGAGGAGATCGGCATCCGTGCGGCCTTCCTCGCGCGTCGTCGGCCCGACCTTCATCAGCGAGAAGTCGCTCGTGCCGCCGCCGAAGTCGCCGATCATGATCAGTTCGTCGTGATCGAGCGTGCTCTCATAGTGATGGGCAGCCCCAATCGGCTCGAGCTCGAAGGCAATCGTGTCGAAGCCCGCGAGACTGAACGCGTCGGCCAGCCGGTCCTCCGCGTAGTGGTCGTCTTCAACGGTCTCGGCGCCGACGAACCGCACCGGCCGTCCCACGGTGGCGTGCCGGATGTCGACGCCGAACTGCCGCGACGCATCCGTGCGAACGTCCGCGAGAATGCGGCCAATCAACTCTTCGATGGTCCGCTTCTTTTCGAAGACCTGCGTGCCTTCCATGTTGCGAATGGCGAGGAACGACTTCAGCGACTGGATCAGCCGTCCCAGATTCTCTGCCGCCAGGTAATGCGTGATGCCCTCGGGCCCGGTCCAGCAGAACGTCTTCGCCGGATGGATGCCCTTCGCCGGGACCTGCTCGAAGTAGAGCAGCGAACGATAGGCATCGGTGATCTGGCCGAGGAAGGGAAACGCACCCAACTGCATACTGCCGTCGGGCCGGCCGATCGCGATGGATGTGTTAGTGGTGCCGAAGTCGATGCCGACGTGATGGTTGGACAGGTGAGCGCCTCGGATCGATTATCGTCCAACAGCAGTCGGACCGCTCGTCCTTGCCTCGAACCGCCCATCCCATTCCGACCGGATTTGCCGCTCGAGCCAGCGATAGTGTCGGCATGGACACGGTCATCCGGAGCCTCGGCTACCGGCAGTTCATGTGGGGACTGTCGAACGGGGTCGCCGTCCTGGCGGTCGCCGGGTACTTCTGGTGGAGCATGGCGGTGTGGCCGACGAACCGGCTGCTGCTGGTGGCCGTCACGCTCGTCGCGGCCGGCCTCGGCTATGGTGCCCTGCGACTCAGACGACGGGCCACCGGTTTCCGGTTGAGGGAAGCGAATGAAGGGGGCGCCCTTCACCGCGAACGCACCCGGAAGACTCGCGTGGGCTTCCGGTGGGCGTCGGTGGCGCAGATGACGATGGTAGGCCTCGCCATGCTTCTGTCCAGCCTCGCGGATCGCGATGATCTTCTCTGGCCGGGCATCGCGCTGGCCGTCAGCCTGCACTTCATCCCCATCGCCTACGTCGTGCGGATCCGTGCCTACTACGTGACGGCCGCATTCGGCGTCTTTGTCGCCTCCGTGCTGCTGGTCGTGCCGCGGGCCGTCATGTCGCCGACGTCACGCCTGGTCGGTCTTGGCGCGGGCATGGGCGTCGTCGTCTGGACCACGGCGACCTATCTCCTGCTTCACGCCGAGCGGCTTGCCCTGGTGTGGGATGATGCCGCGGAGTCGCGACAATGACGCTCAGAACCAGGACGATCGCGTATTGGGCCTTCCAGATCATCGGCTGGGGTTCGTACTCGCTCATCGGTCTGTTCTCGGCGAGCCAAGCTCTTTCAGGCCCCCAAGATCACTGGGATCCGGTCGTCACTGGGTTTCTGCTCTACACGCTCTACAGCATTGCGCTCACCGATGTCCTGCATCGTGAGGGCCTTCGACGGCAATGGTTTGGTGGTCGCGCCGGGCCGGCGTGGAAGCCGATATTCGCCGCAGTCGGCGCGGTTGCGGCGATTCAGACCTTCCTCATCGTGTCGATCAACGTTGCCCTCGAGGGACGCAGGAGCCCCTTCGTTGATCCCGTGCAGGTGCTCTTCGTTGCGCTGGGAACAACGGCCGCGACGACGACGTGGGTGTTCTACTACATGTTGTTCACGGCGAGGCGCCGGCGTCAGGAGCGCGAGTCGCACCTGCAGCTGGCGCTCAGGGAAGCCGAACTGCGGGCCCTCGAGGCACAACTCAGTCCGCACTTCCTGTTCAATTGCCTCAATTCGATTCGTGGACTCGTGGTCGAGAACCCATCTCAGGCTCAGGAAATGATCACGCGGCTCGCGGACCTGCTGCGCCACAACCTGCGGCACGACCTCAGCCACGTCGTCCCGCTTTCGGTCGAGGTGGACGCCGTCGCTGACTACCTCGCGCTCGAGTCGGTCCGCTTCGAGGAGCGGCTGCGCGTGCGATTCGACATCGCGTCTGAGGCGCTTCCGATTCAGATTCCGTCGATGCTCCTGCAGACGCTCGTTGAAAACGCCGTGAAGCATGGCATTTCGCGGAGGCCGGACGGCGGCGAGTTGCTGGTTCGCGCGCGAGTCGAGTCGGAACGGCTGGTGCTCGAGGTGGAGAACACGGGCGGGTTGGGGCACGCAATGCCCGACGCGACCCAGGTCGGCCTGGCCAATGCCCGCGATCGACTGCGGATTCTGTACGGCGGGCGTGCCGAACTGGATCTGACGACGCGTGAGCCTCAGACGGTGTCCGCCCGCGTGTGCCTGCCCCTGACGGTATGAACGCCGTCATCGTCGACGATGAGCGGCTGGCGCGCGTGGAATTGCGGCGCCTGCTGGTCGCACACGAGGAGGTGGCGATCGTCGGTGAGGCGTCGGCCGGCGACGAGGCGGTGCGGATGATCGCGGAATTGGCGCCGGATCTCGTCTTCCTCGACATCGAAATGCCGGGGACGACGGGATTCGACGTGCTCGAGCGTCTCGATGACATCCCGCCCGTGATCTTCACGACCGCCTACGACGCCTATGCGATCCGGGCGTTCGAGGTGAACGCACTCGACTATCTCCTGAAGCCCGTGGCCCCGTCTCGGCTGGCGGCCGCGATCGCGCGGGTCGCCCGGCCGGCGGCGCACGGATCATCGCCGCCGACGTTGTCCCAGGTGTTCGTCCGAGATGGCGAGCGCTGCTGGATCGTCAGGCTGGCCGATGTGTTTCTCCTGGAGTCGGAGGGCAACTACACGCGCCTGTGCTTTGGCGATGCGCGCCCGCTCATTCGCCGATCGCTGAACGCCTTCCTGGAACGGCTCGATCCGGCCGTCTACTTTCGCGCCAATCGCACACAGGCGATCAATTTGCACTGGGTGCAGACGACGGCGCCGACCATTTCAGGCGGCCTGCTGGTCACGCTGCGGGGAGGCCGAACCGTCGAGTTCTCTCGCCGTCAGGCCCTTCGGCTACGAGAAACGTTGAGCTTCGAGCCCCGGGCCTGAAGGCCCAGGGCTCCATACAGACGTCCAGGGCTCCATTCCGATACCCGAGCGGCTTCACACCGACAAGCCCAGCCGATCCCGAGCGTAGTCAATCGATCGGCCGATGTACTCCAGCTCGAGCTGGTAGCGCTGCTCCGTGGATAGTCCCTTGATCGTGGGTAGTGGATTCCGCGGCGGGTTCGCCCTGACGCGCGCCAGTGCCCGCGAGAGTGCGAGGCCGTTGACGTCGGTGAACGTTGCCCAGTACTTGTCGGTCACGCACGGTACCTCGAGTGGATCGCGCGTGATCATCTCGAGCGAGAAGTGCACCTCTGGCCTGGCCTGTCTGATGACGTCGACCATGCGCTCGAGATCCAGGAGGCCCTCGCCGAGAGGAACCTCGGAGAGCAGGAAACCCGTTGGCGTCTCCTGCACCGCCATGTCCTTCAAGTGCACGTTGAACGTGTACGGCGCAAGCTTCTCCACCGCCTCCATCGGATCGTCGAGCACCGAGAGGTTGTTGCCCGTATCGAGCGTCACACCCACGTACTCGCTGCTGTACCGCTCGAGCAGCGCCAGCTGCTGATCCACGCGCCAATCTTTGTGATTCTCGATGCCAAGCCGCATTTTGTATTTCTCGACAATCGGCACCGCGGTCTGAATCTGCCGGTGGAACCCCGCGACGGCATCCTGCCAGGCCGCATACGAGTCGAACATTTCGTAGCGGCGGCCGAGTAGACAAACCACGCGCAGGCTGCTGGCCCCGGCTTCCTTCGCCACCTCCACGGCGTGCTCGAACACCGAGGCGTCTTCGCGCGGCAGGAAGGTCTGAATCTCGACGTACATGTCGAGTTCCTCCTTGAGCTTCCTGGTCTGTTTCGCCCACTCGAAATCGATCTGCGTCATGCCGCCGTGCGCGCCGGCGGCGCCGACCGACGCGGCCAGCACCATCAGGCGATCGACTTCCAGGAGCCGATGCGGCGAACTGAAACGGATCGACTGGAACGAGTCTGCGCTGAGACCCATCGACGTGCGACGCGAAATGGAGTTGGCCATGTCGTTAACTTGCGCGGTCCTTCACCGCGTCCGTCCGGGGTACTCGGACCTGCAGCACCGCAATCGCCTCCAACACCAGCACCACGGTGAGGGCTAGGAGCCCTCCGCGATAGCCGCCAGTGGTGTCTCTCAGCACGCCAATCATCGTCGGTCCGACGAAGCCACCGACGTTGCCGATGGCGTTGATCAGGCCGATGCCGGCCGCTGCCGCGGGGCCGCCCAGCAGTTGCGGCGGAATCGCCCAGAAGACGCCTGCGAGCGACCGCAGCGCCATTTGCGCGATGGCGAAGCCCAGGATGAGCACCCACGTGTGCCGTTGAAACACGACGGAGAGCACGAGTCCGACGGCCGTGGCGATGGCACATGCGGCCACGTAGCGTGTGCGCTCGCCGCTGCGATCCGACGCCCGTCCCACCATCACCATCGCGCTGAGCGCGGCAATGAACGGGATCGTCGTGAGCGCGCTCAACGCGAAGCCCTGCGCGCCGGTGACGTCTTCGATCAGCTTCGGCAACCACAGGAACATGCCGTAGTTGACGATCGAGTTGAGAAAGAACACGCCGCAGAGCAGCCACAGTTGACCGTTGGCGAGACTGCTGGCGATGGACGTCGGCGTCACCG
>Ga0068859_100006869_pt1 | contig 11556 bp, 10 predicted proteins | sample KBSSwiS22_FD_66585 | JGI IMG/M metagenome (GOLD analysis project Ga0068859, IMG submission 66585) | Switchgrass rhizosphere microbial communities from Kellogg Biological Station, Michigan, USA - KBS Switchgrass S2-2 | ecosystem: Host-associated > Plants > Roots > Rhizosphere > Soil ... | reverse complement strand
TGACGATGCGCGTGCATGACGAACATACGCCACACGCCTCATGATCTTTCGGCGTGCGACAGTTCAGCGCTCGCGCTACTTCGAGCGCGAAGCGCTTCTTGCCGATGCCTTCTTCGCCAACGAACAGCATCGCGCCCGGCAACCGATCAGCCACCAGCATTTGTTTCAACGCCGCTTTGACGCGCTCGTTGCCGGTTAACTCACTAAACATAATTCATCGCAAGATGACCGCGGTTTTGGAGAAACGGAATGATGATCTCCTTGAGGCGGTCCTGCGTGTATTCGACTGGACCACTCGTGTCAATCAACTTAACGCGTTCAGGTTCAGCCCGCGCGATTTGCAGATAGGCGTCGCGCACGCGCGCGTGAAAGTCGGCTTTCTCGATGTCGAGACGATCGCGTCCGGAAGACCTTCCTGACGTACGTCTGGAGGTGCGGTTGATTGATTCATCGATTGAAAGATCGAAGAGCAACGTCAGATCCGGTTTCAATCCGTCGGTCGCTAACTGCACGATCTGCGAGATCAACTCCGGCGAAAAACCACGACCCGCGCCCTGATACGCCACCGTTGCATCGGCATAACGATCCGAGATGACGACCTTTCCGGCTTTCAACGCGGGCCGCAGGACGCGACGGACGTGCTGGGCGCGGTCGGCGGCAAAGACCAGCAGCTCGGTCAGTGGATCGACTTCCTCCATCGCATCGAGCAGTGCGGCTCTCAGGCGCACACCCAGCGCCGTGCCGCCAGGCTCGCGAGTCAACAGGGCATCGCAACCGTTCGCGCGCAGGAAATTGCCCAATAAACGTAATTGGGTAGACTTCCCACTGCCGTCAATGCCCTCGAAAGTAATGAAGGTTCCAGACACCAATTTCCTCTTGTATTTACTTGGACAAGGTCAGTACCACCTCGCGGTAGCGGGTGGGTCACCCATTCGGAATCAAAATCAATAACAATCTCGCAAGCTGATCGTTTTACCCACCCGCTACCGCGAGGTGGTACTGACCTTGTCCAAGTACAGGTGAAACGCTGGCAGAGTGTAAACGAATGTCACGCCTCAGGCGAGTTGACGTCGGAGCGCGGGTTGGCTTCGGTGGTGGCTTGTGAATGCAGTTCACCGGTACCGCGTCTCGATTGCGAGATGGTCGAGATGGCGTGTTTGAAGATCAGTTGTTCCTGAGAGCCCGACTCGAGCAGGACCGAAAACTTATCAAAACTGCGGATTCGGCCGGTCAGCTTCGCGCCATTCAGCAGGTAAACGATCACGGAAGTCTTTTCACGACGCACCGTGTTGAGAAAGGCGTCCTGGATATTTTGTGGTGCCTGTTTGCCGTCCGACATGTTGAAAACCCGGGGTGGAATTGGTTAAACCGCGCGGTTACAAGGAGATTACAACACGGATCTTTGGCTGACAAGAGATCCGAGGAGATGTGAGAGAAAGATGATTATTTGAACCGTGGCCCACTGGCCAGAAATTCAAGAACCGATCTCAATATGTCTTTTTCCTCACCAAAACCGTCAAACCATTCCACCCCCGCTTCATGGCGAAACCATGTCAATTGACGTTTGGCGTAGTGGCGCACGTCGAGTTTGGTCTGTTCGACCGCGCTTTCGAACGTGCGTGATCCCTGTAAATACTCGACCACGCGCCGGTAGCCGTGCGCGCCGAGTGCGTTTGATGACGAGGGAACTCCGCGGGCCAGCAGGTCTCGAACTTCATCAACCAGACCGGCGCGAAAATGTGCTTCGGTGCGCTCGTTGATGCGCTGGTAGAGCTCCGCGCGAGGTGGATTGAGGGCGAGAATACGCAGCCGGCGCGAGCTCTCGTGCGGTTCGGGACGAGCAGGCCGTTGGTCCACGATCGATTTTCCGGTTTGAAAATAGACTTCGATAGCGCGTTGGACGCGTGGCCAGTCTCGTGGAAAGTTTTGTTCTGCTGCCGCCGGATCGACGCGGTTCAGCAGGCGGTGCAGGTGTTCAGCGCCGTGTCGTTCGCGGATTTGAGTGAGACGCAGGCGCAGCGATTCGTCAGTTGGTGGACTTACAAAAAATGGGTGGCGCAAGGCGCGTAAATAGAAACCCGTGCCGCCGACGAGCAACGGCACGCGGCCACGGCTTTCGATCTCTTCGATCTTGTTTGCGGCTTCACGGGCCCATTCACCGGCGGTGTAGTTGATCGCAGGCGAGACGAAGTCGATCAGGTGATGCGGAACGCCTTTGCGTTCTTCGATAGGAACTTTGGCTGTGGCGATCTGGATCTCTTTGTAGACTTGTACGGAGTCGCAGTTAATGATCTCGCCATTGAGCTCGAGTGCGACTTCGATTCCGAGGGTGCTTTTGCCGGAGGCTGTTGGACCAACGATGGCAATGACGGGTGTTTCATTTTTAGAGGACACGAAAGAGTATAACCAGCCAGATTAGGGCGAGTACAAGGAGACCACCGACGATTTGATTGCGTGAGAACTTCATAAACACGGATGACACGGATTACCAACCGGATTAAAGCGGATTAATACATGCGCGTGAGTTCGATACCGGTGTAATAGGCTTTGAGAATTTGTTCCGCGGACCAGCCTTGCTTTGCGAGGCCGTAGGCTCCGACCTGGCACATGCCCACACCGTGTCCCCAGCCACGTCCTACAAAGACAAACTCCGTCACGCGTCCCTCATCGTCATATTCGCGATCGATCACGAAGAGTTGCTCGCGCAAACCGAGCGCTGAACGAATGCGACCGCCACGAACGTGTGCTGTTCCGTTCGTGCCAATAATTTCAAGATCTGTCACGCGGCGAGATGCACCACGCGAGGCAACACGCAGATCGACAATTGGTCCAATACCTTTCGCTGCACGCGCGAGGCGCGCCTGTACCTGGCCCACCGACAATCCGCGCGTCCAATTAGCAAATGGTGAAAAGCGATCGGCCGCTGCGCCATTTGTCGCCGGCTTCACTTCCAGAAAATCGATCTGCCCATTCGCGGCGAGGTGATAGGTAACAGGCTCTCCACCAACAAGCGCCACAGACGCCACCGGATAGGGACGTTCGCCGAGGTAGCGAAACAAAAACGCGTCCGGATTAACTCTGATTGATTGCTCCTTGCCTTTTGTCGAACGAAGAATCAGTTGCCCTTCGCTCGTGGGCCGAGCACTAGCTTTCTGAAGTTGCAACAGGTTGCGAGCTTCGAGCAGACGCGCAATCGCGTGCAACATGCGTGCACGCGAAAGCGGCGTGCGTGGTCTCAACGTCGCATCGGGATACACCATCAGATGACCATCGCGCAGCAGCATCGCGAGATCCGCGCGATTCTCGGGCGGCACATCCTGCGCATCTTTAACGGCCAGTAAATAATCGGCGTCAGCATCGTTCAAAAGCGTCCCCGCTCTGCTCTCGCCAAAGACTGCGAGCGAGAGCGCCGTCGCAAAGGCCGGTGGTCGATTCAGATCGTCACCGGTCGGCGGCGTTGGTTGTTTCGACACGCGCGCTACATTCGCGATCCAATTGCGAACTTCCGAAACTGTTGCATCGCCCGACAACCACGAATCCGAAACGCGCTCGTGCAACGTGCCGAAGTTTTGCGTCAGTAAAAGACTGACATCGCGCGCAAGCAGCACATTCGAATCATCACGCAACTCCGCGGGCTCGCGCGATGTTTTGATCACGAAACGATCGAACGTCGCACCTTCAGCCGCGCACTCGCGCGCGCGCAAATAAGGAACTGCGTCGTTGAAAATCTTCTCGGAGTCTTCAGTGCGACCGCCGCAGGTTGACGTGTAGAGCGCGTTGATCGGTTCGCCCTGGTAAGTGGCGATGAGTCCGCGCGTTTCGTCGACCGCACGCGTCGAAAGTGGATTCTCGGAAGTGAGTCCGCGATAGACTTGCGAGCGCGTGGTCGGCAGGATGTCGAAACCCTGCGACATGAACTGCCCGCGATTCCTGAGCGCGTAAGTGCGTGCGGCAACCGCCTGTGCTTTCAGCGCCTCGATAGCGGGGTAACCGCCCGGAGAAAGTTCGTTGGCGACAACTCCGCGCACGTAATCTTCCAGTCCCAATTCGTTGACCACCGTCAAATTGCCGCGCAGGTTTGTGAACACTTCAATGCGTCCACGATAAGGTCGATCGTTGTAACGCACGGGCGCATTCTTCTCATCGTCTGACGCAAACGAGACGGGCGCACTGGACCGGAGCACCTGTCCTGTTGCCGACGAAGCCACAAGTTCACGTGACGGAAAAGCAGGTCGCGCAGCGGTCAAGCGCACCGGACTGTTGCTAGTCGACGTTTGCTTTTGCGCGACTGTTTCCTGCCCTTCGATTGTAGCGTCCAGCCCGGCAGTTTCGAGACGAGCCTGCAACTCTTCAGCTTCTTCGCGCGAGAGTTTGCCGCCGACATACATACCCCACGTTTTGGTTTCTGTGTCGAAAATTGCGTGCGCGTCTCGTTCCGTGATCTTCTGAATGTCTTTCTCGTTTTCTTCCGCCTCTTCACGTGACGCAGCACCGCCGACAGTTACTCGAAAACCAGCTTCTCCGCTCGTTGCAGGAAGCGGAGACAAGAGTCTCGGATCGACGCGCACGCGCGACGTATCGAGCGCCAGCAGCGTATTGCCCCCTCCACTCGCATTCATCAAGTGCCCGGTAGTCGAGATAGTGGCGGAACGTGCGTCAGTGGTTAGGGCGACGCGAATCGTGGGCTCTGGACCAGTCAGAGTCGTCAGGCTTGGGGTGTTGATAACCGGGGTCGCCGCAGCGGGCGGCGTCCAGACGGGTTGCGTGCGTCTTGGACGAGTTTGCTGTTGAGCGAAAGCAACGGGGAGCAGAAGCGATTGCGCCAGCACTAAGATAAGGGCTTTTCGCATCACGCGCATACTACTATAAACAACCCACAGATTACATAGATTCCCAAATTTGGAATAACAACTATTCCCAGCAGACATGAGTCTGTGGTATAGACGAGCGACCCCCACAGTCAGGATCAGGAGGCAGCAGCTTTTCGGACTGTCAGAGTCAGGAGGCCCAGCAGTCCTCATGAGGAAGACTATTTTTCGGAATCTCAGATTTCTCGGGTTAACGACTCTTATTCTGGCTTTGCTGGGCGCGAGTTGTTTGCCTAAACCACCAGGCGAGCGCGGTGACATCACCATCACCCTCTACGGATTTTCGGTGATGAAAGAGTCGCTCGAGAAGGCGATCTTCCCGGCGTTTGCCGCGAAGTGGAAACAACAACACGGTCAGGTGCTGATGTTTCAATCGTCGTTTGCGGGCTCGGAGACAGTTACCAATCAGATTCTACGTGGCGCACCGGCCGACATCGCGATCCTCTCGATCGAACGCGACGTACAGCGCTTACAGAAAGATGGTTTTGTTACAGCTGACTGGCATGCGTTGCCCGCGCACGGGATCGTCAACAAGACACCGTTTGTAATCATCGTGCGCCAGGGAAATCCGAAAGGCATCAGGGACTTTTCGGATCTGGCAAAGCCGGGCATCAAGCTGATTCATCCTGATCCGATCAGTTCGGGCGGGGCGCAGTGGTCCATACTCGCGATCTACGGATCGGAGTTGAAGAAATCGGAAACGGAGCAAGATGGAGGCGACAAAGTACGCGCGCTGCAGATGTTGCGTGCGATCTGGAAAAACGTGATCTCGACGCCTGGTTCGGCGCGCGAAGCACGCACGACTTTTGAACTCGGCAATGGCGACGCTCTTATCACTTACGAGCTCGAAGGGTTGCTGATGAAAGAGGCGAAAGCGCCCATCGAGATCGTGACGCCGCAGGCGACGATCTTCAGCGAGCATCCGGCTGTGGTGATTGACAAGAGCGTCACGGCGGCAAAGCGTCCGATAGTTGATGCGTTCATGCAGTATTTGTGGAGTGACGAGGCGCAGCAAGCTTTTGTGCAGTTTCATTTTTATTCAACGACGAACGATGCGTTCAACCAGGCAAACGCGGCGTTCGGACATATCGAGATGCCGTTCACGATCGATTACTTTCATGGTTGGGACAAGGCTTATCCGGAAGTGATCGAGGGGATCTTCAGGGATCAGGTGCAAAGAAAGTAGTTTTTCTCTGTGCCCTCTGCGGTCCTCAGCGTACTCTGCGTTAAAGAGTATGTCTCAACGCAGAGGGCCGCAGAGAATGCGAGATTCAAGGAAATGAGTACCGTAGCGGCAATGCGACACGTACGTGGGTTCGATGTGGCTCGACCCCTGAGCATCGGCACGCTCGTTTTTCTGATGCTGCCGCTCGTGTTTCTGCCCCTCGCTTCGATCTTTATTTTCGGCACAAGCAATGGTCTCGATAAATTCTGGGCCGCGTTGATGCAACCGGAAGCCATTTTTGCACTTAAGCTTTCAATGGCCACGAGTTTTTGGGCCACCGTGTTCAACGTTATCTTTGGTCTCTTCGCCGCGTACGTTTTATCGCGTTACAACTTCTGGGGACGCAACGCGCTCATCGTCACGATCTCGCTGCCAACCGCGATTCCCACGGCTGTTGCCGGTTTTGCTCTACTGTTGCTCTGGGGGCCGTACGGCACTCTCGGTCGCCTGTTCACGCCGCACGGTTTTCAAATCATGTTCACTGCCGGCGCGATCATCCTCGCTAACATCTTCGTGACTTTTCCGCTCGCGTTCGGCGTGATCAAACCGGTCTTTGACACGATGAGCCGTTCGCTCGAAGAAGCCTCCGCGACGATCGGCGCCACGCGCTGGCAAACGTTCTGGCACGTGACGTTGCCGTCGTTGCGAGGCGCGATCGTTTCCGGCGCGTTGCTAACCTTCGCGCGCGCTGTCGGCGAGTTTGGCTCGACGATCCTTGTTTCCGGAAACCTCGCTGGACGAACACAAACCGCTCCGCTCTACATTTTCGCGAAGTTCAACGAAGGTCAGATCGAAGCCGCCAACGCGATAGCGATCGTGTTGGCGCTGTTTTCATTTCTGATCTTCAGTGTGCTGTTTTTTGCTCGTGATTGGTTGGATGTTGACTAAGTTGTGAAAGCCAAAGAAACACTCACCCCGAAGCATGAAGAGCCGGAGCCGGAGCGTCCGGCTGCGGCTGCCAGTGTGGTTGGCATCAGCAAGCGTTTCGGCAAGGCAAGCGTGCTCGAGAACATTAGTTTCGATGTCGCCGAAGGTGAGGTGCTGGTCCTCCTTGGCGCCTCCGGCAGCGGTAAGACAACGATCCTGCGCATCATTGCCGGGCTGGAAATGCCGTACACCGGAAAAGTGATCTTGCACGGTCGGGACGTCACTGAACTACCGGCGCGCGAGCGTGGTGTCGGCGTCATCTTTCAGTCGTATGCCCTCTTTCCAAAGATGACAGTGGAGAAGAACATCGGATACGGCCTGCGCATCCGCAAGCATAAGCGCAAAGAGATTCGCGAGACGGTGAATGAGTTGTTGTCACTCGTGCAACTTGAAGAGCATCGCAAGAAGTATCCCTCGCAACTCTCCGGCGGACAGCAACAACGCGTCGCGATCGCGAGAACACTCGCGTACAAACCTGAAGTGCTGTTGTTTGACGAGCCGTTCGGTGCGCTCGACACTCAGACGCGCGTGCATCTGCGCCGCGAGATCCGGGCGTTGTTGAAGAAGGTAAACGTGCCTTCGATCTTCATCACACACGATCAGGAAGAAGCACTCGAGCTCGGTGATCGGGTTGCCGTACTCAACGTGGGCCACGTCGAACAGATCGGCACTCCATTTGAAATCTACAATCATCCGGCGACGGAATATGTAGCGACGTTCCTCGGTGCGGCAAATGTGCTCGAGGCAACGGTGAGAAAAGACTTTCTCGAGGTTGGTTCGGCGCGCATTCCGGTTGAGCAAGACAAGTTTCGTGAGGGTGATTGCGTGAAGATTGTCTTTCGACCTGAAGACGTTTCCTTAAACCGCGGAGATCTCCCGCGCTCGGGACACGCGCGGCTTGCGAGCGGTCGCATCGAAGAGATCAGTTTTGTCGGTGCTTATGAAAGGTTGCGGTTGCGTCTGGATGTCAGCGGCGCCGATGAATGTAAAGCTGACGACACTCCTTACTACCTCACTACCGAAACGCCTGAGCGCCCGAGCACTAAATCGATCATCGCTACTCGTCCTAAACCGGAAGCAAGCACGACGCGATTGCAAGTCGGGGAAAAGGTTACGGTGGCGCTCACGTCCTTCACCGTCTTGCCGCCGCAAAAAGGCACAAAGGGAACAAATTGAGAAGTCTGTTGCTACTGCTGTTGCTCGTACCGTGCGCGTCAGCACAGTCGCTGATAGATCGAACGGATAATCAGCAGTGGACTGATGTTCAACTCGCGGTGCCCGTCACGAAGAACTTCGATTTTAATCTGCTGGGGACGCTGCGACTCGGGCGCGATATTAGTCGTCCGGTTGATGAACGTGTTGGCGTGGGGTTCACGTGGAGGATCGGAACGCATTGGCAGATTCAGCCGAACTATCTGCATATCGGCATGCAGCCGGTTCGCGGGCGAAAGATTTGGGAGAATCGACTGTCGCTTCCGGTCACGTTGCGATTCAACCTCGGTAAGTTCAGGTTGAGCGATCGAAATCTAATTGAGCATCGCATCCGCAACTCGGGTCAGAGGGCAAACCGGTATCGCAACCGTTTTCAGGTTGAGCATCCGGTGGGTGATAAAGAGTGGAACTTGTCGTTGTATGTTGCGGATGAGGTGTTCTACGACTGGACCATCGATCGCTGGGTGCGCAATCGCTTCACGGTGGGCGCGAGCAAAGTCTTCAACAAGCACTACACGCAGGATTTTTATTATCTGCGACAGAATGATGGCGTCAGCGTGCCGGGCGATCTCAATGTCATCGGGACGACGTTGAGATTTAGACTTTAAATTAGCCACGGATGACACAGAAAAAAATCCGATTTTTTATCCGTGTAATCTGTGGTTAACTACTCCAACGCCTGCGCTGCCACACGATTAAACTCGCGCCTCACCGAATTGATATTCGCGAACGGCAGTACGCGCGCGTGAGTGCGGTTCGTGAGCAAAATAAAGACGCGCTGAGCATTCGGATCGATCCAAACGCACGTCCCCGTAAATCCATTGTGTCCGAAGCTATCGGGCGGCAGCGCCGCGCCTGCTGTTGAATCTTTTGTGGCCGCCAGTTGCCAACCGATTGATCTCGCTTCCTCCAATCCCGGCGTCATGTTCTCGCGAAAAAGTCGACAAGTATCCGGCGTGAGTAACTTCGTCATGTCGCCAAGAAATTGCTGCGCGATCAGAAACGTCTCGCGGGTAGTTGAAAACAAACCTGCATGGCCCGCGGCGCCGCCGAGAAAGTACGCGTTACCATCGTGCACCTCGCCCCAGATCAAACGCTGACGCGAATTCGCATACTCACCAGCCCCGCTCTGTTTACACATATCAACTTCGTACGCGTTGCCGGTCTCACACGCCGCGATACCCGTTTGCAACGCAAGCTCGGGATTAAAAAACGTCTGTTGCAGTTTTAGAGGCTCGAAGATTTCGCGTGTCGCCATGTCCGCGAGACGCTGATGGCTCATGCGTTCCAGTAGAATGCCAAGCGCGATAAATCCGAGATCGCTGTAGACCACGCGCGTGCCCGGCTTGTACTCCAGATCGAGATTAGCAATCGCGCCCGCGGCCCGCTCGGGTTCATCTTCAGTTAGCAGATACAGCGGCCGCCACGCCGGTAAACCCGAAGTGTGCGTCAGCAACTCGCGAACGGTGATGATCTGTTTGTCAGTGCGGTCGAATTCGGCGAGGTAGTGAGAAACGGAACTGTCGAGCGTCAACTCACCGAGTTCAATGCGACGCGCGCAGAGCAATGCGGTGACAAGCGGCTTCGTGAGTGATGCGAGGTCGTAGATCGTGTCGAGCTTATTGGCGATGCGATAAGGGTCGACGACGGAGTGGCCGAGCGCATCTTCGTAGAGGATCTGATCGCGTTCACCGACGAGATAAACGGCAGAGGGAAATTCGCCCGAGTCGATGTGCGTTTGCAGCAGGCCCGAGAGTTGTTCATTGCGTGTGGTCATAAAATATTTCACACAAAGGCACAAAGGAAGACACAAAGGCAGTAAGTTTCTTTGTGAACTTTGTGTCTTGCTTTGTGCCTTTGTGTGAAACCTTCATCCCACACTGGAGCTTAGTTCCGGATGCTCGGCGTGCTCACGGATTCTTTCGAGGGTTCGCAGGGCCAGGCTGAGCGCGTTGCGACCTTCGAATCCCGACACTGCCGGCGGTTTGCCATCCCTCACCGACTCCAAAAACGAAACAATCTCCGCGCGCAACGGTTCGACGTCGATTATATCGAGATGCTGCACGTGTACGCCTGGCCACGCGCCACTCGCTGACGGCGGCGCGAGACTGCTTATCGAAGCGCGTTTGGTCGTGTAGTCAATCGCAATGTAGTCGTGCGGTTGAAAGAAACGCATCTTGCGAATCTTTTCCGTTCCCACTCGCGAGGCTGTGATGTTCGCCACGGCGCCCGATGAAAATTCGAGACGAGCATTCGCGGCATCGACTTTGTTCGTGAGAATCGCGATTCCCACGGCATGAATGTTCGTGACTTCAACGTCTTCGCCGACAAGCCACTGCACGATATCGAGATCGTGGATCATCAAGTCGAGCACGACATCGATGTCCAGCGAGCGCGCGGTGAACTGGCCCACGCGATGAATCTCAAAATAGACTGGTTTGCGAACGTGAGGACGCAAGGCGATCATCGCCGGATTGAAACGCTCGAGATGTCCGACCTGTAGCACCGCGTTTCCTTTTTTGGCGGCGCGCATCATTTGGTCAGCCTCGTCGAGCGTTCTCGCGATCGGTTTTTCAACGAGGACGTGAATACCTGCTTCGAGCAGTTCACACGCAATCTCGCAGTGTGCTTCAGTCGGTACTGCGATGCTCGCTGCATCAATACGCCCGATTAGCTCCCGCCAGTCCCTGGTCCAATCTGTTTTTCTTTCCCCACTGATCGAGCGAGCTGTCTCTTCGTTCAGATCGCAAACAGCGGTGAATTGCGAGAAACCCTCCGCTGCGAGCGCGGCGTGAATGCGAGCATGCTGGCTACCGAGACTGCCGACTCCGATGACTGCTGTGCGCAACATAATGTGTTAGTCTGAATAACGAATCGGAGCCGAATATACTTGCATCCTTCAGCGCTTGCCAAGCGAGTCCCCATTCTCCTTGTCGTTATCATTATTGCATTTTACTTGTACGGTCTCGGCAAGTTGCCGCTGGTTGGACCAGACGAGCCGCGCTACGCGCAAGTGGCGCGCGAGATGTTTCTCAGCGGCGATTTGATCACCCCGACACTCGGCGGTCACACGTGGTTCGAGAAACCGGCGCTGCTGTACTGGATGATCATTGCGAGCTTTAAGACTTTTGGCGTGAGTGAGTGGTCTGCGCGACTCGGTCCGGCGATTTGCGGGTTGCTGACGATTGTTGCCGTGTGGTGCGTGGGAAGGGAAGTTGATCGTAGTTTTGGTTTCTGGAGTTTGATTGCGTCAGCGTCGAGTCTCGGGTTGATTGTGTTCTCACGCGCTGCGAGTTTCGACATCGTCATCACGATGACGACGAC
>Ga0068859_100006868_pt1 | contig 11557 bp, 10 predicted proteins | sample KBSSwiS22_FD_66585 | JGI IMG/M metagenome (GOLD analysis project Ga0068859, IMG submission 66585) | Switchgrass rhizosphere microbial communities from Kellogg Biological Station, Michigan, USA - KBS Switchgrass S2-2 | ecosystem: Host-associated > Plants > Roots > Rhizosphere > Soil ... | reverse complement strand
ATGAAGACAAGACGACTCTCGAGCATGTGTATGAGGAGTTCGCAAAGAACGGTACCGAACTTCGATATACGGTAACAATGTTGCCGTCCGGGAATCGCGTCATCACGTTTCTTTCGGTGGACGAAATCCGAGCACTTCCTGTCCAGCCCGGAGGCGCCGTTCCCGCTACGGCACCGAACCTCAGTAACGCCGCCATCAGTCTTGCGCTATCGACTCAGTTTCCATCGTATGCCGAGGTGATAACGACGACAGATCCCGCCGGACGTAACTGGAGCTATCTCGCCTCAGAAGAGAAATACCGTTCGGTGAGAGAACTTCAGCAAAAGAATCTGATTGTTCCTCTCGTGGGTGACTTTGCCGGGCCGAGGGCTATCCGTGCCGTGGGTCAGTATCTGAAGGACCACGATACGAGCGTAACGGCGTTCTATGTTTCCAACGTGGAGCAGTATTTGACGCCGGCGGTAAAGCTTCAGAGCTTCTACGCGAATGTTGCGACGCTGCCGCTCAGTCCGGCCAGCACGTTTATCCGATCGGCGCAGATTGCGGGGCCGCAACCCGGCCTGGCGCAGTCATCGCTCGGTTCGATTCAAGTGGCTCTCGACGCGGTTCTTGAAGGCCGGGCCCAGAGCTGGAATGATATTCTTCGACTGCCGAACCCGAAGTAAACGCTATGTACCAACAAGACTTCATCATCTTTCGAACGTTCCTCAACCACTTCGATGCGGAACTGGCGAGGATGGCTTTGGAGGCTGCGGGAATCCAGTGCTTCGTCCGCAGCGATGACTGCGGAGGAATGCGTCCGCATCTGTGGATGTCGGGAATCGATCTTCTCGTCCATCAGGACGATCAACAGCGAGCGGAGGAAGTACTCGGAAATGAGGAGACAAGTCCCAACGGTTCCACCATATGGCTGGCCCCCACCGGCTCTGACCCCGATTGACAGCCTTTCTCTCCGGCCTGTAAATTAGATTCTTTTCGAGGTTGCACGATGAAGATCCACGAGTATCAGGCCAAGCAGATCCTTGCGCGCTATGGCGTACGCATTCCGCGTGGCGAAATTGCATATACGAAAGATGAAGCGCGCCGGGCGGCCGAAAAACTCGGTGGCACCGTTGTCGTCAAAGCTCAGATTCATGCCGGTGGCCGCGGCAAAGGCGGGGGCGTCAAACTCGCAAAAAATGCCGACCAGGCTGAAGAGCTTGCCGAACAGATCCTGGGGATGACGCTGGTCACTCACCAGACAGGTCCGGAAGGCCGAAAAGTTCAGAAGGTTTACATCGAAGAAGGTCTCGACATCCGTCGCGAACTCTACCTCGGTATCGTGATCGACCGGCAGACAGGAAAAGTCGTCTTCATGGCCTCCGCGGCCGGCGGCATGGAAATCGAAGAGGTCGCGGCGAAGAACCCGGAAGCCATCCTTCGCGAATATATAACCCCCGGGCTCGGACTTCAGTCCTTTCAGGCTCGCAAACTCGCCTTTGGTCTTGGACTCGCTCCGGAACTCGTGGGTGACGCCGTTCAGTTCATGATCGCCCTGTATCGCGCATTCGAAGATACGGACGCGTCGCTGGCCGAGATCAATCCCTTCCTGGTGACCGGAGATAACAAGGTCTACGCGCTTGATGCCAAGATGAACTTCGATGACAACGCGCTTTACCGCCACAAGGACATCAAGGAACTACGCGACCTGAACGAAGAGGAACCCCTGGAAATCGAAGCGAGCAAGTTCGGGCTCAACTACATCAAGCTGGACGGCAATGTTGCCTGCATGGTCAACGGAGCGGGACTTGCAATGGCGACGATGGACATCATCAAGCTCGCCGGCGGCAGTCCGGCGAATTTCCTCGATGTCGGAGGCGGAGCTTCCGCTCAGCAGGTGGAGAGCGCTTTCCGAATTCTTCTGTCGGACCCGAGCGTCCGAGCGGTTCTCATCAATATCTTTGGTGGGATCATGCGCTGCGATGTCGTGGCTTCGGGCGTCGTCCAGGCCGCGAAGAATATCGGCGTCAAGGTTCCGATTGTCGTGCGGCTCGAGGGAACGAACGTCGAACAGGGGCAGGAAATCCTGCGCACATCCGGACTCAACTTCATCGTTGCAGACGGGATGAAGGACGCTGCGGAGAAAGTTGTCGCCGCGGCGGGGAAGAGGTAGAGCAGGATGAGCGTACTTGTCGATAAGAGCACACGTCTTCTGGTCCAGGGACTCACGGGCAAGGAAGGAACTTTTCATGCGCTGCAGGCCGTCAACTACGGCACGCAGGTTGTCGGTGGTGTGACGCCTGGCAAGGGCGGCACCAAACATGAAGGCATCGATGTCTTCAACAGCGTCGATGAAGCGCGACGAAAAACAGGAGCCAATGCGACGGTCATCTTCGTTCCTCCTCCATTCGCTGCCGACGCAATAATGGAGGCTGCGGATGCGGGCCTCGAACTCATCGTGTGTATCACCGAAGGAATCCCGACCTTCGACATGATCCGCGCTACGACATTTCTCAAAGGGAGGAAGTCGCGGCTGATCGGCCCTAACTGCCCGGGAATCATTTCCCCCGGCAGGTGCAAAATCGGAATCATGCCTGGCCATATACATCTCGAAGGAAACGTAGGCGTCGTCTCGCGCAGCGGAACTCTGACATATGAAGCTGTCGGCCAGCTGACGCGACGCAAGCTCGGCCAGTCCACGTGTATCGGCATCGGCGGCGATCCGATCATCGGCACGAACTTCATTGATGCGATACGGCTGTTTAACGAGGATGCGGAGACGAAAGGCATTGTCATGATTGGCGAGATTGGCGGCACTGCGGAGGAGGAGGCTGCGGCCTTCATCAAGACGCATGTGAAGAAGCCCGTCGTCGGATTTATATGCGGACAGACGGCGCCTCCGGGACGCCGGATGGGCCACGCAGGCGCGATCGTGGCGGGCGGGAAGGGAACCGCGACCGAGAAGATGGCTGCAATGGAAGCGGCCGGTATTCGCGTGGTAAAAAGTCCCGCTGATATTGGCGATGCGATGAAGGCCGCGCTGCAGACAAATCAAAACTAAAGGAACCACGTGCAACGAACTTTTACGATTCTCAAGCCCGATAGCGTTAAAGCCGGCAACACCGGCCGCATCATCGATCGTCTCATCAAGGAAGGTTTCCGCATCCGTGCGATGAAACTCATCCACCTTACGAAGGCACAGGCCGAAGGCTTTTACCACGTTCATAAGGAGCGCCCGTTCTTCTCCAGCCTCGTGGAGTTCATGTCTGAAGGGCCGATCGTGCCCATGGTGCTCGAAGCCGACAACGCGATCGAAAAACTCCGCAAGGTGATGGGTGCGACGGATCCGGCGAAGGCAGACGCAGGAACCATCCGCAAGGAGTTCGCCAGCAACATCGAGCGCAACGCAATTCACGGGTCCGATGGACCAGATACGGCAGCCTTCGAGATAGCTTACTTTTTCAACCGGCTCGAAATCCTCTAAAGGAGCGACGCGGTTATGCAGCAACTCGGTCGAATGCTCATTGTCATGGGCGTCGTCGTTGTGGTGGTTGGGTTGCTGATGGTCTTTGGTTCGCGATTGCCTTTCCGAATCGGACGGCTGCCGCTGGATATACACGTCCAGCGCGGCAACTATAGTTTCTATTTTCCACTCGGCACGTCGATCCTCGTCAGCATCGTACTGACGCTCGTGTTCGGTCTGCTGAACAGACGCTAGGAGGCCATTCTAATGATCGGCAAGATTCAGGAGATTCTGGGTGCGGATGCGGCGTTGCTGGAACATCAGTGCAAGACGGTTCCCAAAGAGAACCTTCATCTGCCCGGGCCGGACTTCATCGACCGTAACTTCACGCTGTCGGATCGGCCGGCTCGCACACTGGTGAGTTTGAGCCAGCTTGCTAATTCCGGACGGCTTGCGGGAACCGGGTTTGTTTCCATTCTCCCGGTGGACCAGGGCATTGAGCACTCGGCAGGCGCGTCGTTCGCGCCCAACCCGCTGTACTTCGATCCCGAAAACATCGTCAAGCTCGCGATTGAAGGTGGGTGCAATGCGGTGGCCAGCACGCTCGGTGTTCTGGGCGCGGTTGCACGAAAGTATGCGCACAAAATTCCATTTCTTCTGAAGTTCAACCACAACGAGTTCCTTTCGTATCCGAATGCGTTCGATCAGATCATGTTCGCCAATATCCGGCAGGCATTCGATATGGGATGCACCGGCGTCGGCGCAACAATCTATTTCGGGTCAGAAGAATCCAAACGGCAGATTCAGGAAGTTACCTCGATGTTCCATCAGGCGCACGATCTCGGGATGTATACCGTGTTGTGGTGCTACCTCCGTAATCCGGCCTTCAAAACGAAGGAAGCGGACTACCACGGTGCGGCAGACCTCACGGGTCAGGCGAATCACCTCGGCGTGACGATCCAGGCCGACATCATCAAACAGAAGCAGCCGTCCACCAACGGTGGCTATACAGCCCTCAACTTTGGAAAAACTCACAAGAAGGTCTACTCGGATCTCTCGTCGCCGAATCCCATCGATCTCACGCGTTATCAGGTCGTGAATTGCTTCATGGGGCGTGCGGGGTTGATCAACTCGGGTGGTGAGTCGTCGGGAGAAAGCGATCTCAAAGACGCCGTGAAGACGGCCGTCGTCAACAAGCGCGCCGGCGGTATGGGATTGATCTCGGGACGGAAGGCGTTTCAGAGACCGATGGCCGAAGGCGTTGGATTGCTGAACGCGATTCAGGATGTATACCTGTCGAAGGAAGTGACGGTCGCATGAGAAGTTGAAATCGGAGAGTCCTGCATTGGAGATTGGAGAGCCGAAATCTTAATTTGGACTGGCGGCCTGCAAGCGGCCCGTCGAATTTAAGATTTCGGCTCTCCAATCTCCAATGCAGGACTCTCCAATTTCAACTTTCTTTGGCTATACTCCTCCGGTGAAGAGCGACTTCCAGCGAAGGGTCTATACCGTCTCTCAGATTGCCCTCGAAATCCGCGAGATGATAGAGCGGAAGTTTCTCGACATCTGGATCGAAGGCGAGATCTCCAACTTCAAGGCATCCACTGCGGGACATCTTTACTTCACGCTCAAAGACGACAAGGCTCAGCTTCCGGCCGTGTGCTTCAGAAACGCAGCGCGCCTGCTTCGCTTCCGGCCGGAGAACGGCAAAACGTTTCGAGCGAGGGGTCGCATCACGACCTACGAAGCCCGTGGCGAGTATCAGATGATCGTCGAGGTGCTGGAACCGGTAGGCCTTGGGGCTCTGCAACTTGCGTTCGATCAGCTCAAGGAAAAGCTTCAGAAGGAAGGACTCTTCAATTCGGACCGAAAGCGGCCGATTCCGGCGCTGCCGCGAAAGATCGGAATTGTCACGTCAAGGACAGGCGCCGCGTTGCGTGACATCCTGACCGTGCTCAAGCGACGCCATAACGCCGTCAATGTACTGATCTTTCCCTGCGAGGTGCAGGGGAACGCCGCTTCACTTCAGATCATGGAAGGCATCGATTATCTCAGCCGGCACTCGGACGTGGACGTGATTCTCGTGACGCGCGGCGGCGGATCCATGGAAGACCTGTGGCCTTTCAACGAGGAACGAGTAGCTCGCGCCATCGTGCGATCTCAGAAGCCGGTGATTACGGCAATCGGTCACGAGGTGGACTTCACGATTGCAGACTTCGTAGCGGACCGGCGCGCTCCCACGCCAAGCGCCGCAGCGGAGATCGTCAGCCAGTCCAAAGAAGAGCTGTTCCGGCGCGTGCAGGATTTCTCCGGCAGGCTGCAGGGAAGCATGCGCTATCGCCTCCGGACGATGCGGCACTTCCTCGATTCGAAGGTTGGATCGCGAGGATTTGCGGTGGCCGAAGCGCAGCTGAAGAGGCTCGCGCAGCGTGTGGATGATTTCGGCTTTCGCCTCGAACGATTCGGCAAGTCCGGCAATTTTTTCCGAGAGCGCCGGCATCGAGTGGAAGCAATACGGCATCGTATGGACAGCGTCATGCAGTTTCGGCTGCGGCGCGCACACGAGGCGTTCGCAAGGATTGCACATACTCTGGATGCTATCAGCCCGCTCGCCGTTCTCGAGCGTGGGTACGCCGTATGTTTGACGCCCGAAGGGAAAGTCGTGCGCAAAGCCGATGCGGTCGAACTGAACTCGACAGTGAAGGTTCGGCTTCATAAAGGGTCGTTGCGAGCGTCGGTTATCGGCAAGGAAGAATCATGAACATTGAACAGCGCGTTCTGGACTTGATGGGCCGCGCCATGGGCCGCTTCGAGATGCTGCGTCCGAACGATCGGATTGCGGTTGGGGTCTCGGGCGGCAAGGACAGCCTGTCACTGCTGCACGCGCTGGTGGCGTACCGGAAACGAGCGCCGTTTCCCTACGAGCTCGTTGCGGTTACCGTGGAGCAGGGAAAGTTCAAGCTTCCCATCGAAGCTCTTGGCGACAAGATTCGCGCCCTCGGAGTGGAATGGGTGATTCGCGAGGACGCGCGGACGCTGGAATTGATCGCGCAGAATGTGCCGCACGGTTGCGATGTCTGTAGCCGGCATCGGCGGTATCACCTCTACAACATTGCTGCAGAGTTGAACTGCGCGGTGCTCGCCCTGGGGCACACGGCAGACGACTGCTCGGAATCTCTGTTTCGCAACATCCTCTTCAACGGACGGATCGCTTCGTTGGCGCCTGTGGCGGAATCGCGCAAGGGTGGACTAAGACTGATCAGGCCGCTCGTGTATGTCTCCGAGGAATTGTCGACGGAATATGCGCGCGTGCAGGGATTCCTGCCGATTGCTTGCGTATGTGGGGAAAAGGAAAGCGTCCGCAAAGAGATTCGCGAGTTTCTGGATTCAATGAAGGCGCGGCACCTGGGGATTTCGGATTCGGTGACTGCCGCGCTGGGAAATGTGAATCTGTATTCGTTGTTTGGAAAGCTGCCAGAAACCGCGCTCGCGGAAGAGGAAGACTAATCGTGAGTCCTTCTCCCACCGGGAGAAGGTGGCGCGAAGCGCCGGATGAGGGATTAGCAAGGCCTGACAATCCCTCACCCGGCCTTCGGCCACCCTCTCCCGGGGGGAGAGGGACTCCCTACTCCCTTTTCTCTACCCCACTCACCCGCCGCCCTCTACTCCAGTTCTCTCCAGATCTTCACGTGGTGTGTTTCCTTCAACAGCAGCGATCCCACCACAAATGTGATCGACGCCACGATTATTGGATAATACAGCCCCGCATAGATATTTCCTGTCCTTGCCACAACCGTGAGCCCAATCAGCGGCAGCAATCCTCCGAACACTCCGTTCCCGATGTGGTAGGGCAACGAGAGCGCGGTGTATCGAATCTTTGCGGGGAACGCCTCAACCAGATACGCCGCAATCGGTCCATACACCATCGTGACGAACAGAACCTGAATGAACACGAGCAGCGCGAGTTGACGCGCCGCGGGATTTCCGAGGAACTCCGCGAAGCTCGTGTAGACCAGGACTTCCTTCGCTGGTGTTCCGGCGGTGTCGGTCAGGGCGGTCAGCGAGAGTGCTCCTGTCACGGCATTCTTCTGCGACGCCACGGTAACGACATTCGAACCTGCGGCCTGCTGCATCGCGCGGTAGATGGGAATGTAAGAGATTGCTGCAAGCAGGCAACCGGCCATCATGATCTTCTTTCTTCCGATTCGGTCCGAGAGAGCGCCAAACAATACGAAGAACGGCATCGCGAGCAACAGCGCTGTCGCGACGATGTAGTTTGCTGTGGTCCCATTCACCTTCAAGACGGTTTGCAGGTAGAACAGCGCGTAGAACTGCCCGGTATACCAGACAACGCCCTGGCCTGCCGTTGCGCCGAACAGGGAAATCAGAACCCGTTTGAGATTGTTCCAGTCCGTGAAGGCCTCCTTCAGAGGTTTGGCCGAGGTCATTCCTGCGGTTTTGATGTGCTGGAAGATTGGAGACTCTTTCATTCGCACGCGGATGTAGAGAGAAATTCCAACGAGAAAGATCGAGATAAGAAAAGGCACGCGCCAGCCCCATGCGCCGAACGCCTCTTTCGTCATCGCATTCTGAACGATGAGGATCACCGCCAGCGACACGAACAAGCCCAATGTCGCGGTGATCTGAATGAAGCTGGTGTAGAACCCGCGCTTCTCGTCGGGCACGTGCTCGGCAACGTAAACCGCCGCTCCGCCATACTCTCCGCCGAGTGCAAGACCCTGCAGAATACGAATCACAAGAAGTGCGACGGGAGCCAGGAGGCCAATGGACGCGTAGGTCGGCAGGATTCCGATCACCGCCGTTGCACCACCCATGATCAGCAGCGTGATCAGAAACGCATACTTGCGTCCGACCAGGTCTCCAATGCGTCCGAAGAACAGAGCGCCAAACGGCCGGACAATGAACCCGACCGCAAAGGTCGAGAGGTACGCGAAATAGGCAAGCGTATCGTTGCCCGGTGGATAAAAGAGGGGAGATATGACCGTGGCGAGGCTACCGAAAATATAGAAGTCATACCACTCGATCATCGTGCCGACGGACGAGGCAGCAATTACCTGCCAGATTTTAGTGCTTTTCATCGCCGGGGGATAATAGCGCATCCAGCCGACCGTCCGCGCAGGTTCCTTACCCGAAAACCTCAGAATCGGAAACGAAGACCGCCGTTTATCGCCCGGCCTTCGATTGGCCCCCACGCACCAACGGAGCGGCGTCCATCGATCAGGGGTTGCGGCAAGGGCAACGGGTCGTGTTTTGTCTGGCGAAAGTCTCCAATATCTTCGGCATTGATGAACACGCGTACCGGACCAAAGGACCGTTCGACCAGGACTCCAAAAACAACATAGGGAATGCTCGTCGCCCGGTATGGATTGTCTTCGAGCCGCTGCTTGCCGGTGTAATAGACCTCAAATCCGACACGGGCTTTGTCTTTCTTCTCCCACATCGCATCGAAGCCGACAGTGTGTTTTGGCGTTAAGGCGACATTCTGGCGCAGTCCGGATTCGGGATCTATCTCGGTCGATTGAGTGTAGGTGTGCGTGAGGACAAAATTGAACGGGCCCCGGCGCAATCGCGCCAGGAATTCTGTGCCCATGGTCTGCGTCGGCTCCCCAAGATTCACGATGTCCAGGTCGTCCAACACGACAGGATGACGGATTACGGATCCGAAGACAGTCGCGTTCAATTCAACGTGTTCCGACTTCCAGCCCAGATCAGCTGACCCGCTCCACGCGCGTTCCGCGCGGACATTACCCAACGGATGGATATAGGAAAGGCCGGTCGCTTCCGTTTCTTCTGTAAATGGCGTCGGCGCAAAGAATCCTGTTCCCGTGGAAATGCGCGTCGTGAAGCCATGCGACAGGCGAACCAGCGCAGAAATGCGAGGATTGAAAAAAGTTCCGTACTTATTGTGGAAGTCGACGCGGCCACTGCCGGAAATCGTGACGCGGGCATTCGGTGAGTATTCGTCCTGCGCAAAGATGGATGGTGTCACGTAGGTATAGTCAAAGCCGGCAACATCGCGATTCCTGTAGACGTCTGTTTGGAATGCCGAGCCCAGCGTCCAGTTGTGACGGCCGCTCGAACCGCCGAGCGTTGCTTCGCCGAAGTATGTCTGGTGCGTATCGCGCTCGGTGAAGTCGCCGAACAAACGGTGCGAATTGCCGTTCATTGCTGAACCACGCACGGAAAGCAGTCTCTTGTCCATGACGAACCGGGCGACTCCGCCGCCATCGAAACGGCGCGTTCGGATTTCTTCTGGAAACGCGATGGTTCCACCGGCCCGATCTTCCACCGTCGCACCGCCGGTAAAAAACACCGAGTTCCCCGTCTTCCCCTCCCAGAACAGCCTTGGACGAATAAGACCGCGCTGGTACTCGGGCAGATCGGTGTAGCCATCGTTGTCGAGATCCGATCGGCCCTGAAAATGTGCTCCGCCGATTAAGGTGTAACTCCAGGCGGTTTCGTTTTTCGGAAGCTCGAGCCAGAACACCGTGTCGGAGCCTTTGTGAGACGTGATGTTCTGCAGGACTTCTCCACGGGCAGTTGTTGGCCGGCGCGACACAAGATTAATGACTCCGCCAAGCGCCGATGAGCCGTATAGGGCCGAAGCTGCCCCCTTGATGACCTCCACCTGACCGAGATCCAGCGGCGGAATCTGTAGGATTCCGATGGATCCTGTGTCGCCATAAAGGGGGAGACCGTCGGCGAGCAGTTGCGTGTAGCGTCCCCGCAACCCCTGGATCCGTACGTTCGCTGCACCCAGCGAAGGCGAGGTCACCTGGACCCGAAGACCGCTGGTTTCATTGAGGAGCATCGCAATGTCTCCCGGCGTCATGATCGCCTTTTCGTCAACCTCTTCCTGATCCACAACCTCAACTCGAAGAGGTTCGTCTTCGATACGAGTATTCGCGCGTGTTGCGGTGACAACGACCTCTTCTTCAAGGACCGACTCAGCCTCCAGTTCAACCCGCAGCTGAAGCCTCTGTCCGGCTAGAACCGTCGTTCGAACATCTTTGGGGGCGAGACCGACTCGCCGGAAGTGCAGTACAACTTCACCGGGCGCAAGTTGGAGAACTGCTTCGCCGCGGTTGTCCGTGAGCACCATCTGGTCGCCTGCCTGCACTTCGACCTGAGACGCCGGCCCGGACTCACTGCGGACCTCCACCGCCACGGTCCCGGTTGGTTGCTGGGCATTCACAGGAAGGGCGAAAAGAAGGACCGATGTGAAGAGCCTCTGCCAGGTGCGCATCGCGGTCGAGAGTCTAACGCACTTCACGCTTTGAAAGAGACGTCAGGATGCGACCACCCGGTCCGTTCCAGCATGGAAGCGAGCAAACTCCCCGCCTTGGTTCGGGCGGGGTGCACCATTAAAAGATGGGGCGGCGGGGCGGTTGGTTCAAGAAAATCGATCTCTTGATCAACACCACCCCGGCGCTTCGCGCCACCCCGCCTCGTCTGAGGAGAGGAGTCTGTGTTAATCGCCGGCCAGGAAGAAGACCATTCGCCATCGTCCATCCTGGTACTCAAACCTTGCGCGATAATCAATCGGGCTTCGAATAAATTGCGAAGACACATACCCGCGCTTGCTCTGGAATTTGACGCCGGTCCAGCCTTCGACCGGTTTGGCGTCGAGATCGTTTTCGAGGATGGCGTAGCTGACCGTCGCAATAACAGGAGCCTCCGCACTCGGTTGAGTTCGAATCCGCACGTTGGTGCCGGTAATCGCCATGAAGTCGAACGAGTCAACGTCATTGGGCCAGTTCGAAAAGGTGTAGGGAGCGGTAAACATGGAAGGCCCGCTGAAAGTTCCGCCAAGGTTGATTACGGTCCCAAGTTCCTTCCACAGTTCGCTGCTGGCTTCGTTGAGTGTCCACATCGCGACGAACGCGGGTATCCCGTGATCGCTGCCGAAACTTGCCCGGATATCCGGGTGCAGGACCTCCAATAACGCTTTGGTGTCGTGCTTTGAGACGATCTCCTTGAGGCGGGTTCTGAATGCGAGGAAATCGGGATTCTGTGGCGCTTCGTCGACGGGCCGCAGAACCTGTACGTTTTGCGCAGCCAAGCCCGCGAGGTATCCAAAGAGCAGGATCGCTA
>Ga0068859_100006867_pt1 | contig 11558 bp, 11 predicted proteins | sample KBSSwiS22_FD_66585 | JGI IMG/M metagenome (GOLD analysis project Ga0068859, IMG submission 66585) | Switchgrass rhizosphere microbial communities from Kellogg Biological Station, Michigan, USA - KBS Switchgrass S2-2 | ecosystem: Host-associated > Plants > Roots > Rhizosphere > Soil ... | reverse complement strand
CCGACCATCCAGGACTCGCCGGCCCTGGTGGCGGCCGCCGACGAGGCCCTTTATCGGTCCAAGCAAGGCGGACGGAACCGGGTCTCGATTCATACGTCCCAGCCCCCCCGCTGAAGCGCGGCTTCGCCGACGGGGGCGTACCGAGAAAGTTGCCGGAGCGGGCTTCGATCCATAGTCTCGGACGGTGATTCGACGCCCCGTGGCCGTTCTGACCGCGACCGCCGTCACGGGGTCGCTCGCCATGGCGGGCCTGGCGCTCGTGCCGTCGACGCGCGCCGCGAGCGCCGCGAGCCCAGTACTTTTGGCGCGATCGGCGGGAGACGCCGACGACGATGAGGCGCTGGCAGTCGACGAGTCGGCGGCGCGCGCGTCGAAGTCGCCGGCGCGTCGGCGCACCGAGCGGCCCGCCCGACCGGTGGCGTTCGATCCGCGCTGGCTCGAGCCGTTCTTCGCGAAGGGACGCGCGCACCAGGCCATCGCCGACTTCCGCCAGGAGCGGTGGGCCGCCGCCGAAGGCGGCTTTACCCGGGCCGCGGCCGCCATGCCGGCCGGCTCGGACGAGCGGAACGCCGCCCGGTACTTGGCGGCGCTGGCCAAGGCCAATCAATCGAGGTGGACCGAGGCGGCGGCGGCGTTCGAGGCGCTTCACAAGGACTACCTCCGGCTGCAGCCGTACCTGGCCTACAACGCCGCGCGCTGCCGCCTGCGCGCCGGACAGCTGGAGGCCGCGCTCGACTGGGCCGCCCGTGTCCCGGGCGGCTCCGTGCCCGAGGCGGAGGCGGCGTTGATCCGCCTGGACGCCCTGCGGGGGCTGGCGCGATGGCACGACGTGGCCGACGACGCCGCGAAGTACCTGACGGCCTTCCCGAGCGGGCCGCGCCGGAACGAGGCCCTGTTCCGGCGCGCCGAGGCGATGGAGAAGATCGCGGCGGAGACCAAGGCCCTCGAGATCGACGCCGACCTGCCCGACATCACGGCCCTCTACCGGCGCGTGTGGGCCGAAGGGGCGCTGGATCCGCTGGGGGACCGGGCCGCCGACCGGCTGGAGGCGATCGCCTCGTCTTTGCCTCCGACGGAGGCCAAGCTGGTCCGCACGCACCTGGCGGCCGAGTGGTTGACCCGGGCCATGACGCTGTTCGATCGCAACCGCAACACGGAGGCGGAGGGCGCGTTCAACAGCACGCTGGCGGCGCCCGGGCTCAACGCCGATCTCGAGTGCCGCGCCCGCTACCACCTGGCGCAGACGGTGTGGAAGCAGCGCCAGCGGCCACGGGCGGCGCCGCTCTTCGACGCGGCCGAGGGCGCGTGCCGGCGGCCGGAGAGCGCCGACCTCCACGCCAAGGCGCTGTATCAAGGGGCGCGGTCGTGGGCGGCGGCCGGTGATCGCGCCGCCGCCGAATCGCGCTACGCGCGCGTCGAGGCCGAGCACACCGACCACACCTACGCGGACGATGCGCGCCTGCGCATGGCCGAGCTGGCCGAGGACGCCGGGGAGAGCGAGAACGCCGCCAAGCTCCTGGCGGAGATCCCGACGCGCTACCCGAAGGGCGATCTGCTGGGCGAGGCGCTGTGGCGGCTGGCGTTCGCCGCCTGGCGCGCCGAGCGCCTGGACGACGCGGAGCGGTGGCTCGACGAGAACCTGCGGCTCGTCCCGCACGAGGAGATCTGGTACGCGGAGGGACGCGCGCTGTACTGGAAAGCGCGCATCGCCGAGAAGCGGGGCCAGGCCGAGGCGGCGCGCGCCTCGTACGAGCGGGCCATCCGCGAGTACCCGCTGTCGGTGTACACGTTGCTCTCCTTCACCCGGCTCGAGGCGACCGCTCCCCAGCTGGCGCAGAAGCTGGTGCGTGCCCTGCGCGCCGACGACCAGCCGACCCCGCTGCGGTTCCAGGCCAGACCGCTCTTCGGCGATCCGGCCTTCCGGCGGGCGGTGGAGCTGGCGCGCATGGGTCAGGGGAGCGACGCGCGGCGCGAGCTGGCCCGTCTGGGCCTGGCCACCTCGGGCGAGAAGCGCGGCGCGGGAAACGGCCGAGCGGGCGCGGGGCCCACCACCGGCGACCCCGGCGCCCGTAAAGACGGAGACGACCTGTTGTGGATCGCCGCCGTGATCCTGGATCGCGGGGGGGTCTGGAGCGCGGCGCACTCGATCCCGCGCTACACCCTGACCGACTACAAGCTGCACTACCCGAAGGGAACCGGCGCCACGGAGTGGCGGCTGGCCTACCCGCGCGCGTTCCCGGAGCTCGTGGCCAAGAACGCGAAGGCCAACCAGATCCCCGAGGCGCTTCAGCTCGCCATCATGCGCGAGGAGAGCGCGTTCTCGCCGCGCATCGAGTCGTTCGCGAACGCCATCGGCTTGACCCAGATGTTGATCAAGACCGCCCGGCGTTTCTCGAACGGCGCGCCCGTCACGCGCGAGGCGCTGATGGATCCGGTCAGGAACCTGGAGTACGGCTCGCGCTTCCTCGGCTTCCTGTGGACGCACTTCGGGAAGAACGCCGCGCTGTCCATCGCGGGGTACAACGCGGGCGAAGGGGCGGTCGACAAGTGGCTCGGGGATCGCGGGGCGCTTCCGCTCGACGAGTTCATGGAGACGATCCCCTACGACGAGACGCGCAACTACACGAAGCGCGTGCTGTCGTCGTACTTGACCTACGCCTGGCTCTACGATCGCAAGCACCCCATCCCGCCCTTGCCGCTGACCTCGCGTCCGGGCTCCAAGTGAAGGGAGCGCGGAGACGGATGGTAATCTGACGGGAATGGCACTCGGACGAAGCGCCGGAAGCGAGCGGAGGACGCGGGCGAGGGTGGGAATCGGGATGGCGCTCGTCGCCGTGCTCGCGGGAAGCTGCGATGATGGGGTCTTGGCGCCCGTCGACGGTGGCGCCGATGGCCCCCCCGCCACCGCGTACACGATCGCCGTCCTGCCCGACACGCAGTACTACTCGTCGAGCTGGCCCGAGATCTTCATGGCGCAGACCCGCTGGCTGGTCGAGAAGCGCGCCGAGCAGCAGATCGCCTTCGTCTTGCACACGGGGGACCTGGTCGACGAGGACCTGCCCGCGCAGTGGTCGGTGGCCTCGCAGGCGATGCACGCCCTCGACGGCCAGGTCCCCTACGCCATCACGGCCGGGAACCACGACTACGCCGCCACCGGCCTGGCCGACCGCACAGGGATGGCCAGCGCCTACTTTCCGCCGCTGCAGATGGCCGCCAATCCGTGGTTCCAGGGGACGTTCGAGCCCGAGCACATCGAGAACAGCTTCAGCCTGTTCGACGTGCCCGACGGCCGCTGGCTGGTCCTGGCGCTGGAATTCGGCCCGCGCGACGAGGTGCTGGCGTGGGCGAATCAGATCCTGGCGGCCTTCCACGACACGCGCGCCATCGTGATCACCCATGCGTACCTGTACCGCGACGGCACGCGCTACGACCACGTCGGGGCGCCGCAGCAGCGCTTCAACCCGCACGAGTACGTGATGATGGACCAGCCGGGCACCACCATCAACGACGGCGCCGAGATGTGGACGAAGCTGATCGCGCCGAACAGCAACGTGAAGCTGGTGTTCTCGGGACACGACGTGAACGGCGAAGGCATCCCGCCCGGGACGGCCGCGCGGCTCGCCAGCACGCGGTCGGACGGCACCACGGTCCAGCAGGTGCTCGCCAACTATCAGACCTGCACCTCGGCGCCGTGCGCGCCTGTGCATGGAGGCAACGGCTTCTTGCGGCTCCTGCACTTCCCCGCCGCCGGTCACACGGTCTCGGTGGAGACGTACTCGCCCTATCTCGATCAGCCGCTGACCGACCCGGCGAACCAGTTCACGCTCGAAGTCCAGTAAACGCGAGGTCGGTGACGCCAGGGTGATGGCGCCGGCGACTACTTCTTCTTGCGCTTGAAGAACCCCTTCTTCTCGGGGCTCACGCGCTGGCCACCGGCGGCGGCGTAGGCGCGCAGGTGCGCCTCCTCCTCCGGCGAGAGCGAGGTGGGGACGACCAGCTTCACGTGCGCGATCAGGTTGCCCGTACCGCGGCCATCGACACGCGGCAGCCCTTTGCCGCGCAGGATCACGGTGTCGCCCGGCTGCGTCCCGGGGGCCATCTCGATCTCCTCGAACGGCTCGTGGCCTTCGGCGTCCTTCTCCCCCAGCAACGGGATCTGGATGCGATCGCCGAGGGTGGCCTGCGGGAAGCTGATGGCCACCTCGGTGTGCAGATCGGCCCCGTCCCGTTCGAAGCGCGGATCGCCCTCGACCGACAGGACGACGTAGAGATTGCCCGGACGCCCGCCCGCCGGGGCCTCGCCGCGGCCGACGAGCCGCAGGGTCGAGCCGTCCTCGACCCCGGCCGGGATGTTGACCTGCAAGGTCTCCGTCTGCCGCTCGACGCCCGAGCCGTCACACGTGGGGCAAGGCTTCCGTACCACCTTGCCCTGACCGCGACATACCGGACAGGTCGTGGCGATGCGCAAGAAGCCCTGCGCGTGCAGGACTTGCCCGCGCCCGCCGCACTGCTGGCAGGTCTCGGGCTGGCTGCCCGGGGCGGCCCCCGAGCCATGACACGTGTGGCAGGCGATGTGGCGATGGACCTCCACGTCTTTCTTCACGCCGGTGGCGGCCTCGATCAAAGTCAGGCTCACCCGGGCTTCGATGTCGGCCCCGCGCGGCTGCGCGCGCCCGCCCGGCCCGCCGCGTCCCCCCCCGAACACGTCACCGAAGATGTCGGAGAACGCCCCGAAGATGTCGCCCAGATCGGAGAACCCGCCCGCCCCGCCGCCCCCTCCGAGGCCGGCCCGACCGTAGCGGTCGTAGCGCGCCCGCTGCTCGGGGTCCGACAGGACCTGGTAGGCCTCGGCGGCCTCCTTGAACCGCGCCTCGGCGGCCTTGTCCCCCGGGTTGCGGTCCGGGTGGTGGTCCATGGCCAGGCGCCGGTAGGCGCGCTTGAGCTCGGCCGCATCCGCCTCCCGGCTGACGCCGAGAATCTCGTAAAAATCCCGTTCGGTGCTCACGTGTCGTCCTGTCACCGTATGGACCGATCGCATCGGTGTCAATCGCTGGCCTGGGGGTAATGGGGCACGACCGATCGGGACACCCCCGGGCTGGCCTGTTAATCTTTCCGCCGCCCTGCGAGGGCGAGATCATGAAACACAACCCGGGATTCCTGGCCCTGGTCGACGAGGTGCGGAAGAACGTCCGCGAGTGCACCATCGCCGACGTCAAGGCGCGCCTCGACCGTGGAGACCGGTTCCACTTCGTCGACGTCCGCGAGGACGACGAGTTCGCCGTGGACCGCGCGGCCGGCGCCCGCCACATCGGACGCGGCGTGATCGAGCGGGACATCGAGACCCTCATCCCGGACCGCGCCGCCGAGATCGTCCTCTACTGTGGCGGCGGTTTCCGGTCGGCGCTGGCGGCCGACAACCTGCGGCGCATGGGCTACACCAACGTCTGGTCGATGGACGGGGGGATCCGAGCCTGGCGCGAGGCGGGCTACCCGGTGGAGACGCCCGGCGCTCCCCGGCCCCCCCGATGACCGCGTCCGTCTCCCCGGGGCCGGCCCTGGTGTCCGGCCCTCGTCGCTCACCGGCCCTCGAAGCCGCGCGGCAGGCCATCGTGACCTGTGAAGCGTGCCCGCGGCTGCGCAGCTACTGCCAGCGCATCGCGCGCGAGAAGAAGGCCGCGCATCGGGACGATACCTACTGGGGCCGCCCCGTCCCGGGGTTCGGCGATCCGCGGGCACGGCTGCTGATTGTCGGGCTGGCGCCGGCGGCGCACGGGGCGAACCGCACCGGACGCGTGTTCACGGGTGACGGCTCGGGAGACTTCTTGATGCGCGCGCTCCACGAAAACGGTTTCGCCTCGATCCCGACGGCGCGTCGCGCCGACGACGGCCTGCGCCTTGATGACGCCTATATCTTGTCGGTCGCCCGCTGCGCCCCTCCGGACAACAAGCCCACGCCCGACGAGATCGCACGCTGCCGCGTGCACCTGCGGGCCGAGCTGGCGGCCCTGCCCCGGGTTCGGGTCGTCGTCGCGCTGGGAAAGATCGGATGGGATGGCTATCTGGCGTACCTGCGAGAGACCGCGGCGGACACGAGCCCGGCGCGCGCCAGCGGCCCGCGCCCGGTCTTCGGCCACGGGGCACTGGCGACCTTCGACGGCGGCCCGACGCTGCTCGGGTCGTATCATCCCAGCCGGCAAAACACGAACACCGGACGGCTGACCGCCCCCATGCTCGCGTCGGTGTTCTCGGAAGCACGGAGGCTGCTGTCGTGAAAGGGCCCGACGATCCGCGGCCCAAGGACGCCGGCGCTCGAGCATGGCCGGGTGATCCGGCGAAGTGGGACGTGCTCGAGAGCCGCTACATCTCCCGCAAGGAGTGGCACACCGTCCGGCTCGAGCGGGTCCGCCTGCCGAACGGGAACGAGATCGCCGAGTACTGGGTGTCGGAGTATCGACCTTGGGTCAATGTCGTGGCGGTGACGAAGGCCGACCAGCTCGTGCTCGTGCGGCAATACCGCCACGGGCTGGGCGCCGTGCACCTCGAGCTGCCGGCCGGGACGACCGACGCGGGAGAGATCGATCTCGAAGCGGCCGCGCGCCGAGAGCTGGCGGAGGAGACGGGCTACGGCGGCGGCACCTGGTCGCCCTTGATCACGCTCTCGGCGAACCCGGCGTTGCAAAACAACCTGACCCACACCTTTCTGGCCGAGTCCGTCGACGTGGTGGGGGCGGCCCGCCTGGAGGCCAGCGAGGATCTGCGCGTCCACCTGGTCCCGGTCGCCGAGGTCGATGGCCTCCTCGCCGACGGTGAGTTCGTGCAAGCGCTGCACGTCGCGCCGCTCCTCTGGTATCTGCACCGTCGGCGGGCGAGCGGACGTTGAGCGGCGCCGAAAGAGGCTGGTGACCGGAGCCGGCTCTTTGAATCGCCACGGCCTCGGCCTATCTTAGGGGCCCGTTTCGACCCTGTCTCAGCCAGCGAGGAGGCCCCGATGAAGACCCTTGACTTGACCTTTCTGTTCGTCGTCGCCGTCGGCGCGCGCGTGGCCATCGCCGCGCCGACCGCCGGGCCCGCCTCACCGACGCCGCCAACCCCGCCCGCCGCCCCATCCGCGGCTCCCGCAGCCCGCCCCGCGGCGCCGGCGGGCCACGCGGCGCCCGCCGCTCCGGCAGCGCCGGCGGCTCCGTCAGGCGCAAACAGCGCGGCGCCTTCCAAGCTGCAGGTCCAGGTCATGACCGGGACTCCGGCTGGCTTCTTCGTCAACTCGACGCTGGTGTCGGGCGAGAAGGACGCGATCCTGATCGACGCCGACTTCACTCTAGCCGACGCGCACCGCACGGCCGCCGCCATCCTCGACTCCAAGAAGAACCTCACGACGATCTACGTCACCCACTGGCACCCCGACCACTACTTCGGCCTTGTCGTTCTCAAGCATGCCTTTCCCAAGGCCAAGCTGGTGGCACTGCCCGAGACGGTCGCCGAGATCAAGAAGACCGCCAAGGCCAAGGTGAAACAGTGGCAGCCGATGTACGGCGACGGCATCGCCAGCCAGCCCGTCATCCCCGCTCCGCTCAGCGGCAAGACGTTGACCCTCGAGGGCGAGACGCTCGAGATCCACGGCGGTGCGCAGGGAGACTCGCCGAACAACTCGTATGTGTGGATCCCGTCCGCCAAGACGGTCGTGGCGGGCGACATCGTGTATCACGGGGTTCACCCCTGGACGGCGGAGACCAACACCGCCCAGCGCGCGGCGTGGCTGAAGACGCTGGACGAGCTCTCGGGGCTGGGGGCGACCACGGTGGTGGCCGGTCACAAGGATCCCAAGACCAAGGACGACGCGTCCGGCATCGAGCAGACGCGGGCTTACCTGAAGGCGTTCGACGAGGCGCTGGCCGCATCCAAGACGGCCGACGAGCTGGAGGCGAAGATGAAGGCGAAGTATCCCGATCTGCAGATGGACATCATCGTGCACTTCGGCGCGGCGGCGCAGTTCGCGCCGGCGCCGGCCAGCAAGACCGCTGCGGCCAAGAAGTAGTCAGCCAAGCGACAAGCCATCGACGCGAGACCGCGAGGAGAGCCGTTTCATGCCCATGCCCGATGAGATCGTCGGCCTCCTGCGCACGAAGATCACCTTCAAGTGGCCCGACGGCCACGAGACGGTGTATCCCGCGCGAACGCTGCGGCTGCGCTGCCGGTGCGCTTCGTGCGTCGAGGAGATGTCGGGTGCGCCCCTCCTCGACGCGAGCAAGGTCCCGGAGAACGTGCGCGCCCAGCGCATAGAGCTGGTCGGACAGTACGCCATCCAGATCTTCTGGACCGACGGACACGAGACCGGGATCTACGGCTTCCGCGAGCTCCGGGCCGGCTGCCCGTGCCCGGAGTGCACCGCCAAGCGCGAGGCCCTCGCGCCGTAGAGCCATCGGCAGACGAGAGGCTCGTCTCGGGATCGGCGCCGGGCCGGTTCGGGTCCTCAGCTCGCGTCGATCTGCAGCGGCGGGTGACCGAAGCGCTGGCGCAGCTGGTTCACGGCGCGATACACGGCCGGCCGGCGAATCAGCGAGAGCTCGATCCGGCGTTTGCCCGGGAAGTCGACCAGCGTGATGCCGATCAGGATCGTCAGAAAGCCCTGCCCCGGCACCCCCGGCAACGCCATGACGATGCCGACCACCACGAGGAGGATGCCCGCCACGTTCTTGGCGGCGATGGCCAGGGCCCGCAGCACGGGATGGCGGCCCTCGAGGAACGCGCGCTCGCCGACGTGAGTGAAACGGTCGGGCGGCCAGCTCACGACCACGACCGCGGCCAGGGCCAGGCTGGCCACCGCCGCCACCACCGAGATCACCAGGCCCCAGAACCAGCCCATCTCGCGGACGAAGTGGACCAGCCGGTGAAACGCGTCGCTCATCCGAACGCTCCGACGATATCACTCGCCGTCGGGAGCCACCTGCTAATCTTTCGCCATCTCTCTCTCGATCGAAGTCACGGACCGTCTGAGCGCCGTTCCAGCCGCTGACTGGGACCGACTGGTCGGAGAGGACGACCCGTTCCTCGAGCACGCTTTCCTCGCGGCGCTCGAGGAGTCCGGCAGCGTGGGCCGGCGCACGGGCGCCGTCCCGCGCATCGTGCTGGCGCGCGACGGTGAACGCCTCGCCGGCGCGCTGCCCATGTACCTGAAGATGAACAGCTTCGGCGAGTTCATCTTCGACTGGGCCTGGGCGGGCGGCGCCGAACGCGCCGGCATCCCCTACTATCCGAAGCTGGTGGTCGCCGTGCCCTTCACGCCGGCCACGGGTCGCCGCTTCCTGATCGCGCCCGACGCCGCCGACCCCGAAGAGCTCCGGCAGCGTCTGCTGGCCGGCGCTCTCGAGGTCGCCGACGGCGAGAAGGCTTCCTCGCTGCACTTCCTCTTCTGCACCGACGAGGAGGCTGCCTGGCTGGACGCGCAGCCCTCGTTTCACCGGCGGCTCAGCATGCAGTTTCACTGGCGCAACCGGGCGCCCGCGCCCTACTCGTCGTACGACGACTACCTGGGCGAGATGAAGTCGCGCCATCGCAAGCAGCTCCGTCATGAGCGCGAGGTGGCCGCATCGCATGGGTTGGAGCTGACCACGCTGACCGGGTCCGAGATGGACGAGGCCACGTGGGGCGCGCTGCGCGACTTCTACGACGCCAACGCGGACAAGCACGGCGCCCACCGGTATCTGACGCGTGGATTCTTCGCGGCGCTCCGCGCGACCTACGCGCACCGCCTGGTCTCGACGCTGGCGTTGCGCGACGGCAGGCCGGTCGCGGGCACCATCAACTTCGAAAAGGGCCGCCACCTGTATGGCCGCTACTGGGGCTGCCTGGAGGAGCGGCCCATGCTGCACTTCGAGCTCTGCTATCACCGCCTCATCGATCGCGCGATCGCGCGGGGCTACACGCGCTTCGAGGCGGGGGCGCAGGGCGAGCACAAGCTGAAGCGGGGCCTCGAGCCTGCCTTCACGCACAGCGCTCACTTCATTCGCCACCCGCAGCTCGCCGCGGCCGTCGCCGACTACATCACGCGCGAGGCCGACGCGGTCCGCGGCCAGGTCGCCGAGTACGCCGCGCTCTCGCCGTTTCGGTCGACGCCGGCGGGCGCAGGACCGTCCGACTCCTGAGCCGGGTGGCGGGGAGCGCCCGCCTCCCCGCCAGCTGCGCTCGCCGGGGCGTCAGCGGGTGTTGCTGCTGCCGCTCGTGTCGCTGCCGCTCGAGCCGCTGGTGTCCAACGACGAGCCCCGGTGGCGACGAGACTGCGACCGGCTCCCCGTGGTGGCGCCGGTCGAGCCCGAGCTGGAGTCGCTGCCGTACTCACGCTGGCTGTTCGTACCCGTGGAGGTGCTGCCGGCGGTCGTGCTCCCGCTCGAGCCGGTCCCCATGCCGCTCGAGCCGGTCGAGCCAGTGCTGCCCGACGACGTTCCACTTCCCGTTCCGGAGCTGCTGCTGCCGGTCGACCCGCTGCCCGTCCCGCTCGTCCCGCTCCCCATCCCGCTCGAGTCTCGTGAGGTCCCGCTCCCCGAGTGGCGCGAGCCGGTCGACCCGCTGCCCGTCCCGCTCGACCCGCTGCCAGTGCCGCTCGTCCCGCTCCCCATCCCACTCGATCCGTTGCCGGGGGTGCTGCTCGAGTCGCTGCCCGCGCCGCTGGTCCCACTGCCCGTTGCACTGGAGCCACTGCCCGTTCCGGTCGAACCGGTCCCCTGGGCGAACACCGCCGGCGGCAGCAACAGAGCCATCCCGAACGAAAAACCTCGCATCAGCCTCTTCATCGTCATGGTTCACCTACCTGATTTCGGTTTGTTGGTTCTTTCCTCGGACACTTCGCGGGGCCCGATAAAATATCGAGGCTCACGTGCGCTCCGCCCGTTGCGCTGACCACTAGCAAGGGATGGACCCCGGCTCCGACGACCGCGACCGCCCCCCAAGGCCCACGACTCCGAGGCCGAGCGCACCCCGTACCCGCGCGAGGTCCGCGGCGTCTCTCGCGGCCCGAGACGGCGGGAAATCGCCGTAACGCAATTGGCCGCCCCAGCTCTCTGGTGGTCGGAGCCGCCCGGACCTTCGGCGCGCCGGGATCGTCTACGAGCGATGGGGGATCGCGCGCCGGAGGGTCACGCGGCGCCCCACCCCGCCGGCATCCGGCGCGCCTTGGCCACCTCGAGCTCGGACATCACGCCCGTCGAGATCGACAAGGCGTCCTCGAGGCACTTCACGAGGTGCCAGGTTCGCGCCGGGATGTAGAGCGAGTCCCCCGGAAGCAGGCGCGCCGTGAAGATGGGCGTCGTCTCACGAGTGATGGCGGTGAAGTCCGGCCGGTCGCCCAGCACCACCTCGTTCGCCACGGTGTTCGCCCGGAAGTAGTAGTCCTTGGCACCCGCCGTCTGCACGATGAAGACGTCCTCGAAGTCGTAGTGCCACCCGTAGCTGTTGGTGGCCGCCGGGGTCGCATAGAGCTGGCCGTGCGCCTCACCTCCGGCCGCGGTTCCCAGGGCAGACACGAGGCTGGCGAGGGCGCGATCGTGGCGCTCGGCTGACCGCACCAC
>Ga0068859_100006861_pt1 | contig 11565 bp, 9 predicted proteins | sample KBSSwiS22_FD_66585 | JGI IMG/M metagenome (GOLD analysis project Ga0068859, IMG submission 66585) | Switchgrass rhizosphere microbial communities from Kellogg Biological Station, Michigan, USA - KBS Switchgrass S2-2 | ecosystem: Host-associated > Plants > Roots > Rhizosphere > Soil ... | reverse complement strand
TGCTTTGTCTGCTTGCGCGCGAGGTCATAGACGTAAAGGTTGTGGGCGCTGGTCCGATCAGAGATGAAGTAAATCTTGTCGCCGACCCACATGGGTTGATCGTCGTTGTAGTCACCCGGCGGCAATTTCTCTACGGCGCCGTCCTTCGTGTTCGCCAGCCAGATTTGACCTCTCGACCCACCGCGATAGAAGCGCCAGTCACTTACGCCACCCATCGGCTCGTAAGCGACTCGGACGCCGTCGGGCGCAAACGTGCCGATGATGGCTTTGGGAAAGGGAAGTGCGCTGGGGTGAACGCCATCCAGTCGAATCGTGTAGAGCTGCGGCTGGAGATTGCTGTTTGAGCTGAAGAGAACGCTTTGGCCATCAGGCGACCAGCCGCAGACCAGCTCACCACGCGGATCAAAAGTCAGGCGTCGCGCGTCACTTCCGCTCACCGGCATCACGTAAACGTCCCAGTTACCGCCGACCTGTCGCGAGAACGCCAGTTGCGAACCGTCAGGCGAGAACACGGGAAAGTTTTCTTCGGCTGGATGGTTGGTCAGGCGTCGCGCCTCGCCACCGGCGCGTTCGACCATCCAGATGTCCCCGGCAAAGGAAAAGGCTATGTGCGTTTGGTTGACGGTCAGCCGGCTGAAAAGCATCGGCCCTGGTGTTTGACCAAAACATACGGCGGCGGCGCAGAGAAGCAGTGCGGTAACGGCCAGAGATCTCAGCATGGGTTTCTCCTTAGAAAAGTCGAAAGCTTCAGCTATGATTCAGTTCCGGATTGCGGGTTATCTTAGTCGTACAGAAGACGGTCAAATTTGCATACGCTGAATCTTTAATGGTGGTTCAGTTTTTTGCAGAGAGTGCGGTGCGCGGCTTTGCCGCCTGATGTGCGGAAACGCTCCGCGTTTCCGATCGACTTTGAAAAGGGCTGGTGGTTTCGCCCCGTACCGGGCGTAGCCCGGAATTAGTAGGGAGCTGATCGGAAGGCTGTAAGCCTTCCGCACATCAGGCGGCGGAGCCGTCAGAGTCTGGCTTTCGGCAGAACATTACTCAGGATGAAAACACTGGCTAAAGATATCGACCGCACCGCATTGCTGGACCGATTGCGCCGGGTCAGTCCAGCCAGTCAGAGACGCTGGGGAAAGATGACTCCGCATCAGATGATTTGCCACCTCAACGATTCATTCAAATCAGTAATCGGCGAGCGGCAGGTTAGTGTGCGCCAGACCAACGTGGCGGCCCGCACATTAATTAGATGGATTGCTCTCTATGCCCCGCTTAAGTGGCCCCATGGGGTTCCGACGATGCCAGAGAACGATCAGGAGAGAGGCGGCACACCGCCGGAAGAGTTCCAGCGCGACCTGGATGCGCTTGCCTCGATGATAGCGCGCCTCACCAGTCCGCAGAGAGACTTCCAATGGCAACGTCATCCGCTGTTCGCGGAAATGTCAGAGCGCGATTGGATGCGCTGGGCGTATTTGCACGTCGATCATCATCTGCGCCAGTTTGGAGTTTGAGATTCAATGGCTGAACCACAAGAACTTAAGATTACAGTCGCCGATACCGACAGCGTCACTGCTCTGCTTTATCCGGCCGCGAAAAGCGACCGCACCGGCGTGACTATTCTGCTTGGCCATGGCGCCGGAGCCGATCAACTAAGCGGTTTCATGCGGATGGTTGCGGCCGGTTTGGCGGCCCGCGGACTGGACGCGATGACGTTCAACTTTCTCTACAAAGAGAAGGGCAAGAGTGTTCCTGATCCGAAAGCGAAGTTGGAATCATGCTATCGCGCGGTCATTGATGCGGCGATCAAGCACAAGAAACTTAAAGGCAACAAACTGGTGATCGGCGGAAAGTCGATGGGCGGACGGATCGCTTCGCAGGTAGCCGCCGCTGAAGGCGAGCGCGTTTCGGGTCTGGTCTTTCTCGGTTATCCGTTGCATCCGCCGGGGCGGCCCGACAAAATGCGTGACGAACATTTGCCAGAGGTTAAAGCGCCGATGCTGTTCTGTCAGGGCTCGCGTGACGCGTTTGGAACTGAAGATGAAATCAAGGCCATCATCAGGAAGCACCGTTTGCCGGCGACGCTCTATTCGATTGAGAGCGGCGATCATTCGTTCAAAGTCCCCAAGAGTGTGAAGCCGCAGCAGCAGGTTCATGAAGAGGTGATGGACGAGGTCGCGCGTTGGTGCGGCGAGCTTTGACTGCGGTACGCACGCCTCCGGCGTGCTATCTGTACATGGGCAGCACGCCAGAGGCGTGCGTACCGGGAGATACAATGCCAACTTACAATTTCATTCAACTCGACGTTTTTACGGACCAGGCGTTTTGCGGTAATCCGCTGGCTGTCTTTCCTGAGGCCGAAGGTATTTCCGATGAACAGATGCAGCAGATTGCTCGCGAGATGAATCTCAGCGAAACAGTCTTTGTGCTGGCTTCGGAAAAGGAAGATGTCCTGCGACGCTTGCGTATCTTCACGCCGACCAGCGAACTTCCGTTTGCCGGTCATCCGATTGCCGGAACCTGGAATTGCCTGGCGCGCGAGGGCATCGTGCCTCTGCCTGAAGGTGGCAGTGGCTGGACTCGAATCAAGCATGAAGTCGGAATTGGGGTGCTGCCGGTCGATATCGAATTCAAGGACGGCGAGCCCTTGCGCGTGGTGATGACGCAGGGGAAATTTGAAATTCGCGCCGAGATTGATGAGGGCCAGGAGTTGGCCGACATCGCGCGCGGGCTGGGACTGGCGCGCGAAGATCTCGACGAGACGCTGCCGATCCAGGCCGTCTCAACGGGGAATACGATGTTGCTGGTGCCGGTGCGCTCGCTCCAGGACCTGGGGAATTGCCGGGTCAATCAGAGTCTGCTGGATGATATTTTTCAGCGCAACGAAAGTCTTCGAGGCGTGACCGGATGTTATGCCTTCTCTCGCGAGACGATTGAGATTGGAGCTGCGCGCGCGCACGCCCGGTTCTTCGTTGGACAAAACATTGGTGAAGATCCGGCGACGGGCAGCGCCGCCGGCCCGTTGGGGGGCTACCTGGTCCATCATGATGCCACCCGGGTTGATCCGATTGATGGCGTCTATAAGTTCGTCATCGAACAAGGTGATTTCATCAATCGTCCCAGCCGCCTGGAGTTGGAAGTGAAAGGCGGGCGGGGACGAGTTGAAGAAGTCCGCGTGGGCGGGCCCTCCGTCGTGGTGGCGCGAGGGACGTTGGAGTTTTAAGTCCAGAGGAGATCTTTATGTAGCCCAGGTGTTTACGCCTGGGTCTCAGGAATGGTGCTAACTGATGAGCCCATTCATGGGCTTACCTTCCTGGGATCGGTGCAATTTGCTAAAGCCAGGGCAGAAGCCTCGTGAACGAGGCTATCGATGCATTCACCGCCGTTAACCCAGGCGTAAACGCCTGGGCTACGGAAACAAACGAAGGGATGAACAACGACTTCCTCGATCTTCTAATCATAGGCGCCGGCCCGGCCGGTCTGTCTGCTGCCGATGCGGCGCAGACTGAAGGTCTTTCTTATCTCGTGATCGAGAAGGGGACCATCGCCAACACGATTCGGCAGTATCCGGTGGGCCGCACAATGTTTTCGACGCCGAACGAATTGGAGATGCGCGAAGGCTCTCTGCATCCGGTGCGCGAAAAGCCGACGCGCGAAGAACTTCTTTCGCATTACATTCATTTCGTTCTCGATCGCGATCTGCGCATCAACACAGGCGAGGAAGTCGCGGGCGTGGAGCCGGAGACAGATGGCTTCAAGGTTCGCACGAACTGTCGCAGCGTCGACGGAAGCACGCAAGAGAAAACCTATCACGCTCGCAATATCCTTTTTGCGATGGGCGCGATGGAGTTTTCGCGGCGCCTTAACATTCCCGGCGAAGACCTGCCAAAAGTTCATCATCGCTTTATCGAGCCTTATCCATATGTTCGCAGGGAAGCACTGGTCGTAGGCGGCGGCAACAGCGCGGCCGAAGCGGCCTTGTTTCTTTCGGAAGAGGGAGCGCGCACGACGATGGCCATCTGGCGCGAGGATTGGGAGAATCACGATCCGAAAGCCGGCGCGATGAAGCATTGGGTGCGCCAACCGCTCGAACGCGAAATTGCCGAAGGCCGTCTGAAGGTAATTCTCTACAAACAGATCGACGAAATCACGAATTCATCGGTAAAGTTAACGACCGATGCCGGTGAGCCGAAAACCATTCCCAACGACGTGGTCTTTGTGCTGATTGGCAGCGATGCCGACCTTACTTTGCTGAAAGATCTGGGTGTGAAAACTGAACCGGGCAAACTCACTGAAGTCCCGGTCTATGATCCGGAGACTTTCGAGACCAACGTCCGCGGCGTCTATGTCGCCGGTCACTTTACCCACGCCCGCCACATCAAGGCCGCCATCGACGTGCCGCGCAAAGTAGTGCCGCTGATCGCCCAAAGGCTGCGGGGGCTGCGGACGACTGTTTGACAATGAGCAAAACCGACTCGCCGCCTCCTCAAAAAGGCCGTCCAAATTCGGGTCACGGTGTAGTTTGCGGAGGTGGCACGGGCGTCCCGCCCGTGAATCACGCGCAAGCTGCGGGTGCCACGTTCAAACTGCACCACGCGACGGTTAGGTATGGCCCGCTGATTTCGTTGCTGGCCGTGCTGTGGGTAAGTTGCTTTTCGGGATTGACGAGTTTCGCGCTGATTGATCTGGTTGATGAAGGGTTCTACTCAACCATCTCACGCCAAATGGTGACGAGCGGCGACTGGATTACACCGCGCGTCGGCACGATGGTCTATCTCGGCAAGCCGCCGTTGTTTTATTGGTCCCAGGCTGTCTTCATCAAATTGCTTGGTCCAACCGTGCTGGCGGCGCGATTGCCATCAGCGTTGGCGGTGGCATTCACTTCTTTAAGTCTTTGGTGGTGGTTCAAGCGGCGCGACGATGAATTGACCGGATGGTTGGCCGGAATGTTTTACGCCCTCGCGCCGCTCGCGGCAGGACTCGCGCACATCGCGATGACCGATGCGCTTTTGACGCTCTGGCTAGTCATCGCGATTCTCGGCGCAATTGACGGTTATGGTGGCCGGCGAGGCGGTTATTTGGTGATGGGCATAAGCGCCGGCCTGGCCACCATGACCAAGGGCCCGCTGGGATTTGTTTTGCCGGCCGCCACATTGCTCCTCTGGTTGCTTTGGTGGCGCAGACTTTCGGAACTGCGCCAGCCGATGATCTTTGCCGGCGTGATCGCATTTCTTCTTTTGGTTCTGCCCTGGCACATTATTGCGTGGCGCCAGGAGGGCGAGTTTTTCCTGCGAGAGTACTTCTGGATACATCATTTTCAGCGGGTAATTGGACGGGCTTTCGGCCATGAACGGCCAATCTGGTTTTACCTGCCCGTCATGGCTTGCGCCAGCTTTCCTTTCATCATTTTCTTTCCTCGCGCCTGGTACGACCAGTTCAAGCGACTTTGGCGGAAAGAAAGCGGCCTGGAAATTACCGGAATCTTCTTTCTCTGGACTTCGCTTGTGTTTGTCTTTTTCTCACTCAGCGAATCAAAGCTTTCGAGTTATGTGTTGCCGGTCGTCGCGGGCGTGTCGGTGCTGGCCGGTTCGCGTGTCAGCTCATTGCTTAGAGTGAAGAAAGGTTTGTCCCGCGTGGAACTGTCGCTGACAGTTTTGTTGGGCGCCGGCATTGGATTGAGCCTGCTGGCTTGCGCCGTGCTGGGTCTGAGTTGGCGCGGCCAGCCCGCGCCGGCGCCATACTCGGCGAGACTTCTGTCAGGCACAATCGGATGGCAGGCAGGGCCGCTAACTGATCAGCGCATTTGGTACCGGCTAAGTCCTTTTACAATTCTCGCGCCTGAGACGCTGGTTGCAGCAACACTCGTGCTGGCTACAATTGTGCTGCTGATAGTGTGGCGCAAGAGTATGGTCAAAGTTATTGCGACCGCGGCGGCGCTCAGCTTAAGCGCGATCGTGATTTTTGCTCACTTTGCGATGCCGGCCTGGAGTCGATTTGATATCGAGCCGATGTTGCAACTTGCGGAAAGCGCCCGGCCTTCGCTGGCAGAAGGCCAGCCGTTGGTTATGTATGGGATACATCCATTCAGGACCAGCGCCCGCTACCTGTTGGACCATCCGGATCTTGTGATAGAAACTACGGACGCGCCAGTGCTGCAGCAAGCCGTGACTCAATATCGACGCGGACGCATTCTTACGAAAGCTGATACGCAAATGCCTGATATTGGCGAGCCCCTACGGTTGGAGCAGGTCGCGGGACATTGGCGGCTGTGGCGTTTTGGAAATTGAGCTGTGGCTGAAGGCCAGGACGACAGGATGGTGACGATGATGCGTAGACTTTTTAGCGGCGCTGCGTTTCTGGGTGCGTTTATCGCCATCGGATCAGATCCGGCAAACCTTACTGCGCAGGACAAACCTCAACCGGTTGCTACCCCGGCATCCACGTGTTCTCGCGACGCCGCGCTGGAAATCATCCAGCGACAGATCGATCTCAGCAAGACGATCGATAATGACGTGAAGCGAATCACAGTAATACTGCGCGCCGCTGACCTGGCCTGGCTTCCCGACCAGACCAAAGCGCGCGCGACCTTTGCTGAGGCTTTTGAAGTAGCGACCCGCAACTTCAAAGAGAAGGGCGACAAGGATACCAACGAAGGCCGCCTCAGAGTGCAGGGAATTGATTATCGGTACAGGGTTATCACGGCAATTGCGAAGCGCGATTCGGCCTGGGCCCGCAAGCTGCTCAAACAGATTCTCGATGAAGAGGCGCAGGAAGCCGCAGACAGCGCAGCCAAAGATTCATCGCAGATAAACCGGACCAGCGAAAAGATTTTGAGTCTGGCAACCTCTTTGGTGAGTTCCGATCAGGCTGCGGCGCTGGCCCTGGCTAGAAATAGTCTGGCCTATCCGGCGGGAATCCAGTTGCCGTTTTTTCTGTTCAAGTTGTCTGAGGTCAACCGGACGGCGGCGGATCAGTTTTACGCCGAAGCCTTGAACGCTTACGGACGCGCTCCAATGGATCAGTTTCTTTACTTGTCGTCTTATCCATTTGCGCAGCGGCGCGAGATTGGCGAGATGCCGATCTATACTTTTTATCCGGTTCCCACGGCCCTGACACCGAATCCTTCCTTGCAGCGAGCGTTCGTGTTGACCCTTTTAGGCCGAGCCCGTGAGCTGATTCAGAATCCCGCTTCAGGTGCGCGCGGAACCAGGTTTTCTGATGCCGGCCAGATCTTCCTGGCGCTGAGCAGACTTGAATCCTTAACCGCGACTTCTTTACCTGATTTGAGCGGAGCGTTGGCTGAAGCGAAAGGAAGTGTGGCCTCGCTGTTGTCGCAACCGGAACAACAAAAGGCGGGAGACACACTTACGGACCCACCCAGGAAAACTTTCGACGAAAAGATCGAAGCAGCTGACAAACTAGCCAATGCCGAAAGACGCGAAGCCGGGATTGCCCTGGCGATTCTTGACGCGGCCGAAACCGAGAGCCTCGAGAAATTAGAGGCCGCCGGGGCGAAGCTCGATGACTTGAAGTTGCGCTCGCAGGTCATGAGTCTGGCGTACTTTTATCGCGCGCAAAAAGCGATCAAGGACAAGAACATCGAAGAGTCGCGCAGGTTGGCGGCCAAAGTTGAAGAGCCCGATCAGCGCGCATACCTCTATGCGCAGATCACCACAGAATCGCTGAAGCAAAAAAAGAATGACGCCGAAGTGCGCGAGATGTTGGAAGAGGTTCTACAGGCAGTCGCGAAGGCGCCGGACTCAGAGGTTAAGGCCCGGGCAATGCTGGTAGCGGTCCATCTCTACAGCACGATTGATCCGAATCGGGCGGTGTCGCTGCTGGGGGACGTGATCAAAACAATTAATCATATCGAATCAATAGATCTGACGGGCGATCGGATTAACAAGAAAGTCGAAGGGAAGGCCTTTGGCACGTACGGGACACTACAGACGCCCGGCTTCAGTCCTGAAATTGTTTTTCGCGAGATGGGCAAACTGGATTTCGACGGCACGCTCTATGTCGCGAGCAACCTGGCTGACAAATCTCTCCGAGCATTGACGACGCTGGCGCTGGCGGATCAATGCATGAAGGACCTGCCACCACCCCTGAAGCCGAAGCAAACCAAACCGGCTGCTAAGCCGTGAATGATTCGTGTCAGCAGCCCGTCCGTGAGGGAGGGGAACGTCGGTACCCTCAAGGCTGAGGATGTGAGCGGTAGTGTTCTCTCCTCGTCACGTTTTTCTCTAGCCCAGGTGTTGACGCCTGGGTGAGAGACAGCGGGTATCAATAAAGCCCCATTAATTGGGCTTTTGAAAACTACCGCCTTTCGTCTCCAGGCGTAAACGCCTGGGCTACGGAAAAGTCCTTCAAATTAGGACTCTACCGATCTGAGCGTGGCCCTCCGTGACGGTCGGGCTTCTGACACAAGCTTGCTCGCCGCAGTCTGCGATTGATAGAGTCTCAGCCGTTCCCCAAAGCAAACAATGGAAACTCCGCTTACTCCTATGGAATTTGCCCGCCGTGCGCGCAAGCTGTACGGCAACCGTGAAGCCGTGGTCGAGGGAAATCTCCATCTCACCTACGAAGAGTTTTTCGATCGTTGCGACCGCTGGTCGGCGACACTCCAGGACATGGGCGTGGCCCAGGGCGATCGCGTTGCTTACATCGCGCCCAACATTCATGCTCAGCTCGAGTCGTTTTATGCGGTGCCGCAAATCGGCGCCGTGCTGGTGCCGATTAATTACCGGCTCACTCCAGATGATTTCGTCTATTTAATTAATCACAGCGGCGCGAAGGTAGTCTGTGTGCATTCGGATTATCTCGAAGCGATCGAGAGTGTTCGTTCTCAATTAACCAAGGTAGAGTTTTTCGTCGTGCTTAATGATTCGCGCGAGGGCTGGCTGGATTACGAGTGTCTGTTGGGCAGAGGCCTGGCGAAATTTTCCCGGCCGGTGATTCAGGAGAACGATCTGCTCACCATCAATTACACCAGTGGCACCACCTCGCGTCCCAAAGGCGTAATGATTACGCATCGCAACGCCTGGATGAACACGGTCGGCACCCTGGTACATGAACATATGACCAGCGCGGATCGTTACCTGTGGACTCTGCCGATGTTTCACGCTAACGGTTGGACGTTTGTCTGGACGGTGACCGCTGCGGGCGCGACACATGTATGTTTGCCGAAAGTCGATTCTCGCCGGGTGTTTGAACTGATCGACAACGAGCAAGTTACCATGCTCTGCGCCGCCCCAACCGTGCTGATAGGCCTGGCCAATGCTGACGCTGAAGTACGGCGAAACGCTCGCCGCGGCGTCCGAGTTTTAACTGCCGGCGCGCCGCCTGCGGCTTCTACAATTGAGCGTTTGGAAGGTGAGCTTGGCTGGACGGTGACGCACGCATATGGCCTGACCGAAACCACGCCATTCATAACTGTCTGCGAGCCGCGGGCGGAGCACACAGAACTGGCGGCCGCAGATCTCGCAATCATCAAGGCCCGCCAGGGTGTCGAGCTGATCACTTCGGGCGAGACCACCGTGATCGACGATGAAGGACATGAAGTGCCGCACGATGGCGAAACGGCCGGTGAAATTGTCGTGGCCGGAAACGTGGTGATGGCGGGGTATTACGACGATCCGGAGGCGACCGCCGAGGCGATGCGTGACGGTTGGTTTCATTCAGGCGATGCCGCGGTAATTCATCCGGATGGCTATATCGAAATTCGCGATCGTTTGAAGGACGTTATTATCAGCGGTGGAGAAAACATCTCTTCGGTTGAAGTTGAAGGTGTGCTTTTACGCCATCCCGCCGTACAGGAGGTGGCCATTGTCGGGCTGCGGCACGAGCGCTGGGGAGAAGCGCCGCACGCTTTTGTCGTACTGCGCGCGGACAGCAAGGTGAGCGAAGACGATTTGATCGAATTTGTGCGGTCGCAGCTCGCGCATTTTAAGGCTCCTCACGGTGTAACTTTCGTGGATGAGTTGCCCAAAACCGCCACGGGCAAGATTCAGAAGTACGTCTTACGGGGCGGCCGCAGCGCCATTGCTAAGCAATGACTATTTAGCATATAAGTCAGCGACAGCAGATGTGGCACGCGCATCTTGGGCGTGATCTCATGGGCGGGACGCCCGTGCCACTCTTCGAATCAAGTAACCTACAGCCATCAGTCGCCGATTGCTTTTGCCGGCGCAGGTCAAAGCCTGTGCCGTCGTAAAGAGGAGACCCTGTATGGCGAGATCAATAATCGGAGTAATCGTCGGTTACATTGTGCTGTGCGCTCTGGAGGTCGGCGCCTTCATCGCGATCTATTCCGGGATGGGAGCCGACTGGTCGTTTAAGACGGCAAGTTACCAGCCGTCAACGCGTTGGACCCTCGTTCAGTTCATGGTGATTTTCGTAACCGCAGTCATCGGCGGGCTGGTTTGTCAGTTAATAGCCGGAAAGGGTAAGTCGCCTTTGGTTCTGGCGGGAGTGGTGGTGGTGATAGGGCTGGCACTGGGAGCCATGATCAACTCAAATACCTCCGCTGATACTCGCAAGATGGGAAACAGCGACATTCCGGCTATTCAGGCGATACGCAAAGCCCAACATCCAGTCTGGGTCGTGTTGGCTAATTCTTTCCTCGCAGCGGTGGGTGTGATTGTCGGCGGCAGCTTAAAACGTGTCCGTTAGTCCGACGCGCTGAGTTTAAGTTTCAGGTTGTACCCACAAACTCATTGTGCCGGGACCTCTACACAAGAAGGAGTGTGAAATATGGCCAGGTCGATTATTGGAGTAATCGTAGGTTACGTCGTGATGTTTATTTTACAGGTGGCCGCATTCATGACTATCTATACCGTGATGGGTCCGGACTGGTCTTTTAAGCCCGCATCGTATCAGGCCTCAACGCGCTGGACCGTTATGCAGTTCACTGTGATTCTGATTACCGCCATCATCGCCGGCCTGGTTTGCGCGCTCATCGCCAAAGGAGGGAAGGCTCCCATGGTTCTGGCGGGAGTGATTCTGGTACTTGGCCTGGCCCTCGGAGCTCTGGCCATTTCAATGAAGCCGGCGGATACCCATGAAGTCCGAACCGGCAGCGTCCCCAACATGGAAGCCATGAGCAAGGCCCAAAACCCGACGTGGGTTATCTTTCTTGGTCCGGTAATCGGCGCAGTTGGCGCGGTGATTGGCGGTAAGTTGAAACGTAAGAGTTGATCACGGCGAGCGTGGCACAGACTTCAGTCTGTGATCGGCATTTTTCTAACACAGACTAAAGTCTGTGCCACCTTCCAGGAGGGAACGGATGGCTAGATCGATTATTGCGGTGATCGTTGGTTACGTCGCGATGTTCATTCTCGTATCTGCGACTTTTATGGGCGCGTTTCTATTGATGGGAACGGACTGGTCGTTCAAGCCGAATTCGTTCGAAGCCTCAAACGCCTGGAATATCATGGCGCTGGTCGCCAGCCTGGTGATCGCAGTTATTGCAGGTTTTATTTGTGCGGCAATTGCGCGAGGTGGCAAGGCGCCGATCGCTCTGGCGATTGTAGTCTTCGCACTCGGAATGTTGCTGGCAATTCCCACCTTGTT
>Ga0068859_100006860_pt1 | contig 11565 bp, 9 predicted proteins | sample KBSSwiS22_FD_66585 | JGI IMG/M metagenome (GOLD analysis project Ga0068859, IMG submission 66585) | Switchgrass rhizosphere microbial communities from Kellogg Biological Station, Michigan, USA - KBS Switchgrass S2-2 | ecosystem: Host-associated > Plants > Roots > Rhizosphere > Soil ... | reverse complement strand
GCGGCTTCGAACGGCCAGCTCCATGGGTATGCCGAGCACCCCGTCTCCGACCAGCCCCTGCTTGCGGAAGAGCTTCGTCCCCGTCGCGAACGCCTTGAACGCCGCGGCCTGGTCGGCCGTCGGAGAAAACTCCGGATGGACTTGGCGGTAGATGGTCAGCGCCGAGAGCACCTTGGACTTCGGGACGGCGCGGAGCGCCTTTTCGATCTCGTCCGCGCGCTTCAAGGCATCCGCCGTGAACGGGTCGGCCGCCTCGGCGAGGATGACGACGTACTGGCCTTCCGGGAAGAGCTTCTGGAACGCGCGCGTCTGCTGGTAGTCCTCGTCCCCTTCGACGATCAGGCGGTCGGGCGAGTTGTCGCTTCTGACCGACAGCGCGAAGTACACGGCCACGGGTGCCAACGCGAGCCAAACCGCGATGACGAGAACCGGGTGCCGGAGCATCGCGCGGGCGAGGCGGGCGCCCCGGCCCTGCGATGACCCGGATGTCGATGCATAATGGAGAGCGGTCATGCCGAAGAGACCCTCGATCCTCCCGACGATCCTGCTGGCGTCCGCTCTCGCGGCGCCGGCCGCGCCACCGCCCCTGGCGCTCGTGATCTGCGCCCCCGGCTATCCGGGAACGACGAAGGAGGCGCAGCCTAACATGGACATGTTGGCCGGTGCGCTCGCGAAAACCTCGGGCCTGCCGCCTGCGCGCGTGACGGCCGAGTACTACGAAGCCGAAGCCGCAGGAACGTCGCGGCTGAAGGCGCCCGGAGCGGCGGTCGCGATGGTCCCGCTCCCCTACTTCCTGGCCCACGAGTCCGAGCTGAAGCTCAAAGCGCGCGCACAGGCCGTCGAAAAAGACCAAAACGCGACGGTGACCTGGACGTTCGTCGCGAAGAAAGGGCGGGCAACGGGCCCGGCGGCGCTCGCCGGGTTCGAGATCGTCAGCCTCGCCGCCTACGCTCCCGACTTCATCCGGAACGTCGCCCTGGCCAAGTGGGGCAAGCTTCCCGCGGACGTGAAATTCACGGCGAGCGGGCAGGTGCTGTCCGCGCTCCGCCGGGCGGCCAACGGCGAAAACGTCGCGGTGTTGCTCGACGCGTCGCAGACCGCATCGCTCTCCACGCTGCCGTTCGCGGCGGAGCTCGAGCCCGTCGCGACCTCGGCGCCCATCCCCGGGATCCTGGTCTGCACGGTGGGGGCGGCGGCAAGCGCGTCCGAGGCCGACAAGCTGATCGCCGGGATGCAGAAGTTGGGACAAACTCCGGAAGGGACGGCGGCGCTCGATGCCGTGCGTCTGTCGAAGGTCGTGCCGCTGGACGCCAAAGCGCTGGCCGCGGCGCGCGCGTCGTACCGCCCGGCGGCGGCAACCGCCTCGAAGTGAAACGCCTCGCCGCCGTTCTCCTCGCGGTCCTGGCCGCGGCTTGCAGCCCCGCTCTTCGCGAGCCCCCGCCGCTCGCCGAGCTCGCCGTCAAGAGGGCTCCCGAGGCGCCCGCCGACGCCCCCTCCTTGGTTCAGGAAGCTGACCGGATGTGGGCGAAACGCCCCGACGTCGACGCCGTCCGTCAGGCGGAGGCCCTCTACCTTCGCGCCTCCAACGCCGACGAGCACGACGTCGCCGGCCTGATCGGAGCGACGCGTGCCAAGGCCTGGCTGACCGACCACGAGCGCGACGGAAGACGCCGCAGCGAGATGGCGGTCTCCGCGGTCCAGACCGCGCAGTGGTGCGGGCGGCGCGCCCCCGACCTTCCCGCGTGCGACTACTGGCTCGCGGTCGCGATCGGGCTCCAGGCGCGCGAGATCCGCGCCACCGCCGACGACGGGCTGAAACGGATGGTGCCCTCGCTCGAGCGCGCGGTCGCGAAGGACCCCGGCTACGACGACGCCGGGCCGGATCGCGTCCTCGCGCTGGTCCTGCTGCGCGCGCCCGGGTGGCCGCTCGGACCCGGCGATCCCGAGTCGGGGCTCGCGCACGCCAAGAAAGCGGTCGAGCGCTCCCCCGATTTCCCGCCGAACGTGATGGCGCTGGCCGAGGCCTACGCCGCCACCAAGGACCGCGCGCGGGCCCGCGAGGAGTACAACAAGGCGAAGGCCTTGGCCGCGACACGGCGCGAGGCGCGCGACCCCGACGCCCCGTTCTGGATCGTCGAAGCCGACAAAGCGCTGGCCGCCTTGAAGCCTTAGGGAGACTGGGGCGCGCCCGTCAGCGAAACGAAGATCCCCGCGCAATCGTCTCCCGGTGCCAACGCCGGCCGTTCCGGAACGCCGGCCACGCCGCGCCGGCGCAGGCCCGCCAGCACGCCGTCGACCCGGTCGCGCGGGACCGCGAGCACGATCGGCCGCCCGTCCGACGCTCCTCGCCAGATCGCGGCGCCTCCAGCCTCGCGCGCGATCCGCGTCAGCTCCGCGGCTGCGGCCTCGACGTCCGGAGCCGTCAGGTTTCCGTGGATTCCCGAGTCGGACCATCGGTTCTCGCACGGCGAGCCGAGCAGCGCGGCCTTTGCGGCCACGCGCTGCATCGTCAAGGTTCTCAGGGCGTTCGCCTGCTCGCGCTCGCGCGCGCCGTCGACGCGCTCGGCGCTCGCGTCCGCGGCCGGCGCATTCGCAGCAACGCCGCCGTCGACCCCGCCGGCGGCACCCCCCACGATTCCGGCGGGCACGCCCCCGGGTGAGGCATCGAGCTTGGCCTTGGGTTCTGAAAGCGCCGGCTCGGGCTGGGCTTGGCGTGCCGGCGGAGGCTCCTCGTTGGGTACGACTTGCGGCTTCTGGTCCTTCTCCAGTCGGTCGACCTTCTTGTCCGCGAGCGAGCCGGCCGAGGGCGGCGGCGGCGGCGCCTGCGGCATGGCGCCGTTCGCCCGGGCCTCTGTTTCTTGCTTCGATTCGGGAAGCGTCAGCGCCGGCTCGCCGATGCGCCCTTGCCGCCACTGAACGGCGACCAAGATGCCGAGGGCCGCGATCGTCGCCGCGATCGTCGCCGGGAGGGCGAACCTGAACCGCCGGGAGCGCACGACCGTCGCGGCGTCGAGCCGCCGGCCCGTCCGCTCCAGAAGGTCGGCGGGGACCTGGGGCACGTCTTCGCCGGCGACGGCCCGGGCCAGCCGGTCCAAAGCCGCCAGCTGTGTCCGGCAGTCCTCGCATGCAGCCAGGTGGAGATCGACCTTCGCCCGCTCCGGGACGTCGAGCTCGTCGTCGAGGTACGCGGACAGCAGCTCGCGCGGATGGACCTCTGCCGGGTCGCTCATGCGGCCCTCCCCTCCACACAATCCTTCAAGGACGCGCGCGCCCGCGCCAGCCGGGACCTCACGGTCCCCAGCTCGACCTGCAGCACCTCGGCAATCCGCTCGTAGGAATGGTCCTCGGCATCACGCAGCGCGATCACGGCCCGCCACGCGGCGGGCAGCTTGCCCAGGCAGTCGGCCAGCCGCCGCATCAGCTCTTTCGCCTCGAGCGCATGGAGCGGCGTGCCGATCGCGACCGGTCCGTCGGCCGCCTCCGGGACGATCGGGTCGGACGCGCGGCGCAGCTTTTCTTCCGCCTTCTCGACGTGGTTCAACGCGCGCGTGACCGCGATCCGATGCAGCCACGTCGAGAACTTCGAATCGCCGCGAAAGCCGGACAACGCGCGGTGGGCGGTGACGAACACCTCCTGCACGACGTCCTCGGTGTCCTCGCGGTGCCGCAGAACGCGCCAGACCGTGGCCCACACCTGAGGCATGTGCCGCGCAACCAGGAGGTCGAACGCGCGCCTGTCTCCGTGACGGGCCTGCCGGACGAGCTCGCTCTCGTCGTCTTCGGGAGCGCCGCCGGGAAGCTTCGGAGCCGCCATTGCGCGAAGGATGCCACGAACGGCCGCGAAGACCATGGTGTTCCTCCCGGCGATGAGACCGGATCGGGCTGGTAAAGTTCCCTTCGATGGCGACGACGCTGTTCGATGCGCTGCGCGGCGCGGGTTTTCGCGGCGAGCTCGCCGCCGAGAGCCCGCTCGCCCCGTTGACCACCTGGAGGATCGGCGGCCCGGCGCAGCTCCTCGCCTCGCCGGTCGACCTGGACGACCTCGTCTGCGCGGTGTCGTGGGCCAACGGCGCGTCGGTCCCGTGGCGCGTCCTGGGGAACGGCTCGAACCTCCTCGTGCGCGACGCCGGCGTGCGCGGGTTGGTCCTCCGGATCCGGAAGACCCTCGACCGCGTCACGTTCACGGGATCGACGGTCGCGGCGGGGGCGGGCGCTTCCATGCCCGCGGTGGCCAACGCCGCCGCGGCCCAGGGCTTGGCCGGGATCGAATTCGGCGCGGGCATCCCGGGATCCGTCGGCGGCGCGATCGTCATGAACGCGGGGTGGCACGAGTTCGAGATCGGAAACGTGGTCGCCGCGGTCGGCGCGCTGACCCGCGGCGGCGAGCTGGTTCGGCTCGATCGCGCTGCGTGCGGCTTCGGCTACCGGAAGAGCGTGTTCCGTGGGAGCGATCGGATCGTCGTCGGCGCGGAGCTGTCGCTGACGCCGGACGATCCCGCGGCGGTCGCCGCGCGGCTCGCCCGTTTCGCCGAAAGCCGCAAGCAGAACCAGCCCACCGAGCTCCCCTCCTGCGGCTCGGTGTTCGTGAAGCCCCCGGGAGACTTCGCGGGGCGCCTGATCGAGGCCGCCGGCTTGAAGGGACGCCGCGTCGGGGCCATCGAGGTCTCGCAAAAGCACGCGAACTTCTTCGTGAACGTCGGAGGCGGGACGGCGAAGGACGCCCTGGCGCTGGTCGAAGAGGTCGAGCGGACGGTGGAAGACAGGCTCGGCGTGAAACTGACGCGGGAGTTCGAGATTTGGTAACCTCCTGCGCTCATGGCGACTGATCTCCAGGAAAAGCTCAACGCGCTGAAGATCGACCGCGCCGAGCCGGCCTCGGGGACGCCGGGAACCGCTCTCAAGATCGCGATCGCGGGGGTCGTCGTCGTCCTGATCGCCGTGGCGGCGTGGTGGGGATTTCGCGCGCGCCCCGTGCCCGTGCGCACCGCCGTCGTCGAAGAGGCGGCCTCGGCGGCCGGCGGGGCGTCGGTGGTGTTGAACGCGTCGGGGTACGTCACCGCGCGCCGCCAGGCGACGGTGTCGTCGAAGGTCACCGGCAAGGTCGTCGAGGTTCTCGTCGAAGAAGGGATGAAGGTCGAAAAGGACCAGGTCTTGGCACGCTTGGACGCAAGCCAAGCGCGCCAGGCGCTGGCGCTTTCCAACGCCCAGCTCGTGGCGACGCGGCGCTCGCTGGCCGAGACGGAAGCGCGCCTTCGCGAAGCCAATCTGCGCAAGGCCCGCATCAAGGACCTGCTCGCCGCGGGTGTCGCGTCGCAAGCCGACTGGGACGCGATCGACTCCGAAGTGGCCGTCCTCGACGCGCAGCTTTCGACGCAGCGCGGCCGTGTTGAAGCGGGCGAGCGCGAGGTGGACATCCAGCGGCAGTACCTGGACGACACGATCATCCGCGCGCCGTTCGCGGGAGTCGCCATCTCGAAGAACGCGCAGCCCGGCGAGATGATCTCGCCGACCTCCGCCGGCGGAGGGTTCACGCGCACCGGCATCTCGACGATCGTCGACATGTCGTCTCTCGAGATCGAGGTGGACGTCAACGAGGCGTACATCGAGCGCGTGCAGCCCGCCCAGAAGGTGACCGCGACCCTCGACGCCTACCGCGACTGGCAGATCCCCGCGCACGTGATCACGACGATCCCGGCCGCCGACCGCCAGAAGGCGACCGTCACGGTCCGGATCGCGTTCGACCAGCTCGATCCCCGCATCCTGCCGGACATGGGGATCAAGGTCGCGTTCCTGTCCGACGCCGCGCCCGGCGCGGCACCGCAGGCGAAGCGGGCCCGCGTCCCGCGAGCGGCCGTGCGTGGCTCCGAAGGGAGCGAGATCGTCTTCGTGGTGACGGGCGACAGCAAGCTGGAGCGCCGTGCAGTGAAGCTCGGCCCCGGCGGAGAGGACCCAGCGGAGGTCGTCGCAGGCCTGTCCGCCGGCGAGCGCGTGGTGATCGAGGGCCCCGCGACCCTGACCGCCGGCGTCGAAGTAGCGGAAGCGAGGTGAGCGCGATGGAGCCGTTGGTGTCCGTGTCGAACGTCCACAAGACCTTCTTCCGCGGCGGCGAGAAGATCGACGTCCTTCAAGGTCTCGACGTCAAGGTCGCCAAGGGCGAGTTCCTCGCGCTGATGGGGCCGTCGGGGTCTGGCAAGTCCACGCTTCTCAACCTCATCGGCGGGCTCGATCGTCCGACGTCGGGGTCTGTGGTCGTGGGCGGTGTGGACATCGGAGCGCTGTCGAGCGGCAAGCTGACCGCGTGGCGCGCGCGTCACGTCGGCTTCGTCTTCCAGATGTACAACCTCCTCCCCGCGATGAGCGCCGAGCGCAACGTGGAGCTGCCGCTCCTGCTGACGAATCTTTCGAGCGCGCGCCGGCGGCAGCAGGTTGCGACCGCGCTGTCTCTAGTGGGGCTCTCCGATCGCGCGAAGCACTACCCGCGGCAGCTTTCGGGGGGACAGGAGCAGCGCGTCGGCATCGCGAGGGCCATCGTGACCGACCCGACCCTCCTGCTGTGCGACGAGCCGACCGGCGATCTCGACCGCAAGGCGGGCGATGAAGTCCTCGACCTGCTGTGCGCGCTGCACCGCGACCAGGGCAAGACCGTGATCATGGTCACGCACGATCCGCGCGCGGCCGAGCGCGCGGGGCGCGTCCTGCATCTGGAGAAGGGCGTCCTCGCGGAGAACGCGGCATGAAATTCTGGCCGCTCTTGTGGAGCAGCCTGAAACGTCGCAAGGCCCGGACGGTCTTCACGCTGCTTTCGATCCTGGTGGCGTTCGTGCTGTTCGCGTATCTGGCCGCGATCAAGGTGGCGTTCAGCGCGGGTGTTGACGTCGCGGGGGCCGACCGCCTGCTGACGACCCACAAGACCTCGATCATCCAGCCGCTGCCGGCGCGCTACAAGGACGACATCGCCCGCGTTCCGGGCGTCGCCCTCGTCACCCACGCATCGTGGTTCGGCGGCATCTACCAGGATGCGAGCAAGGGGTTCCAAGGGGTCTTCCAGGCGCCGATCGTCCCGGAGGAGTACCTGGCGATGTACCCCGAGTTCAAGGTCGACGACGCGCAAAAGCGCGCGTGGATCGAAGACCGCCAGGGGGTCCTCGTCGGGTCCACGACCGCGAAGCGCTACGGCTGGAAGGTCGGGGATCGCATCCCGGTGCAGGCGACCTTCTGGCGCAAGAAGGACGGCGGCAAGGTCTGGGAGTTCAACATCCGCGGGATCTACACGGGCGGCACGGGGACCGACACGACCCAGTTCCTCTTCCACTACGACTACTTCGACGAGGCCCGTCAGCTCGGACAAGGAATCGTCGGCTGGTACATCGTGAAGATCGGGGATACGACGAAGACGGCCGAGATCGGCAAGGCGATCGACGCGCTGTTCGCGAACTCCCCCGCCGAGACCAAGACCGTGACCGAAAAGGCGCTCGCTCAGGGGTTCGCCGACCAAGTCGGGAACATCGGCGCCATCATCCAGTGGATCCTGGCGGCGGTCTTCTTCACGCTGCTTTTGGTGACGGCGAACACGATCGCGCAGTCGGTCCGCGAAAGGACGAGCGAGCTGGCCGTCTTGAAGACGATCGGGTTTTCCGACGGCCGCACGCTGGCGTTGGTGCTCGCCGAGTCCGGGCTGCTTGCGATCCTGGGCGGCGGCGCCGGCCTGATCTTGGGGTGGATGGCGATTTCCGCCGGCGATCCGACCCACGGCTTCCTCCCCTTCTTCTATTTCCCGACGAAAGACATCGTGCTCGGCGTCGTCATCGTCCTGGCGCTCGGCTTCGTGGCCGGCATCGTGCCGGCGCTTTCGGCGATGCGGCTGTCGATCGTCGACGCGCTGCGGAGGGCCTGACCGTGAGGTGGCTCGCACAAGTCTGGGCGATCACGACGACGGCGATCCGCACCATCCCTCAGCGCCGCGGCGCGTCGCTCGCGACGGTCGTCGGCATCGCCGGGGTCGTGGCGGTCCTCGTCGCGGTGCTGTCGATCGGCGAGGGCTTCCGCGCGGCGCTCAGGAGCGCCGGGTCGCCGCTAAACGCGATGGTGCTCCGCTCCGGAAGCGACAGCGAGATGATGAGCGTGCTCCTGGGCGACGCCGTCGAGATCATCGCGCAGGCGCCGGGGATCGCGCGCGGCTCGGTGACGCCCGGCGAAGCCGCCGTGCCGCTCACGAGCGGCGAGCTGTTCGTCGTCGTGGACGTGCCGAAAAAATCCACGGGAACACCGGCCAACGTCCCGCTTCGCGGCGTGCAGCCAGCGGCCTTTGCGACGCGCCCCGACGTCAAGATCACCTCGGGCCGGAAATTCGAGTGGGGCAAGAACGAAGTGCTGGTCGGCGAGGGGGCTCGAAATCAATTCCGCGGTCTGGACGTGGGCTCGAAAATGAAGTGGGGCCAGAACGAATGGACCGTCGTCGGAATCTTCGAAGCCGGCGGCGCGCTGTGGGAATCCGAGATCTGGACCGACGCGCGCGTGCTCCAGCCGAACTACCGTCGCGGCAACTCGTTCCAGACCGTCGTCGCGCGGCTGGAATCCCCCGAGTCGTTCGACACGTTCAAGGACGCCTTGACGAAGGACCCGCGCCTCGACGTCTCCGTCCAGCGCGAGAGCGAATTCTTCGGCAACCAAGGACGCACGCTGCAGGCGGTCGTCCGCCAGCTCGGCTTCCTGCTCGCCGTGCTCATGGGAATCGGCGCGGTCTTCGGCGCCTTGAACACCATGTACTCCGCCGTCGCGGCGCGAACGCGCGAGGTCGCGACCCTGCGCGCGATCGGCTTCGGGCCCGGCGCCGTCGTGGTGTCGGTGATGGTCGAATCGATGCTGCTGGCGCTGGCCGGCGGCATCCTCGGCGCGCTCGGCGCGTGGCTGTTCTTCGACGGCTATCGCACCTCGACCCTGAACTGGGACACCTTCAGCCAGGTCACCTTCGCCTTCGACGTCACGCCGGCGCTGCTGGTCCAGGGGATGACATTCGCGCTCGTGCTGGGACTGGTGGGAGGTCTCTTTCCCGCGATCCGAGCGGCACGTCTCCCGGTCACGGCAGCGCTGCGCGAAGCGTAAGCGCACCGGCGCCCGCTAAGCGGTCAAGAGGCTCCGCACCCGATCAACGAAGCTCGCTTGGACCGCCTCGTCGAGGATCACGCGGTCGACTTCGTCGACGAGCAGGCCGTCGAACAGCGCCTTCTTGTTTTCCACGACCTGGCGCACGCGCTCTTCGATCGCGCCGCGCGTGACGAAGTGGAGGACCTGCACGCTCTTGCGCTGCCCCATCCGGTGGACGCGGCCGATGCGCTGCTCGAGCACCGCGGGGTTCCACGGAACCTCGAGGTTGACGACCACCGAGGCGGCGTCCTGGAGGTTCAGGCCGAGGCCGCCGGCGTCGGTTGAAAACAGCACGCGCATGGTGTCGTCGCTCTTGAAGTCGTCGATCGTCTGCTGGCGCCGGTGACTGTCCATGCCTCCGTGGAAGACCGCGGCCTTCTCGCCGCGCCGGTCGAGGAGCGGACGCACGACGTGGTGCGCGAGGCGCAGCAGGCGCTCCCACTGGGAGAACACCAGAACCTTCGACTCCGGCCGCTCGAGCAGGTCTTCGAGCACGTGCGCGAATTCCTCGAGCTTCGGCGAGTGGATCCACCGCGTGTCGGGCTCGCCGCGGTGTCCTTCCTTGAGGCGGCTTTCGGAGCGGTCCCACTCGTATTGCGCCCAGGCGTTGCACAGGATGCGCATCGAGGTGAGCGCCTGCAGCAGCAGGCGGACCTCGGCGGTCTTGAGCGGCCGGTTCTGCGCGAGCAACAACGCGACTTTCCGCGCATGGCGGCGGTAGGGGCGGAGCTGGGCCGCGGTCATCTCGGTCCAGAAGGTGTTGTCGGTGCGCGGCGGCAGCTGGTCGAGCACCTCGCGCCGCTCGCGCCTCAGGAAGAACGACGCGAGCCGGCCTCGCAGGATGTCGAGCGACTCGTAGGCGACGATCTTCCCGCCCGGCTCGCTGACCGCGTGGAACGGGAGCAGGCGCCAGCGCGGCCCCAGCGCCCGCGGGTTGACGAACTCGACGAGCGAGTGCAGCTCCGAGAGGCGATTTTCCAGCGGCGTGCCGGTGAGGACGAACGCGAAGGGGCTCGTCAGCTCCTTGATCGCCTTGGCGGTCTTCGTCTCCCAGTTCTTGATGCGCTGCGCTTCGTCGAGCACGACGAGGTCGGCCTTGGCCGCGCGCACGGCGTCCAGATCGCGCAGGGCCAGCTCGTAGTTCAGGATCAAAAACCCCTTCTTCCAGCGCCGGTAGGCGGCCGTGCGCATCGTGCGTCCGCCCTCGACGACGCGCGCCTCTTCGCCGCAGGCCTTTTCGATCTCGCGCGCCCACTGGTGCTTGAGCGACGCCGGGCAGACGACGAGGGTCTTCGCGATCCCGACGGTCTTGCGCATCAACAGCGTCGCGACGATCGCCTGGAGCGTCTTTCCCAGCCCCATGTCGTCGGCGAGGAACGCGCGCCCGCGACGCGCCAGAAACAGCGCTCCGGCTTCCTGGTACGGATGCATGCGGAAGCCCAGGTGGTCGGCCATCTCGCGCCAGATCGGGTCACCGATCCGGATCGTGCCCAGCCGCGCGGCGATGTCCGCCTGCTTGCGCGCCTCGTCGAGGCGCTGCTCGACCGCGGGGTCGACGTCGAACGCGAGGCCGCTCGCGTCCGCGGCCTGGCGCGCCGCGGCGATCGTCGATTCGACCCACTCGATCGGGCTCGTTCCCATCGGCGCTTCCTGGAGGTAACCGTCGCCGTCGAAGAGCGGCCGCAACGACTCGGGGATCCCGGCGTCGACCGCGTCACAGCGAATCTCGCGCAGCGGGTCGGGCACGAGCACGGACCATTCGAACGGCCTCCACCAGATCGAAAGCGTCGGCGGCGACGCGCGCTTCGGCTGGCGCTGGTACCAGGTGCGCACGCGCTCGATGTGCTTGCAGGTGGACAGCTCGCTCTTTTCGAAGTCGGGACACGTGCACGAGGCGAGCTTCGCCTCGTAGCCGCGCAGCGAGACCGTGTACGGCCCCAGCCGTCCGTGGCCGGGGACGCGGAATCGCGGAAGCGCGCCGTTCCGCTTCGCGACGCGCGTGATCGTCGGCTTTTCTTTCCGCGCGCGCTGCTTTCTCGCTTTGAGCTCGTCTTCGCGCGCCAGCTCGACACGCTCGTCTCGCGTCAACGCCCACTCGCCCGGCGCGGCCAGGAGCGTGCCGGCCTGGATCGGCGCGTGCGTCACGATCCGCCCCTGCCCGCGCGCGAGCCGGCCGGCGCGCCGCGCGCGCTTTTGCGAGCCGGCCACGTGCACCACGGCGGGACGCGGGAATCGCAGAGCCTCGAGCGTTGCGACCGCGTGCTTGCACACCGGGCCGCCCTCGTACGGGCACTCGCACCGGCTGACGAGCTCGCCGCTCTCGACGGCAACCGTCGCTCGATACGGGATCGGCCCCTGGTCGCGCACCTTGCCTTCGACCGATCGTCCGTCCGCCGCCAGACGCAGCGCTTCGACCTTGCC
>Ga0068859_100006859_pt1 | contig 11567 bp, 9 predicted proteins | sample KBSSwiS22_FD_66585 | JGI IMG/M metagenome (GOLD analysis project Ga0068859, IMG submission 66585) | Switchgrass rhizosphere microbial communities from Kellogg Biological Station, Michigan, USA - KBS Switchgrass S2-2 | ecosystem: Host-associated > Plants > Roots > Rhizosphere > Soil ... | reverse complement strand
ACACGCAGCTCCTCGTCAAGACATGCCATCGGCGGGGTGCCCACGCGATGGGAGGGATGGCAGCGCAGATCCCGATCAAGTCCGACGCGGTCGCCAACGAAGTCGCGATCGCGAAGGTCGTCGCGGACAAGCACCGCGAGGTCACCGACGGTCACGACGGCACCTGGGTCGCCCATCCGGGGCTCGTGCCGGTCGCTGCCGGCGTATTCGACGCCGCGATGCCGGGCCCGAATCAGCTCGACCGGCTGCGCGAAGACGTGACGGTCGACGAGAAGGATTTGCTCGCGATTCCGAAGGGGAGCCGCACCGAGGCGGGCCTTCGCTGGAATCTCCGCGTCGGGGTCCAGTACCTGGAAGCGTGGCTTCGCGGGGTCGGCTGCGTCCCGCTCTACAACCTCATGGAAGACGCCGCGACCGCCGAAATATCGCGGACCCAGATCTGGCAATGGCTTCGCCATCGCGCGACGTTGGACGATGGCCGCATCGTCGATTCCACGTTGGTCGGCCAGCTGCTCGACTCGGAGATGATCGCCGTGCGGGCCGAGATCGGAGACGCGCGCTTCGCGTCCGGCCGGTTCGCCGAAGCCGTCGCTCTGTTTGCGAAGCTGATCTTTTCGCCGACCTTCGAGGAGTTCCTGACGCTTCCCGCTTACGACCTGCTGCCCAACTGATCCCGAGGAGACCTTCATGGCCCACGCGAACATTCACGATCCGGCGACTCGCTTCCGCGGCATCGAACGACCCTACAGCGCGGCGGACGTCGAGCGGTTGAGGGGCAGCGTAAGGGTCGAGCACACGCTCGCGCGCTTGGGCGCGACACGTTTGTGGGAGCTTTTGCACGCGCGTGACTACGTCCATGCCCTCGGGGCGTTGAGCGGGAATCAAGCCGTGCAGATGGTCCGGGCGGGCCTGGAAGCGGTCTACATCTCCGGATGGCAAGTCGCGGCCGACGCGAACTCGTCGGCCATGACGTACCCCGACCAAAGCTTGTATCCGGCCGACTCGGTGCCGCGGCTGGTCCGCAGGATCAGCCAAGCGCTCCTGCGCGCCGACCAGATCGAGCACGCGGAGGGCGGCGTCACCCGGACGTGGATGGCGCCGTTGGTCGCCGACGCCGAAGCGGGATTCGGCGGCGCGCTGAATGCGTTCGAATTGATGAAGGCGATGATCGAAGCCGGCGCCGCCGGCGTCCATTTCGAAGATCAGCTCTCGTCGGAGAAGAAGTGCGGCCACCTGGGAGGGAAGGTGCTCGTGCCCACGAGCCAGTTCCTCCGAACGCTCGTGGCGGCGCGCCTCGCCGCCGACGTCCTCGACGTTCCTGCGCTCGTCATCGCGCGCACGGACGCCGATAGCGCGAAGCTTCTGACCTCCGACGTGGACCCGCGCGACCGCGCGTTCTGCACCGGAGAACGGACTTCGGAAGGCTTCTACCGGATCCGCTGCGGGATCGAGATGGCCATCGCGCGAGGCCTGGCCTTCGCCCCGTACGCCGACCTCATCTGGTGCGAAACCTCGACGCCGGATCTTGCGGAAGCCAGGCAGTTCGCCGACGGTATCCGCGCGAAGTTCCCCGGGAAGATGCTTGCCTACAACTGCTCGCCGTCGTTCAACTGGAAGAAGCACTTGGACGAGGCGACGATCGCCAAGTTCCAGCGCGAGCTGGGCGCGATGGGATACAAGTTCCAGTTCGTCACGCTCGCGGGATTCCACGCTTTGAACCACGGCATGTTCGAGCTCGCCAAGGAATACCGGACGCGGGGCATGGCCGCGTATTCGTCCCTGCAGCAGGCCGAGTTCGGGGCGGAGCGTGAGGGCTACACGGCGACCAAGCATCAGCGCGAGGTGGGCACGGGGTACTTCGACGAGGTGGCGCAGGTCATCTCGGGCGGGACATCGTCGACCGTGGCGCTGAAGGAATCGACGGAAACCGAGCAGTTCTAGCCGGCTCGGACGCCACGCCGCGCTCGACGTGCGCGGGCAAACTCCTTCCGGGGCCGCTAAACTCCGTCGGCCCGGCGCACGTATCTACGCGCGCCGACCCTTCGAAGGAGCATCCGATGACGCTTCGCGCCGCCCGTGCCGCAGTCCTGGTCCTGTCCTTGGCCGCCGTCCTGCCGGCCTTGGCGGAAGACACGCCTTTCACCGAGCTTCCGTACACGCCGAGCCTGGATCCCACCGCCATGGACCGCGCGGCCGATCCGTGCCAGGACCTGTATCAATATTCGTGCGGCGGCTGGATGAAGAACAACCCGATCCCGGGCGACCAGGCGAGCTGGAGCGTCTACGGAAAGCTGTACCAGGAGAATCAGCGCTACCTGTGGGGGATTCTGCAGGACGCTGCCAAGCCCTCGCCTTCGCGCACGCCGACGCAGCAGAAGATCGGAGATTTCTTCGACGCCTGCATGGACGTCGACGCCGTCGAAAAGGCAGGGAGCGCTCCGATTGCCGCGGATCTTCAGAAGATCGCCGACATGAAGTCGATCGGCGAGCTGGGACGCCTGCTCGGCGGTTTCCACGCCAAGGTCCCGAGCAGCGGCCTGTTCTTCGGAAGCGGGGTGGAGCAAGACGCGAAAGAGTCGAGCCAGCAGATCATGGCGATCTATTCGGGTGGACTCGGCCTTCCGGACCGCGACTACTACGTCAAGGATGACGACAAGTCGAAGGAAACGCGCGCCAAGTACGTTGAGCACGTCGCGAAGATGCTCGAGCTGACCGGCGACACGCCGGAAGCCGCGAAGGCGGGCGCCGCCGCCGTCCTGCGGATCGAGACCGCGCTCGCGAAAGCATCGCTCACACGGGTCGAACGGCGCGACCCCTACAAGATCTACCATCGCACCGCGCCGGCGAAGCTCAAGACGATCGTCCCGGGGTTCGACTGGGAGGGCTACTTCTCGGCCGTCGGCGGGCGCCCGGGGGCGTGGCTGAACGTCTCGCAGCCCGTGTTTCTCACGGAGGTCGGCGCCCGGCTCAAAGCCGAGCCGCTCGCAGATCTGAAGACCTACCTCCGCTGGGCGTACGTGAGCGGCAATGCCGACTTTCTCTCGAAGGCCTTCATCGACGAGCACTTCGCGTTCTATCGCGGGTACCTCCGCGGGGTGAAAGAAGCCCAGCCGCGCTGGAAGAAGTGCGTCGGATGGGTCGACGGCGAGCTTGGGGAGGCGCTGGGAAAGGAATTCACCGATCGGGCATTTCCGCCGACGACGAAGGCGAAGACGGTCGCCATGACGAACCTGATCGTCGCTGCGATGAAGCAGCGCATCCAAGGGCTCGACTGGATGAGCCCGAAGACGAAAGCGCAAGCGCTCGAGAAGCTCACGAAGATCCGGAACAAGGTGGGCTATCCGGACGTGTGGCGGGACTACGGGTCGCTGAGCGTCAAGCGCGGCGACTTCTTCGGGAACGTGATGCGCGCGAACCTGTTCGAGAACAAGCGGCAGCTCGCCAAGATCGGAAAGCCCGTCGACCGCGGTGAATGGGGGATGACGCCCCCGACGGTGAACGCCTACTACAACCCGTCGATGAACGACATCAATTTCCCCGCCGGCGTGCTGATGCCCCCGTTGTACGACACCAGGCTCGACGACGCCCCGAATTACGGGAACACCGGCTCGACGATCGGGCACGAGCTCACGCACGGCTTCGACGACGAAGGGCGGCAGTTCGACGGGGACGGGAACCTTCGCGACTGGTGGACGAAGCAGGACGCGGACGAGTTCGAAAAGCGCGCGACCTGCGTCCGGGATCAGTACTCCGGCTACGTGATCGTCGACGACATCAAGATCACCGGGAAGCTGACCTCAGGCGAGGACATCGCCGATCTCGGAGGCACGATCCTCGCGTGGGCGGCTTGGAAGGAGGCGACCAAGAGCATGACGCTCGCCCCGGCGGATGGGCTGACGCCCGAGCAGCGCTTCTTCGTCGGACTGGCGCAGTGGGCGTGCGAGAACCAGAGGCCGGAAAACCTCCGGGTCAACGCGGCGATCAACCCGCACTCCCCCGGCCGTTACCGCATCAACGGCGTCGTCGCGAACATGCCCGAGTTCGCGAACGCGTTCCAGTGCAAGGCGGACGCGGCGCTCGTGAAGAAACCCGAATCGGTCTGTAAGGTCTGGTAGCCGCCCTAACTCGGTTTTCCGGCGAACAGGCCGTCCATGGCGACGACCCGCGGTCCGTCTTGGTCGCACACGGCGTATTTGGGCTCGGGCCCTGCGAACATCGCCATCGCGGCGTGCTCGCCGGCCGCGTTCAGCGCGTAGAACTTGACGTCGAAGTTGGGGGTTCCGTCCGCCTTCAAGAGACGTCGTTCGGTCGTACGCGCCTTGATGCGTCGCAAGGCTTCCACGATCGCGTCCTTCGGATGCGCTCCGCGCCGCATCTCCTCGACGACGAAGAACGACGAGAGCCCGTAGAGATTCGCTTCTCCGCGCCCGGTCGAGCCGCAGGCCCCCACATCCGTGTCGACGTAATTGCCCGCGCCCAGTATCGGCGAGTCGCCGACGCGTCCGGGTATCTTGAACGACAGGCCCGAGGTCGTCGTCGCCCCACAGACGTGCCCGCTCGCGTTGATCCCGCTCATGTGAATCGTCCCGTACACGCGTTCGGGGGACAGCAGCCCTTCGGCGAGCATCGCGTCGCGCGCGCGCGCTCCTGCGCTCGATCGCTTTTGCGGGTCGAGGTAATGCTCCGGGTCGATCCGGCGCTTCCATTCGAGCCACAGCTCGCGGGAATGCTCGGTGTTGAGGTCGTCTTCGACGGTGAACCCCATCTGGCGCGCGAAACGCTGAGCCCCTGCGCCGACGAGCAGGTGATGGTCCGTCTGCTCCATCACCGCTTTGGCGACCAGGCTCGGCGTGCGCACACCCTCGAGCGCGGCCACGCCTCCCGCGCGTTTTTTCGGTCCGTGCATGACGCACGAGTCGAGCTGGACGACTCCCTCGGCGTTCGGGATGCCTCCGTAACCCACGCTGTCGTCCAGAGGATCGCGCTCGACGATCGTGACGCCGGCGAGAATGGCGTCGAGGACGTCCTCACCGGCGGCCATCCGCTGGTAGGCCTCGGTCACGGCCGTTCTCGGGCCCCCGTTCTTGAATTCATGGCCGTTGCGCGAGGAGATGACGACGGGGCGAATCGTCCGGGGACGGACGACGGCCGCGGCGACCCCGGCGGCCAGGCCGGTCTTGACGAACTCACGGCGCGAGACTTGGTTGGGCATCGGCGTTCTCCGGCGGGGGATTATCGCCGGGATCGCCGTCTTCCGATCAGGCCGCGGCACCGGTCGCGAGGATCTCCTGAATCGATGCCAGGGTCCGGCGATAGCGCTGCTCGTCGCGGCGGTGGGCGTCCGTCCGGCTGAACCGGATGCCGTGGACGCCGGGAGCGGGGGCGCAGAAGAACACGTCGGACGCCGATCCCATGCCGTCGAAGAGCTCGCGCAGCTGGAAGAGGCGGTGGCGGCGGGCGCCGGCGGTCGGAGCATTGCGCACGCCGCGAAGGTTGTCGCGAAGCAGGTCCGCCGCGAGCGGAAAGCCACTCTCGGTGAGCAGCGCGATCGCGTCGCCCATCAAGGTCTCGAGCTGTCGCATGTCGGTCATCGCATCCTCCGCCAGGAGAGATGCGCCTCCGGCATGACAACCGCGTGACGCCGGGGTTAATTCCTCGTTGCGTCGGATGCGGGAGCTACAATCCGCGCCATGAAGCTCATCGAATGCGTCCCGAATTTCAGCGAAGGGCGCGACCGGACCGTCATCGACGCGATCGTTGCGGAGATCCAAGGGACACAGGGCGCGATGCTCCTGGACGTCGATCCGGGCGCCGCGACCAACCGGACGGTCGTCACGTTCGTCGGCGCGCCGGACGTCGTCGAGGAAGCGGCGTTCCGGGCGATCCGCAGGGCCGCGATCCTGATCGACATGTCGCGCCATCGCGGCGAGCATCCGCGGCTGGGCGCCACCGACGTTTGTCCCCTGATCCCGGTCACCGGCGCCACCATGGACGATTGCATTGCGGTTGCGAAGCGCCTGGGACGACGCGTCGGGGACGAGCTCGGGATTCCGGTTTTCCTCTATGAGGCCGCGGCAACGAACCCCGCGAGGCGATCGCTCGCCGACATCCGCAAAGGTGAATACGAAGGCCTGGCGGCTAAGCTGAAAGATCCGGGGTTCGTTCCCGATTTCGGGCCCGCGCAGCTCAATGCCAGATCGGGCGCGACCGTGATCGGCGCCCGAGAGTTCCTGATCGCTTACAACGTCAACCTGAACACGCGCGACAAGAAGCTCGCCAACGCCATCGCTCAGTCGCTGCGGGAGGCCGGACGCACGAAGAAGGGGCCGGCCGGGACGGTCACGACGATCCCCGGCCGGTTCAAGGAATGCCGCGCCGTCGGCTGGTACATCGAGGAGTTCGGTCGCGCCCAGGTGTCGATCAACTTGACGAACTACAAGGTGACGCCGCTGCACCAGGTCTTCGACGCCGCGTGTGAGGAAGCCGCGAAGCTCGGACTGCGCGTGACGGGGAGCGAGCTCGTCGGATTGATCCCGCGCGAAGCGCTCCTTGCGGCCGGAGACCACTACCTGGCCAGACAAGGGAAAACCTCGGGAATCCCGGAGAAGGAGCGCGTTCACACGGCCGTGCTGTCGCTCGGGCTGGCCGAGCTGGCCCCGTTCCAACCCGGGCTCAAAGTCATCGAATACCGATATGCCGGGCCGCCGTCCGGCCTGGCGGCCATGACGCTGCGGGACTTCGCGGATGAGCTTTCCAGCAGCTCACCCGCGCCGGGGGGCGGCAGCGTCGCCGCGCTGTGCGGGGCGCTGTCCGCCTCGCTAGTCGCGATGGTCGCGGCGTTGACCTGGAGCAAGTCGGGCCTTGAAGCCGCGCGACCCGCGATGTTCGCCGCGGGGGTCGAAGCGCAGTCGATCAAGGACTGGTTCCTCGCCGCGGTCGATCGGGACACGGAAGCCTTCAACGCGGTGCTGTCCGCGATGCGTATGCCCAAGCGCACTCCGGAGGACGTCGCGGCTCGCGCGGCGGCCGTCGAGCGCGCGAGCCAGGGTGCCGCGAAGATTCCTCTCGACGTGCTCGAAGCCACCATCCGTGCCCTGGAGCTTGCGCTTCGCGTCGCAAAGGACGGCAACCCAAACTCCGTGTCGGACGCCGGCGTCGCGGGAGCCGCCGCTCTCGCCGCGGCCGAAGGGGCGGCGCTGAACGTGCGTATCAACGTGCCGTCCCTAACCGACCGCTCCGTCGCCGCCGAATACCTCGCCCGTCAGGCGGGGGCCTTGGCGCGCGCGCGGGAGCTCGCCGCCGCGGTGAGCAAAGCGGTCGACGCGGTTTTGGGCTAGGTCGAGCTCATCTCGGGTTTGTCGGGAGGCTCCGGCATCGAAAGCCGGTAGGTCGTCCCGCGTTTGCTCCCGGTGCGCTCCAGGAACCCTCGGTCGACCAGCCGGCGCAGGTTGTCTTTCAAGGTGTTCCGATTGGCCCCGGTGGTGCTCATCAGCAGCGATGCCGCGCCGGTTCCGTTCTCGCGAATCGTCTCGAGAATCGCCCGCTGGAGCGGAGGCAGCTCTTTGGCGCGCGATTCCGCGTCGACCTTCGCCTCGAGTCGCATCATGAGCGCCTGCAAGCACTGCACGAAGAACGTCATCCAAGGGGTGAGATCGGCCTCTTCCGTCCAGATCTTGGTCTGTGCGCCGTCGATCGCGTCGTAGTAGGCGAAGCGAAGCTCGTCGAAGATACGGTCGAGGCTCGCGTAATCGACGAAGCCGTACCCCGCGCGGCGAAGCAGATGCGGGAGGATCACCCGCGCCGTGCGTCCGTTCCCGCGCTCGAACGGACTGATGCATGTCAGGTAGATGAAGAACGCTCCGGCGACCAGGAGCGAATGCTGCTCGCCGGTTCGCAGCTCGAGCTCGAGCCAGGAGACGAGGTCCTCGATCTTGTCGTGAAGTACACGGGGCGGTAAAGTCTGCAATACCCGTCCCTGGGCACGGCCTTCCGAGTCGAAGACTTCCAGGTGAAGCGGCGTCTCGCGCAGGGCGCTGGGCGGGGGAGGATTTCCCGGCTTGCCGATGATGACCGCGTTCAGCACCGCTAGCTCGGCCACGGTGACGATCTGCCCCGCCGAGGGGAATGATCGGTCCATCGCGGCGGCGTACCCTGCGAGCTCGGCCGACTGCGGTCCAGCTGCCGTGGTTCCAGCGAGCACGGAGCTGACCTCCGCCTCGCTCACCCGGATCCCGGCGATCCGACACGATGACGCCACCGACTGCACCCGCGTCAGGGCCTGCATGCGGCCGAGTTGCTCGGGAGAAAGCGCGGTCCCTGCCGCCCAAATTGTTCGAAACTGGTCGATTTTGGAAATTGACTTGAGGATTTCCGGACTGACGGGAATTTTTGCGTCCATTACACCCAATTCTCCGCCCAAAAGTTGCCATCCCCTCTCACGAAGATGGGAAACACACAGCCCGGCTCATAGGCTCGGGTGGCATTGATGATAAACGATCCCCACATTCAACCCCCAGGGGCAAGTGGCCGGGCTCGTTCCCGCTGGAGAACCCTGATGGGCGCCAATCCCGAATCGGTTTCGCGACAGGGCTACCGATTCCGGATCGGAATCCCCGCCGAGCTACAGCACGGCGCGGACATCGTGGCTTGCGACGCGCAAAACCTCAGCCGAAGCGGGGTTCTGCTGATCGGCTCGTTCCAAGCCGTCGCCGGTGAAACGCTGGAATTCTCGCTGAAAGCGCCGACCGGCACCCTTTCCGTCGATGTTTCCGGGCGGGTCACTCGCGTCTCTCCCACTCCGGAAGGGGACGGAGTGATGGCCGGTGTGGAATTCCTCGACATGGACGACGCCCGGCGCGACGCGCTCGAGGTGCTCCTCGCCCGGATGCTCGAGACCCCGTCGGCGTCACCCTTTGACGCCCTCAAACCCGGCTGCCCACCCCAGGAGATCCGCCGGACGCTCGAGGCGATCGCGCTCCCGCAGCGGATCGCTCTGTCCACCCGCGCCACGGCCAAAGAGCGGGAATATCTGCGCCAGGATACGAACCCGGCGGTCCTGGAGGCACTGATCCGAAACCCCGGCCTCGTGGTCGCGGAGGCGCGCCTGATCGCGACTTCAACTCACCTGATCCCGACCACGCTCGATGCCTTGGCGCAGGACTCTCGATTCAAGGACGACGAAGAGGTCCGCTTCGCGATCGCAACCCATCCGAAGGTCACCCTGACCACCGCCGAAAAAGTGATCGCCGACCTCAAGGTGCCGCAGATCAAGAAGCTCTTGGCGAAGCCGGGGCTGAACCAGATCCTCAAGGAAAAACTGATCCGGAGATCGATGCAGCGCTAGCTCAGACCTCGTCGATCAGATGCACGACCATCCCCGACCGGAGCTTCGGCTCGAACCACGTGCTCTTGGGCGGCATGACTTTCCCGCTGTCCGCGACGCGCATGACGTCGTCGAGGCTCGTGGGATAGGTCGCGAACGCGATGGCGTGCTCGCCTGAGTCCACGCGAGCCTTGAGCTCCGCGGCACCTCGTATCCCCCCGGAGAACGTGATCCGCGTGTCGATGCGCGGATCGCCGATCGCGAGAATCGGGCCGAGGATGCGATCCTGAAGCACCGAGACGTCCAGTCGCCGCACCGGGTCGCTCTCGGGAACGGTTCCCGCGCGGGCGATCAGCAGACGCCACGCTCCGGCGACATACATCCCGAACGACGCGGGGTCGCGGGGGGTCATCTCCGGCCAAGGATCGACCACGTCGAACCCCGCAGCATCGATCCGCCGGATGAGCTGCTGGGCATCGAGGCCGGACAGATCGCGGACGAGCCGGTTGTACGCCAAGATCTGAAGCTGGGACGCGGGGAAGTGCACGGCGAGAAACCGGTCGAAGGCCCGGGGCACCTCCGAAGGAGGCGCGCTCTCGCGCCGGATCCTCGCGACGCGTGCGTACGCCGCCGCGCGATGATGCCCGTCCGCGATGTAGCTCGCGGGCACCGCGTCGAACGCGCCGCCCAGGGCGGACACGACGGCCGGATCGTCAACGACCCAGAGCGTGTGCTCCACGCCGTCGGCGGCGACGAACCGAACCGTCGGCTCGGTGCGCGTCCTTTCCGACACGAGCGCGTCGATCGCCGGTTCGTCCCGATAGGCGAGGAAGACGGGGCCGGCATGCGCTCCGATCGCGTCGGTATGCCGGGTCCGATCGTCTTCCTTGTCGGGGCGGGTGTGCTCGTGGCGTTTGATCCGGCCTTCGAGGTAATCGTCCACCGCTGCCGCACCGACGACTCCGGTCTGGACGTGATCTCCCATGCGCTGCCGATAGAGGTAGAACGCGGGGCGGTCATCGCGCACCAGCCACCCGCTCGTCCTCATCGCGGCGAATTTCGCGCGCGCCTGGGCGTACACGCGCGGATCGTGCGGATCGATCGTCTCATCGAGATCGATCTCGGCCTTGACCACGTGCAGGAACGTATACGGATCCCCCACGGCCAGCGTGCGCGCTTCGCGACTGTCGAGCACGTCGTACGGCAGGCTGGGGATCTTCGCGGCGAGGTCGGCACGGGGACGCATCCCGCGAAACGGCCTGAGATTCATCGCGGATTCTCCAGGTCGGAGGTTAACATGCAGCCTCGATGAGAAACGCCCTCACGTTCGTGGCATGCCTCGGCGTTTCGGTGGCGCTGGCCGGCGCGGTGGACCCCGAGCCCGTCGCGCGCATCCTCGAGGCCGGATTGAAGAGCGAGGACGCGCACCGCAAGCTGGCTTGGCTGACCGACCGCATCGGGCCGCGATTGTCCGGCTCCGAGAATCTCGAAAAAGCGGTGCGCTGGTGCGCGAGCGAGATGCAGCGCGACGGACTCGCGAACGTGCGAACCGAAAAAGTGATGGTGCCGCACTGGGTTCGAGGGGAAGCGAGCGGGAAGATCCTGGCACCTGCACCTCATCCGATGTCGATCCTGGCTCTCGGAATGAGCGATCCGACGCCGCCTGGCGGGGTGACGGCCGAGGTCGTGGAAGTAACGAGCCTCGACGAAGCCAAGGCGCTCGGTGACCGCGCGAAAGGGAAGATCGTCCTCTACAACCGTCGGATCTACGCCAACGGCGGGGACGACCGCGGTTACGGCTCCGCGGTCGGCATCCGTTTCAAGGGCGCGGTCGAAGCCGCGAGGGTCGGAGCCGTCGGCATGTTGATCCGTTCGCTGGCGACCGCCGACCTGCGTCTGCCGCACACCGGGGCCATGGGGTACGACGACGGCGTCGCGCGCATCCCCGCCGCAGCGGTCTCCCCGGAAGACGCCGAGCTCATCCACCGGTTCCTTGCCGCCGGCGAGTCCGTCAAGGTGACGTTCACCATGACGTGCAAGACCCTTCCGGACGCCGAGTCGGCCAACGTGGTCGGCGAGGTCGTGGGAAGCGAGCATCCGGACGAGTACGTGGTGATCGGCGGTCATCTCGACTCATGGGACGTCGGGACCGGGGCACAGGACGACGGCGCGGGCGTCGCGATCGCGATGGAAGCCATCCGGCTGATCCGCTCGCTCGGCTTGACGCCGAAGCGGACCATCCGCG
>Ga0068859_100006856_pt1 | contig 11571 bp, 8 predicted proteins | sample KBSSwiS22_FD_66585 | JGI IMG/M metagenome (GOLD analysis project Ga0068859, IMG submission 66585) | Switchgrass rhizosphere microbial communities from Kellogg Biological Station, Michigan, USA - KBS Switchgrass S2-2 | ecosystem: Host-associated > Plants > Roots > Rhizosphere > Soil ... | reverse complement strand
GACCCAGGTGATGAACGACCAGGTCTCCTTCGGGTCCCAGCCCCAGTAGCGGCCCCAGGCGGCCTCGGCCCAGATCGCGCCGGCGATCACGGCGAACGTCCACACCGGGAACCCGAACGCGATCAGCCGGTAGGTCAGGGTGTCCAGCGACGCGGCCGACGGCAGCTTCATGACGATGCCACCGCGGCTGCGCATCGCGGCCGTCACCTCGGCGCGGCCGGCCGCGACCTCGGCCAGCTGGTGCTCCCAACGGTCCTTCACCAGGTACAGCACAGTGGTGACCGCGGAGACCAGGAAGATGCCGCTCGCGAGGATCGCGGCCACGACGTGGATCTTCAGCCAGTACGAGTTCAGCGCGGGCACCAGCGGGCCGGCGGCCACGTACAGCACGGTGCCGGCGAGGCCCATGTAGACCAGCACCGGGAAGGTCACGAACACGCCGAGCCAGCGGACCTCGAAGCGGGCCAGCAGCACCAGGAACGCCGTGATCGCGATCAGGCAGATCATCGACGAGAACTCGTACATGTTGCCCCACGGCACCCGGTGAGCGGCGAATCCACGGGTCACCACGGAGCCGAGGTGCAGCCCCCAGCCGATCAGCGTGAGCACCACCGCGATGCGGCCGAACAGCCGGGCCCGGCGCAGGTCGGCACCGTCCGCGGCACCGTCCGCGCCGTCGCCGTCCGCGCCGGCCCGGGCCGCGGGGGCGGACGCGACGGTTGGCGTCGCCGATTCCCCGGCTCCGGACGCGGCACCGACGAGGGCGGGCTCGCGGGTCAGCTCCGCCGCGGCGGCCCGCACGGCGAGGTCGGCCTTCGCTCTGACCGCGGATCCGCTGTCCCGGCCGAACCGGCTGAACGCGAACTCGGCCGCGTAGCCGAGCATCCCGGCCGCATACACGGCCATCGCGCCGCCATAGAGGTGGTCGGACAGCGATGCGAGGCCTTCGTTGACGGCCATCACGGCTCCCGTCGTTGGCTTGCTGGGGTGTTCTCGATGCTGTCGTCGGTGGGAACGGACCGCCCGGCCGGTTGGCCGCCCTCAGTCGTCCCGGCTGGCGAGGTAGCGGTCCCGTCGGAGGTAGCGGCCTCTGGCGTCGGGGCCTTCGGTGCCTTGGGCCCTGACGTCGCGCCGGAGGACGCGGTCGTCTTCGACGCCGGCGCTGCCGTTGACGTCGACACGGCCTCTGACGTCGGCTGGGCCGTTGGTGCTGGCGGGACGGGCTCGTTCGGTGGCGTCATGGTGGCGCCGGTCGCGACACGGAGCTGCTCGGTGAGCGCTGCCAGCTCGGCGGCGAAGCCCTCGGCGTCGGAACGGGACAGCCCGCCGATCTCGACGGTGCTGCCACCGGCGCCGCCGTCGGCCGCGGCTCGGGCGCGGACCCAGACGCGCCGCCGGCGGACCCGCAGGCTGGTGATCAGGCCGACGATGATCGCGATGGCCGCGATGAGCACCAACTGCTTCGACGGGTCGGACTTCACCTGGAACTGGGCGTACTCACGCACGCCGTCGACCGAGAGCGACATCCCGCCGGGCAGGCCGGTCATGGTCCGCGCGCCCGAATGGTCGATCCACAGCGCCTGCGAGAGGAGGCCCTTACCGCTCGGCCCGTCGGCCGTGATCTGCTTCATGTCCCGGGTGTCGAGGGAGTAGATGTTCTGCGGGACGCCCTCGTTGACGTGCAGGTTGCCGACGAAGCCGGTCAGGGTGATCGCGGGGTTGAGGTTCCCCGGGTAGATCGAGACGAGGCCCTCGGCCGGGTCGGCCAGTGTCGTCGGCGTGAAGAAACCGGTGAACGCCAGCTGCTGGGGCACCTGGAGCTTCCCGGTCGCGGGCAGCCCCGTGTCGGGGATCTTGACGACGCACAGCGACCGGAAGTTCGCGTCGACCTGGGCGCAGGTGACGTACGACGCCCAGACGACCTTCCCGGTTTTGTCCTTCAGCACGAAATGCGGGGCGTAGCCGTGGCCGAGCAGGTAGACGTTGTCGTTGCCGAGCTTCAGCGGGTGGTTCGGGCTGATCACCGTGTGCTGGACCGGCGCGTCCAGGTCGCGCGTGTACGAGACCGCGGCCGAGAACTCCTTCGGCTCGCCGTTGAGCTGGTAGCTCGCGGTGAACTTGTCCAAGGTGACCGAGTAGGGCTTCAGCTTGGCGGTGTCGACCATCGCCCCGGCGGAGAACTGGTCGTAGGACAGCAGGGTGTTCGAGAAGCCGTCGCCCTGCACGACCAGCATCGAGCCCTGGTAGCCGAACCAGGAGCCGAGCCCGACGCCGAGCAGCAGCACCATCAGCGCGATGTGGAAGACCAGGTTGCCGGTCTCCCGCAGGTAGCCCTTCTCGGCGGCGACCGAGTGGTCGGGGCTACCGTCCGGGCGGGTCGCGCCGGCTGGCGCGACGGCGACCCGGAACCGCTTCGCCCGCAGCACCTTGCCGGCCGCCGCGGTGACGTCCGCCGGGGCGTGCGGGCTCGTGAAGGCCGAGCCGCCGGCCAGCCGGCCCGGCCGGGCCGGCGCCGCCGGCGGGCGGCCGAGCAGCGCCTGCGCGTGCCAGCGCACCCGGCTCGCCAGGCAGCCGATCAGCGAGATGAACAGCAGCAGGTAGATCGCGGCGAACCAGGGCGCGCCGAAGACGTGGAACAGGCCGAGGTGCCTGAACAGCGGGCCGAGCGTCGGGTGGTTGTTCTGGTACCGCGCCACCAGCAACGGGTTGATGTTGTTCTGCGGCAGCAGCGAGCCCGGGATAGCGAACACCGCGAGCAGGAACAGCAGGATCAGCGCGGTGCGCATGCTGGTCAGCACCCGCCAGCCGCGGCGCACCGGGTCGACGACCCTGGCGAGCGGGCCACGGCCACCGCTCGGGGCCACCGGACCGGCGTGGGTGGCCGCGGGCTCCGCCTGAAGTCGCTTGGGTACGCCGAACGCGTCCGGCTGCGCAACGATCTCGTCCGCGCCTGCCTCGGCGGCCGTCGCCGGCGCGCCCCGCTCGCGAGCCCGCGCGTCGGTGGAGGTTGTCGAGGGTGGTGTCACAGCGGTGTCTCCGCGAATCCGGGGGCAATCGAGCGCAGGTGGAAGACGAGCTCGGTCCACTGGCCGGTGACCTGCAGGACTCCCACAGCGACGAGTAGTACGCCACCGGTGAGCGTCAGCAGCCGGGCGTGGGACCGGACGACCGCGAGCGCGCCCACCGCCCGACGAAACGACAGTCCCACGGCCAGGAAAGGCACGCCGAGCCCGAGGCAGTACACGGCGGCCAGGAACGCGCCGCGCCCGGCGGACGCGCTCTGCATGCCCAATCCCAGCACCGCGCTGAGCGTCGGACCAATGCACGGCGTCCAACCGAGGCCGAACATGACGCCCAGCAACGGCGCGCCCAGCAGGCCCGGCGTGGGCAGGCGGTGCAGCCGTACCTCCCGGTTGGCCCACATGAACCGCGAGAAGACGCCCGCGAACAGCAGCCCCATCACGATCGTGAGCGCGCCGAGAACCTGGGCCTCGCCGACCTGGTGGACACGAAGCCAGCTCCCCAGGCCGCCGAACAGGACGCCATAGGTGACGAACACCGCGCCGAACCCGAGCGCAAACAGGCCGGTCCCGACGGTGACCCGTCCGACCCGGCGCACCCGCTGGGCCAGCGCCCGCCCGACACTCACCAGCCGCGCAACCACCCCCGCAGCGGAGGCGCCAGCCGGCGGACCGTCGACGAGCACCTCGGCCGCGCCGGCGCCGATCGCGACGAGCGTGGCGCCGACCGAAACCGCGCCGGCCGGCGCTGCCTGGAAAGCGGCGGTGTTGACCGCGGCTGCGCTGGACGAGGCCGCGTTGGACGGCATGGCGCCGGCGGCGTTGGCGCTGCCGGCCCGGCCGCGACGGCGGGGCGCCGGCTGGCCCTCCAGGTCGGCGCCGGACAGGCCCGTGATGTAGGAGAGATAGCCCGGGACGAGCGGGAGCACGCACGGCGAGAAGAAGGACAGCAGACCGGCGGCGGCGGCGACCGGGGTCGCGAGCAGCAGCGGGCCATCCGTGACCAGCCCGGCGACACTCACGCGCGCTCCCGCGGGGAGCACGGCGACGCAGCGACCCTGGAACGTCTGGCGGCCACGACCCCCCGGCCAACCGGCACCCGCCGGTCAACCGACAGCCGCCACCCAGCCGGGACCGGTAGGACCGGCTGGACCCGCGGCGTCAGCAGGGCCCACGGAGTGAGCGCGGCCGGCCGGATCCGCGGTACGCGCCGAGCGGCTGGCGATCCGCCGGGGGTCACGTCTCGGCCTCGATCTTGTCCAGGACCGGGGTGAGCGAGTCGACGGTCACGCCGCCGGCGAACCGCGCGGCGACGTCGCCGTTGGGGTCAAGCACGAACGTCGTCGGCAGGGCGACCGCGACGGGCCAGCGTGCCGCGAGGGTGCCGAGCTTGTCGACGACGCTCGGATAGGTGACGTCGTAGTCGCGGACGAAGGCCCGGGCAGGCGACGCGTCCTCCCGCTCGTCCACGCCGAGGAACGCGACGTTGGGCTTGGCCGCGGCCATCTTGACGAGGTTGGGGGTCTCGGCGCGACACGGCGCGCACCACGAGGCCCAGAAGTTCACCACGACGATCTTGCCGCGCAATGAGGCGAGATCCAGCTTGGTGCCGGTCAGCGTGGTGCCGGACAGGGCCGGCGCGGCCGCCCGGTGGCCCGGCGCCGCGAAGTCCTGGCCGGGCGCCTGCTGCACGAACTTGAAGGTGCCGGCGGAGGCATCGGCCTGGTTCGGGTTGCCGGAGCAGCCGGTCAGTCCGGCGCCGAGCACGCCGACGGCCAGTGCCAGCGTCGGGAGCGCCGCGCGCCGCCCGCCGCGCGGGTTCCACCGGCGGCGCGCGCCAGCGCCCCGCCGTCCCGTCTCCAGCACGTCACCCAGTATGTGCGCCACGCTCCGCGCCCCCACTGCGTCCCGGGCTCGCTGCGTCCGAGCCCGCTCCGTCGCCGCCCTCATCGCCCCGCCGTTCCGCGCGTCCGCGCCCGGACGGAGTGCCTCGGCCTCGTCCCGCCGGCTGCCCGCCGCACCGGCACCGCCGATCCGGCGGACCAGGGCCGCCTTGTACCGGGCCTCCGCTCGCCTGCTTCTGGGGTTTGCCCGGACCGGCGGCGCCGCTCCGGAGCATTCGACTCACCCACGTCTACGACCATCCGTAGAACTTCACTCACCACAGTAAGCCGCGCTCGCTCCACAGGCCGTCCCGGCCCCTGGCTACCTGTTGTGACAAGGCCCATCGGCAGGGCCGGCACGCGAGATCGTTCATACCTGGTGGTCGCGGTTTTCGCCGAGCCCGGCCGGCCTGGACCGGACGGGGACTATCAGGCTCCGACGGAGCCCGAGCCGGTGGCGGTCGGGCCGTTGGGCTCGGCGTAGTCGACGCGCAGCAGCTCCCCGTCGCGGTAGACGGCGGAGGTGACGCTGGCCAGGGCGCACTGTCGGCGGTCGGGGCGGTGGAAGAGGCGTTTGCCCTCCAGGGCGCGGCGCGCCGTCCACACGGGGAGCTGGTGACTCACCAGGACGACGTGGCGGCCCGGGTGGGTGTCGCGCCAGTCCTCGGCGGCGCGCAGCATCCGATCGGCGATCTCGGTGTATGGCTCGCCCCAGGAGGGCTTGAGCGGGTTGCGCAGGACCGACCACATCTTCGGGTCACGCAGCAGCCGGGGGCTCGCCTCGAACTTGCGGCCCTCGAAGAAGTTGCGGCTCTCGATGAGGCGATGGTCGGTGAGGACCGGCAGGCCGTGGGCGGCGGCGATCGGCGCGGCCGTCTGCTGGGCGCGCAGCAGCGGGCTCGCGACCACCGCGGCGACGTCCAGCTCGGCGAGGTACTCCGCGGTGACCTTCGCCTGCTGCTGGCCGGCGTCCGACAGCCGGTAGTTCGGCAGTCGCCCGTAGAGGATCTTCTCGGGGTTGAACACCTCCCCGTGCCGGACGAGGTGCACGACGGTCGTCCCTGGCTCCGGGCTGGTCCCGTCGGGGCTAGCCTCATCGCGAGTGGTCCCGTCGGGGCTGGTCCCGTCGTGAGTGGTCCCGTGAGGGGTGGTCCCGTCGGGGGTGGTCCCGTCGGGGCTAGTCCCGTCGGGGGTGGTCACGAGGACACCGCCGAAGCGCTGCCGGCCGCGATGGGCGGATCGGCGACGGCGGCCGCCGCCCGGGCCGCGGCGGGGGCGGCGGCCGCGATCCGCTCGACGGCGGCGTCGTCGTGGGCCGCGGAGACGAACCATGCCTCGAACGCCGACGGCGGAAGGTAGACCCCGGCGTCGAGCATGCTGTGGAAGAACGCCGCGTACCGGGGCGCGTGCTGCGCCGCGGCGCCGGCATAGTCGATGACGGCGGCCGCGTCGGTGAAGAAGAAGCTGAACAGGTTGCCCGCGCTCGCCGGCAGATGGGCGACGCCGGCCTCGGTGAGTGCCGTGGAGACGATCCCGGCGACGTCCGCCGCGCGCGCGTCGACGGCCTCGTAGATCTCGTCCGTGCAGGCCGTGAGCGTCGCCAGGCCGGCGGCGACGGCCAGTGGGTTCCCGGACAGCGTGCCGGCCTGGTACACCGGGCCGGCCGGCGCGAGCCTGGCCATCACGTCGGCGCGGCCACCGAACGCGGCCGCGGGCAGCCCGCCGCCCATCACCTTGCCGAACGTGAACAGGTCCGGCGCCCATCCCTCGGCGACGCCCTCGATCCCCCACCAACCCGCCCGGGAGACCCGGAAGCCGGTCATGACCTCGTCGAGGATGAACAGTGCCCCGTACTGGTCGCACAGCCGGCGCAGGCCGGCGTTGAAGCCCGGCAGCGGCGGGACGACGCCCATGTTGGCCGCGACGGCCTCGGTGATGACGGCCGCGATCTCGGCGCCGTGCTCGGCGAAGGCCGCCTCGACGAGCGCCAGGTCGTTGTAGGGCAGGACGATCGTGTCGGCCGTCGACGCGCCGGTGACGCCGGGGGTGTCCGGCAGGCCGAGCGTCGCGATGCCGGAGCCCGCCGCGGCCAGCAGTGCGTCGACATGGCCGTGGTAACAGCCGGCGAACTTGATGACCTTGGTGCGCCCGGTGTAGCCGCGGGCCAGCCGGATGGCGCTCATCGTCGCCTCCGTGCCCGAGTTCACCAGCCGGACCTGCTCCAGCGGGCCCACCCGGTTGACCAGCGCCTCGGCCAGCTCAACCTCGCCGGGCGTCGGGGTGCCGAAGCTGGTCCCGCTCGCGGCCGCGCGCCGCAGCGCGTCGACGACGGCCGGATGGGCGTGGCCGAGGATCATCGGCCCCCAGGAACAGACCAGGTCGACGTAGCCGCGGCCGTCGGCATCGGTCAGGTAGGCGCCCTTGCCGGACACCATGAACCTGGGCACTCCCCCGACGGCCCGGAACGCCCGGACCGGGGAGTTGACGCCGCCGGGCGTGACCCGCGCGGCGCGGGCGAACAGCCGCTCGGAGGCCGGGGCAGCGGACGGGGCCGTACCGTCTGGGGCTACGGGAACGGGCATACCCCGATCCTCGCAGGTCCGCCGGGCATCGCTACCCGCGGTCGGGACAGCGGCGCGGTGGCTGTCCCAGTGGCGCGCGGGCGGCGGCAGTGACGAAGATTGCGTCAGTCATCAGGCGCCGACCGATCGGAGTCGTCATGCGCATCGGGACTCTCCTGCCGGACCCAGGCGGCACGGACGCGCTCGCCCGGGTGCGGGACGCGCTCGCCCAGGCCGCCGACGACGGGCTCACGTCCGCGTGGATGTCGCACATCTTCGGGCTGGACGCGCTGACCGCGCTCGCCGTCGTGGGCAGCCAGGTGCCGGGGATCGAGGTCGGCACCGCCGTCGTCGCGACCTACCCGCGGCACCCGATCGTGCTCGCGCAGCAGGCACTGACCACGGCGCTGGCCACCGGCGGGCGGCTCACGCTGGGCATCGGCCTCTCGCACCGGATTGTCGTCGAGGACATGTTCGGCTACAGCTACGAGCGACCCGCGCGGCATCTGTCCGAGTACCTGGCCGCGCTGCTGCCGCTGCTCGACGGGCAGCCGGTCGATGTCAAGGGCGAGACGCTGCGCGCCGCGGCGGGCCTGTCGACGCCGCGGCTTGGCCGGGTACCGGTGCTGGTCGCGGCACTCGGGCCGGCGATGCTGCGGCTGGCCGGCACGCGGGCCGACGGGACGGCGCTGTGGATGACCGGGCCGGCGACCATCCGCGATCACACGGTCCCCGTGATCCGGGCCGCCGCCGAGCGGGCGGGCCGGCCGGCACCCAGGGTCGTCGCGGCGCTGCCGGTGCGGGTGACCGGTGACGTCGAGGGCGCCCGCGCCGCCGCGAACAAGATCTTCGCGATCTACGGCCAACTGCCGTCGTACCGGGCGATGCTCGACAGGGAAGGTGCGGCCGGGCCGGCGGACGTGGCGGTCATCGGCGACGAGGAGACCGTCGCGGCCCGGATCGCGGAGGTGGCGGCCGCGGGCGCGACCGACTTCGTCGCCGCGCCGTTCGCTCCGGAGGGCAGTGAGGACGAGCGGCATACCCGCGCGTTCCTGCGTGATCTCGCCCGCTCGGGGACCGCTGGATAGTTCCGATCCTTGGGTGCCGGATGGCCGCGCCTGGTTTAGGGCCAGGCGCGCTCCGGCCGGTTCGGGTGGCTTAGCGCGGGTTGTCGACGGTGACGCCGGGAAGGGCCGGGCGGTCCCGGCCGTGGTCATGGCTCCGGTCCGAGTCGGCCGCCTGGTCGGGCACCAGGCCGGGGACAAGCAGGGCGGCGTCGACGACCGGAGGATCAGCCGGCCGGTTCACCGACGACCAGGCGTGGGCGCGGCGCTTCCGGCCGCGGCGGGCCCGGTGGCGCCAGGCCGAGTCGAGGGTCACCCCGAGGTAGAGCATCGCCGTGAACGGCAGCAGCAGGGCGGCCGGTGGCGGCTGGCGGTAGTAACGGATCGTCGGCAGGAAGGTGCCGGCGAGCAGCAGCCACGCGGCGACGCCGAGCGCGGCCAGCACCCTGGCGCCCATCGCCAGCCCGGTTGCCGTCGCGGCCACCGGGACGGCGAACAACAGCAGCAGGCCGGCGGAAAGCGCGACGAGCAGCCCTGACGAGTGCCGCCGCGGCGAGTAGGCGCGGGCGACCTTGCTCCACAGGTGGCTGCTGCGCGGGTCGCCGAGTCGCGGGTAGGGCCGGACGCTGTCGACCAGTTCGGCGCGGCCGAGCCAGGTCCGCCCGCCGGCGTTCCTGACCAGCGTGGCGATCGCGGCGTCGTCGGCGACCGCCCCGCGGATCGCGGCAAGGCCGCCCGCGTCCAGCAGGGCCCGCCGGCGCACCAGCGAGCAGCCGCCGGCGCCCGCCTCGACCGGCGACCTTGGCCGGTCCGACCAGCGGTACGGGTAGAGCATCGCGAAGAAGTACATGAACGTCGGGACGATGAGCCGCTCCCAGCGGGAGGCGATGGTGAACCTGGCCCGCTGGGAGACCAGGTCGAGCCGGTGCGCCGTGGCGGCCTCGACGAGCGCGCGCAACGAGCCGGGCCGGTGCGCGATGCCGGCGTCGGTCAGCAGCACGAACTCGGCCTCGCCGGCGAACTCGACCCCGTGCTGCGCCGCCCACAGCTTGCCGGTCCAGCCGGGCGGCGGCGGGGTCGAGGACAGCACCGTGAGCCCGACCCCGCCGAGCGCCGCCGGATCGCCCGCGTCGCGGGCCGCTGCCCGACGCGCCAGTTCCTGGGCGGCCAGGTCGCGGGCGGTCTCCGCGGTGCCGTCGCGGCTCGCGCCGTCGACGAGGACGAGCGTGACCGGGCCGGGGTAGTCCTGGGCGAGCAGGCTCGGCAGCGTGACCGGCAGCACGGCCGCCTCGTCCCGGGCCGGGACGACGATCGCGACCGGCGGCCACTGCGCCGGCACGCGGCGCGCCGGCAGCCGCCGGCCGGTGCGCCAGAAGCCGCCCCAGCAGAGCGTCAGCCACGCCCACGCGGCAAGCGCGAGCGCCGCGGCCGCGGTCAGCACCAGCACCGTCTGTTCCGTCACTCTCCGTAGCCTTACACAGCACCGCACCGTCGGCAGCTGGACCAGGAACCCGCTGTCGCAGAGAGAAAATGCGGTCCAGCATCGCCAGAACGTCAGCTACTGAGAGTAGGATCTGCGAGCGCTCGCCGCGTCAGCGATCAGCCCCGAGCCGGGGACAGCCCAGCCCCCTGCCGCCGCGGCGCGCGGCGGACACCGGTCAACGACCTCAGCGCGCCACCGTCCGCCGGGACCCGCACCGTGCTCGCGGGCGAATCCTCGGTGCCGGCCGGGGCCGATCGAGAGCCGACACCGTCTGGCTACAGTGAACGCTGGTAGCTGGAGAACGCGTGGGCCGCGAGCGCCCAGGAGACGGCCGCCAGCACGACGAGCGCCAGCAGGTTCCACAGGATGGACAGCCAGTCGGGGTGTACGGCGAGCGCCATCCGCGACGCGGACACCGCCCAGTTGGCCGGGTTGTAGTGGGCGACCGCGCGAATCCAGCCGGGCAGCAGCCGCTCCGGCATCATCCCGGTGGACAGGAAGGTCAGCGGCAGCACCAGGAAGTTCGCCGCCGCGATCAGAGCCTCCCGCCGGCGCACCACCAGCGCGAGCGCGTCGGACAGCGCCGCGACCGCCGTGGACAGCGTCACCGCGACGGCGATCAGCACGACCACCCCGAGCGGCCCCGACCGCAGCCGCGCGCCGAGCCCCCAGCCGAGCAGCACGACCAGCGTCACCTGGACCGCGACGATCACCGCCTCATAGGCGACGGTGCCGCCGACGATCGCCCACCGCCGGGTCGGCGAGGCGAGCAGCCGCTCCATCACGCCGTTCTCCATGTCGTCGATGAGCCGAACCCCGGTCCAGCCGGCGGAGAACAGCACGCTCATCGTGGCGACCCCCGGCGTCAGGTAGTCGATGTACTCGCCCTGGCCGAATCCCGGAACGGTCGCCACGCTGCGAAACAGCGAGCCGAACAGAGGCAGCCACACCACCGCCTGTACCAGGGTGATCGCCACGAAGGCCGGCCGGCGCAGCAGCGAGCGCAGCAGCCGGGCCGTCAGCGCCCCGAACTGGCGGCTTCCCAGCGGCCGCGCGGAGCCGGTCGCCGGCACCTCGGCTGCGTCCACCGACAAGGGAACCGCGACCGTGATCGGCTGGGTCGTCGTCATCAGGTCAGCTCCTCGTGCCGGCCGAAGCGGCGGCCGACGTGACGCAGGTACACGTCATCGAAGGACGGCCGCGCGACGCTGGCCGTCGCGGTGGCGAGGCCGGCGGCGTCGACCGCCGCGAAGACCGCTGGAAGCGCGGCGGCCCCAGTGGCGACCCGGGCGCGCACCGACCGGCCGTCCAGGGTGACCTCGCCGACGCCCGGCAGGGCGGCGAGCCGGCCCCGCAGCACCTCGGCCTGGCTCGCGTCGGGTGTCTCGGCAAGCTCCAGGTCGACGGTGTCGTCGCGCAGCTCGCTCTTGAGCTCCTCCGGCGTCCCCTCGACGACCACCTGGCCGTTCTCGACGATCGCCACCCGGGCCGCCAGCCGGTCGGCCTCCTCGAGGTAGTGGGTGGTCAGCAGGATCGACAGGCCGTCCGCGGTGAGGGCCT